>Ga0268284_1000326_pt1 | contig 36428 bp, 21 predicted proteins | sample saktaG_14_FD_190137 | JGI IMG/M metagenome (GOLD analysis project Ga0268284, IMG submission 190137) | Saline water microbial communities from Sakinaw Lake, British Columbia, Canada - sak_2013_06_06_40m | ecosystem: Environmental > Aquatic > Non-marine Saline and Alkaline > Saline ...
CTTTTCGGAAGGTGACACTTTCTTTTTGTTCATGTTGCTAGTATAGAGCATAAATCATGCCCTATGCAACAACAAAATAAAAAAAGTCAAAATTAGAATTGCTGCGCTTCTTGCGTGAGTGCTTGACCTCGTGCCGTGAGTGGCTCCCACGAAGTTCCGTCTCCCTCTAAGACTTGGATGTCACGCCCTTCCTTAGACGGGACAATTCGCGCGGAGACCATCTTCCCGTCAACAGTCTCTGCAAGGAGCGGCGTGAATTGAGATCCGGTCGGCAAATCGATTCCAATGTACTTCTTCTTCCTTCCCATGAGCTTGCCCATCGTAAACTGTCCTAGGGTCAGCAAGCCGGGGGGAGCAATCTGCGGAAGTCCCTTCGCTTCTGAATAATGCATGTCGATATAGACATCCCATTCCTGTTTGCCGTCCTTTGTCTTGACCTTATACCAATCAAGGATTTGGCCATCACGACCCTCCTCGACACTTCCGACTCGGTTGTATTCAACTTCTTGGCCGTCTGGCGTCCGCAGAAACCGGCAATAGAGCCGTTCCATCTCGACACCATTGACTCTGATGGGATTCTCTTTTGCTCCTGCCGGGGCAGCAGCACCGTGCGCCAATAGACAACTGAGCGTCAGCAACAGAAAGAGCGACACATTGCCAGAGTTCATTTTGATCCTTTGCTTACTTAATATTGCGGTTCGTTGTCTTTTGCTGACAACCGAACCAAGACGGATTGTATTATTGCTGTTTGGGATTGCAGAATCAAGGGAAATGTGGGTGAAGCTTGAAATTTGAAACTAGAAACTGGAACAGTGTCATTAAGTCTGGAGTGGAAGGGAATGAAAAGAAAACTCATCTCTAACTTCAATAGGATTCCTTATTGCCGTATTTTTTTATTCGTGTGGCTCGTGGCATTCGGATGCTAAAAAATTATTTGATAACTCCGTTCTCTCCCGTCCTGTCCGTCTCGGGTCTGCGTGACGGGCCGAAGGCGTAGGCCAGGAGCTGTCTAACCGCTTCGCGGTCGCTGAGCGTCCAGGCGACGATCTTGGCTCCTGCCAAGGTAATGCCGATGGAGATCCAGGACAGGATAAAGGCGCCGCCTCCAAGCGTCGCGAGCGCGAGGGGACGTGCCCCGTGAATCACCGTTGTACCCTCGACGCCGATATCGAGTTCCTTGGCACCGACAGCAGTCACCCACTTGTCGAGCGTGGCTTGGAACGCTACAGGGTCGTTCAGTGCAGCGAAGACAAGTCCGAAAACGCGGGTGGCATAAAACAAGCCTATTGCGATCGCGATCACGCCAAGAATGGCCGCTACGGCCCGGATGAGTTGCAACAAGGGCTGCAAGCTAGATGATGTGCCTGTGTCCGTCTGTCCGAAATCTCTCATGTCTACCTCCTGTTATTTATTGTAGATAACTTCAACTTTTTGCCCACGAAATACACGAAAATCAGGGGTCTCGCTTCGTGTCCTGCCGGATTTCCGAAACAGCCAAGCGCGCCTGTGATAGAGCGCTTCCAAAATGTTTTAAGAAGAGCGCCTCAGCTTTTTTGACGCCTTCCTCTGTCATACCGACAGACTTTGCTTTGCTGATGGGATCCATAAGGAGGCCCTTCTCGTGCAGACGGTTCAGTGTGTCCCAGTCGAATGATTTCCAGGCACGGCCTCCAAATCCTTTGACGCGCTCGCAGATCACGAGATAAAGAAGTGCTAATGTCATGTCATCTACTTTGTCTTTATCGAAGTCCATGGTTCATCTCCTTGCTTGAATTATTGCCCACGGAAGAAGCGAAGAGCCTTCTTTCTTTAGGGAATCTCTACATTCACCTTGAAGAATCTGCAAGCACTATTGGTCTGGCTCCATGCGGTATCTGTGAGGTTCGTCTTTCCCAAGACCGTATAGATGCGGCCAGGACTGAGATCGGGTGTCCATGTGACCAGATGGTGAGCGTTGCTGATGATGATGTTTGCCGTAAACTGGCTCGACGGGTTTGTGGGATTCAGACCAGCAATATAAGATTTCCAAACTTGATGACTATTTGCACCTATCGAAGAAGCTATGGCTTCGTAAGCACTTATGCCTGCAAGCCCCGGATAGAATAAGTCGAGCCAACTAAAGGGTACGGGCGCAGATGTGCTTTGTGTCATCATGAATTCATATGCACCCATTTCCACGCGTCCATTGTAGATGCGAGGATTGCCATTCAGATCAATAGCGCCAGTTACCAGTTCGTTTGTGCCAGCATTGATACACGGAGAAGCTGGTTGGAGGCGAAAGTCCCCATTCACGGCATCGATGAACAGAGGATCAAAACAGATATTTCCTCCGCCGTCGTAATTACCAGGCGATAACAGTTCCGCGCAGGAACTTCTGAATTTTGAATAATACACTCCTGAACCATCCGGATTTCGCCAGACGATGCAGTTGTTCAGCGTGCAGTTGTACGAGCCGCCGGCTCGATCAGCCGAGTTGCCTGCCAGCGTGCAGTTGTTCAGCGTACTGTCGTTCGAAGCACCGCCCGATGTCGCTGAATTGCCTGTCAGTACACAGTTATTCAGGATGCCTCCGTAGGAACCACCACCAAAATTAGCCGAATTGCCTGTGAGTATACAATTGTTTAGGGTGCCGTAGCACGAACCGCCCCCTGATTCGGCCATCCCATTCCGCAGCGTGAAGCCGGAGAGAACAGTTTTTGTGTGGAAAGAAGAACTTCCGAGTGTCGCGCATCGACTTGAGCCACCTCCGTCAATGATGGCTGCCACTTTGCCGGTGAGGCTCCGGATCGTCACAGCTTTGTCTCCTGTAGATATGGGTCCATAGACGCCGTCGGCCACAATGATCGTGTCTCCGGGGAGGGCGTTGTCAATAGCCGACTGGATTGTCCGCTTGGCAGTCCCCCAGCTCAGACCATCTCCCGTATCATTGGGGCGGGAGGCGTCGACATGCCACTCGCATATCTGGAAGAGCGCTGTCAGTTCACCGTCAGCCGATATGTTCTGCCAGATGAAATTTGTGGAGGCCGACGCAAAGACGCCGTTGGTCATATAACAGGTGAACGGGCGTCTTTTGGGGATGGCTGTAAAGCAGACTGCCCCACCCAAGTTCGACAGAGCCGTCATCGGAGAAACAATGCCATTTCCCTGAATGCGTACAGAGATTACGACCCCATCAAGCGCCCCCTCGAGCGCACCCAAATCCACGTATCCATTCTGTATACGGTTCGCTCCCTTGATGTCCGTCACCCCAACCACGTAAGCGTTCAAGCCGGCATCAAGGCAGGGCGAGCCGGAACGCAACCGAAAATCCCCGTTGGCTGCATCCGTAAGGCGTGGGTCTTGGGCGATGTTGCCCTCTCCCACTGGCAACGGGAGCGTACAACTGTAATGGATCTCGCTATAATAGTAATTGTCGAAAAAATCGTATGAGCTAATATTGTCCCACACAATGCAGTTGTTCAGCGTACCGTAATACGCCCCGCCGCCATAATAATAGGCTGAGTTGTCTGCCAGCGTGCAGTTGTTCAGTGTACTATAACTCGAAGCACCACCGTACTCTGTCGAGTTGTCCGTCAACGTACTGTTGTTCAGCGTGCCGCCGTAGGAGCCGCCGCCGTAATAATTTGCTGCGTTGTCCGTCAGGGAACAGTTGTTCAGCGTACCGCCGTAGGAGCCACCACCTTCATTAGCCCAACCATTCCGCAGTGTGAAGCCGGAGAGTACCGTGTTCGTATGGGAAGGATCACTTCCGAGTGTGGCGCAGCGGTTCGTCCCGCCACCGTCAATGATGGCAGCCTCCTTGCCGTTGAGGCTCTTGATCGTCACGAACTTGTTCCCTGTTGTGACGGGTTTATAGATGCCGTCGGCCACCATAATCGTGTCTCTAGGAATGGAACTGTCAATGGCCGACTGGAGTGAGCGCTTAGCAGTCCCCCAACTCAGCCCGTCCCCGAAATCATGGGGGCGGGTGGCATCGACATACCAATTGCATGCCTGGAAGATCGCAGTCAGCACCCCGTCAGCCGTTATGTTCCGCCATGTGAAGTTTATGGAGGACGAAGCGAAGACGCCGTTAGTCATATAGCAGACGAAGGGGCGTCCTTGAGGTACGGCTGTAAAACTGGCTGACCCGCCGGAGTTCGTGGCAACAGTCATTGGAGAGACAAGACCAATTCCCTGAATACGCACAGAGATCACGAAGCATTTAACTGCTCCTTCATATGCGCCCATGTCTACGTTCCCGTTCTGTATCCGGTTCGCTCCAGTGATGTCTGTATCCCCGACTACGTAAGCGTTCAAACCGGCATCAAGACAGGGGGATCCTGGGCGTATGTGGCAATCCCCGTTGGCGGCATCCATAAGGAGTGGGTCTTGGGCGATGTTGCCTTCTCCCTCCGGCAGCGGAGACGTACAACTGTAACGAATATCGCGGCCGAAGTAATTGCGAAAAAAATCGTTTGGGCTGAAGTTGTCCCAGACGATACAGTTGTTTAACGTGTCGAGGTAGGATCCGCCACCGACATCTGCCGAGTTGTTAGCCAGTGTGCAGTTGTTCAGAATACTTTCGCATGACCCGCCGCCGTAGTAGCTTGCAGAATTTCCAGTCAGCACACAGTTGTTTAGCGTACCGCAGCGCGCACCGCCGCCGAAGCTTGCTGAGTTTCCAGTCAGCGTACAGTTGTTCAAGGTGCCGCCATAGGAAGCACCGCCTTCCATATCCCATCCATTACGTAAAGTGAAACCCGAGAGTACCGTGTTCGTGTGGGAAGAGTCACTTCCGAGTGTGGCACAGCGGGTTGTTCCTGCGCCATCAATAAACGTGGAAGATGCTCCGTTGACGCTTTGGATGCGGATAGAGGTGTTGCCGACGTTGATGGTGGTATAGATGCCGTTTGTGACCAGCACAGTGTCGCCCGCCACCGTTGTGTTCACCGCTGCCTGAATCGTTTTCTTGGCCGTAACCCATCCCAATCCGGTTCCGCTGTCATTGGGACGTCTCGCATCGACGTAATACGTTGCCGCCTGAATCGTCAAAGAAACGATTACCATTGCACACACCAAACATATCTTTCCCATCCTCAACCCTCCTTATTACTGAACAACCGACGATTTGTTGTAATAAATAATGAACGATCTCCACTTTGGCGAACCCGATTACAAGCGAGTAGCGCTTACAAAATGGAACGTAAGTTTATACGATTCACAATAATGTTTCAAGGCAGCTCTGAGAATTATGGGGATTAAAAAGGTTGAAAAAAGGTTGAATTTTGAAACTAGAAACTGGCGAACCGGAACAGTGTCAGTTAGTTGGAAAGTGTCAGTAAGTGTCAGCAAGTCTGGAAATGACAGGGGGACAGACAAGAATGGCTCAGGCTCGGCTCGGGTTTAACAGCGTTGACTGAATGACCCGCCTACGCGAGTACGCCTCCGGCGGGCAGGCAGGGTGACCGAGTGAGTCAATCGGTCAATCCGTCAACCCGTCAATCGGTCGTCCTCCATCTCCGATAGGTTGCCGACCGGCGCCCTGCATGGTCCGGGAAATAGCCGAAGGGGTGAATTCTCAAATTGAGAGTTAAAAGTTAAACGTTGAGAGTTTTAACGCTTAACGCTAAACGCCCAACTCTTAACGCTGAAGTTATACCCAAGAATGGGCTTGTTGGACTCAAGCGGATTTTGATAAGGTTATCACGTCTACCCAATAGCGCAGGCGATAACCGGAAAGCAGTATGAAAAAAAAAGTTAATAAAGCACGAGTGGCAGAGCTGACACGTCAGCTCTTAATTGAGCTGGGCGAGGATCCTGACCGCGAAGGGTTGAAGGGAACGCCGAAGCGTGTAGCGGAATCGCTCGCCTTTTTGACCAGCGGTTATCGCCAGACGCCGAAGCAGGTCGTGAATGGCGCGGTCTTCCAGTCGCATACGAATCACATGATCATTGTGCGTGATATTGAAATCTATAGCTTGTGCGAACACCACATGCTGCCCTTCTATGGTCGCTGTCATGTCGGCTACATTGCCAAGGATAAGGTGATCGGCGTGAGCAAGATCGCGCGCATTGTGGATTGCTTTTCGCGCCGCTTGCAGATTCAGGAGCGCTTAACCGAACAGCTTGCCCAGTCGATTATGAAAGAGGTGGACGCTGAGGGCGTGGGTGTCGTGATGGAGTGCCGTCACCTCTGCATGATGATGCGCGGCGTGGAGAAGCAAAATTCCGTCATGACCACCTCGGTTGTGCTCGGTTCCTTCCGAACTGAAGGCGCCACGCGCCAGGAGTTTTTGTCGCTGATCAAGGCGCATTAAAGCACCCTTACCAGCTCCGCTCAATCTCTTCAAGCGACTTGCCTTTGGTCTCTGGAACAAACAGCCAAACCACCAGGATCAGGATCAGGCAAAATACCGCGTACAGATAAAAGGGGAAGGCGTGGTTGAAGTGCGCGACAAACCAGGACTCCTTTGCATCCATCATCGGGAAGGTTTGCGTGATCGCGTAATCGGATATCCACAAGCAGAATGTGGCCAGTCCTAAAGCCCGTCCGCGCACCGCTGTCGGAAAGATCTCAGACAGGATCACCCACACCACGGGACCGACCGAAAGACCGAAGCAACCGATGTACAGGATGATGCAGGCCAACATCAGATTGCTGGCTGCCGCAGGATCGCTCAGGAATTGAGCCATTAAACCCATAGCCACAAGACTGACACCCATGCCCAGGGCGCCAATCAGCATCAACGGACGCCGCCCCCAGCGGTCTACGCTCGCAATGGCGATCAGCGTGAAGAGAGTACAGGATCCGTTGATGATAATCTGTTGTAACAGTCCTGCATCCACCCCTGTGGATTGACTCATGGTCTTAAAGATCGTGGCGCCAAAATACATGAAGACATTGATGCCGGTGACCTGTTGCAAAACAGCCAACGCGATGCCGATCATCAGTGGCAGCATCAAGCGGCGAGAAAAGAGCTCGCCCCACGTACCCTTCTCCCCGGACAGCGACTCGCGGATACTGGCAATTTCCGTATTCGCAAAAACACTGCCCCCGACCCTTGCGAGAATACCCCGAGCTTCCTCCACGCGCGACATCTCCACCAACCAGCGCGGACTTTCGGGAATCAGCAGTAGCAACACAAAGAAGACTACAGCAGGCAGAACGCCCGTTGCGAACATCCATCGCCACCCGGTCTCGATGAGCCAAGCTTGGTTGCCCGCATGAGCAATGAAATAATTGACGAAGGAGGTGGCGGCGATGCCGCCCATGATCGCAATCTGATTGATTGCGACCATTCGCCCGCGGACATCCGCTGGCGTGATCTCGGCAATGTACATGGGTGTCGAGATCGACGCGATACCGATGCCCACACCGCCCAGAAAACGAAAGGCGATGAAAACCCAGATGTCATTGGGTAGTGCCGTTCCGATGGCGGAAATGAGAAACATGGCGGCTGCAAGAAACATCGCGATTTTGCGACCGAATTTATCGGAGAGCGAGCCGACCAGCATGACCCCCGTCGCACATCCGATCAGTACACACCCCGAGGCCCAGCCTTTCATAAAATCAGTGAGCTGGAACCGGGCGGTCAGCGGTTCGATCGCCCCTGAAATCACGCCCGTGTCGTAACCGAACAGAAGACCGCCAAGCGTGGCCACCAGGCAAACCAGAATCAGATAGGCGGCACTGCCCCTGCCTTCTTCCCTCGTCATGCTCATACTCATGTTGAACCTCTTTCTATAACGTCATTGGAATGTTGGAATGATGTGGAAACTGAATGCCGAGTTTTGGAGGGCCACGCTTTGTCGTGGCCGGACGCGACAGAGCGCGTCCCTCCAGTGGGGGCCTTCTTCCAGCCTGTCCGCCGTAGCCTTGGCGTAGGCGGATATTCCAAGATTCCAGCATTCCAGTATTCCTCTTACGAATGGCCTTTGATCGCCTTGAACATGGCCAGCATGTTCGCTGTTGGCGTGGTGGCTTGGACGTTGTGGATGGCGTCAAAGACAAAGCCGCCGCCCTCTCCGAAGATTTCAATGCGCTCGCAGCATTCGCGGTAGACTTCCTCTGCGGTCCCGAATTGAAGGGTCTGCTGCGTGTTGGCTGCCGCGCCCCAGAAGGTGATCTCCTGGCCGAACTCGCCTTTCAGCATCTTGGCGTCCATGCCCTCTGCAGAGCATTGAACCGGATTCAGGATGTCGAAGCCAGCATCAATGAAGTCAGGGATCAATTCGCTGACCGCGCCACAGGAGTGGATAAAGGTCTTCCATGTCGAGTGTGTATGGATGAAACGGTTGATGGCTGTGTGATAAGGCTTGAACATCTCGCGATAGGCGTCTGGACTGATGAAGAGTCCGCGCTGGGTGCCGAAGTCTGTGCCTGTGAGGAAGACGGCTTGGACGGTGTGGCCTAACAGGTCAATGAGTGTTTTGAGGTTCTTCAAGCCGATCTCGCATTGCTTCTCGAAGATCGCATGAACATACTCTTTGCGGATGGCCGTTGAGATGTACCACTCTTCGATGTCGCGTATGCCTTTGGGATATTTCATCCAGGGGGCAGGGACGAGCGCAATATCACCGAAGGCTGTGCCGGGCATGGTCAGGATCACACCCTTGCCGCTTGACTTTAAGGCTTCCGCGCGCGCTTTGTACCAGGCGAGGTCGTCAGCGCTGAGCAACCCGAACTCTTCGGTGTTGTCAGCCGGATTTAAGTGGTCGTCGTCCACAGGCGGCTGTCGCACGAGGGTGTCGAAGAAATGAAACCCCTTGGGCATGCGTCCGCTGGGCGGGGCAGAGAGATCGCCTTCAGGATAGATGAGCAGGTCGCCATTGGGCGCGGTCGTGGTGTTGAAGTTCTCCGGGACCAGCACGTTCGTGCCATCGAAGAGGGTAAAGGGTTTCCAGCCGCTGTTTTCAAATCCGAAGAGATTCTTTCGCGTCAGCAAGCCCTCGACATCCACGCCGAGGCGTTCCGATAGCTCCGCATCGATCTCGCCTAACATTTGATAGGGTTCGATGACTTTTACGCGATAGGAGGGGTCTGGGAGAAGGGCCTGCCGTAGTCGATGGACGGCAGCCACATGCATGCCAGTCACAGCGGTGCTTCCAAAGTCCACAGCCACGCGGTCGGGCTGTTGATGATCCAGTGTCATTTGCAAACGTTCACGATGTGTCATAAAATCTCCTTACGTTGGTGGTATTCTCGCAGAACGGGTGCAAAAAAGGAATGCCTAAAATTATAAAAACATATCTTTTCCAGGTTTTCGAAAGAATCGAGCGATTCGACCGATTCGATTCAATCGGGTATCTCGATTCCGTCGATGCCATCCAATCTTAAAAAACAGAGAAAATCCTAAAAAAGTTTTGTTTTTTTTGGGGATTATGTTACGTTAATGGCAACTAACCAAGGGAGGAATTGAAGATGCATTTTAATCGTAGAAGTATGTTGAAGGGGCTCGTGTGCGCAGGTGCGCCGCTGATTTTACCGTCACGTGTCTGGGCTCAGGGAACGAAGCCGAATGCCAAGATCCGTGTCGGCTGTGTGGGCATGGGTACGCAGATGCGTGGCGTGATGGGCGGGTTCCGTTCCAATGATGGCGTTGAAGTCGTTGCCGTATGCGATGTGGACACCTCGCGCCGTACAGCCGCGCTTGAGGCGTTGAAGGAGGCGTATAAGAATGGCGGGCCTGAAGTCAAGGCCTATACGGATTATCGTGAATTGCTGGCGGACAAGTCCATTGATGTCGTCATTGTCGCAACGCCGGATCATTGGCATGCGATTGTCACAGTTGCAGCTTTGAAGGCGGGCAAGGATGTCTATTGCGAGAAGCCGCTGACCCATAACATCAAAGAAGCGATCGCTGTCATGAATGCGGTGAAAAAATATAACCGTGTTTTGCAGACGGGCTCTATGCAGCGTTCTTCTAATCAGGAATTCCGTGTCGCCTGCGAATTGGCCAGGAACAATGTGCTCGGCAAGCTCAAGACCATTGAAATCAATATCGGCGCGCCAGCGATTCCGTATGACTTGAAAGAAGAGGCCATGGAGCCTGGACTCGACTGGGATCAATGGTGCGGTCCTGCGCCGGTGGTGCCCTACAATTCACAGCTCTCGCCGCGGGGCGTTCATCATGGGTTCCCGAACTGGCGTAAGTATCGCGAATTTGCGACCGGCATGATCGGTGACTGGGGTGCGCATCACATTGACATCGCTCACTGGGGCATGGGCATGGACGATAGCGGTCCTGTTGAGATTCTGCCTTCCACAAATCCGAACAATACGGATGGTGTGTCGATGAAGTATGCCAACGGGGTGACGCTGACGCATATTGCGAAGGGCAACGGACTGAAGTTCGTCGGTGAAACCGGCGAAGTGTTTGTAGCCCGCGGCTCGTTCCATCTCATCATGGACGGCAAGGATTTTGTCCGTTTCCGGGACAAGAATGAAGACAAGACCCTCTCCTGCGAAGGCGCCTGCGCCAAAGCGACCAAGACATTCCTGACGGATGCCAAGGTGAAGCTGGAAGTCAGCAAGAACCATATTCGCAACTTCCTGGACTGTGTCAAGGCGCGTACCGAAAAGCCCATTACCAGTGAATTGGTTGGCGGGCATACGGCCATCGCTTGTCACTTGATGAGCCAGGCTTATTATAATAAGCAGCGTATGTGCTGGGATCCGAAGACGTTCGCCTTTACGAACGGAACCGGCGATCCGGCTTGGTTGACGCGCCCTTATCGCGGCGCTGCCACGCTTCCTACCGTATAAAACGGGTTGTCATCTGATGTAATGAATGACATGTTTCGGATGACAGCATATAAGTGGGTTGGGCTGGTAGCGGTTGCCGCTACAGCCCTTCACGCATGGGCTGAGATGCCCTGGGCTGTGCGCACTTGGCAGTCTGATGCGGGGTTGCCCGATAACTCGGTGGTGGGGATTGCCCAGACACCGGATGGTTTCCTGTGGGTGGCTGCTAAGACGGGGCTGGTGCGTTTCGACGGTGTGCAGTTCCGTGAATTTCCCGTGATGGCGGAGGGGATGCAGGCGGGCATCATCAAAGCTCTGGCGACCGATCAACGCGGTCGGTTGTGGCTCGCCATCGGACGTCGAACCGTGGCCTGCTTAGAGTCGGGGCATCCGGTGACGGTCTTCAATCTGGAGCGGGGCCGGCCAGACACGGGGACCGGCAACATGGTGGTGGACGGCGAAGGCAGCGTGTGGGTGTCGTATCTTAGCCACACGGTTGGGGGAGAGGTTTTTCGGATCCAGGATGGACAGGTGCGTTTATTTACCGCAGAGGACGGCTTGCCCGAAGCCGGCAACTGCGAATTTACGATTGATGCGGGCGGTCAATTGTGGTTTGCGCGAGCCAATCAGGTGGGGGTTTTCCGGGACAATAAATTTCATTGCCTGTATCCATCAGGAGTGACGCGCATCACGGCTGCCCGTTCCGGAGGGATCTGGGGTTTCGCTGCAAATCAGCTCTTAAAGTTCAGTGAAGGCCATCCCGCGGTGAAGGTCGGGACCCCTCCCGAAGTATTACTCCGCGCAAGCCCGACGGTCTTTCATGAAGACCGGACTGGCCGGCTGTTGATTGGAACGAGCGAGGCGGGTCTGTTCAGTTTCGACGGTACGAACTTCACGACAGTGGCGACGTCGCACCAGACTATCCTGAGTCTCAAAGAGGATCGCGAAGGAAATATCTGGGTCGGTACGCGGGGCGGTGGTCTGAACCAAGTACGGCCGCGGGTGGCTGAGTTGATGGCCACGGGTTCCGGTTCTTCGCTCGAGGCCGTGAGGTCGGTCTGCCAGGACACGGACGGGACGCTGTGGGCGGTCGTCTGGCAGAAAGGCGCGGTTGTGAGGAACGCGGGCCAGGCCTGGTCGCGGCTGTCCGTCGCGGACGGATGGGATGTCGGCAACGCCCAATGCGTGGCCGCCGACCCTCAGGGCGGCGTCTGGATCGGCACGGAATATACGGGACTCTACCATTGGCGTAACGGGGCAGTGACGGAGTACGTCTGCTCAACCAACGGCTTGGCCAGTCACCGGGTGAACGCGCTGCTGCAGACTGCCTCCGGAGATTTCTGGATCGGGAGCGGATTTTTCGAAGATCAGCAGCAAGCCTTACAGCGGCGCAAGGACGGGCAGTTCCGGACTTTCATTCTACCCTCCGGGAGCGGACCGGTGATCGCGTTGACAACGGATGCCACAGGCGATTGCTGGGCTGTAACCGGTGGCGGGCTTCTGCTGCGGGTGCACGAGGATGTTCTGTCGGATGAAACAGAACACATTGCCGCTGGCGCGATCCGCTGCTTGCTGGCCACGCCAGATGGCAGTGTGTGGCTCGGTACGGGCGGTCAGGGTCTGTGGCGACTGAAGGACGGACGCTTCAGCCATTGCCAGAAGATTCACGGACTTCACGACGATTATATTTCAAACATGCTTCCGGATGGGATGGGCCGGCTGTGGCTCGCCGGGAACAAGGGCATTTTTAGCGTGCGCCTGAAAGAGCTAGACGATTTTGCTGAAGGCCGGGCGACGCGGGTGAGGTCGGTGGTGTATCGCCAAAAAGACGGGCTGCCGGGCTTACAGGCGAGTTTTGATTCCTGGCCGGGCGCGCTGCGCAGCACGGATGGCCGACTGCTGTTCGCCATGCAAACCGGGGTGGCCGCGGTGTATGCCGATACCATCCAAGAGAATCCGACCCCGCCCCCCGTCGTGATCGAGGGCGTGAATGTTGACGGAAAATCAGCGGCGTCTTACGGTGTGATCGGAGTTAAGACGGATCAGAAGCCAGAGAAACTCGAGTTGAGCCAGGGCAATGCTCATCTGAGGATCCCCCCCGGCCGTCGGCAGGTCGAGTTTCTCTTCACGGCGTTGAGTCTCATCAAGCCGGAAAGCATTGAATTCAAATACCGGCTCCATGGGCTGGATGCAGACTGGGTCGAGGCCGGTACGCGACGGTCAGTCACCTATTCTCAGCTCCCTCCCGGGCACTACCAGTTTGAGGTGACGGCTTGCAACAGTGACGGTATCTGGAATAAGACGGGAACATCGCTCGATTTGATAGCCGAGCCGTATTGGTGGGAGACGGCTGGGTTCCAGATCGTTGCGCCGTTTTGTGCCTTTAGCCTGCTGGGAGCGGGTGTTATATTCTGGCTTCGGCGTCGGCACCGGAACGAGATTGAACGTTTAGAAATGCTCCAGGCTACGGAAAAGGAACGCGTTCGTATCGCCGCCGACTTGCACGATAATCTCGGGGCAGACCTGACCCAGATCGGACTGTTAAGTGAAAAGGTCCGGCGGCACTTGGATAACCCGGACGAAGCGCGGCAGCAGTTGGACAAAGTGTTCGCTGCGACGCACGAACTCTCCCGGCAGTTGGATGCGGCAGTCTGGGCCGTGGGTCCCGCCAATGACACGCTTGAAAGCCTTGTCCAACATCTCTGCAAGTACGTCCAGGAAGTACTGGTGCTCGCCAACCTCCGCTGCCGGCTGGCGGTGCCTGCGGAGATGCCGCCCATGGCACTCTCCTCCGCTGTGCGCCACAACGTGTTCCTGGCGGTCAAGGAAGCCCTGCATAATGTGATCAAACACGCAGGTGCTACGCTCGTGACCTTGCGTGTCTTGCTCCAGCCTGGTGTGCTGGTGGTTGAGATTGAGGATGACGGTCGCGGGATTCCTGAGGAAAAACGCTCGACCGGCCAGGATGGTTTGAGTAATATACACACCCGCATGGCTCAGATTGGGGGCTGTTGCGAGATGCTGTCAGGAGACAGCGGCAAAGGCACGCTGGTGCGGTTGATCCTGCCGCTAACTGGGAGAACACACAAATGAAAACGAAGCCCTCCATCGCTGTTGCTATTGTCGAGGATAACGCCTCCGTGCGCGAATCGCTTCAGGACATTCTCGGCAGCGCTCCGGGGATCTGCTGCGTGGCGGCCTGTTCTTCCGGAGAGCAGGCGCTTACCACGCTGCCTGCCCTGTCTCCTGAGGTCGTGTTCATGGATATCAACCTGCCTGGCATGGACGGCGTGGCATGCGTCAGCCAGTTGGTGGCGAAACTGCCAGGGGTGCTGGTTGTCATGTTGACCGTGCACGACGACACCGAATGGATCTTCAAGGCACTCGCTGCTGGCGCGTGCGGGTACCTGCATAAGCCGGTGCGCGCCGAGGAATTGCTCACCGCAGTCAAAGACGTGTATGCTGGCGGCTCGCCGATGACGGGCAACATCGCGCGAAAGGTCGTGCAGACCTTCATCAAGCCTTCTACGTCCAAGGCAAAGGCTCAGCCTGATGAGGAACTCACCGACCGCGAACGCGAGGTGCTCGAATATTTGGCGCAGGGGTATCTTTACAAGGAAATCGCTGAACGGATGAACGTGAGTTGGCACACGATCCACACCCACATCCGGCATATCTACGAAAAGCTGCATGTCCGCTCCCGCGGCGAAGCAGTCGCCAGCTTCATCAGCCGCTAACGCGGAAGTAAGTGTCAGCAAGTTGGAAAGTGTCAATAAGTGTCAGTAAGTTGGGGTGTGTCTCACGCGAAGGCGCGAAGACCGCGAAGGAAAGAGCGGAGAAGTGCGCGTACGCATCCCCACATCCCACGTCCTGTCTGGCAATGCGGTCAATAAGGTCAATGCGGTCAATCCTGTCAAAAAAATCGGATAATCATGACCGAAGCCTATTTTACAGTGTCATTAATGTGCCATTGCCTTCGAGAAGCCGATGCGCCGCATACAACGGTACGATGCCAGCGTCTTCGATCTTCCCAAAATTCTCCATGGAAACACGGAGCCCCGAACGCAACCCGCGCAGTTTAAGAAACAGCCGAAGACTCTGCATGCCGCCTCGCGTACCTGCCTTTACTTCGATGGGACACATAAGGTTTCCCTGCTGGACAAGGTAATCGATCTCGGCATTGGCCCCTGAAACTTCCCTGTGCCAATAGTACAGCTCCGGACGTCTGTGGGAGGATTGGTACGCCGCCAGATGCAAGCCCACCACCAGTTCCGCCATACTGCCTTTGTTCACCAGCAAGGCATCATTTGACGTCATATACGCGGACAGATCAAGGCCGGAAAGCCGCTGATGAATCCCAACATCGAACAGGAGCGCCTTGAACCGGCGGGCATCGGCTTGCGCGCCCAGCGGAAGGGCTGCCCCGGCTGTCTGGAATACCTGATGGACGAGGCCCGCCTTCACCAATAAGTCCAACGCGCCCAGGATCGCCGTGGACTTCGTCTCTTTTTCAACCGCCGCGCAGACGAATTTGCCGCCCGCCTGCGAGACAACCGACCGCAACGTTTTATCCAGGCGCTCGACAGGTGTCCGCCTGTGATACTTCTCGAAATCATCAAAAAAGGTCACAATCAAATCGTCCAAGACATTCATGGTTTTCAGCAGATCCCGCGTGGCGGCATATTTCGCCACCGCCTCGGGCATCCCTCCGACCAACATGTATGTCCGCAGCAGATCCGAAAGCTTCCGATGAAAAGGAGCGTCAATCGGCTCTGAACAGGAGGCCGAATCCACAATGTGCAGAAGATTTCCTTCTCCGACAGCCTCCAAAAATTCAGGGAACGCAAGTGGATACATGAAACGCGAGGTTATCCGTCCGACGCCCAGCGACGGGATCTTCTGAAGCGCGAACTCCAGCAACGAGCCGGCCGCCACCACATGCAACCCCGGCATCTGCTCATGAAAATACCGGAGCGAAGCCAGCACCTCCGGGCACGCCTGCACTTCGTCAAGAAACAACAAGGTCTCCCCCGGCACAATAGGCGTTCCGGCGAACACAGAAAGTTTCTCACACAACGGCTGAGCGCTCAAGGCGTTTTTGAAAAAAAATCCGGCATCCGGCTTCTCCTCAAAATTGATTTCGACACAATGGCGGAACCTCCGGCCGAGCATGCGGACCGAATATGTCTTGCCGACTTGACGAGCACCGCGAAGCAGCAACGGCTTCCGTTGAGACTCTGCAGACCATGCGGCCAGTTCGCTATCAATCTTGCGTTTCACAAAGAACCTCCCAAAAATGGATTCATAAAAAGCTAATATTATCCCATAATCAGGCTCATTGCAATACGAAATATCCCATTTTTAGACCCGATCTATGGTTTTTAGCTACGGATTGCGCGGATTGACGCGGATTGAGATTTTTTTTACCGCAGAGAACCCAGAGAAAGAGTTGATTTCAGATGATGAAGCCAGCAACGTATTTAGAAGTTGATCTTTGCGATCCTTGTGTTCTTTGCGGTGAATATTTTCGATGCTGTGAACGGGTATAAAACCTGAACTCTGAACCCCGAACCCTGACCCCTCTTTTCCCAAATCGCCCTTCTCGCCAATATCGCCAATATTGGCGATAGCGGAGCCCCATGGAAAAAGTGTAAGATAGAGATAATGTTAAGAAATGGTTTTCGACTTTCTTACAAAAATACACAGTCACAGCAGTGACAGAACAAAGCAAGGAGTAGTCCAATGAACATAGTAACTATGATCAAGCATTCAATGGGGTTCATGACGCGCTCGGCCCTCGTGCTGGCGGCTGTCGTGCTTGTCCAACCCGCCGCGCAGGCGCAGGAACTGATCACCAACGGCGGGTTCGAGTCTCCCGGCGGCAGCGGGTCTACACCGACCGGCTGGACGAAAGACTTCAATTCGTATGGAACAGGCAATTGGGCGCCTGGTCCGCACAGCGGCAGTTGGATGATGCACCCCGGCGCAAGCGCCGCTTCGGGTGGCGAATATCAGGATATCACGACCGTTGTCGGGGGAACTTACTCGGTCAGCTTCTGGGCGGCAAACTGGAGCGGCTCCGGCGGCTCCTCTCACGTGGATGTGCTGATCGGCGAGCCCGGCTCGGACCCATTCACCTTTCCCGATGGCAACCCGGCACACTCGACGTCGCAGTTCGCATCCGGCGTGACCGACACGAGCTTCCTTGTGGGGGCCGCGTGGCAACAGTACACCTTCACGTTCACTGCGACCGCGACAACGACCCGGTTCGGGCTCTACAATTCGCGGAAGACAGCCGACACCTACTATTCGCCGAATGTTGACGACGTTTCTGTGGTGCCGCTCATTTTTTCGGTCACGGTGACCAGCCCGCTGAACAGCCAGTCGTTCTTCCCGGGCTCTTCGATCACCGCCACGGCCTTGGTCGTCAATGGCACGGCGCCGTCTTCGGTCACGTTCTACACGAACTTCAACGGGGGCGCCTACGCGCCAGCCGGTTCGTCCGGAACCGCGCCTTATACCCTGGCGCTGGGCATACTTGAGGTGGGGACGTACGGGATCTACGCGGAGGTGACCGACAGCCTCTCGGCGACGGCTTTCTCCGCGACCAACACGTTCGCGGTGAGTACGCCGCCCAGTTCCTTCTTCTGGACCCATACCGTGTCCGGTGCCTGGAGCGGCGCGGCCAACTGGACCAATGATCAAGGAGTCGTTCTGGCCCCGTCCATGGCCGGCTCGGCGAACTACCTGCTCACCTTCGATCAGGCCGGCGTCTACACCGCCAGCAACAACCTCAGCAGCGGGTTTCTGCTGAACGGGCTCAGTTTCGGCGGTGCCGAGGTGACGCTGGCAGGCAACAGCCTGGCCTTCACCAATAACGGCGATACGCTGCCGCAGGTCAATCAGAACAGCACGGTCGCCATCACGGTCAACAACAACTTAGCCTTGGACGCCGACACGACCTTTGGCGGCTCCGGCAACGGGACAATGACAATCAACGGCGTGATCTCCGGTGGCGGCAGCCTGACCAAGGCGGGCGCTAACACGCTGAGCCTGACGGCCGCAAATACATACGGCGGCGCCACGGTCATCAATGGAGGCACGGTGCTCTTGCAGAATGGCGTGCCCGCGGGTCTGACGCACCGCTGGAACTTCAACAACAGTTTGACCGACTCGGTTGGCGGCAGCACCGCCGTGGGACACGGCAACGCCACTGTCGGGGCCAATCAAGTCACGATCACCGGCAACGGGTCGATGCATGTCAACTATATTGATTTGGGCCCCAACATCCTGCCGAACACAGCCTCCTCATCGGCGACGATTGAACTCTGGGTTACGCGGAACGGAGTACAGAACTGGGCGCGCGTCCTTGACTTCGGCTCCACAGCAGGCGGCCCGAGCGACCTCCTGTGGTCTTTCAACAATGGAACCGGTAATCCAGGGGTGATTTCAGTCAACAGCGAAAACCACAACGCATCGACGTTCTCGGACAGCACGCTCTATCACCTCGCCCTCGTCCTTAGCCCTAGCGGCGGGAACACCCAAGTCGCCTGGTATCAGTTGGACACCTTGGGCAATGTGCTCAATTCGGGCAGTTGGACGCCTAATTGGAACCTTTCGCAATTGATTCAGAACAACATGTGGCTCGGCCGCTCGGAATACCCGGATAACGATGCCAACGCCAGCTACAACGAAGTTCGCATCTGGAATGTGGCCTTGAGCCAGGCGCAACTGAGCGCCAACTCGTTGCTGGGGCCTGATTCACTGGGTGCCTTGGGTTCGATTAATAGCAGCACCAACCTCGAAATCGCCGCCGGCGGGACCTTTGACGTGTCCGCCAATGACGCATACACCCTCGGCGCCGGCACCTCGCTGACGGCCAGCGGCACGGGCACGACGGTCGGCACGACGGCCGCGGAGATCAAGGGTGGCGCAGGCGGCACGGTCAGCCTGGGTTCGCGGCCGGTCACGTTGAACTATGACGGTTCCAACCCGGCGCTCTATATTTCCCAAGGCACGTTGTCGCTCAACGGCAACGCCTTCACGGTGAACAGCGCGACACCCTTGGCCATCGGCGCCTATACCCTTGTTCAGCAAGCCAGCGGGAATATCGCCACTGCCGGGGCTTACCCGGCCGCCACCGGCACCGCCATTGCTGAAGGGAAAGCCGGTGTCATTACGGTCAGCGGCGGCATGGTGATCCTGACGGTTACCGGGGTTGATCACTTCGTGATTTCAACGATTCCGTCGCCGCAGACCGCAGGCACGCCCATCACCGGAATCACGCTCACGGCGCAGGATTCGAATAACGACACCGTGGAGAATTTCACGGGCACGGTCACCTTCGGCGGCACAGCCGGCGTGACGGGAACATCCGGGAATTTCATTGCCGGCGTGTTGACCGGGTTCAGCGTGACGCCGACGGCGGCGGGCAGCGGCAAGACCTTCGTTGTGACCGGCTACGGCAAGACCTGCACCGCCACCTTTGACGTGGATCCGGGCGTTGCCAACTCGCTGGTGTTCACGGCGCAGCCCAGTGGCGGAACGGCGGGTTCGCCGTGGACGACGCAGCCCGCAGTGACGCTCCTGGATGCCTACGGCAACACGGCAACGGGGAGCGCCGCAGCCATCACCTTGGCGGTCGCGTCAGGGACGCCGGCCAGCGGCGTGCCTGGGACGTTGGGTGGGACGAAGACGGTCGACGTGGTCAACGGCGTGGCGACGTTCAGCGGCCTGAGCATTGACAAGAGCGGCATTGGCTACAAGTTGACGGCGACGAGTGAAGGGGTGACTGCGACAAACAGCACAGCCTTCACTGTCACGCCGGGAGCGGCCACTGCGCTGACCGTGACCGGCTTCCCGAATCCTCAGCCCAAGGGACAGGCAAGTAGCGTGACAGTTACGGCCACGGACGCCTACGGCAACACGGCCACAGACTACACCGGCACGGTCACCTTGACCAGCAGCGACGGCGCGGCGTCCTTGCCGGGTAGCCACACCTTTGGGGGCGCGGATGTTGGGGTGTATCGCTTTAGCGGCGTGACGCTGAATACGATCGGCACCTACGCCATCACAGCCGCAGACGGCAACCTCACCGGCATGCAGTCCGGCATCTCGGTCACAGCGGTGCCGGCCCTTTCGACGTTCAGCACACCCGGCACCACGACCTGGACAGCACCGGGCGGGGTCACCTCGATCCGCTTGCTGGTGGTCGGCGGCGGTGGCGGCGCAGGAAACAGTTTTGGCGGAGGCGGTGCAGGCGGGCTCATTTACTACGGAGCGGAGACGCCTGCCGTTGCGGCCAGTTATCCCGTGACGCCTGGGCAAACCTATACCGTGACGGTCGGAGCGGGCGGAGCGCGCAATGCCAACGGCGGAAACTCTGTCTTTGCTGACCAAACGGCAGTCGGCGGTGGCCATGGCGGAGGAATAGGAGGCGGCGGCGTTGGAAATGGAACCGCTGGTGGATCAGGTGGTGGTGGTGGTAATCGCCAATGGGACGTCGGCACGGCAGGGACAGGCCAAAGCGGTCAAGGCAACGCGGGAGGAGTCGGCACCTGCATAAACGGACAAAACCAAGCCAATGGTGGCGGTGGCGGTGGGGCTGGGACGGTAGGCGGCAATGGGCATAACGCGAATAACCTCGGCTACGGCGGAAACGGCGGGGATGGGTTGGCCTACTCGCTCAGCGGCGCCTCCGTCACTTACGCGGGCGGTGGCGCGGGTTTCGGATGGGAGTCCGTCGTGTCAGGCACTGGCGGGGCCGGGTATCTCAACCCCGGCGGCGGCGGCATGGCCAGCGGGGATGGCACTGGCAAAGACGGTATCGTGATCGTGACCTACACGCCCCCGCCGCAGGGAACGCTGATCGTCATATTCTAAGCGCAACAGGATGACGACACAAGGGTCCGGGGTCAGCAGTATCCCGGACCCTTTTTTGAGAAGGCGACAAGTAAAAATTAGGAGTATCTGATGAACCGTCTGAGCATCGTAGGAGTGGCTTTTCTTTCGTTTCTGTTTTTATCGAATGTCAGGGCTGATGACTGGAAGCCGGCGGCCGGGCCGCTGATGACGCGCTGGGCGAAAGAGGTCTCCGCGACGAATGCGCTGCCGGAGTATCCGCGTCCACAGATGGTACGCAAGGAGTGGCTGAACCTGAACGGCTTATGGGATATCAAGCTTAAGGACGGGTCTGAAACGAAGATTCTCGTGCCGTTTCCAATCGAGTCGGCGCTGTCGGGCGTGATGAAGCATTCGGACCGAATGACTTACAGGCGCAGCTTTGATGTTCCCAAAGCGTGGAAAGGCAAGCAGGTACTGCTGCACTTCGGCGCTGTGGACTGGGAGACGAAAGTGGCTGTCAATGGCAAGCCGTTCGCCGTTCACAAGGGCGGCTATGACAGTTTCAGTTTTGATATCACGGCTGCGCTGAAAGCGGAGGGCGCCCAGGAAATCTCCGTGGAGGTGTTCGACCCGACCAATGACGGCGGCTATCCGCGCGGCAAGCAGACATTGAGCCCCGGCGGCATCATGTATACGCCGACGTCAGGTATCTGGCAGACGGTGTGGCTTGAGCCGGTGGCGGCGACGCACGTTGAATTTCTGAAGATCGTGCCGGATGTGGATCAGGGGCTGGTTCGTGTCAAAGTGACCAGTGCTGCCGGCACGGATGATGGCAATGTGCAAGCGATGATCGAGGTGTACGACGGGAAGACCAAAATCGCCTCGGCGAAAGGGTTCGAGAACGAAGAAATCGCACTCAAGATTCCCAGTCCGAAGCTGTGGTCTCCTGATTCGCCCTTCCTCTACGATTTGAAAGTGACAATCACTGGTCAGCGCGTCGCGCTTCAGGCAGATACGGTGACCAGCTATTTCGGTATGCGCAAGATAGCGATTGGTAAAGATGAAAAAGGCGTGACCCGGCCGCTACTGAACGGCAAGTTCGTCTTCCAGGTCGGTCCGCTGGATCAGGGGTTCTGGCCGGATGGCCTTTACACGGCACCGACGGACGAAGCTTTGCGATTTGATATCGCTGAAATGAAGAGACTCGGATTCAACGTGGTCCGCAAGCACATCAAGGTTGAGCCGGAGCGCTGGTATTACTGGTGCGACAAGCTGGGCTTGATGGTCTGGCAGGACATGCCGAGCGTCAACTCGTATGGCGGCAATCAGCCGATTGACAAGCCGCAGTTCAAGACCGAATTGGAACAGCTTGTGAGAAATCATTGAAACCATCCGGCCATCATCATGTGGGTACTCTTCAACGAGTCCCAGGGACAGCATGACACCGAAAGCCTGGTCGCGGCGGTTAGAGAGCTGGATCCTTCCCGTCTGATCAACAACGCCAGCGGCGACAGTGACAAAAACTGCGGCGATGTGATCGATATGCATACCTATCCCGGCCCGGGCTCACCCAAGCCGGAGGAGAAGCGTGCGGCGGTACTCGGCGAGTTCGGCGGGTTGGGGCTGGGTTTGAACGGCCATCGGTGGGCGGATCAGAACTGGGGCTACAAGGGCACGGCCAGCATTGACGCATTGACGCGCGCGTATGAGAAATTGCTTGCGAAGGCTTGGGGATTGAAGGACACGGCCGGCCTCTCGGCGATCATTTATACGCAGATTACCGACCTTGAAACGGAGTGCAACGGGTTGTTGACCTATGATCGCGCGGTGAACAAGGTGATTCCGGAGCGCGCCCTCGCCGTGAATACCGGCAAGCTTCCGCCGGCGCCTGTGGTGAATGAAATCTCGCCCACGTCGCAGAAGAAAGGCGTCACCTGGCGTTATACGATGGAGCAGCCGGCTGCGGACTGGCTGAAGCCTGAGTTCAATGATGCGGCCTGGAAGGAAGGGCCGGGCGGCTTCGGAACCAAGGACACGCCGGGCGGAGTGATCCGGACCGAGTGGAATACGAAGGAGATCTGGCTGCGGCGCGAATTCGACTGGAAGGCGGACAAGGAGGCCAAGCCGGTGTTGTCATTTTGCCACGATGAGGATCTGGAGGTCTATATCAACGGCGTGCAGGTTTGCAAGGCGGGCGGTTTCATCAGCGAATACGAAGAGACGGCGTTGACGCCCGAAGGCATTGCGGCGTTGAAGCCGGGCAAGAACGTGCTCGCCGTGCATTGCCGCCAGACGACGGGCGGGCAGTATGTGGACGTCGGGATCTTTACCGAAGTGGCTGGAAACAAGTAGAAAAAATAAATAACATCAAGGGATACCAAACATGAAACAATCGAATCAAATTCCGTCCGGCACCCGCATGGCGTTGAACCCGACACGCAGAAGTTTCTGTGGCGCGATGGCGGCGGGAACCATTGGGGCTGCAATGAGTCCAGTGCGGGCGTTCGGCCAGACGGTTTCCGGCGTAACGGTTGGGGGCGGGTTGGTTAAACCTACGCCGCAGCAACTCGCCTGGCAGGATCTGGAACTGGGACTCTTCATCCATTTCGACATGATGACCTTCACGGGCGCGATGAAGCCGCGCATACCCGACGATGTGAATCGCTACAATCCGACCAAGCTGAATACCGATCAGTGGATGGAGGTCGCGAAGTCCATGGGCGCCAAGTATGCGGTGTTCGTCGCCAAGCATTGCACCGCTTTCCTGAGCTGGCAGAGCAACGCCTATCCGTACGGCGTGAAGCAGACCGCCTGGCGCGGAGGCAAGGGCGATGTCGTGAGGGATTTCATCGCCTCGTGCAAGAAATACGACATCAAGCCCGGTTTGTATGCCAGCGCCGGCTATCCCGAGTGGTGGGGCAGCGACACTCCCGGCGCCAACAACCCCGCCCTCGTCCCCTGGGGCAAGAAGACGGTGAAGGATTGGAACAAGGCCTGCGGGATCATCCTCACGGAACTGTGGACGAACTACGGCGAGCTGACGGAGATCTGGTTCGATGGCGGGGTGGTGCCGGTCGCCCAGGGCGGCCCGGATCTCGTCCCCCTCATGAAGAAGCATCAGCCCAAGGCCATCGTGTTCGGCAGCCCTGTGCCGGGCGGCATCCGCTGGGGCGGCAATGAAATCGGCACGGTGCCCTACCCCTGCTGGAGCACGATCAAGAACTTCGGCGATAATATTGGAGGCGATGGCGACGGCCGGCTCTGGACGCCAGCGGAATGCGATTCGACGCTGCCCGGGCACGACTGGTTCTGGGGCGGCGGCGATCCGTCCGCCAAGCCGAACGAGGAGAGTCAGCAGAAGATGCTGGCCGAGTTGATGAGCAAATATTACCAATCCGTTGGTCACAACGCCAACCTGCTGCTGAATGCCACGCCCGACACCACCGGCTTGATCCCGGAGGCGATCCTGCCGCACTACGCCAACTTCGGCAAAGAGATCCGCCGCCGTTTCGGCACAGCGGTCGCGGAAACCAAGGGCGATGGCGACACGGTGGAGCTGGTCCTGAAGAAGCCAGCGCCGATCGATCACGTCATCATCATGGAAGACCTCGCGCAGGGCGAACGGATCCGGGGCTACGAGGTCGAGGGCCTCGTGCCCGGCAACACCTGGCAGAAGCTCTGCGAGGGCGTCTGTGTCGGCCACAAGCGGATCCAGCAGTTCAAGCGCACCGAAGTGGCGAAGGTCCGTATCCGCACCACCAAGGCCATCGCGCCGCCGAAGATCCGCCGTCTCGCAGTCTTCAATGTGGTCTAAGCAAATTCCTTATGAAATCACACCCTCATAAACCGGGCCGTAAAGTTTTCTCTCTCGCAATCCTGCTGTTTCTCGTTTTGGAAGTGCAGGGTGCCGCTGCGCTCAAGGATTATGGGTTGCGGGATTATGTCCATGTGACTCAGGAACTGCCGCATTCCGAGACCCATGAGTGGAGGCTGGTCTGCACGCTTCCCTACAACGCGCAGTTCCAGCCCTGGATTGAGGTGCAGTCGCCAGAGGGCAAAGTCCTTGAACTTGATTCGTCGAATTCGTTGGTTCCTTCTCAACAGCCTGCGCAGAAATACACGACGACATCGGGGGTTCAAAGCCATGAGGCTCCCAAATGGATCAGTGGGGAGGGGGCGATCTATACGATTCCCGCCGGCGTCACGGTCCGGGCCGTCAAGTATCGCGAAACCGGATACGACACGACTTTTGCCGGTTCGTTCCAGTGCAATGACAACGACTACAACAGTCTGTGGCAGAAGGCGACAAGAACCTGCTATCTCTGCATACGGGATCATTTCATGGACTGCCCTGACAGGGAGCGCTCCGAATGGCTTGGCGATGCCGTGTTGCAGATGCAGGAGTGTTTCTATGCATTCGACACTAATTCGCATGCTATCTGTAAGAACCTGATCCTTTCAAAACAGGTCAATGGGCTGCCAGGTCAGAATCTTGTGGCCCATGGTGAATTCGGCGAGTGGACTTACTACCTGTATACGGGCGACCTCGCGACAATCTCAGCCATCTATCCGTCTACAAAGGAATACTTAGGCCGTTACCAGCTCGGCACGAACGGTGTGCCTATTCACAGGGGTGAAAGCTGGGACTGGTACGATTGGGGAGTCGGCACTACGGACAGGGAAGTCATACAGGTTGCGGAATATTACAGCGCTTTGAAGGCGCTCAGAAAGATGGCGACCGTTACTGGCAATGCGGGCGACATTCCCGCGTTGGATGTGAAGCTCGACAGCATCAAAGCCAACTTTGACAGGGTCTTCTGGAAAGGGGATGGCTTCCGGTCGGGCGACGAGCTTGATGAGCGGGCTAATGCGATGGCCGTGGTGGCTGGGCTGGCTGACATTTCGCGGTGGAGTGCCGTTTCCAGTGTGTTGGAGACAAAGGTGAACTGCGGTCCGTATTTTGAGGGCTGGGTTTTAGAAGCGCTGTGCACGATGGGAAAACCGGATAAAGCCCTGCTGAGAATGTACAACAGGTACAAACCACAGATACAGGCTGATTTTTCGACATTGTGGGAGTATGTTGAGAGATCCTTTGAGGCGACGCCAGTAAATTCCACGGATTCGTCGGAATACTTGTCGCTGAATCACGCTTGGAACACTCCCAATCTCATCCTTTCTAAATTCATTGCAGGAGTGGCTCCGGAAAAGCCCGGATGGAGCACCTATCATGTGTTGCCTCAAGAGGCCTTTTTGACCTTTATCAAGGTGGTTGTCCCCACCGTCAAGGGCACGATCCGGGTCGCCATCCAGAAGAATGAAAAACAGTATGAGATCGACGTGGCTTCGCCCCTTCAGACAACGGCCGTCGTGGGTATTCCGAAAGCCTCCTTCACCCACCTCACGTCGATCCAGGCAAACGGAAAGACCGTGTGGAACGGCGCGTTTAAGGGAGGCGTAAAAGGCGTTTCCTGGAACGGGGAGGATGCCAATTACATCACATTCAAGGTGGAGCCTGGAACCTGGAAGTTTGTGGCGTCGGGTGTATTGCCGATAGCGACGCCCAAGCCGGTCCCGTTACCCTCGAGCGCCGTGAAGCTCGACAGTTCGTCATGGACTGTTTCTGCTTCCATGGACAATCAAACATACAAGGGTGGTCCATGGAGCGGACGGACCTGGCCGGTTAATGCAAGTGCGATGAATGCCATTGATGAGGATCACTGGACAGGGTGGCGGGCCATTGACCCGAAGAAGCCTGCCGGGGCATTCAACCATTATGGGGCTCAGCAAACTCCCGGGCAATGGTTCATGGTCGATATGAAGCAGGCGCAGACGTTCGACAAGATCGTGCTCGATAACAGTTGGGCTCCGTACGGTTATCCGCAGTCCTATGAGGTGCATGTGTCGAACAATGGCGTGGACTGGGGAATGCCGGTTGCCACCGGCAAGGGCCACGTATACATGACCACTATCGTCTTTCCAAAGCAAACGGCCCGCTATTTGAAAATCACTCAGACCGGAGCCAAGAACCATCCCTGGTCTATTTTCGAACTGGAGGTCTACAAATGAGCTACGCCTTCGCTTCCACCCATACCCATAAAGGAACATGTCCCATGCTGCGACTATCGATAGTGACCGTCTACCTGTTGACCCTGTTCTCCGTGTCCGCCGCGACCTATTATGTGGCACCGGATGGCAACGACCGCAACACCGGATTGGCCCTTGCCAAGCCCTGGCGATCCCTCACGAACGTCAACACGCGAACCTTTAAACCGGGCGACAGCATCCTCTTCAAGTCCGGCGGATCGTGGTCCGGGCAGTTGTGGCCCAAAGGCTCGGGCGCCGCCCCGGCGCCGATCATGCTGGGCGCCTACGGAAGCGGCGCAAAACCGGTAATCGATGCGCAGGGTGTCAGCAACAGCGCGGCCATCAAATTGCACAATCAGGAATACTGGACGATCAAAAACATGGACGTCCAGAACTGGGATACAGCCGCCACCCCGGCTGTCAGGCGGGGCATCAGCGTCACGGCGGATGATGGCGCGGTCAAACACGGCATCCAGGTCTTCAGCAACACCGTGAGAAACGTCTACGGGAGCCCCTACAGAAGCGTCCCCAACGTGCCTTCCTTTTATGAGGTCGCCGGCATTTACATAAGGATCAACGAGCCGGGCCGGGCGGATGATGTGCGGGTTCAAGGGAACTCCCTGAGCAATATTGTGGCGCAAGGCATCGCGTTTTGGGGCGAGATGGAAAGTGCGGGCGGCGGGATGAATTGGGACAACCTCTCCACGCGTGTCGTCGTGCGCGGCAACACGGTGCAGTACACCGCGGCAGACGGCATCATGATCAATGGCACCGACAATGAGCTCGTCGAGTACAACACGGTCGGGTATGTGGGGGAACTGGGCAAGGTCGGGACTGACTATGTCGCCGGGATGTGGCCCAGCCGGCACAAGGACGGCCTTTGGCAATTCAATGAAGTCCATCACACCCGGCGCTGGTCCGGCGACGGCGAAGCCTTCGATAACGACGGCGTGTTGCGCGGAGTCACTATCTTTCAATACAACTACTCGCACGACAACTTCGGATTCTTGCTTGATATCGCCTGGGATTATGTCGGCGGGCCTGACCAAGGGCGGACAGTGGCGCGTTACAACATCTCTGTCAACGATGCAGAGATCATGCAATCCAAGCGGGGCAACGCGCTGATTTACAACAACGTGTTCTACAATCCCGGCAAAGGGATTTTCGTGGACGGCAAGAGCAACTCATTCTTCAACAACATCTTTGTGGCCAAAAGCTCGGGAGAGAGTTTTAATAGTCAACTCTTCGGCAACAATGTATTCTTTGGCGGCATAGTGCCACCTGCCGGCGATACGAATGCCATCTGCGCAGACCCGTTGTTTGTCAACCCCAACACTGCCGGAGCCTTGGGCGGTTTCAAGGTACAGGCAGGCTCGCCCTGCAGAGCCAGTGGAAAGGCGATGGCGGACAATGGCGGCCGGGACTATTTTGGCGGCCCGGTGTCTAAGGCCGGCACTCCAAACCGGGGCGTTGACAATACGCAACGGAAGAAATGAGGCCAGCAGGCAAACCCCGAAAGTGACCACCTACGTTCCGCTCCTGACCATAAGCCGCTGAACAGGCGATCGCCTATTCGCCCAGCTTATCCCGCTCACCGCTATCGCCAATTTTGGCGATAGCGGAGCCCTAGTGAAAAAGTGTAATATTGAAGCACGGAGGGGATTATTTTATCGTATTATCGCCTTTTTTCTTTGTCTTTCGTGAAAAAATCTGTCTACAAGAACATTGGTATGAATAAATTTTATAGAATTATAGCGGCCAGCGCAATGCTGGTTATTGCCGTAACAGGGGCGCAGACTCAGGCGCTGGTGCCGCTGTTTGATTATCCGGTCCGTGACACCTGCGTGTGCGTGGGTCCGGATGGGACGTATTACCTGACGGGCACGACGGGCCATCCCACGTGGTGGAACGTGAACGAGGGTATCCGGATCTGGAAGTCCAAGGATCTGAAAAAATGGGATGCGATGGGGCTGGTCTGGAGTATCGAGAAGGATTCCACGTGGCAGAAGGTGAAGGTTGACAAGGACGGCAAGAAGAGCGCTGACTCGGCCATCTGGGCGCCGGAACTGCATTATTTAAAGGGCACCTACTGGCTCACCTACAGCATGAACTATGGCGGCACAGGCATCCTGAAAAGCACGACCGGAAAACCCGAAGGCCCTTATGTGGACATCAAGAAGGACGGACCGCTGACCGGGGATATCGATGCATCGCTCTTTGCCGATGATGACGGTTCAGTCTATTTCGTCTGGCAGGATGGTAAGGTCGCGAAGATGAAGGAGGACATGAGCGGTTTAGCAGAGACGCCTCGCCACGTAGGTCGAGTCGGTTTCGAGGGGGCTTTCATCACCAAGATCAACGGGCGATATCATTTGATCAGCGCCGAGTTCACAAATCATGCCGACAAGACCCAGACTTATGACTGCATGGCCGCCAGCTCGGAAAATATTTATGGGCCCTATAGTGAACGCTATCTCGTCCTACAGAGCGGCGGACACAATATGCTGTTCAAAGACAAGCAGGGCCAGTGGTGGTCGACGTTTTTCGGAAATGACGTCAAGGCGCCTTTCAAGGAGCGCCCTGCGATTTTAAAAGTCGAGATCGGTAAAGATAACCGCATCAAACCCGTCGTGGGTGGAGGAAAATAAACGAAAGAAAAGATTGAATCAGGCTGTGCGACTGCTAAGATGGTGACGCTCAAGTCTTGGTTATTCAATTGGTCAATAAGGTCAATACGGTCAATGCGGTCAAAGTCGGCGCATACGCACTGGAGATCGAAGTGGTTAATCTCTGGCCCAACCGGCTGATTGGCGACGATGCCCTGCCTGAAGCTGATCGAAAAACGCGGACCAACATTGGATTTGACAAAGCGCATCCCTTACTCCCCTCTGGCCTGCTCGGTCCGGTGCGGGTGATGGTTAAGGAATAAATTTATGAAGATGACAATCTGTATGCTCCTCTTGCAGGCCTCGTTCGTTGCGTTGCACGCCCGAGCCGCTGAGTTCCATGTTGCCGTCACCGGCAGCGACACCAACTCGGGAACGCGAACCCAACCCTGGCGCACGATCCAGCATGCGGCGGAGCGGGCCCAGCCGGGTGATATTATCACCGTGCATGAAGGGCTTTATCGCGAGTCGATCAACCCGCCCCGAGGAGGGACTTCCGACGCGAAGCGCATTGTGTACCAGGCCGCTCCTGGAGAGCGCGTTGAGATCAAAGGGTCGGAAGTGATTGCCAACTGGGTGAACGTCCAGGATGGTATCTGGAGCGTGACGCTCTCCAATTCATGCTTTGCTGGCTTCAATCCATACACCAACCTCCTCCATGGTGACTGGTTCAGTTCCAACGGCCCTCGCGAGCATCACACCGGCGCCGTGTATCTCAATGGCGACTGGTTACGCGAAGCGGCCAGTCTGGACGAGGTGTTGCGACCGACGGGAATTGCGCCGCTTTGGTTCGGGCGGGCAGACCCGACGAACACGACGCTCTGGGCTCAGTTCAAAGAGGTCAACCCCAACAAGCAATGCGTGGAGATTAATGTGCGGCAAACGGTTTTCTATCCTCGGAAGCCGGGCATCAACTATCTCACCGTGCGCGGGTTCATCCTGCGTCAGGCCGCGACGCAGTGGGCGCCCCCCACGGCTGAGCAGATGGGTTTGGTCGGTACGCATTGGAGCAAAGGGTGGATTATCGAGAGTAATACGATCAGCCACTCGAAATGCGCCGGGATCGCACTCGGCAAGTATGGAGACCAGTGGGACAACACCTCCGCATGGAAAGCAGAAGGCTATTTGGAGACGATCCATCGTGCTCTGACCAACGGTTGGAATAAGCAAACCATCGGCGGCCACTTGGTGCGCAATAACGACATCTCCCATTGTGAACAGGCTGGCATCGTGGGCAGTTTGGGTTGTTCATTTAGCGTTGTCACCGGCAACACGATCCATGACATCCATGTCCAGCGCCTGTTTGGCGGGGTCGAGATGGCCGGCATCAAATTTCATGGGGCTATTGATGTTGAGATCAGCCGGAATCACATCTATCGGTCAGTTCAGGGGATCTGGCTGGACTGGATGGCGCAAGGCGCCCGCGTTTCCGGCAACCTGCTCCACGACAATCTGGAGCGGGACTTGTTCTTGGAGGCGAATCACGGACCCTTTCTGGTGGACAACAATCTTTGTCTCTCTCCCGTGTCGCTCTGGGCCTGGTCGCAAGGCGGGGCATATATCCACAATTTATTCGCAGGGGAAATATCCACCCACAGCAACGATGAACGGATGACGCCGTTTCTCAAAGCACACTCCACCGCCATCGCTGGCACACACAACCTCCCGGGCGGCGACGACCGCTACTTCAACAACGTGTTTGCGGGGCGCGGCGACTTGAGCCCGTACGACACAGCGAATTTGCCGGTGCGGATGGGCGGCAATGTTTTTCTCAAAGGTGCCAAATCCTCCAAGCATGAAGTAGAGCCTCTGCTCAAACCAGAATTTGATCCGACTCCCAAACTGCTTGAGAAGCCAGACGGGTTCTGCCTCGAAATAACGTTAGACAAAACGTGGATTAACGAACGCACGCGCAAACGAGTGACCCCTGAATTACTTGGCAAGGCCAAGATTCCGGCGCTTCCCTACGAAAATCCAGATGGGTCGGCGTTAAAGATCGACACCGACTATTTCGGCAAGTTGCGAAACTCGGAGAATCCCATTGCCGGACCGTTTGATATTTCTGAAGACGGCAGACAGACGTTAAACATTTGGCCTCTGGCATCCGCTGTCGGCGTCAAAAAAAACGAACCGACTCTGGACACGCAGGCGCTTGTCACGATTGATACGGGTGCCCTTTCCCTTCCCTACAGCCCGATGATTTTTGGCGGCTTTCTCGAACATTTTGACCACCAAGTCTACGGTGGGGTTTTTGAACCCGGTTCGCCGCTGTCGGACAAGAGGGGCTTTCGACGGGATGTCATCGCCGCGCTGAAGGAGTTGAAAGTTCCCGTGGTGCGCTGGCCGGGGGGCTGTTATGTGAGCGGCTATCATTGGGAAGCTGGCGTCGGCAAGGAACGCAAGCCCACGGATGACATGGCCTGGGGCGTCATCGAGCCCAACACCTTTGGCACGGATGAATACGTCGAACTCTGCCGGCTACTCAACTGGGACCCTTATATTTGCAACAACGCGGGCAACGGCACGGTCGAGGAAATGAGGAACTGGGTCGAATACTGCAATGGCAAAAATGGCAAGTACGCGCAACTGCGCAAGGACAATGGAGCTGTCCAGCCGCTCAATGTCAACCTCTGGAGCATCGGCAATGAAAATTGGGGTCAACATGAAATCGGCTACAAGCCCATCGAGCAGTGGTCTCCATTTGTTCTTGAGGCAGCCAAGGCCATGAAGGCCGCTGATCCGCGTATTCAACTGACAGCCGCAGCGTTGCCGAACAGAGAGTGGACCTTGCCGTTGTTGAAGGCGGCGGGGCAATACCTGGACTACATTTCAATTCACAGCTACTGGCTTCCGCTCTGGGAAAAGAATGAGATGCCCGATTACCTGACCTGCATGATGCATTCAGAAGGCCCAGAGAAGAGCATCACTGATGTCATCGGTGTATTGGAGGAATCTGGCTATCGCGGAAAGATCAAGATCGCTTATGATGAATGGAATCTGCGCGGCTGGCACCATCAAGGGTTTCCGCGCAAGGCAGTTCAAAACTATGCAGACCCCGAAGTTATCCGGTTGATTGCAGTCCGCGAGAAGAACGACATCGCCGCCCAATACACCATGGCTGACGCGCTGTTCTCCGCCTCATTCTTCAATGCCTGTCTTCGTCATTCGGAGGATGTCGGCATGGCTAACATCGCCCCTCTTGTGAACACGCGCGGCCCGCTCTATGTTCATCCCAAAGGCATCGTCAAGCGCACACATTTTCATGCGATGGCCATGTATGCCAACGAACTGCAACCCAGGGTCGGCAAACTCAATCTTAAGGCCGGAAACCTTAAACAGGGTGATCGGAAGATTCCGGTGATGGATGCCATCGCCACGGTAAACGATTCAGGCGATCAGTGGTCTATCGCGCTGGTCAACCGCCACCCGGATCAAGCAGTGGCCTGCACCGTCAAGATGAAGGAGACGCCGCTCGATGGACAATACGAGGCGCTCGTCCTGGCCGGCGATTCACCCGAGGCCTTCAACGACATTGAACACCCTGACCGGGTGGTCCCCGTGAAGACAAAGGTTGCCTTCACCAATGGCGTGGCTAATCTGCCGCCTCATTCACTGACACTAATCCATGTATCGATGAAGAACAAATGAAAGGAACGAAGAAAATGAAAGCAGCGTTGTTGTTTCTGTTGTCAGGTGTAGTTTGTATGTCCGGTCTTGCACAGGAGTCGAAGCCCGTCGATGGGGGCGAGCTGAATCGCTGGTCCAAGGAAAAGGCGAATGCGTGGTATGCGAAGCAGCCGTGGCTCGTGGGTTGCAATTTCATTCCCAGCACCGCGATCAACCAGTTGGAGATGTGGCAGGCGGATACGTTTGACGTGTCCACGATTGACAGGGAACTGAAGTGGGCTGCAGGACTTGGCTTCAACACGGTACGGGTTTATCTGCATGACCTGGCGTGGGAGGCGGATGCGGCCGGGTTCAAGAAGCGCCTTGACCAATTCCTGGGCATTGCGGATAAGCATGGCATCAGACCCATCCTGGTTCTGTTTGATGACTGCTGGAATGCGAACCCGAAGATCGGGAAGCAGCCTGAGCCCCAGCCGGGCGTTCACAATTCTGGCTGGATGCAAAGTCCGGGCCGGGATGTGGTGAATAACCCCGAGGCATGGACGCGTCTGGAGAAGTTTGTGAAAGATATCGTCGGCACTTTTTCCAAAGACAAACGGGTTCTGCTGTGGGATCTCTACAATGAGCCGGGCAATGAAGGTCAGGGTAATAAATCGATGCCGCTCTTGAAGAAGACTTTCCAATGGGCGAGGGAAGTCAATCCGACGCAGCCGTTGACGGCCGGTGTCTGGACCGGGCTGAAGGATCTGAACGAATTTCAGGAAGCAGCATCCGATATTATCACCTTTCATAACTACAACGATGCCGGCAATCTGGCCGGGCAGATTGACGGATTGAAGAAACACGGCCGTCCCGTGATTTGCACCGAGTGGATGCGGCGCGGGAACAGCGATGCTGCTGCGTGTCTGCCAATATTCAAGAAAGAAAGCGTAGGCTGTTTAAACTGGGGACTTGTTGCCGGTAAGACACAGACCATCTATCCATGGGGTTCCCCGAAAGGTGCGCCGGAACCCAAAGTCTGGTTCCATGATCTGCTGAGGAAGGACGGCACGCCGTTTAATGCCGAAGAGGCGACGCTGTTCAGGAAACTTACAGCGAACCCCGCCCGGGAATAAAAGAAGAGGTAACTTGGAGAAGTGTCAATAAGTCTTAGAAGTGTCAGTAAGTGTCAGCAAGTTGGAAATCAGAGACAGGCATCCGAATGACGCGAACCACGAATGGGAGAAAGGAATGTTGGAGTGCTGGAATATCCGCCTACGCCAAGGCTACGGCGGACAGGCTGGAAGAAGCCCTCACTGGAGGGACGCGCTCTGTCGCGTCCGGCCGCGACAAAGCGTGGCCCTCCAAAAGTCGGCATTCCGTCTCCCCATCATTCCACCATTCCCATATTCCAACATTCCAGTGAAGTTACAGGCACGATAAAGAAACCGCAGATTGACGAATGATGAGTAGCGAATCATGAAAGGGAGAGATGGGGGACTTCGATATTCTGCGGTTCAGCATTCGGCAATCTGCGGTTTCTTATCTCGTAGCCCAAAATATAAGGAACAAGCGTATTCGCTTCGCGGACAAGCTACTCGCTTCGCGTAATAAGGCAATAAGGCAATAACGCTCGTTGGAGCGAAGCGGAAACCATTCGGCGAATGCCGAAAGCGAAGCGGTAATTCTTTTGAATCTCTCCCCTCTCACCCATATCGCCAATATTGGCGATATCGGAGCCCTAGGGAAAAAGTGTAATATAGAGACGTTTTCAAGAGATGGTCTTTCGACTGTCTTACAAAAATACACAGCCACAGCAGTGACAGAACAAAACAAGGAGTAGTCAAATGAACATAGTAACTATGCTCAAGCATTCAATGGGGTTCATGAAGCAGTCAGCCCTCGTGCTGGCGGCGGGCATGCTTGTCCAGTCCGAAGCGCAGGCGGCCGACATCACCGTGCCGAATTATTCTTTTGAACTCCCGTCCACGGGGGGCTACACCCAGTCCATCAACAACTGGCTCACGGCCGGCCCGGGCGGGACGTTTACAGCGGTGATCAAAAACGGCACTCAGGGGACGGCGATTGCCGGGATTACCGGGAGTCAGTTCGGAGACATTGATGGAGGTCGGGCTACTGCTCGACTATATCAGGATTTGACTGGCGTGACCTTCACCGTCGGATATTCCTATACACTGACCGTGGATGTGGCAACGAGGCAGAACAGCATTGTAGGGGCCACCGCCAACTTGCGCCTCCAACTGCGGGATTCATCAGACAACCTCGCGGCTTACACCGATGTCCTCGGAACAACCGTGCGCGCTGCCGGCGCTAATATAACGACGGTTACCGTGAACCTGCCTGCGGTGCTCATCACCGATGCCTGGGCGAATCAGACCATCCGCATCAGGCTCGAAGACACGGTGGCGCCGGGTGGCGACTGGGTTGTGGACAATGTGCGTCTGACCTCGTTGGCATCTTCGCTGATGGTTGCGGTGAGCAGCCCGACCAACGCCCAGGTGTTCGTTGAAGGCACATCGGTTTCCGCCACGGCTTCGGTTATGGAGACGGGCACGGCACCCTTTACGGTGAACTACTTCACGAATTATAACGGAGGCGCCTATGCCCCTGCCGGCTCTGCCTCGTCGCCTTATACGGTGAGTCTGGGTGCCCTGGCGACGGGAACGTACGGGATCTATGCGGTCGCGACTGACAGTGGCAGCGGCGCGGCCACCTCTGCGACCAACACGTTTACGGTTACCGCCTCGGTTCCAACATATTTGGCGATCACCGCCGTGAACGGCGGGGCCAGCCCGGTCGCCGGCACGCCTTACAGCGTAACAGTGACGGCGGAGAACCAGCTTGGAGCACCGGCGAATCTGATGGCGGATACCGGCGTGACCTTGAGCCTGGCCGGCGGCACGGCGGGGTCGCTGGGCGGAACGCTGACCGGAATCATCTTGACAGGGAATAGTTCCGTGACGTTCACCGATATCACTAATATGAAGGTGGAGGCTGTCACACTTCAGGCTGAGACCAGCAGTGGTGCCAGCCTCACGGCGGGAACCGCTAGCTACACTATCGTGCCGGCAAGTGCTGCCATTTTGACGGTCGCTGGCTTCCCGAGTCCGCAGCCAAAGGGACAGGCAAGCAGCGTGACAGTTACGGCCACGGACGCCTACGGCAACACGGCCACAGACTACACCGGCACGGTCACCTTGACCAGCAGCGACGGCGCGGCGACATTGCCGAGTGCTCATACCTTCACAGGCGCAAATGCCGGCGTGTATAGCTTTAGCGGCGTGATTCTAAATACGATCGGTACGCACTCCCTCGCAGCGACCGACACGTTGACGGGCTCTATCACGGGCACACAGTCCGGTATCTCGGTCATAGCGGTGCCGGCCCTTTCGACGTTCAGTACTCCTGGCACCTACACCTGGACAGCACCGGGCGGGGTCACCTCGATCAACTTGTTGGTGGTCGGCGGCGGGGGCGCGGGC
>Ga0268284_1000332_pt1 | contig 36008 bp, 29 predicted proteins | sample saktaG_14_FD_190137 | JGI IMG/M metagenome (GOLD analysis project Ga0268284, IMG submission 190137) | Saline water microbial communities from Sakinaw Lake, British Columbia, Canada - sak_2013_06_06_40m | ecosystem: Environmental > Aquatic > Non-marine Saline and Alkaline > Saline ...
TTTTTTTAACGAGATACGAATTAGGCTCCTAGATTCTTCACTATATACTATTCACTAAATACTAACGAGTAATATTCCAACAAAAAGAGGAAGTTATCTCTTCCTCTTTTTGTTGGAATATTTATTGGTGCCGGGAGGGGGATTTGAACCCCCACAAGCAAAAGCTCACCAGCCCCTCAAGCTGGCGCGTCTACCTATTCCGCCATCCCGGCAAAATCTTAATATAATTAAATTAGTCGTTAGTATATGATTAGCGTATAGGCTAAATCAATAAACTAAAAACTTAAAGCTAAAAGCGAAAAACCATAATTCAAAATTTAAAACATTATTTCGTATATCGTATATCGTATTGCGTATTGCGTTCGGATTTAAATGATAAAAAGAGAAAAAGCCTGCAATCTGGGACATACAACTATTTAATTGTCATATATTACTCATCTCTGTTTCTTTGTGCATTCTGGCTCCTATTTTCTTAACGAGATGCGATTCACGGGATACAGATACAAATTTCTCTTCTTGTTTCTTTACTATATACGATATACGAAATACTATATACTAATTATTAGAGCTTGCAGGAAAAGGAAATTTCTATACAAATAAATTGTAAGTATAAAATATCTTATTTCCTCAAATGGCAGGCTACATAATGTCCGCCATTTATATCGATTAATTCAGGTTCTTCCTGGCTGCAAATTGGTATAGCATATTTACATCTTGGATGAAAACGGCAGCCCGCAGGTGGTTTAAAGGGACTTGGAACATCCCCCTCTAAAACAATCCTTTGTCTTTTTAGAGTAGGGTCGGGGATAGGTACAGCTGAAAGAAGCGCTTCTGTATAAGGATGTTGAGGATTATCATATAATTCATAAGTAGAGGTCAGCTCTACAATCTTACCCAAATACATTACTGCAACTCTATCAGAAATGTGTTTTACCACACTCAAATCGTGAGCAATAAACAAATAAGTAAGCTTAAATTTTTCTTGTAAATCTTCTAATAAATTAATTACTTGAGCTTGGATAGAAACATCAAGCGCAGATACGGGTTCATCACAAATTACTAATTTAGGGTTCAAAGCCAAAGCTCGGGCTATTCCGATTCTTTGTCTCTGTCCTCCGCTAAATTCATGAGGATATCTTCTTACATGTCCAGCATTTAAACCTACGGTTTCTAGTAGATCCTTGACTTTTTCCTCTTTTTCCTTTTTATTCTTTGCAATCTTATGAATAATTAATGACTCTCCTACTATATCGCCTACGGTCATTCGGGGATTTAGAGAACCAAAAGGGTCCTGAAATATTATTTGAATATTACGCCTTGCTTTCCTGAGTTCCTCTTTGCTTAATTTAAAGACATTTTCCCCTTCAAAATCTACCTCTCCGGCAGTGGGTTCTATAAGTCTTATAATCGTTCTCCCCGCAGTAGTTTTACCACAACCTGATTCTCCCACCAGACCTAAAGTTTCTCCTTTTTTAATATCAAAACTTATTTCGTCTACCGCCTGGACATATCCTATTATCTTGGATAATATTCCCCCTCTTACCGGAAAATATTTTTTTAATTTTCTTACTTTGAGTAACACGCTATCTTCCAATCCTTTTTCCTCCCATTTTTTACCTTAAATTAGTCGTTAGTTCTTAGTTCTTGGTTATTAGTTTTTAGTTGATAGTTGCAAGATGCAAGGTGCAAGTTTATTTATTTACTTGGTTACCCAGTTACCCGGTTTACCAGTTGGCCAGTTAATTCTAGTTGTTAATTTCAAATACAGGTTCTTAGTTACAATACGAGAGTTAGTTGATACACTTTACAAGCTTGATTTTAATTCTTCAACCGGGTAACCGGTAAACTGGCTAACCGGCTAACTATCTTCACGATATACGAATTAAGTTTTGCGCTTTTAATTTTCCGCTTGTTTACTAAATACTATTCACTATATACTATATATTAATCTTGGGTAATACCCACTGTTTCTTGAATAGTATTAAAATTAATCGCCTTTTCTTTATTATACATCCAGCACCGAACAATATGGTTACCTTCTATCTTTTCAAGCTCGGGTTCTTCTTTCTTGCAAAGATCTATAGCAAATTTGCAACGAGGATGAAACTTACATCCAGAAGGTAAAGCTAAAGGATCAGGAATTCCACCCTGAATGACTTCAAGTTTTTTTCCTGGTTTATCGGTGAGGCGAGGAATGGAATTTTGGAGAGCCATAGTATAGGGATGCCTCGGGTCTTTAAAGATGGTTTTCACATCTGCATATTCTACCGCTTTACCAGCATATACAACTACTACATCATGCGCTACTTCAGCAATTACTCCCAAATCATGAGTAATCATCAAAACTGACATACCGATTTCATCTTTTAATTTCTTTATCAGTTCCAAAATTTGAGCCTGAATGGTAACATCTAAGGCAGTTGTTGGTTCATCTGCAATTAATAAATCCGGATTACAAGATAGAGCCATGGCAATCATCACTCTTTGTCTTTGCCCTCCGCTTAATTCATGAGGATATACATGAACTCTGGTTTCAGGAGAAGGTATACCCACTAATTTTAACACTTCTATAGTTTTACTTAATGCTTTTTCTTTGTCTAATTTTTGATGCAGCACTATAGCTTCTGAAATTTGTGCACCAATAGTATATACAGGATTTAAGGAGGTCATCGGTTCTTGGAAGATCATGGAAATATCGTTCCCTCTAATCTTTCTCATTTCTTCGGGGTTTTTCTTTAATAATTCTTCACCTTTAAACCAAATTTCACCGCTAACAATCTTCCCCGGAGGTTCCTGGATTAATCTTAATACGGAAAGAGCAGAAACACTTTTACCACAACCTGATTCACCTACCATGCCCAGTGTTTCCCCTTTTCTTATGGTAAAATCAACACCATCAACTGCTTTAACCACACCGTCATCAGTATAAAAATAGGTCTTTAAATCTTTAACCTGTAACAGTAAATCCTCCATTTAACCTTTCCCTCCGTTATCCACTTATTTTTCATTTAATTCGTTTTAACTTTAAATTTTCTATTTTCCCCGGGATTCTTCCTCTTTTGGCAATTGGCTTCCCTTTTACTTCTTTTATATCTAAAGTCATATCAATAGGGTTGGAATCACTTAGATAACTACCTACCCCAAAAGCATCAACCGCTTCTTTGTTTAGTACACTTATTCTTTCTGGGTTAATTCCTCCTGAAACAAATATTTTTACATAAGAAAAGCCATCTTGATCAAGTCTCGCACTTACCTTTTTTACTAAATCAGGAGTTACACCGCCTCTCTCACTTGGAGTATCCAATCTTACTCCTAATAAATCTTCTCTTAAGGCACGAGCTACTCTTATGAATTCTTCCGCTTCATCTTTAAAAATGTCGATTAGAATAATTCGAGGTGCATCTTTGGGTCTACAAACATTAATTTTATCTTTTTGTCTTTTAGAAGATTGCATGCTCCTTAAATCCCAGCGAATACACCATCCTCGAGGGGGAATATTTCTGCAGTTACTATATGTTCTCTAATCGGAGATGTCTCAATATTTTTTGAGCTCTTATAAAATATATGTCGGTGGTGAGCCCTTTTTCTATTTCATTAGCCTAACTGATGGATTTATTCATACTTCTAAAGATTTTCTTTCTATTTAATTAAGCTAAGTAAAAGGGAAGATAACATAAAGAGCACCGCTATGCCAGTAGTAAGCTTCATTAAAAATGCTTCCCTACCTTTCTTCCCGCCATAGTCAGCAGTTGTCCCTCCACCAAATATACCTGAAGCTCTGCTTGATTTTCTCACCTGAAGTATCACTACCAGAATCAAAGCTATACTAATAACAATTTGAATCACCATTAAAGCTACTGGCATCCTTAACTCCTCTCCTAAAAATTAAATTAAAATAATCAAAGAGAAATCTCTCTGAAATTCTTAAATTTATTACAAATTAGTCGTTAGTGAATAGTCGTTAGTCGTTAGTTTTAAATACAGTTTTCAGTTATCGGTTTACGGTTTATTACAAGTGAGTATGATAATACAATCATACGCACTTTTTAGTTTTCTATAAACTGGCAACTTGTAACTTGAAACTTAAAACCTATAACTTATTAATCATTAATGTATTTTATTTACTAAATTATTTATTATATATATCTTGTTTTTTATCCGTTTTTCAATTTTTTCTTTTATAGCTATTCACTAACGACTATTCACTAATTAGGGCTTATGGAAAAAGGAAATTTCTATACAATATATTTTTATCAATAATTCCAGTTTTTCATTCTAACACAATTATTTGTTAAGCACAAGATAAAAATTCGTATTGCGTATTGCGTAAAGAAAAAATAAAAGCAATAGTTAAAAAATTATTATTTTCTTTCGTAAAGTACTCCGCTAAAGTTTACACTAACTTTATAATATTTCAGCTGCTTTTACTATTTGAGAGAAACTTAGAGCATTTAAACTTGCTCCTCCCACTAAAGCTCCATCGATATCAGATTCATTCATAAACTCACCAATATTTTTAGGATTTACGCTCCCTCCATACAAGATTCTTATTCGTTCAACTATTTTACTTCCATATTTAGAGGAAAGTAATCCCCGAATAAATTTAATTGTTATACTGGCATCCTCGGGACTGCTGGACTTACCTGTACCAATGGCCCAGATAGGTTCATAGGCAACAATTATTCTTGCTGCTAAAGTAGAATCTATTTTTGGAAATAGGGCTTTAATCTCTTGTTCTATTATACTCTCAGTTTTGCCACTTTCCCTTTCCTCTAGATTTTCGCCTACACAAACAATGGGTGTGAGATTAACTGAAAGCGCGATTTCTGTCTTTCTGGCAACTTCTTCAGAAGTTTCCTTAAAATATTGCCTTCTCTCAGAATGCCCCAATATAACATATTCACAACCTACATTTTTAAGCATCGAGGAAGATGTTTCTCCAGTAAATGCCCCTTCCGTTTCCCAATACATATTCTGAGCTCCTAAATGAATGTTTGTTCCATCAATTATCCCTTTTACCACCCAAAGAGAAGTAAAGGGAGGACAAACTACAATCTCTACTCCTTTGACTACACGAACAAAATCTTTTAGTTCTTTAACTAAAGACATTGATTCTACAATGTTTTTATTCATCTTCCAATTGCCGGCAATTACTGGAATACGCATTATTTCAACCCCCAATTGATTCGTTGTTCGTAAATAGTAACTCGTATTGCGTATTGCGTATCGAGTATCGCGTTAAGAAAATTATAATTCAAAACTTCACAATCTACCGATCTGCCGATTAAGAAAGTATAAAAGGTTTCTGTATTTTGTAGGGGGCGGATTTATCCGCCCCGAAACGGGTTTGATGAATCAAACCCCTACTTTCTCTTTGTAAACCTTTAACTTGCAACCCGTAACTTGTCACTAATTACTTATTACTCATCACTGTTTTTCTATCCGCTATACGCTCCACGCTATCTTTACGAGATACTAATTTATTTCCAAATATATTTTATAAGATCTAAAATTCGGCAAGAATAAGCCCATTCATTATCGTACCAGGCGATTATTTTAGCTAAATTGCCATCTATTACCAAAGTAGACAATCCATCAACAATAGAAGAATAAGGGTTGCCGTTAAAATCTTTGGAAACTAAAGGTTCTTCAGTATAATCTAAAATTCCCTTTAAACTCCTCTGTGAGGCTTCCTTAAAAGATTGATTAATTTCTTCCGGACTGGTTTTCTTTCTTAGTATCACTACTAAATCCACAACTGAAACATTAGGCGTAGGAACACGAAAAGCCATACCTGTTAATTTTCCTTTTAATTCAGGGATTACTAAACTCGTTGCCTCTGCTGCTCCGGTAGTGGTTGGGATCATGGATAGCGCCGCTGCCCTGGCTCTTCTTAAGTCTTTATGCGGGAGGTCCATTAAATTCTGATCTGCAGTATAAGCGTGTATAGTAGTCATAAGACCTTTCTCGATTCCAAATATATCATTTAGAACCTTTGCAACTGGAGCAAGGCAATTAGTTGTACAGGAAGCATTAGAAATTATATGATGTTCTTCAGGTATATACTTATTTTCATTAACTCCCATTACTATAGTTATATCTTCCCCTTTAGCAGGTGCGGATATGATTACTTTTTTTGCTCCGGCAGTTAAATGCTTTGAAGCTCTTTCTCTATCTCTAAAAATTCCCGTAGATTCGATAACAACTTCTACCCCCAAGTCTTTCCAGGGAAGATTAGAGGGGTCTCTTTCGCACAATACTTTTAATTTTCTCTCTCCAACTAAAATAGTATCATTTTCCAATTTTACTTCTGGTAATTTACCATGAACAGAATCATATTTTAATAAATGGGCTAATGTTTTAGCATCAGTTATATCATTTACTGCTATAAAGTCTATTTCTTTGTCTCCTAACCCGGCTCTAAAAACATTCCTTCCAATTCTTCCGAATCCATTAATTCCTACTTTTATTGTCATCTTTTTTCTCCTTTTTTTGTTTTAATAAATTACTAATCAGTTAGCTAGTTAGTTGGTTACCTGGTTATTTAGTTAATTAATATCAAAAAAATTAACTAACCAGATAACCATTTAACTAATTAACCAAATAACTAAATACTAAACCTTTTACGCAAATTAGAAGCGGGTACTTTTAATATCTCCCGGTATTTAGCAACTGTTCGCCGGGAAATATTTACGCTCCCACTTTCGCTCAATAAATCTGCTAACTTCTGATCGCTTAACGGTTTTACACAATTCTCATTATTGATATATTCTTTTATTAATTTTTTAACTTTATCAGTAGAGACAGTGTCTCCGCTTTTTTTGTCCACTCCTTTAGAAAATAAAAATTTCATCTTAAGGAGCCCCCGGGGAGTTTGAGCAATCTTGTTATGAATCGCCCTTGACACGGTAGATTCGTGAATATCTAATCTATCCGCCACTTCCCTTAAAGTTAAGGGTTTTATAAATAAAATACCTTTATCTAAAAAATCCTTCTGGAGTTCTATTAAAGTTTCGGTAATACGATATATGGTTTTTTTTCTCTGCTCTATGCCTTTAATTAACCACTTGGCAGAATTTAGTTTTTCCTCAATATATTTTTTTGCATCTTTGGTTTTATGGTCAGAGATACTCCTCTTTTTAATTAATTTTCCTTCATCATAAGAGGAAATATTATTACTTGTCTCTAAAATCTTTTTATAATGAGCATTTACCTTTACTTGAGGCAGGTAAATATCGTTTAAAATTACTCTATACCCTCCTTCTGTTTTCCGCATTATTATTAGATCGGGAAGTATATATTTCACTTCCTTCAAATCTCCCACTCTTCTGCCAGGTTTAGGATCAAAAGATTTTTTAATTACATCGGCCAAAGATTGAACTTCAAAAACTGATATTTGTAAATCTTTCGCAATTTTAGAGTACGATTTCCGGGCTAAATTATTCAGATGGTTTTTTATTATCTTCTCTATTAGGACATCATTAATGCTTAAATATTTTACTTGGAGTAATAAACATTCTTCCAAGTTTCTTGCCCCCACTCCAGGCGGATCAAAACTTTGAATCAAAGATAATATCTTTTCTATTTTATTTCTTTTTATATTTAAGTCAAGCGAAATATCATTCAAACTAATAGTTAAATATCCGTTATCGTCTATGCTTCCTATTAAATATTCACCAATCTTATAATCAATATCGCTGCTTACCGCTGTACCTAACTGAACTAGCAGATAATCTTGTAGTGATTCTTTATAATAAATAAAATTTTCATTCCTATTTTCTTTATCTACCACAGGTTTGTCTGGTAAAGCTCGATGTTCTTTTTCTTTGAGATAACTAACCCAATCATCAAAGTGATTTTCTTCTCTTCTTTCAGTTAGTTCTTCGGTTTGAATTAGAGTGTTTTCATCCTGATTTACTTTTTCTGTTATTGAATCAGTTTCTTGTTTAACTTCTAATAAGGGATTATTCACTAATTCTTCATTGATCAAATCTTTTAGTTCAACTAAATTTAATTGTAATATATTAATAGCTTGATACAATTGGGGAGTAAGAATTAATTTTTGTTTTTGTGTTAATAATAATTCGGGTTTCATTCATAAACTCCGTTATTATTTTATAGACGGTATTTTTATATCTCACCTATATAATTTTCGGAACAAAATATCTTTCATTTTTTATTAAAAAATTGAACCAGCGTAAGCACTAAACTTTAAATTAAACTTCATTTATACTATGACTAATAGAGTTTTAGGATCAAAAATATGAGTCTTTTCCATATCTAATACTACTTCCATGCTTTGTTCGACTTCTAACTGAGTGCGTGAATCCATTTTTCCAATTACAGAATGCTTTCCACTGGTTAAGTATATGAAAATCTCTGCACCCAGTGGCTCAATCACCTCTGCTTTGGTATTTATAGTATTAAAAGCGGAAGGTGTAATTTTGGAAACAAATTGTTTATCGTGCAGATCCTCGGGCCTAACCCCAAAAATCACTTCTTTCCCGGCATAATCTGCTATTTTAGAATAAAAAGCCTGGGGAGCCTTTACTTTAAAACTTTCTGCATCGATAAAATAATCTCCATTCTCCTTTACAATTTTAGAATCTACAAAATTCATTGCCGGTGAACCGATAAAACCGGCTACAAATTTATTATTTGGTTTGTAATAAACTTCTAAAGGTGCGCCCGACTGTTGCACTTGGCCATCGTTCATGATAAATATTCTGCTAGCCATAGTCATTGCTTCTACCTGATCATGAGTTACATAAATTATAGTAGCCTCTAATTTACGGTGAAGTTTGCTAATTTCTGCCCTCATTGCCACTCTTAACTTAGCATCCAAATTCGAAAGAGGTTCATCAAATAAAAACACTTTTGGTTTTCTTACTATGGCTCTTCCTACTGCCACTCGCTGTCTTTGTCCGCCAGAAAGCTGCTTAGGCTTTCTTTTTAATAGGTTTTCAATCCCTAAAATCTCGGCTGCTTCCTGCACTCTTTGATCTATCTCTTTCTTGGGAAATTTCCGTAATTTCAGACCAAAAGCCATATTGTTGTAAACATCCATATGAGGATAAAGAGCATAATTCTGGAAGACCATAGCAATATCTCTATCTTTTGGCTGAACATCATTTACCAACTTATCGCCAATATATATCTCCCCTGAGGTTGCTTCTTCTAAGCCAGCAATTGCTCGCAAGGTTGTAGTCTTTCCACAACCAGATGGACCGACTAAAACTGCAAATTCTTTATCCTTTATTTCTATACTTACATTATCTACCGCCATTACTTCTTTAAAATTTTTAGTAAGATTCTTTAGAATTACGTTTGCCATTTTATTTCCTCCTTTTTAATTTCATGATATTATTTTACCAAAATATTTTTATATTATATTATTTAAAAAACTCTTATAGCTTATAAACTTTCCGCAATCCGAGAAATTTTATTTAAACGATGATAAATTCCTGATTTAGTAATTTTAAAACCTACTTCCTCGGCTAATTCCTGTAAACTGGCATAAGGTAAATTTTTACGTACTTCGGCTACCTTTGCCAATTTCGGAGGAATATGCTGTAAACCTATTCTCTTTTCTATCACATCAATATCGTGTAACTGTTTGGCAGCAGAAAGAACTGTTTTATCTAAATTTGCTGTTTCGCAGTTAACTAATCTATTTACAGTATTTAATACATCTTTTCTAGCCCTTATATCCTGAAAATATAATAAAGCATTTTGAAGCCCAATTAACCTTAAAAATTCAAATATGCTGTCTCCTTTCTTTAAATAGGTTACCCACTTCTTTTTCCAAAAACTTACCCGTGAGTTTAAACCGTAATAGTTAAAGAGAGTATGAATAAAATATGTTTCCCTTTCATCATTCGTGGAAATTTCCAAGTGATACATTTTTTCCGGATCATTTACAAATCCATTTACCAGAAAAGCTCCTCTTAAATATGAATCTGCAGAAAAATTTTTATTTAAATTTAATCTTTTTCCCTTAATATATTGCGTACTTTGTATTTGCGCATTTTTCCAACTTAAATTCAGTTTTTCTAAAATCTTTTCAGTTTCTTTTAAAAGAGAAATTTTAACTACATAACGTTTTTTTTTATTCGATAAATTTTCTTTTTTAACTGAGGGGTAAATTTTAAAAGCCATTTTAATCAAATTATAGGCAGTTCGTGCTGTAGTAGGGTCTTCCAAGAAAATAACTAAATTATTTTTCTGACCCGATTGAACTATACTACCTTTTAATTTTATTAAAGCCAGCAATTCACCCTTCTGCCCAGATATATTCTTGGGAATTACCCTGGCTAATTCATTTTTTACTCGGTAAGAAAATAACATTTAACTCTTTCTTCTTAATATAATTTAAACTAATTCAAATGAATTATACTTAGCCTAACTTTGTTTTACTTACAACTTTTTAATTAAATCTCAAGCGTCGCTTTTAAGCTTTTACTTCTTCTTTATTCATATCTCTGTGTTTCACAAATAACTTATATTCTTTCCCCTTTAAATAATTTGCTAAACTATTTATTAAAACCACTGATCTATGTCTACCCCCGGTACATCCGAAAGCAATAGACAGATATGTCTTACCTTCTTTAACATAATAAGGGATTAAATAACTCAATAAATTAAAATAAACTTCCATAAAATGTTGGGTTATAGGAAATTCGGTTACATATTTTTCAATCTTCTCGTTAGTCCCCGGCAAATTTTTTAATTTATCTATATAGAAGGGGTTAGGAAGAAATCTAGCATCAAAGACTATGTCTACGTCAATAGGAATGCCATATTTATATCCAAAAGAGATTAAGGTTACCTGAATCTCTTGTTCTTTTTCTTTTATAAAATTCCTGATAATTTCATTACTTAATTGTTTGGGAGTTAAGTCAGAAGTATCTATTATTAGGTTAGCTTGTGACCTTAATTCTTTTAACTGTTCTCTCTCTGCTTGTATGTTTTCCATAATGTTGTTTGAAATATTTAGAGGATGTTTTCTCCTGGTTCCGCTAAATCGATTAACCAATATATCGTCATTTGCTTCTAAAAATAATATTTCTCGATTAATTCCTAATTCTTTTAGATAATCAAGCGATCCGTATAAATCCTTAAAAAATATTCCTCCTCTTATATCTACCACTAAAGCAATCTTTGACAGTTTCCCCTTTGATTTTAAACAAATTTCAGCAAATTTGAGGATTAGCTGGGAGGGAATATTATCTACGCAGAAAAAACCAGAATCTTCAAAACATTTGACCGCTATACTTTTTCCTGCTCCGGACAGACCGGTAATTATTACAAATCTCGTCTTATTCAATTAACCTAATGCCTCCTATACATTCGTTTGTGAACAGGCCTTAGTCTTTATTGAGATAGGCGTCTAAAATGATTCAAAACGGCAAGTCACGCCAAATCAAATAGACATTATGTATTATATCTTTACTATATTAAGCTAAAAACTTAAAGCGAAAAGCGAAAAACCATAATTCAAAACTCAAAATTTTTTTCTTAATATTAATTCTAAGTTCTGTTTTTTGCTTCTTTAGATTTTCATTTTTGCTATATAGCATGCAAGATTAAACAGATAAAACTCAACAGACAATACTACATATTTAAGTTTTAAATTTTAAGCTATGGTTTTACGTTTTGCGCTTTTCGTTTTTCGCTATATACTATTCACTAACGACTAATTACATACTTTCCGGAGTTGAAATCCCTAAAATCTTAAGGGCACTAAGCAACACTATCCTGGTGCAATCGATTAATATCAAACGAGCTTTAGTCAATTCTTTGTCTATAGTAATTACCCGATGTACGGTATAATACTTATGAAACGAAGAAGCTAAATCATAAAGATAAGTGGTTAAAAGATGGGGTTTCCAGGTTAGGGCACTCTTTTTAACCACTTCTTTAAAGGAAGATAGCTTTTTAATCAATTCAAGTTCTTCTTCTTTATCTAATAAGTGGAGATTGGTTGTATTGTTTTTATCCAGTTTTATTCCTTCCTGTTCAGCTTTTTTTATTATACTACATATCCGTGCATAAGCATATTGAATATAATATACAGGATTTTCCATGGATTGAGATTTAGCCACATCCAGGTCAAACTCTGTATGACTATCGTAACTCCTCATCAAAAAGAAATAACGAGCCACATCTTTACCCACTTCTTGTATTAAATCTCTTAAGGTAACAAATTCCCCACCTCGAGTAGACATTCCTACTTCTTTACCATCTTTTATTAAGGTTACAAACTGCACAATCAACACATCTAAAAAACTTTCGGGGTAACCCAGGGCTTGTGTCGCTGCTTTCATTCTTTTAATATAGCCATGATGATCAGCTCCCCAAATATCTATTACCTTATCAAATCCTCGTTGGTACTTATTTTGATGATAAACAATATCAGAAGCAAGATAAGTAGGAATATTATTCTCCCGAATTACTACTCTGTCTTTTTCGTCACCAAAGTCAGTGGACTTTAACCAGAATGCACCTTCTTTTTCATAAAGAAAATTTCTCAGTTTAAGTAATTCTATAACCTCTTGAAGTTTATTATGTTTATATAGTGATCTTTCACTAAACCAGACATCAAATTCTACGCCAAAATCTTTTAAATCTTTTTTAATTCCCGATAAAATATTTTTTAAAGTAAATTCTCTAAAAAATTCTTGACTTTCTTTATCATCTCTTCCTTGGTACTCATCTTGAAATTTATCTATAATTTCTTTGGCTAAATCGACAATATACTCGCCTTTATAGCCATCATCGGGAAATTCTTTCTTTTCTCCCAAAAGGTTATTATATCTTGCTTGAACCGATTCACCCAAAAGGTTAATTTGCCTACCCTGGTCATTTATATAGTATTCTTTCTCTACTTCATATCCTGCTGTCTTTAATATACTGCTTAAAGCATCTCCTACTGCTGCACATTTTCCATGGCCGACATGCAAAGGACCGGTAGGATTAACGCTGACAAATTCTATTTGAATCCTCTTCCCTTTACCTAAATTTACTTTACCGTAATTCTCTCCCTGTTCTCTAATTTCATCCAAAACCTTATATAGCCAATTTTCACTCAACCAAAAATTTATAAAACCTGGTCCGGCAATTTTGGCTTTATCTATAATTGTCCCCTGAATATCTAAATTGTTTACAATAAAATTTGCAATATCCAAGGGTTTTGCCGGTAATTGTCGAGATAACTGCATAGCAATATTGGTGGATAGGTCACCGTGTGATTTATTTTTAGGGATTAGTAATATTATCTTGGGGATATCCTTAATCTGGAAATTACCCTGCTTGATATTTTCTTCGATAGAACCTAACAAGATCTCTTCAATTTGAACAGTTAAATCACTTTTCATTTAGAAGCCCCTAATAAATTAGTCGTTATTTCAAAACTTAAAACTTTTTCCATCCAAAATATTTCTTTTAAAGTAGCCGGATTTATCCGACCCATTTTCCGTTTTTAATAGAACAAGCCCCCACGAAAAAAGGAAATTCTTATACAATTTAATTATTTTAGATAAACAATTTTAAGTATGGTACGCCCGGGAAGAGTCGAACTTCCAACCAAGGGCTTAGGAAGCCCCTGCTCTATCCATTGAGCCACGGGCGCACAACACTTTTTTATATTTATTTCATTCTTGGATCTAATGCGTCACGCAATCCATCACCCAAAAAATTAAAAGCCATCATGCTTATGGCAAGTGCCAAACCGGGGTATAAAGCCAAATGAGGATTGGAACGAATAGCTCTATATCCTTCCGATATCATCATTCCCCAGCTCGGAGTAGGAGGATTTACTCCTAAACCGATGAAACTCAAAAATGCTTCAAAGGTAATATATCCGGGTATTGCCAGAGTTACTGTTACAATACAGGGACCTATTAAGTTAGGTAATACATGTTTTAATATTATCTGTAAATTACCGTTTCCTGTTGCCTTGGCGGCTTCTACAAATTCCTTTTCCCGTAAGGATAGAGCCATTCCCCGGGCTATTCTGGCCATTCCAAGCCAGGAAGTAACTCCTACGCCGATGAAGATAAAGAATAGTCCACCAAAAGCCCTGTCAACAACATTCAAGTATCCAGCAAAAGTCCCGGGAGTAGCTAACGCAAAAGTAGATTTAAAAAGCACCATCAATAAAATAATTAATAATATAGTAGGAAAGCCGTACATAATGTCTACAAAACGCATCATAAAATTATCGATTTTCCCTCCATAATATCCCGAAACCACTCCGTAAAACACTCCGATTATAAAAGCAGTAAGCGCTCCAACCATTCCCACGCTCAATGATATTCTGGTGCCATAAATAATTCTGCTTAAGAGATCCCTGCCCATAAAATCTGCTCCCAGTAAATACTTGGTACCTGGTTTAGCATAATTATCTATAAGGCTGCCTTCTGCATAATGATAAGGGGCAATATAAGGAGCAAAGATAGCAAGAATAAATAAAACAATAATTATTATTCCTCCCAGTACGGCCATTTTGTTTTTTAATAATCTTCGAAAAGCATCTTTCCATAAATTCACTTCAGGTCTTTCATCAATAATTATCTTATCCTTAACTTCATTATCTACTTCTTTTAATTTAACTTCCAAGATAATACATCCTCCTTAATTTTGTAATTATTCTAAGTATACTTAATCCGAGGGTCAATCCAGGCGTAGGTCAAATCCACTATTAAATTTGCCACAATGATAAGAACTGCATAAAGTAACATAATACCTAATATAACCGGATAATCTCGATTGGTAATACTGGTAATAAAATATTTTCCACAACCCGGGATAGCAAATATCTGCTCTACAATCAAAGAGCCGGTAACTAAGGCAGCAAACAAAGGACCAAGAATAGTTACTATCGGAATGAGTGCATTTTTCAGAGCATGATGAATGGTTACATTTTTCTCTGAAACTCCTTTTGACCTTGCTGTCCTGATATAGTCTTCCCTGATTACTTGTAACATACTAGCCCGAGTTAATCGAGCCAGTAGCGCAGCGCTTCCTATGCCCAGGGTAAAAGCAGGTAAAATCGCCTGCTGCCAGGTCCCCCATCGGGCAACCGGCAGAATATTTAACTTTAACGCAAAAAACCAGACTAAGACAGGTCCCAAAGTCATAGCCGGAACCGAAACTCCCAATAGAGCGAAAAACATACAAAAATAATCTATATAAGAATTTTGTTTTAAAGCAGAAACCATCCCTAAAGGAATCCCTACCACTATAGCAATAATCAAAGCTAAAACACCTAATTGGGCTGAAACCGGAAAATGTTCGCTTATAATATCATTTACCGTTCTACTTCGAGAAGAATAAGAGGGACCAAAATCACCACGGAGAGCATTCCATAGATAATCAGTGTATTGTTCCCATAAAGGGTCATCCAAACCATAGTAAGCTTCTAAATTGGCAATAATCTCTTTTGGTAATGGCTTTTCTCTATCAAAAGGTCCACCGGGAATAACATGGCCTAAACTAAAAGTCACTAAAGATATTATCAATAAAACCGGTATAGCCCATAAAACTCTCCTAACAATATAATTGATCATATTTCTCCTCCCTTTCTTTTAATTTTTATTAGTTTATAAATAAAAAATAGTAATTAATTTATTTATAATATTACCAGAATATTATATCATAAAATGGAAAAAAATAAAGGCAAAAAATAGCCATGCATCCTTAAATATTATAAGAGGATTGCATGGCTATTTTAAAGAAACTAAAACAAATTAGTGTTTTTAAATTCTGTTATTTTGTAATTCTCCAATCCTTGAAATGTTCTCCACCCCCTGGAGCATAGGTACGTGTAAGATATGGTTTGGTCATCGCTACAAAAGTATAGAAGTAGATAGGAGCTATGGCGGCCTCTTCTTCACAGAGAATCTGATCTGCCCGTTTGTAAAGTTCCAATCTTTTTGCCGGATCAGATTCTTTAGCCGCTTCTTCTGTTACTCTATCATATTCTGCATTATGCCATTTAATTGGATTTGCGCTATCGGTAGAATGGAAAACTTCATAAAGCCAATTGTTGGCATCAGGATAATCGGCGCACCAACCCATACGGTAGACTTGAGGGGCATCAGTATTTACAGTTTTAAGATATACACCCCACTCCTGGTTAGTTACATTAACCTCTACTCCTAAATTTTCCTTCCACATCTGTTGAATAGCCTGAGCAATTTTTGAATGACCTTCAGAGGTATTAAACATCAGAGTAATTTCCGGTAATCCCTTTCCTTCCGGATATCCGGCATCGGCTAAATACTTTCTTGCTGCTTCTGGATCAAATCCTATACCAATTCCTTCTGAAGGTGAAACATGGCCAAAAATACCCGGACAGGTAAAGGTAGTAGCGGGTGTTTGTTCCCCCTTAAGAACATAATCAATTAAAGATTGCCTATCAATAGCAGCAGAAAAGGCTTTACGGACTAAAGGATTATCCATCGGCGGTTTGCTATTATTAAATCCATAATAATAGGTACATAATCGAGGGGCGATAAATAATTCTTTACTTAGTACCGGGTCTGATTTTATCCTGTCCATATCATCTAAGGGAGCTCCGATAGAATCCAATTTCCCGTCTTCATACATAGCCATAGCAGTAGAATCTTCTACAATCATCACACAATGGACTCTTTCTATCTGCACATCATCGGCACCAAAATAATCGGGGTTTTTCTCCAGAATTATTTCGTCTTCATGTGCCCATTTTGTCAAAAGGTAAGAACCATTGGTGACTATATTTTCCGGATCAGTCCATTTTTCACCATATTTTTCGATAGTCCATCTGGGAACAGGTCGAGCAATCCACATACCAGCAATGGCAGGGAAGTAACCGGCAGGATTATTTAAAGCAAATTGAATGGTATAATCATCTATTGCCTTTACTCCTATATAATTTAGATCGGTTATCTCGCCGGTGTTTACTTCTTTCGCTCCTTTAATAATGTAAAGCACATAAGCATAGTCTGAGGCAGTGGCAGGATCACAGGTTCTCTTAACTGCATATTCTATATCATGAGCAGTAACCGGTGTTCCGTCAGTCCATTTGACATCTTTCCTCAGATGAAAAGCCCAAACCAGTCCATCTTCTGATACTTCCCAGGAAGTAGCCAGTTCCGGAATAACTGCCATAGTAGCATCATCAAAATCGGTTAAACCTAAAAATAGCTGTTCTATTACATCTACTGAAGTAGTATCAGTAGCTAAAGATGGATCCAGGGTGGGGGGTTCGGTGCCTAAATTCCATTCAAGTGTTACCGGTGCTGTGAGAGCCACCAAGCTAACTCCCATTATTAGACTCAAAGATAGTATTAATATTAAAATGCTTTTTTTCATTGTTACTTTTTCTCCTCCTTTATTTTTTCAATTATTAAATGAAATAACTTACCGAATATTTATATTTCTTTTCACACCTCCTCTTTAATTTAATTTGCCTTTCCGCTTTTTACCTTTTTGTCAATTACGCAAATTAGAATTTGAGTTAATTTAGAAAATCCTTAATACTCATATGCCCGAAAAAGCGAATTAACATTCTGTATTTATATATACTCTACATTAGAATAAAAATCCTTCTTTTTTAAAAATATTTTTTAATATTTTTTATCCTTTTCCTCTTACTCCGCCCAAGAATTTATTTTTCTTTAATTTTGGGTTAAATCCTTTCTTGTGCATTACTCCTTTAATATAGTTCATATATTCCTTTTTTTGCTCAGCCATTCTTGTCTTTTCTTGCTTATGCCATTCTTCCTTTTTATTCTTCTCTATTTCATGTTTATCTTCTTTCTCTCCGATTTTGTCAATATCTTCCTCTTTCATTTCATTTCACCTCTCTGTTTAGTCGTTAGTGAATAGTAATTCGTATTGCGTATTGCGTATTGCGTTCGGATTTAAAAGACAAAAAGAAAAAACCTAAAATCTTAAAAATATAGCTAATTACTTGCTACATTTTACCCATCACTATTTCTTTCTGTCTTTTGACTTCTGGATTCTAGATTCTGACTTCTGTTTTCTTAACGCGATACGCGATACTCGATACGCGATACTCGATACGATATACTAACGACTAATTATAATTATTTTCAAATTAATAAAAAGTTTGCCTTAAACTTAGTTAGGCTGGCCAGTTTTATACCATTTAACAAATCGTCTAAATCTTTCCCCTCTAAAGTTTCTCTTTTAATCAAATTACGGGCAATCTTTTTTAATTTTGTTTTATTCTTGGTTAAAATATCTTTAGCTTGAGTATAGGCACTTTCAATGATTTTTTTAACTTCTTTGTCTATTTTATTAGCAATCTCTTCACTATAATCACGTTGTTCGGAAATATCCCTACCTAAAAATATTTCATGTTCTTTTCTTCCTAAAGTAACAGGTCCTAAAGCTTCACTCATACCGTACTCAGTTATCATCTGACGAGCAATTTTGGTAGCTCTTTCCAGATCATTCTGCGCTCCAGTAGTTACATCTTTAAATATTAAATCTTCAGCTACTCTACCCCCCAGTAAAACTGCTAATCTATCCATTAATTCTAACTTACTAATTAGGTATCTATCCTGGGTAGGAAGCTGTAAGGTATAACCTAAAGTAGCATTGCCTCGAGGGATAATAGAAACTTTATGCACTGGATCACAATTAGGTAACATTTTAGCCACAATAGCATGTCCCGACTCATGATAAGCAATTATCTCTTTCTCTTTATCGCTAATCAGTCTGCTTTTTCTTTCTGGTCCGGCAATAACCCGATCTATAGCAGCTTCGAATTCTTCCATTCCGATTTCATTATTACCCTCTCTGGAGGCCAATAGGGCAGCTTCATTTACCATATTGGCTAAATCAGAACCCACAAAACCGGGAGTCCTTCTGGCCAAAACTTTTATATCCACATCCTTGGCCAAAGGTTTACCTCGGGCATGGATTTTTAAAATTCCTTCCCGTCCTACTATATCAGGCCTATCTATGACAATCCGCCTATCAAATCTTCCCGGCCGCAGTAGTGCAGGATCTAAGATATCCGGACGGTTAGTGGCAGCGACCATTATTACACCTATATTTTGATCAAAACCATCCATTTCTACCAATAGTTGGTTTAAGGTCTGCTCTCTCTCATCATGCCCTCCGCCTAAACCGGCTCCCCGATGTCTTCCTACCGCATCGATTTCATCCATAAAAATAATACAAGGGGCATTAGCCTTTGCTTGTTTAAATAAATCTCTTACTCGAGAAGCACCAACTCCTACAAACATCTCCACAAAATCAGAGCCGCTAATGCTAAAGAACGAAACCCCTGCCTCACCAGCGATAGCTCGAGCCAGTAAGGTTTTACCTACCCCTGGTGGTCCATAAAGTAAAATCCCTCTGGGTATTTTTGCACCCAATTTCTTAAATTTAGCAGGATTTTTTAAAAAGTCAATTACTTCTTGAACTTCCTCTGCTGCTTCATCAATTCCAGCTACATCTTTAAAGGTTACTTTAGGGGTCTCTTTGCCTATAAGCTTGGCTTTGCTCTTGCCAAAGGACATAACCTTATTCCCTCCACCTTGCATCTGTTGTATCATAAATAACCAAATTCCAATGATCAAAAGCATGGGCAATAAAGATGAAAGCAACTGCATCCACCAGGATACTTTTACCGGAGGTTTAGCTTCTATTACTATATTTTTACTTCGAAGGATGTTTATCATCTCTGGGTCATCAGGTGAATAAGTAGAGAATTCGGTGCCGTCCATAAGTATACCGGCAATTGAATTATCAACAATGGTAACTTTAGATACATTATTTATTTCAACTTCTTTTAAAAATTCAGAATAAGTAAGTTCTTTTTGAGTAGCAGATTTGGGCTCAAAAAATGAACTTATAATTGAAACTGTAATAATTAACATCAGTAAATATAGGCCGATGTTTCTGTAATTTTTATTTCCTTTTAAGTCTTTTTTATTAAAATCAGGTATTTTAGTCAAGAAAAATTTCTCCTTTTTTCACAAATTTCTTATAATAAGTTTATTTTATACGCTTATTGTATAATAATTTTAGCATATTTCCTATATAAAAACAAAAATATAAAGAAAAAGTATCGAGTATATAGTATATAGTATCGAGTTAAGAAAGAGTTATCCGGTTAGCCAGTTTGCCGGTTATCCGATTAGTTAATCAGTATCTCGTATTTAGTTAGCTAGTTAGTTGGTTAGTTAGTTAGTTGAAGAATTAATATAAAACCAGTTAGCTGGCTAACTTGACTGGTCAACTGGTAAACCGGGTAACCAGGTAACGGTTTATTTCAACTCTCCCTTATATATCTTGGGGTTAAGGGTAAAAACAAAAGGAACATTCCTAAACTTTCCCGCGTAGTCTAAACCATAACCCACTACGAATTTATCAGGAATATCAAATCCTGTGTAATTAACTTTAACCTTGGCTTTCCTTCTGGCACTTTTGTTTAAAAGTGTGCAGACCTTCAAACTGGCTGGTTTACGCGATTTTAATATCCGAAGCAAATAATCCAAAGTCAATCCGGTATCTATTATATCTTCAACTATCAGGACATCTTTGCCTTCAATGGTCTCATCTAGGTCTTTTAATATTCTAACTACACCGGAAGATTCAGTAGCTGCACCATAACTGGAAATGGCAATAAAATCGAATATCATCGGAATTGAAATTGCTCGAGCTAAATCTGCCATAAAAATTATTGCTCCCCTTAATACACCTATAAAAATTAGATCTTTACCTTGATAATCCTGGGTTATCTTTTTGCCTAGTTCGGCAACTTTTTCTCTAATTTGTTCTTCTGTAATTAATATTTCATCAATTTCTTTATTTTTTAACATTTTCCTCTCCTCCTTTATTAAAATTTTCCTGCAATAAAATATTTATTGCTCCTATCTTTATGGAAAGCACCTTTTTAGTATTTAAGTCGATTCTCACCCGATTATCTAATCTCATTCCCACAATCCATATTATTTTATCTTCACTATCAACAAATAGAGGAATTAAATCTCGATGGCTTTTAGAAATTTTATTGTCAATAAAAAAATCTTTAACTTTTTTAGAACCTTTCATCTTTAAAGGACAAAATTTATCTCCGTTTCGTCTATTTCTTAATTTAAGAGGAAGTTCAACTTTATTATAATCAAAAAATTCCAAAAATTCCCCTTTAGATCTTTTTTTATTAAAATATAAGGAAGATTTTATGTCCGCAGGATCTAATATTTTTGTCTCAACTTTTATATCTAAGGGTTCAATCTCCGTTTTCCCCGGAATTGATATATTGTATTCCCAAGTGGCAGGCATCTCATTAATTTGATCTTTAGAAATCCTCTTTTTGTAAATTATTATTTTGTTATAAATTTTACTAACTCTTAGACCCTCGGGAAGATAAATTTCTTTTTCACCCAATTGGTATTCAGTGAGTTTTAATATTTTGTCATTATGTTTAAAACTTATTGAATAAAGATTTCCCTTTACTGCTTCAATAGCTTTTCTAATTATCCTCCTCTTTAAAGCTAGAGGAAGGGAGGTAAATTTTTTTAAATCAATAATTACTGTTTCGGGATTTTCTCGTTTTACAACTTCTTTAAAAAGTAATTCTGTTTCTTGGTTTAAGTATGTCGAAACTTCACTGACTATATTTCGCAAGCGCAAGGTGATATCTTTTATATTTTTATTGTAATCTTTGGAAAGCAAAGGCAGGAGTTCTAACCTAATTTTATTTCGAAAATATACAATTTCTTTATTGCTCGAATCTATCCGATATCCTATTTTATGTACTTTACAATATTCTTCAATCTCTTCTCTGCTACACTCAATTAAAGGTCTAATTATTTTACCGCGAACCGGAGGAATGCCCATCAAACCCTCTAATCCAGCTCCTCTTAAAAATCTCATCAAAACAGTTTCTACCTGATCGTCGGCATTATGACCCAAAGCAATCTTGTTTGCCTTAAACTTTTCGGCACTTTCTAAATAAAATTTATATCTATGCTCACGAGCAGCTTCTTCCAGAGTTAAACGCTCTTTCTGAGCAATTTTTATTAAATTACAGTTTTTAACTTCGCAGGGCAGATCTAAATCTTGAGCTAATTTTTTAACAAAATTTACATCTTTATCTGATTCTTCTCCTCTAAGCATATGATCAAGGTGAGCAATGAAAAGTGATAGGTTATATCTCTTTTTAAGAGACAATAAAACATTCAGAAGGGTTATTGAATCAGGACCTCCTGATACACCTATCAGGACTCTATCGTTTAAAGAGAGCATATCAAACTTCTTTATAGTTTGCAAAATCTTCTCTTCTAACATTTTTTATCCTTTTGTAATTAAAGGCCTTTCTAATCAGAAAGGCCTTTAATTATTGATAAATATTTTGGTGGCGGTGCTGAGATTCGAACTCAGGACCCTGCGGGTATGAACCGCATGCTCTAGCCATCTGAGCTACACCGCCTAAGATTAGTCGTTATCGAATAGTAATTCGTATTGCGTATTGCGTATTGCGTCAAAATACAGGAAAAATTAGTAGGGGCAGAACCTTGTGTCTGCCCGCAATGAGTTTGTGCTCTTAAATTTATAAAAACAGGTTACTTGTCACATGTTATACATTACGCAACTTACCAGTAAACCATCTAACTCATACTGACTGGTAGACCAAAACAACTACTTAACCGGGTAACTGGATAACTAATATCCTATACGCTAAACGCTGTACGCTCTACGCTATGCTAAATACTAACGACTATTCACTATTTTTATCATATTACTAAAAAACCTCTATTATTTTAAATAAGAGGTTTTTCAAAAATTGGTTGCGGGGGGCGGATTCGAACCACCGACCTTCAGGTTATGAGCCTGACGAGCTACCTGACTGCTCCACCCCGCGCCGTATTTTAATATCTGTGAAATATTTAATTTAATTTTGCCAAATAATTTTAACACTGTTTTTTACTTAAGTTAATTTATGGTGCCGGAGGCCGGAATCGAACCGGCACGAACCTTACAGCCCGCAGGATTTTAAGTCCTGTGCGTCTACCTATTCCGCCACTCCGGCAAACTGCAATTAATTATATGATAAATCTTTTAAATCGTCAATAGCTTACAAACAATTTATGTTTATAAATCTTTAATCAATTAATTAGGGGTATTTAAATCAATTTACTGATTTATCAATTAGCCTATCTACCAATTGACCGATTTACCGATTAATATAGTCGTTAGTATATCTTACCTACGGTTTTTATGATTTTGTAGGGGCACAATGAGTTGTGCCCTCTCTGTCTTTGTATTATTTCCGTTTACTTTGGGCACGATGCATCGTGCCCCTACATATTCCTCATTACGGGCAGACACAAGGTCTGCCCCTACATCTTTTTATTTCTATTTTACGCAATACGATATACGATATACGAATTTCATTTTTCAATACCTTTAATCAATATTTCATCAGGTTTAGTAAGACCTAATTCCTCTCGGGCAATCTTTTCTACAGATTCATCGGATTTTAACGATTCTATTTTTTCCGATAAATTATTATTTTCTAATTTCAGTTCTTCTATCTTTGATTCCAATATTTTAATATCCTCTTTTACTTGCAATGTCCGGGCATATTTGTCCGAAAATAAAAAAACTATATACAATATTAAAAGTAAAATTATGGCCCAAACTATTTTTGAATGAAATATTGACCTAATTGATATCATTTTATTTTATATTAAATACTGCCTTTCCGCGATAAATTGATGACTCCCCTAATTGTTCTTCAATACGCAGTAATTGATTGTATTTGGCAATCCGGTCTGTTCTGCAAAGAGAACCAGTTTTAATCTGCCCAATATTAGTTGCCACGGCTAAATCAGCAATAGTAGTATCTTCCGTTTCCCCGGAACGATGAGAAACAACTGCGGTAAAACCTGCCCTTTTTGCTGTTTCGATAGTATCTAAAGTCTCGGTCAGAGTTCCAATCTGGTTTAATTTTATTAAAATTGAATTGGAAGCTTTTAGTTCGATTCCTCGACTAAGTCTCTTTTTATCAGTAACATAAAGGTCGTCTCCTACGATTTGTATTTTATGACCTAATTTTTGAGTTAGTTTTTGCCATCCTTCCCAATCATCTTCCGCAAGACCATCTTCTATGGAAATTATAGGATATTTATCTACCAGGGAAGCATAATAATCTATCATCTCACCTGAAGTTCTAGTTACTCCCTCTCGAGATAATACATATTTTCCATCCTGGTATAATTCTGAAGCAGCAGGGTCTAAAGCTATAAAAATATCCTTACCTGGCTCGTATCCTGCTTTTTTAATTGCTTTTACTATTAATTGAATCGCCTCTTCACTAGATTTTAAATTGGGAGCAAAACCGCCTTCATCTCCCACTGCTACATTGTATCCTTTTTCTTTTAATACTTTTTTCAAAGTATGAAAAGTTTCCACTCCCATCCGAAGACTTTCTCTAAAATTAACTCCGCCAGCCGGTACAATCATAAACTCCTGCAAATCCACTCCACTATCTGCGTGTTTCCCCCCATTTAATATATTCATCATGGGAACGGGAAGTTCTTTAGCATTAACTCCCCCGATATAGCAATATAAGGGTAATCCAAAAAAATCAGCTGCTGCTTTTGCAGTAGCTAAGGATACCCCTAAAATAGCATTTGCTCCCAAACGGCTTTTATTGGGAGTCCCATCGAGCTCAATTAACAGTTTATCAATAAATAATTGATCTGTTGCATCATATCCTATAATTTTAGGAGCAATAATCTCATTTACATTCTCGACCGCTTTAAGAACGCCTTTACCTAAATATCTCTTCGGATCATCATCTCTTAATTCAATAGCTTCATGTACTCCGGTACTGGCTCCTGAAGGAACTTGGGCTACGCCGAACGCTCCGCTTTCCAATTCTACTTCTACTTCAACGGTAGGATTCCCTCTGGAATCTAATATTTCTCTCGCATATATATCAAATATTTCACTCATCTATTTCTCTCCCTTTTCTATTTATTATTATGAAATCTAAACCATGGTTAAATATATAGTAGACTAATTAAAATATAAATTTTTATCAACCTAAAATTTTAAATAAAAAGGTACCTAAACCAAAGTATATCAATAAGCTACCCACATCTACTATAGTGGTGATAAAAGGACCGGCTGAAATTGCCGGGTCAATTTTAATCTTAGTAAAAATCAAAGGCAATAAGGTACCGACCGTGGCTGCAGTTATCATAGTTAAACATAATGATAACCCAATTACCAGTCCCAATACATAATTGTCTTGCCAAACAAGAGCTACCAAAGCAATAATTATTCCGGTAATTATTCCTATCAGAGAACCGACCTTGGTTTCCGTCCAGATATTATACCATAATTCATCTACCCTAAGTTGACCGGTAGCTAAACCACGAACTGCAATGGTTGAAGATTGAGCACCTACATTACCACCCATAGCCATAATTATTGGAATAAAAAAAGCCATAGCCATTACAGCTTGCAAGGTATCAGAATGAAATTTTATAACTGAACCGGAAATCATCTCTCCCGCCATACACACAAACAACCAGGGGAGTCGCGCCTTTGCTCTGGTTAGGGGGCTTGCTTTTATAAGCTTATCCTCATATGCCTCGGATGAACCGACCATCTTATGAATATCCTCGGTAACTTCTTCTTGCATTATATCGATAATATCATCAACTGTAATAATTCCTAGCAAAATCCCTCTTTTTTCAGTAACCGGCAGAGCTAAAAAATCATAATCCGCCATTTTTTTTGCTACACTTTCCTGGTCCTCGGTATCTAAAACACTAACTACATCTTCTTCCATAAACTCTGATATCTTTGCTTTAGGATTAGCCATAATTAAATCTCGCAAAGAAATAACTCCAATTAGTTTCTCTCTTATATCTACAATATAAATATAGTAAATCAACTCTGCTTCCGGGCTAAGTTCTCTTATCTTGTTTATTGCCTCCTCGGCGGTAAGGTCTTCGGGAAGAGAAACAAATTCGTTGTTCATTATGCTTCCAGCTGTATTCTCTTCATACTTTAGTAATTCTTTTATTCCTTCAGCTTCTTCTTTAGGCATTAAATCTAATAATTTTCGTGACTCATGGGGAGCTATGTCACCTAAAAAATCAGCTGCATCATCAGTGTCCATTTCTTCCAAGATATCAGAAGCCTTTTCCTTGCCCAGAGCTTCCATAATACTTGCTTGTAATTCTGAACTTAATTCTGAAAGTAATTCAGCAATTCTTTCATCATCTTTAATTAATTTAAAGATTTTAATAGTTTGTTCCACCGGTAAATAATCGGTTACCTCGGTAAACTCTGTAGGATAGAGGTTATCAATGATTTCTTTTATTTCCTGGATTTTTACCTCTTCCAATAACTTTATTATTTTTTCTGACAAATCTTTAATTTTGTCTTCCATTTTAAAAATCCTCTTTTTAGTCGTTAGTATATCGTATTGCGTATTGCGTATTGCGTGAAGAAAATCAATTTTTAGTTTAATACTGGTGCAATACGATATACTATATACGATTATATTCTAGGTTCTGGCTTCTGAATACCTTATTATAATTTCAATCTTCTTCTTCTTTTTTAATTTCTTTTATCACTTCATACAAGGAACTTGCTTTTTCTATTGAAATATTCCCTAGGGGGACATCCAATACTTTTGCTTGTAGGTTTTTATTAACGAAACTAATTTCTATTTCATCCCCAATTTTAATTTCATCTCCGGCCTTAGCAATTCGATTATTAATCCTAATACATTTAGCCAGACAGGCTTTTTTCGCTTCTGTTCTTCTTTTAATTATTCTACTTATTTTTAAAAACTTATCTAATCGCATATATTTTAATTAACCAATTCTCCAATTGACCAATTTGCCAATTAATTTCGTATTGCGTATTGCGTATTGCGTATTGCGTATTGCGTTAAAGAAATTAGGATTCAGGTATAGAGGCACAATGAATTGTGCCTTCTCTGTCTTTGTATTATTTCCGTTTACTTTGGGCACGATGCATCGTGCCCCTACATATTCCTCATTACGGGCAGACACAAGGTCTGCCCCTACATCTTTTTATTTCTATTTTACGAGATACGAGATACTAATTAACTAACCATGTAACCAATTAACCAACTAACTATTCCTCTTCGCGCAATACGCAATACGCAATACGCAATACGATATTATTCTTTTGATTTCAATTGTGGGAAGAGGATAACTTCTTTAATTGAATCAGAGTTTGTAAGTAACATCATTAATCTATCAATGCCTATGCCTAAACCGCCTGCAGGAGGCATACCATATTCTAAAGCTTCGACATAATCTTTATCCATAAAGTGACTTTCCATGTCTCCTGCTTCTTTCTTGGCAACTTGTTCTTCGAACCGACGTTCTTGTTCTGCCGGGTCGTTCAATTCGGTAAAGGCATTGACTAGTTCCATTGAACTGACAAACAACTCAAAACGCTCTACTAATTCCGGGTTGTCTTTGTTCTGTTTTGATAAAGGTGAAAGTTCGAGGGGATAGTCAATAACAAAAGTTGGTTGAATTAAGGTTGGTTCTACAAATTTTTCGAAAAGCTCATTAATAATTTCACCTCTATTTATATTGCCTTTTATACTCAAGCTATATTTTTCTACAACTTTATTAAAATCTTTCGGAGATATCTTATCTGCCCGAATTCCAACTGCATCTTCTATTGCTTTATACATGCTTATTCTTTTCCAGGGGGGGGTAAAATCAATTTTATTTCCCCGGTATTCAATTTCCAAAGACCCTAAAACATTTTTCAGAATATAGACTATCAATTCTTCGGTAATTTTCATCATGCTATGATAATCACCGTAAGCTTCATATAACTCCAACATAGTAAATTCGGGATTATGTTTAGTAGAAATACCTTCATTTCTAAAATTACGGCTTAACTCATATACCTTTTCAAGCCCTCCGACCAATAAGCGCTTTAAATATAGTTCCGGAGCAATCCTTAAATAAAAATCTCTATGAAGAGTATTATGGTGAGTGATAAAGGGACGAGCCGTAGCCCCACCGGGGATAGGCTGCATTATAGGGGTTTCAACTTCCAGGAAGCCTCTATTATCTAAAAAATTTCTTATGGACTGTACTACCTTACTCCTTCTAATAAAAATTTCTCTGACTGAGGGATTTACCATTAGGTCTAAATATCTTTTTCTATATCTTATCTCCACATCTTTTAGCCCGTGCCATTTTTCGGGTAAACTGCGTACAGATTTACATAGAAGAGTAAATTCTTCAACAAATACAGTAATTTCGCCAGTTCTAGTTTTAAAAACCAGACCTGAAGCTCCCAAAATATCCCCAACACTAATTTTACTAAAAAGTTTAAAGGCATCCTCTCCAACTTTATTTGATTGTATATAAATCTGGATTCTTCCACTTATATCTTCAATATTAGCAAATACAGCCTTTCCGTGTGTTCTTAAAGCCATTAGTCTGCCGGCTATGCTAACTTTTTCTTTGCCACATTCACCAATCTGTAAATCTTTATTTTTTTCTATTAAGTCTTTTATTTTATAAGTCCTATTAAAACTATGCCCAAAAGGATCAATGCCTTCTCTTTTTAATTCTTCTATTTCTTCCCATTTGTTAGATATAATTTCTGTTGTACTTTTTTTTATTTCCACCTAATCCACCACCTTTTACTCTTATTGCTAGATACTATATTAAAATAAATTAGTCGTTAGTTCTTAGTTCTTGGTTATTAGTTTTTAGTTGATAGTTGCAAGATGCAAGGTGCAAGTTTATTTATTTACTTGGTTACCCAGTTACCCGGTTTACCAGTTGGCCAGTTAATTCTAGTTGTTAATTTCAAATACAGGTTCTTAGTTACAATACGAGAGTTAGTTGATACACTTTACAAGCTTGATTTTAATTCTTCAACCGGGTAACCGGTAAACTGGCTAACCGGCTAACTATCTTCACGATATACGAATTTCGTTTTGCGCTTTTCATTTTTCATTTTATTACCATATGCTAATTAAGGCTTACTGAAAAAGGAAATTCCTATACAATAAATTTAATATAATACCAAAATTATTATGATTTTGCTGTCTGATAAATCTTCTGGGGTAATTTAAATATCAGTTATATTTATAATTAGCTTATCTTGCTAAAAGGTTTAGAAATAAATAATGAACAAAGCATCGTTATATTTTAATTTTTTAATAACTTTGTTCATTATTCCAATTAATAACTATTTGGGTTGCTGGATTAATGCATACACTATTTAATATCTAAAATTTTATATTTAACCTGCCCTGCCGGGACTCTAACTTCTACTAAATCACCCTTCTTTTTTCCCAAAAGAGCCCTTCCGATAGGAGAAGAAATGGATATCTTCCCACAATCAGGTTCAGATTCCACATAATCCAAAATAGTATATTTACACTCTTTTTTACTTTTCATGTCTTTAATTAACACTTCTGATCCTAGCAATACACAATCCGGATTTTCTTCTTTATCTATCAATTCATAATTTTCGATAATTCTTTCTAAGGCCAAAATTCTTCCTTCTATAAAGGCTTGTTCGTTTTTAACGGAGTTATATTCTGCATTCTCGGCAATCTCTCCAAAGGTTACAGCATTTCTAATTTTTTCAGCAATCTCTGTTCTTTTTACCCTTTTAAGATAATGAAGTTCTTCTTGAACCTTTTCCAAGCCTTCTTCAGTTAGCATTACTTTCCTTTCAGGTGTCATAAATATCTCTCCTCACTAAAATTGTTATATTTAAATAGTAAAACAACAAATATTTCCTCTTAAAAAATTAAATATAAGCACTATTATTTTTTCTGATAGATAATAGTGCTTATATTATGCAATAATCTTTAATAGAGATTATAAGATATCTGTATTTTATTGTCAAATAAATTCGCTATAAAATATAGTATCGAGTAAATAGTATCGAGTATCGAGTTAAAAAAGAGAAAGAAAGGATAGAAAGAAAGTAACATTCTTCTTTTTATCTTACTACCCTACTAAAGTTTATACTAACCGCCGTATTATATTCGTATTGCGTATTGCGTATTGCGTATTGCGTGAAGAAAAAAAACGAAAAAAAGATTGGAAAAACAAAGGTGATAACTATTTTTTCCTTTCTTTAAGTGCCTCACTAAGGTTTAGACTTAATACGGTATTATTAGATTATTTATTAGATTAATCCTAATTTTCTTCCGGCCCTTTCAAAGATATCCAGAGTTTTATCGATATCCTCAGAAGTATGAGTTGCCTGAACATGGGCTCTTAATCTATTAGTTCCTTTAGGAATTGCCGGGAAAAGTATGGGACAGATAAATATTCCTTCATCATTAACTATTTTACACAATTTTAAAGTGTCTTCCTCTTCACCGATTAATATAGGAACAATACTGGTAGTACTGTTCATGGTATTATAGCCCATAGAATTTAACCCATTTTTAAATTGTTTGATATTTCTCTGTAAATTTGTTACACGCTCAGGTTCATCTTCAATAACCTCTAAACAAGCTATAGCAGTGGCAGCTGCTACCGGAGGGAGACTTGCAGAAAATATAAATGGTCTGGAATTGTGCTTTAGATAAGTAACTAAATCTTTATCACCTGCTAAATAACCTCCAATGCTGGGAATAGTTTTGCTTAGTGTTCCCATGTGAATATCCACAACACCCTTAAGGCCAAAATGTTCTTCTATCCCATGACCGGTCTTTCCCAACACACCTATAGAGTGGGCTTCATCTACCATTAACTTGGCATGATACTTTTTGGCTAACCGGGATATCTCGGGCAAGTTAGCTACATCTCCATCCATGCTATATACCGCATCAACTATAATCAATTTATTAACATACTCTTTAGAGTTCACCAAAATTCTTTCTAAACTTTTCATATCATTATGTAAAAATGATCTGTGATGAGCACCTGAAAGCAAACAACCATCAATTATACTGGCATGATCTAATTTATCAATTACGACCAAATCCCCTCTCTGACAAAGAGTGGTTATGGCTGCCAAATTAGTTACATACCCACTGCTGTAAGTAACCGCATCTTCTGCCCCTTTGAATTTTGCAATCATTGCTTCCAATTTTTCATGAACCTTGGTAGTGCCGGCTAATAATCTGACTCCCGCAGCACCGGTCCCATATTTTTCAATGGCATCAATGGCCGCTTTTTTTATTTTGGGATGAGTAATCAACCCTAAATAATTATAAGAAGCAAACATTATCATCTCTCTGTCATCAATAGTAACTCTTGCTCCAGAAGCTCCGTCTATGCTTTTTAAGTAAAAATACCGTTTTTCATCTTTCATCTTTTTTATTCTTTGATTAAGTTCTTGTATTTTTTCTTCTAATGGAATCACCATTCTTCTTCCTCCCTTTTAGCCTAAAATTTTTACCTAATTTAACTTCTCTATTCTTGGCTTAAAGCCAGTTTTTTCTATTAATTTTAAATAATCTTCCGGTTGTAATTCTTCCGGAGATTTGCCGGATATAGCTACCAGGGTAGCTTGAAACACATTGGTCCCGAAAGACCTTCCTTCAAATTCTGGGGTTGTAGTAATTAAATAATTTGCCCCTCTTTTTTTAAGATCCTCCACATTGGAACTGGTAACGGTATTGGTAATAATTGTTTTACCCCCCATATCTTCAGGCATATATTGACTTATACCTAAATAATCACCGGCAATTATATCAGCATCTTGAAAATATCTAACATATTTTAAATTGGATTTTTCTTGTTTCTTGCCTGTAGGATATAAATATTTTATAGGGACATATATTAATATTGGCAAAAGCAGTCGAGCAAAAATTTCAATACTTCGAAAAGAATGAAGCGGGATAGGAGTATTCAAACAAAATATTAAATCTCCAAAAGTCATCTCACACCCTGCTTCTATTAAACCTTCAGCCATGCCAAATCTATCTACCGTAATGGTGACTAAAGCCTTTTTTCCTTTTAAGGAAATGTCAGTTTGAGTATCAATGTATTTTACTACGCTCTTTTCTAATACATATTTTATACCGGTACCATCTACAATGGGAGTCTTTTTGATAACTCTGACAATTTTTTCAGATTCTTTTATGGTATATCTTTTCCCGTGAGGTCCCGAATACAAATATAGATCTGTCCCCCCTAAACTGAAAACATCAACTTTTCCATCATTCTCTTGGAATATCTGGATCATTTTCTTCACATCGCCGTCAGTTCCTCTTCTTTCGATTTCAACTTTTTCCCCTAAAATCTCGACCACAACTTTATGATCTCTGGTGGAAGAACCCAGACTAACCCCTAAAACTTTTTTCATTTTTAAATCCTCCATCCTCTTTGGAATTTAAATTAACTTTTTACCTGTTTTACTATTTCTATTATCTTTTCAGGATTAACATATTTACTTTCTTTAATGGGCGAATGACCGATAATCATACCAATAACCTGAACACTGAATATTTTTTCTACTACCGGCACTCTCGCATCTGAACCTATAAAAATAATCAAATCAAAATCCGCTAAGTTAACAATTATTTTCATAATCTCATCAAATAATTCGTTTTTCCCTTTTTTCTTTACAAACTCAAAGCGTTCCTCTTGGGTTAAAAGCAAGACATATTCAATCCCCAGCTTTTCTGCTAAAAGAGTTAGCTCTTCTTTGTTCTTGATAGGAAAACCAACCAAAGCAATCTTCTTACCTTTCCTTATTTCTCCCAAACTTTCCAGCCTGGAGACAAAAGTTCTTTCCACTCCTAATTTACGAGCAACTCCCTCTTGTGTTAGTCCTTTAGTTCTTAATTCTAAAATCTTATTAATTTCCCTATTTAATTTTTCTTTAGATATTATTTTTTCCCCGATTCGAATAAACTGCATTCGATAAATACTCCTGTATACATTTTTGTATACACGTAGTATAGCACAACTTTTTTCCCCTATCAACTTTTTTAAGAAAGTATCGAGTATATAGTATTGAGTATCGAGTTAAGAAAGCGAAAGGAAAGATAGAAAAAAAATAGAACCATTCTTTCTATCTAACTACCCCATTAAAGTTTACACTAACATAAAATAAAATAATGGACTCGTAATATTACTCTTCTTGGTTTTTCTGCCGGGGAAGTACTTCTCGCGGATTAGCGTAGAGCGGGTAGCGTGTAGCGGATAGAAAAACAGTATTTAGTATATAGCGAAGAAGAGCGTAGAGCGTACAGCGTATAGTGAAGAAAAAAGAGAAAGAAGAAGAAAGATAAGGTCGTAAGGTACAAATAGGGCAGACACAAGGTCTGCCCCTACCTCTGACTTTCACTATAATAAACGACGATTTTAACAATCTAACTATCTAACTCTTTTCTTATTACTCATTACTGATTACTGATTCCATACGCTACACGCTGTACGCTCTACACTAGTTTTATTCGCTAACGACTATTTTTTATCCTTCAATTATTCCGCCTCCCACAACTAGGTCTCCCTGATAAAACACTGCTGATTGCCCTGGAGTAATTGCTCTTTGCGATTCTTCAAAATTAATTAGAACCATGTCTTCGCCATAAGCGGAAATAATTGCCGGAGATTTTTTACTATTATATCTTATCTTTACCTCTGCCTTTGTAGAATCTGAAAGTTTATCACCAGAAATAAAATTTAAATCTTTTACTAATAATTTATCTCTATAAAGATCTTTATCATCGCCCAGAGTAATTACATTTTGCGGGGGATTTATTTCAATTACATACCTACGCTTATTCAGAGATACTCCCAATCCTTTTCTCTGGCCGATAGTATAAAAAGGAATACCTTGATGCTCTCCTAATATATTTCCGACTTTATCTATAAACTTGCCAGGTTTGATAGTATCTTTAATATGTTGAGTTAAAAATTTTCTATAATTATCGCCCTGAATAAAACAAATTTCCTGGCTCTCTGCTTTCTTATAATTTTTTAATCCATATTTTTTAGCCAATTCTCTGGTGTGACTTTTCTTAAATTTACCCAAAGGAAATAAAACGCAAGGCAATATTTCCTGATTTAATCTATAAAGAAAATAAGATTGGTCTTTGTTTTCATCTATCCCTCTCTTAAGTAAAAATTTCTTGCTCCTCTGATTGTATTCATTGATAGCATAATGGCCGGTAGCAAGGAAATCCGCACCTAAAGATTTTGCTTTCTCCAATAATAATCCGAATTTTATTTTCAGATTACAGACCACACAAGGGTTGGGGGTTCGGCCTATGAGATATTCTTGGCAGAAATAGTCTATAACTATATTTTTAAATTCTTTGGTAAAATTCAGAGCCTGCCAGGGAATTTTTAGATTTTGAGCGGCCTGTTCTGCTGATTCTAAATTTTCATTACCCTCATAATGATGGATAGTTATACCAATAACCTCATAATCTTTTTCTTTTAACAGGGCAGCAGCCAATGAACTGTCCACTCCTCCGCTCATTGCTACTACTACTTTCTTTTTTAATTTTTTAAACATAGCCATCTATTCTCTTTTTTGTTTCTTAATCTTATATTCTTAAACTTTCTAATTCATCTTCCATTAAAGGTTTAACCTTTCTGGTTTTTGCAATTCCTTTAAGTTCCCTATAATGATCGATAAAAATTTCTTCGTATTCTTCTTCATTTCTATCGCAATATCTGGCTGTAATCTGACAAGATTTATCGATAAGTTCGTCATCTATTACTTTTGATATCTTCCTTAATAAAGAAACCGGACCTTTTAAATTTTTCGCTTTAAAAAGAAAGTCTCCATCTTGAAAAAAATTTTGTAGTTGTTCATTCTCTTCTTTATTTCTTCCTACTACTAATTTAATATCTTTACTTAATCTGAAGTGTCGGCCTAATTTTAACAACTCTATTTCCTCTAAATAAAAAATTTTCTGAGTAAATAAATCTCTTAATCTTTTAGAAAAAGCCGGCTCAGTTAATTTGCAGCCTCCAGCCGGTGAAGGATAATCTCTTATCCCCATTTTATCAGCCAATTCAATCTGTCTTTTTCTCGAACGGCCAGAAATATCCAACAATTTATTTCTGTCCACCAACCCCTCTTTTTCAGGGTCGGTCTCCGCCAATAATAACGCAGACAACGGACGAAGAATTCTGCCTTCAAACCCTGATTCTCTTTCAATTATATTTAAACTGTTTCTGTTCTGAGACATCGGCCTTTCTCCTAAAACTTCACCGCTTAAAATAAAAGAAGCTCCTATACTGGACATATATTCTCCCGCCTTTTTGAACATAAGGGTGTGGCAGTCTATACAAGGATTCATATTCTTCCCTAATCCATGTTTAGGATTTCTTAAGATTTTTAAAAGTTCTTCGGTAATATCTATAATTTTTAAGTCAATGTCTAAGTATTTCGCTGTTAAAACCCCTTTTTCTAAACCAAAAAAAGGAGTTTTAAAGTTAACCCCTTTTACTTCTATCCCTTGTTCCTCAATAAGTTTTACGGCTAAAATACTATCCAGGCCGCCAGAAAACAAAGCAACCGTTTTTACCTTATCTTTCATATTTTTGTCCTTCTTTTATTCTTTGGGTTATTTTACATAAATCTTTTAAAGAAGTAGTATCTAACGTTTGATTTATCTGTTGGGTTACCTTCTCTAATAATATCCTGATGGCACAATCTTCTATTTTTTTACATTTCTTTGGGAGATTCTTTTTAATATTTGGGCCAGCTAAAATGCAGTTAACTAAAATTATCGGCCCCTCAACTGCCCTAATTATATCACCGGCATTAATCCTCTCGACTTCTTTGGTTAATAAATATCCTCCACCTGCTCCCCTGATGCTTTTTACTAAATCTGCCTTCTTCAACTTATTAAACAATTGTTCTAAATATTGCAGAGAGATCTCCTGCCTTGAAGAAATATCTCTTAAAGAAATCGGCTTTAAATTATTACATTGGTTTTGGGCTAAATCTATCATCGCCCTAAGCGCATATCTTCCCCGAGTAGATAATTTCATTTTTCTTACTCCTTT
>Ga0268284_1000334_pt1 | contig 35944 bp, 28 predicted proteins | sample saktaG_14_FD_190137 | JGI IMG/M metagenome (GOLD analysis project Ga0268284, IMG submission 190137) | Saline water microbial communities from Sakinaw Lake, British Columbia, Canada - sak_2013_06_06_40m | ecosystem: Environmental > Aquatic > Non-marine Saline and Alkaline > Saline ...
GTGGCGGCGGCTCGCGGCCCAGTGGTGGCGGTGGCGGCGGCTCACGGCCAAGTGGTGGCGGTAGCATGTCACGCCCCAGTGGTGGCGGCGGCGGCGGATTTTCAGGTGGCGTCTCGCGGCCAAGTACGCCCGCCAGCCGGCCGAGCGGCGGCTTCTCGCAGCCTGGCGGCGGCTCACGGCCCAATACGCCGGCCACCCGGCCGGGGACAGGCGGATCAAGACCGTCTGCGGGCCAGGTCAACGATTTTCTTGGATTGCCTGGTGATGCCGGCGGTGGCCGGCCTTCCACACTACCGGCGCAGCCCGGCGGCGGCAGCCGACCAGGCACCGGCGGCCGGCCTTCCACCTTGCCGGCGCAGCCCGGCGGCGGCAACCGGCCAGATACCGGTGGCCGGCCTTCCACACTGCCGGCGCAGCCCGGCGGCGGCAGCCGGCCAGGTGCGGGCACCCGGCCAGGGGCTGGCGACCGCCCAGGCGCGGGCACCCGGCCCGGCGCGGGTAATCGGCCTGACGCGGGCACCCGGCCCGAGCGCGGCAACTGGCAGCACAATAACAACAACAACCGGACGGTCCAGAACAACTTCTACGGCTATGGCGGCTATCATGGCGGATGCCCGTATAGCGCGTCGTGGTACTCGTCGTATCCGGGCGCGGCCTGGACCATGTTTGGCGTGACGGTGGGCGCATTTGCGCTCAGTTCGTTCGGCACGATAGGGCATTTCTTTGACGACGACGTCGTGGTGGTCCAGAATCCGATACCGTACAACTACGGCTCGACGATCTACTACGAAGGCGATACCGTCTATGTGAACAATCAGCCCGCGGGAACAACCGAGCAATACTATGACCAAGCCAGCACGCTGGCATCTGCGGGTGCGACGGAAGAGACGGAGCAAGCCGCGGACTGGCTGCCGCTGGGCGTGTTCGCGATCACCGCGGCGGATGCTACCAACACCACGCTGACGGTGCAGCTGGCGATGAACAAGCAAGGCGTGCTGCGCGGTAACCAATTCAATTTGGCGACCGGCATGAACGAGATCGTCAAGGGCTCCGTTGACAAGAAGACCCAGAAGGTGGCCTGGACCGCCGGTGCCGATACCGGCGTGGTCTATGAAACCGGCTTGGCGAATCTGACGGAGGAGCAGTCCACCGTGCTGGTCCATTACGGCAAGGACACTTCTGAAGTGTATTCGTTGGTGCACATCAATCAGCCGCCCGACGACACATCGGGCAATTGAGGGCACGCCACACGGCCACTAATCCAAGGACGACGCATGAAGACCAAAGAAATCATCAAGCAGGCGCGCAAGTATTCCGCGCCCTTCCGCATTACGAAGGGCGCCAAGTTCCGTCTCAAAGACCATGATCCGGGCGACACTCTGGACTTGAAAGCCGAGGACAAACCGCGCGCCAAGGAAGCACTCGCCAGCGGGGTGCAGGCGCTTGCGGAACTGCAGGACAAACTCTACGCGCAGGATCACTGGGGCGTCCTGCTGATGTTCCAGGCGATGGATGCGGCGGGCAAGGACGGCGCCATCAAGCATGTCATGTCCGGCATCAACCCTCAAGGGTGCGAGGTCAATTCGTTCAAGTCGCCTTCCGCGGAGGAACTTGACCACGATTATCTGTGGCGCTGCATGAGGGTGCTGCCCAACCGCGGCAACATCGGCATCTTCAATCGCAGCTACTATGAGGAGACGCTGGTGGTGCGCGTGCATCCCGAATACCTGGCCAAGCAAAAGCTCCCGCCGCAACTGGTCACCAAGCACATCTGGCAGGAGCGCTTCAAGGACATCCGCAGCTTCGAGCAGTACCTGACGCGCAATGGGATCATCGTGCGGAAGTTTTTCCTGAATGTTTCGAAGGGGGAACAGAAGCGCCGCTTTCTGGAACGCATCGAGAACCCTGACAAAAACTGGAAATTCTCCGGCAGCGATGCGGCCGAGCGCGGACACTGGGACGACTACATGGCCGCCTACGAGGACATGATCCGGAACACGGCGACCAAAGAATCACCTTGGTATGTCGTGCCGGCGGATAACAAGTGGTTCGCGCGCGTGGTGGTGGCGGCGGCGGTCATTGACGCGCTGGCGTCGCTCGATCTTGCCTATCCCAAGGTCAGCCAGGACAAGCTCAAGGAGCTGGCCGTGGCCAAGCGCAAGTTGCTGGCAAAGAAATGAACGCCGCAGCGGTGGCCGCGGTGCCACGGTAATTTGTGCCCGGCTGAAACGATGGTATAACCATAAGCCGGGTGATTGACCACTATGAAAAAGGCAGCACAAAAGACCGCGGCAAAAATCAACAATGTGGTGGAAGATACGCCTGAGTTCTGCTCGCGCGCCGGGCGCATCGACACCGGGGGCGCGCTGCGCGATCGACTGCCGCGCAGGTCGCCTGCGAGACATGTGTGCGCTTGAGCAATGACAACGTGCTCAGCAGCGTGCTGGTCATGGTGATTGTCACCGCCATCAGCGGGCCCATCCTCACCCAAGTCTTCTCGACCAAAATCAAAGCGGAGAACGCTGGCACTGCGACGCGGAACAGGTTATGATACTAATGAATGCGCTTACTAGGTGTCATGCCCATTGTGGCCGCGGGCGCCTGCTTGGAGCTGGCTTGGGAGCTGCTTGGAGTCCCGTCCCGCCAGCGGCGTGGAGCGCGGATGACCGCGGCTGCAGAAGCCGCCCTCACCGCGGGCGGCTACAAAGACGCGGCAACGTAGAAAGCGCTCTCATTAGTAAGTGATACTGGTTGCCTGATTCCGGATGCTGCCTTATACATTGCCGCGTTGCGCGAAAATGTAATTAAAAACCAACTCTTGCTATACTATTTGAACTGTCGTGCCGAGCGATGCGGCACGCACAAGCAACCACACTGGAGACTGCCATGCGTATTGGAAAAAGCGCCGCGCACTGTATACTCGGCATGATTGTTGCCGGGTTCATGCTGGGCGGCTGCGCCAGCGTGTCGGTGGAACAAACCCGCTATCAGCAAGCAGCAAGACCGGATTTCATTCAAGTCTACAACTTTGCGGTCAAGCCGAACGAAGTGCTGGTGGACCAGGGCGTGGGACTGACCCTGGCGCGCGATGCGGGACTCGTGAACCAAACCGACGAGGAAGTCCAGCTTGGCCGCATTGCGTCCCAAACCTTGGCGACCAAACTGGTGGCGGCCCTGCGTAAAGAGGGCATTACGGCGTATCGCGCGGGTGACAACGTGAAGCCCACGACACGCACAGTTATTCTGGTGGGCAAATTCCTGGCGGTGGACGAGGGCAACCGCACCATGCGCGTGCTGGTGGGCTTTGGCCTTGGTCACACGGAACTGCGGGCACAGGTGGTGGGGTACCAGAACCACGTCAAGATCGCCGAAGCCGTCACCGCCACGCAGAGCGCGCCGCGGCCGGGTGTCGCCGCATCGCTGGGCACGGGCGCCATCGCCGGCTCGATTGGCACCGCCGCCATCAGTGGTGGCGCAACCACGGCGGGCGGCGAATTGTTCATGTCCACCGTCGAGGCGGACGCAACCCACACGGCCAACGAACTGGCGGCCCGCATAGCCAAGGCGTATCGCAACCGTGGCTGGCTGCCGCCGCAGTAAGGGGGATATCAGCATTCTCTCACAAAGGCACAAAGACACGAAGGCAGCGTTTTGTCCGCAGATGACGCAGATGGCGCCGATGTTCAAGCGCAAAAAACTAACCGCGAAAGATCACCATAGAGCGCAAAGAAATACTAGCAGTGTTGTTGCTGGCCTTTGTGGCTTAGTGCCTTTGTGAGAGATGCGTTGGGTTGCGCTTGTCAATCGACAAAAAATGTCGATTGAACCAGCTCCTTGACTCCGTTACTCTTTGTAAAAACTGCTGCGGTGGCACGTCCGCTCAGGCGGTGGCTTCGGCGCGCTCGATAGCCGCGCGGCGCTGCTGAATCTGGTGCAGGCGGGCGCAGTCGAATTTCGCGCGGCGGTCGAAATGGAAAATCCCGTTCTGCTCCTGAAACACATCCGTTAATTGCGTGTAACAATAACCAAACATGGCGGGTTGGTCGAGCAAGGCCGTGCACAAGCCCTCAAAGCGGGTGTAAAACTCCTCGATGGATTTCGGCCGCTGGCCATAGCCCCATGAGCTTGCACCGGCAGCCGCTTCAGGATTCCACCAGATGCCGCCGCATTCGCTGACGAAAAACGGTTGTTGACGATAGGGCACATTCACCTGCTCGCGCCCTTGTTTGCCAAACGCCAATGCTTGCTCGAAGGTGTTGCTGAACGCCGTACCGGCCGCCAGCCCGGCGTGGTGTTGTCGCAGCACGGCCGGGTCCGATTCGTAGTCATGGCAATCAAAAATGTCCGCGTCGGTGACGCGATGGGAATAGCCGGAGGTGTCCAGCACCGGGCGGGTCGCGTCCATCGCTTTGGTGGCGAGATACATGCCGCGCGTGACATCATCGAGCGATGACATGGTATCACCCAGCGCCTCGACCGTTTCGTTCAAGGGGCACCAGCCGATAATGCTCGGGTGCGAATAATCGCGCCGCAGCACTTCGAGCCATTGGGTGATAAACGTCGCACTGCGCGGCTGCTCGCTCCACTGGTTGGGTACGTAGTTTTTCCAGTCGCCGAATTCGCCCCAGACCAAGTAGCCCAGCCGATCGGCATGATACATGAAACGTTCTTCGAACACTTTTTGGTGCAGGCGCGCGCCATTGAAGCCGGCCGCCATGGACAAGGCAATGTCATGGCGCAACGCATCATCACTGGGCGCGGTCATGATGCCGTCGGGATAATAGCCTTGGTCGAGCACGAGGCGCTGGAACAGCGGCGTGCCATTCAGTAGCACGGCATGGCCGTCAATCGTGACACTGCGCAAGCCGGCATAGCTGGTGATCGTGTCCAGCACGGTGTCATTGGCGTCGCGCAGCTCGATGCACAGGTCGTACAAAAACGGATCAGCGGGTGACCACACGCGGCGGCGCGCGCCCGGAATGGTCAACAACAATTGTGGGGTGAAATCAGCATCGGCGGCGGCACTGGCCGTGCAGACATCGCCGCGGGCGTCGCGCACGACCGCATGCACGCGCGTGCCGCGCCGGCTGTTGGTCACCGGCAAGTCGAGTTGCAGCGTGCCGGCCGCCAGGTTCGGCGTGATGCGCGGGCGGCCCAGATGCACACGCGGCACGGGCTCGAGCCAGACGGTTTGCCAAATGCCGGTCGTGCGCGTGTAGTGGCAGCCGGCGTTGGCATACGGGCTCGATTGCTTGCCGACCGGACGGGCATACTCATACTGCAGATCGCGGGCGCGCACCACAATGGTGATCTCATCGCCGGGCGCGGCGACGCCGTCGAGCGGGCAGGTGAACGGGGTAAAGCCGCCGCGGTGGCGTCCAACTTCCGTGCCGTTTACCCAGACGGTCGTGTCATAATCAACCGCCTGAAAATGCAGCAAGACCACACGCCCGGCCCACGCTGCCGGAATGCGCGCGCTGCGCCGATACCAGACCACATTCATGAAATCCGTGTGGGCAATGCCACTCAAGGTTGATTCGGGGCAGAACGGCACCACGATGCGTTGCGCCAGCTCGCGCTGCAGCAGGCCGCGTTCGCGGCCGCTGTCACCGGCGTCAATCTCGAATTGCCATGCGCCGTTCAGGCACAGCCAGTCGGGGCGCACGCATTGCGGGCGGGGATACTCGGCACGTGGCAGCGGGGCGGTCATGGCATGGACTCAAGTGTAGGCGATATTAATGTCGACATACGCACGCGACAGATCACAGGTCCAGACGGTGGCGCGGGCGGTGCCGAGATTCAGTTGCAGCCGGATCTCAATGTTCTTTTCGCGCATGATGGCATCGAGCACATCCTTGGGCACGCCGGCGGCGATGCCGTCACGGACGGTCAGCACATTATTCAAGAAGACGTGCACACCGGCGGGGTCGAACGGCACGCCCGCCCGACCGGCGGCGGCGAGAATGCGGCCCCAGTTGGGATTGCAGCCGGTCAGGGCGGTCTTGACCAGCGGGGAATTGGCGATCGTGCGTGCAATCGCATCGGCGGCGGGTTCCGACGGCGCGCCTTCGACCGTCACGCTGACAAATTTCGTGGCGCCTTCGCCATCGCGCACGATCAACATTGCCAGCGCGTGGCAGACGGCGTCCAAGGCCGCGCCAAAGCGCGCTTCATCCTCGGGCTGCAGGATGACGCCCGATGCGCCGTTGGCGAGGATGACGGCCATGTCATTAGTGCTGGTGTCGCCATCCACAGTGATGCGATTGAAACTCTGATCCACGGCATGCTTCAGCAGCCGCTGCAGCGTGTGGCGCTCAATGGCCGCATCGGTAGTGATAAAAGCCAGCATCGTTGCCATGTTCGGCATGATCATGCCGGCGCCCTTGGCGATGCCGCCGATGCGCACCGTGCCGCCGCCAAGCGGCACCTCACACGCGCGTTGCTTGGCGAAGGTATCCGTGGTGAGAATTGCCCGGGCCGCGTCCGCGCCGCCGTCGGGCGTCAGGTTGGCCACTAACTGGTCCAACGACGCAATAATTTTCTCGACCGGCAGCGGCACGCCGATAATGCCGGTTGACGCCACAATGATTTCGTTGGGCGGGCAGCCCAGCCGATAGGCGGTTTCTTCCGCGCAGGTGACGGCCGCTTGATAGCCGGGATCGCCGGTCGCGGCGTTGGCATTGCCGGAGTTGACCAGGATGGCGCGCAGCGTTGCCGAATGCAGGTGCGCTTTGGACAGCAGCACGGGCGGCGCGCAGAAGAGATTGGCGGTGAACACGCCCGCGCCGCGGGCTGGCGTGTCGGAAACAATCAGTGCGAGATCCAGCGTGCTCTTGCGCGTGCCGCAATGCAGCGCGGCGGCGCGAAAGCCACGCGCAAACGTCACACCGACATCATCGCGCAAGTGCAGGGTGTTGGGTGCCATTGTTCCTTGTGCTCCGGTAGCATGTCAGCGCGGGCGGCGCCGCCGCCCGCGACATCAGAGGGCATACCCGCGCTGGAGGGCGCGCTCATTGGCTTCCTGCAGCTCCGGCCGCTTGGCCGTCAACTCGCGCATTTGCCGTGCGACCGCCTCGAGCGATACGACCGCCGTGGCGCGCACGAAGCAGCCCAGCGCAACCATGCTGCTGAAGCGCACATCCCCGAGTTCGCCGGCAATGTCCGTCAGGCGCCCGCCGGCGATGCGCAGCGACGGGTCCTGCGCGGCGTGTTGCTGGACGAGCGACTCGTTGACCAGCAGCAGCCCGCCAGGCCGCACGCGCGGCAGAAATTTTTCATAGCTTTGCTGGTTCAACACCACCAGCACGTCCAGCGCATCCACGACTGGCGAGGCAATCAGCGCGTCGGCAATGACGACGCTGCAATTGGCCGTGCCGCCGCGCATTTCCGGGCCGTAGCTCGGCAGGAACGTGGTCTGCAAGCCCTCGCTCATGGCCGCCTGCGCGAGAATCTTGCCCATCAACAAAATGCCTTGTCCGCCAAAACCGGCGATGATACATTCCATGTGCATAGAACTCCTCAAGCCGATCAAGAACAGGTTTGGTAGAGTCGGATGATTTCCTCGACGGCGCTGGCGTGCGGCACCAGCTGCGCCTCGGCATCCGCGCGGCGTTTCACCTCGATCTTGCCGTCGGCCAGCGAGCGCGTGCTGATCGTCACCCGCAGGGGAATGCCGACCAAATCCGCGTCTTTGAACTTGAAGCCCGGACGCACGTCGCGGTCGTCCACCAGCACGTCATAGCCTTTCTCGGTCAGCGCCGCCACCACGGCGTTCGTCGCCTCCATCACCGCCGCATCCTTGAGTGCGAGCGGCTGCACCAGCATGTCAAACGGCGCCAGTGCGCGCGGCCAGATGATGCCATTGGCGTCGTGATGCTGCTCGATTGCGGCCGCCACCGTGCGGGTGATGCCGATCCCGTAGCAGCCCATGACAAACGCCTGCTCTTTGTTGTCGGCATCCAGAAAGGTGGCTTTCATGGCATCCGAGTATTTCGTGCCGAGTTGGAAAATATTGCCGACTTCAATGCCGCGGAACGTGGTCATGGGCGTGCGGCAGCGCGGACACAGATCGCCGGCCACGTGCAGCACCATGTTGCTGAAGGTCGCAGTTGGACACTCGCGCGCCACATTGAAATTGCGCGTGTGATAGTGCTTTTCATTGGCGCCGACTACGCCGTTGACCACGTCCTTGACGGTTTCGTCGAACAGCACAAAATCGGGCGCAATACCGAGCGGACCGCAGTAGCCGGGCACCACGCCGCTGCCCTTTTTCTCCGCCAAAAACTCGGGTGCGGCGATCTCGACATCATTGGCGCCGGTCAAGGCGTGCAGCTTGACCGCATTCACCTCGCGGTCGCCGCGAATGAACACGACCGCCAATTTGTCGTCACAGCGGTAGAGCAACGCTTTGATGCACTGCGCCGGCGGCAGGCCCAAAAACGCGGCCACCTCCTCGATCGTCTCCTTGCCGGGCGTGTGCACTTTTTCGAGCGGCAGTGGGGCGGCCACGGCTGGCCACGGCGGCACAACGCCATCGGCAGTCTCGTCCGTCGCGGTGTAGCCGCAGGCCGCATCCGGACAGGCCAGGACGACCGATTCTCCCGACTCGGCCAGCACCATTAGTTCGTGCGCCACCGTGCCGCCGATCGCGCCGGAATGGCCGACGACCACGCGCGCGTCCAGCCCGCAGCGCTGGAAAATGCGCACATAGGCCGCGCGCATCACCTCATAATAGCGCAGCAAATCTTCCTGGGTCGCATGAAAGGAATAGGCATCCTTCATAATAAACTCACGCCCGCGCATCACGCCGAAGCGTGGCCGCACTTCATCGCGGAATTTGGTCTGAATCTGATACAGGCAGAAAGGCAATTCGCGATAGGAACGCACCTCGCGCCGCACCAGGTCGGTCACGATTTCCTCGTGGGTCGGTCCCAACACGTAATCATGATCATGCCGGTCTTTCAGGCGCATCAGTTCCTTGCCGTAGACGAACCAGCGGCCGGTCTCCATCCACAATTCGGCCGGTGACATGGCCGGCATCAGGATTTCCTGCGCGCCGGCCCGGTTCATCTCCTCGCGCACGATCTGCATGACTTTTTGCAGCACGCGGAAGCCGACCGGCAAATATTCGTAGATGCCCGCGCCAACTTTGCGCATCAAGCCGGCGCGGATCATCAGCTTGTGGCTGATAACCTCGGCATCTTTCGGGTCTTCCTTCAGCGTGGGAAGCAACGCGTGGGTCCAGAGCATAAACACCTATCGTGGTCGTGAAACAAAGTATCCGTAAAGTATAGCGAAAAACCGCGCGGCGCGCCAATGCCACACCCAAATGCGGCTAAACTATTGCGTGAGCGAATCTACTGCTGGCTTTTAGCCAGTCCCGCCCTCGGCGTGGAGGGGAGCCGCCTCTGTGCGGCGAATCGGCTGCATCTGCTTCTCCATCGGTGATCCAGCATCCAGCACGTCGCTGCGGAACGGCATTCCGCGGACGCATGGTATAACCCGCCGCCGCCGCGTGGCCACAAAGTCAGACATACTAATGAATGCGCTTGCTTGGTGTCATGCCAATTGTGGCCGCGGGCGCTGACCGCGGCAGAAAGGAGACCGGCCTCACCGCGGCCGGCTACAATGCAGATGTAGCCGCGGGCGTTGACCGCGGCAGAAAGGAGACCGGCCTCACCGCGGCCGGCTACAATACAGATGTAGCCGCGGGCGTTGACCGCGGCAGAACTGCAACCGCCCTCGGTGCGGGCGGCTACAATACCGGATGTCTGATGTAGCCGCGGGCGTCTGCTTGGAGTCCCGTGCCGCCAGCGGCGTGGAGCGTGGATGACCGCGGCAGAAAGGAGACCGGCCTCACCGCGGCCGGCTACAATGCAGATGTAGCCGCGGGCGTTGACCGCGGCAGAACTGCGGCCGCCCTCACCGCGGGCGGCGACAAGGACGCTGCAACGTAGAACGCGCTCTCATCAGTAAGGTATCCCACGGAAAGCACAGAAGACCACGCCACGCACAACACCTGTAAACGGGCCGCCAGAGCGCCTTGCGCTAACGCCATGCACCCCGGATTGCGTCAGCTTTTGCGGCGGTGCAGGCCGGGCAGTGCGACGAGCAGCAGCCACAGCGCGGCGGGTTCAGGTATGTCCCAACCGAGTTCGATCACTTCAAAGTCGTGGGCGTGAATGGCCGCGAACTGCGGATTGAGCACGTCGTTGTCCCAGCGCGGGTCGGACGTGCCGGAAAAATACATATCGCTGCCCGTGTCCGCGACGATCAGACCATAGGTCTGCAGCGCCTGCAAGATGACCCGCACGGCGAACGGCTTGTTGGAGATGACCACGCTGGACTTGAGCCGCAGGCGCGCGCCTAGTGGAATCGGGCTGTTCGCGTCGGAGGTGGCGTTGTGCGCGGCGGGGAACACATAATCTTTGACGCCGTGGACGGTGCCGCGAATGGCGTGGTCGATGTTGCTCGTGACAAATACTTCCTCGGCGCGAACCAGGCCGGGCAGAATGGCCAGGCCGGCGGCGTCGGCGGAGGTCCAGCCTTCCGGCCGGCGCCGGTTGGTATCCAGCTCGAAAATGGCGCCGCTGCCGGCCTCCCAGCGCGCGCCGGTCCAGTGCGTCGCCCAGGTTTCATAGAGCAGCCGGCGACTTTCATCCAGCAGAATCAAATGCCGGTCGCCGCTCGCACCGCCACCAATGACGCCACCTTCGATCATGCCATTGGTCTTGGCTTCATGGGGGATTGGATAGCCGGGCGGCTGGCCGGGCGCATTCGTGTCGCTTTCATCGGCATAGTCAAAAGTAACCCAGCGCAGAGGCGTGTTCGACGGCACGACGCCATAAGAGATGCCGTAGGCGAGATCGGCGCCAAAATCGGGATGCATGCCGTCATTGGCGCCAATGTACGTGATGATGGCATCCGACGCGGCGGACAGCGGCGCGTTGGTGATCGGAATATACCACCAATTATCAGCGGGAAACAGCGGCGTGTGCAGCGGGCCGTTGACGGCCACGGCGCCGTGCACGTGCGCGGCCGCGCCAAGAAGGACTGCGCCATACAAAACGTGGAGCATGTGCCGGGATTTCATATGCATCAACTATAGTATAGCAAAAGGGGCGGCGGCAAAGAATATGCCAGAGTTGTCTTGTGGCCACCCGCGCCGAGGGCGGTTACTCTTCTGCCGCGGTCATGGCGGGACGGCGGGTTCTGCAACCGCAGCGGCAGTATCTCTCCCACCAACACAGTTCCTTAATAGTGGAGTTTCACAAGCGGCCGGGCAACGCGGCCGGGCAAGTTGACAAAAAAGGCCTGTTGTGCGACAATTTAACGCTATTGCGTAGAATTCATTTGCCTCTCTAGAAACCATGAAAGCGACGGCAGTACATGTTGGATTGATTGGCTGCGGCACGGTGGGCACCGGTGTCGCGCGCATTCTTTTGACCGAAAAGCGCGCCTTGCGCGAGCAGCTCGGCCTGCCACTCGAGCTGGTGCGGATCGCCGACTTGAACACGCGCCCGCGCAAGGGCGTGCCGACCACGCCCGGCCTGCTGGTGAAATCCGCCGATGCGATTCTGAACGATCCGCACATTGAAATTGTGGTCGAACTGATCGGCGGCCTGACCGTTGCCAAAGAGGTCATTCTGCGCGCGATGCGCAGCGGCAAACATGTCGTCACGGCCAATAAAGCGCTGCTGGCGATCGCCGGCCCCGAGCTGCACGCAGTGGCGCAAGAACACAATGTTGATTTGTTCTATGAAGCCAGTGTCGCCGGCGGTATTCCGATCATCAAGGCGCTGCGCGAAGGCTTTGTCGCCAATCGTTTGGATGCCGTGCTCGGGATTGTCAACGGCACCTGCAACTACATCCTTACACGCATGACGCAGGACGGTCTTGAATTCCGGGCCGCCGTGCGCGAAGCCCAGCGCAAGGGCTATGCCGAGGCCAATCCGGCGTTTGATATTGACGGCTTGGACGCCCGCCACAAACTCGGCATCCTGGCCTCGCTGGCCTTCGACCAGTGGGTGCCGCAGGAGGCCATTTACGTGGAAGGCATCCGGCGCATCACCACGCTCGACATTCAATGCGCCGGTGAACTTGGCTACGTCATCAAATTTCTGGCGATCGCGCGCGCCGGCGAACGCGGCATCGAGCTGCGCGTGCATCCCACGCTGCTTCCGCAGCACTCGATGTTTGAAGGCGTGCGCGATGTCTATAATGCCATCGAAGTGCGCGGCACGCCCATCGGCACAACCATGTTTTATGGCATGGGCGCGGGCATGAACGCCACCTCAAGCGCGGTCATCGCCGATATTGTCGACATCGCCCGCAACGTCCAGCACCCCCTGCAAAAGCGGCGCCCGCCCTTTATGTTCGGGGCGGAAAAGCAACGCCTGCTGCCGATGGCCAGTGTCTGCACCAAGTACTACCTGCGCTGCACGACGGTGGATCGCCCGGGCGTGATTGCCGCCATCTCGCGCGAGCTGGGCGCGCGCAACATCGGCTTGACCTCCGTCATTCTGCATGAAACTGCGCGCGGCGCGTACTCGACAATTTTGTTCATGACCCATCAGGCGCGCGAGGCCGACGTGCAAAACGCCTTGCAGGCCATTGACGCCCTGCCGGTCATCAAGGCCAAGACCGCCATGCTGCGCGTCGAAACCGAGACCAACTAATCACGATGAACGCACCCCGGATCGAATTGTATGACACGACCCTGCGCGATGGCACCCAGGGTGAAGGCGTCGCCTTTTCGGTGATGGACAAAATCCTGATCACCAAGCGCTTGGACGCCTTCAAGCTTGATTATATCGAGGGCGGCTGGCCCGGCTCGAATCCCAAGGACGTCGAATTTTTCGAACGCATGCGCGACGTGCCGCTGACGCACGCCAAGATTGCCGCCTTCGGCTCGACCCGCCACGCCAAGCACACCGCCGCGGATGATCCCAATCTGCAAAAATTGATCGCGTCGCACGCGCCGATCATCACCCTTTTTGGCAAGAGCTGGCTGCTGCACGTCAAGGAGGCCCTGCGCGTCAGCGCCGACACGAACCTGGCGATGATTCACGATAGCGTCGCGTTCTGCGTCACGCAGGGCCGCACGGTCATTTTTGACGCCGAGCATTTCTTCGACGGCTACAACGACGATGCCGGCTATGCGCGCGCGGCGCTGGCCGCGGCGGTGAAGGCGGGCGCGCACTGCCTGTGCTTGTGCGACACCAATGGCGGCATGCTGCCGGCGCGCGTGCAGGTAATTGTGACAGACATATGCGCTGCCTTTCCCCGCGTGCGGATCGGGTTTCATGGCCACAATGATGCTGCCTGCGGCGTGGCCAATGCACTCACGGCGGTGGCCGCCGGCGCGCGCCACGTGCAGGGCACGATCAACGGCATGGGTGAGCGCTGCGGCAACGCCGACCTGACCGGCATCATTCCCGGCCTGATTCTGAAAATGGGCTGTACCGTCAAGGCCGACCTGCGCCAAGTGATGGACGTCAGCCGCTACATTGACGAACTGTGCAACAGCCTGCCGCACAAGCGCCAGCCGTATGTCGGCGCGAGCGCGTTCGCCCACAAAGGCGGCATTCACGTCAGCGCGGTGCAGCGCGACGCGCGCACGTACGAACACATTCCGCCCGAGACGGTCGGCAATCGCCGGCGCGTACTGGTCTCCGAACTCAGCGGCCAATCGAACGTGTTGTTCAAGGCCAAGGAGCTCGGCATTGATCTGCAGAGCGGCAGCGCCGCCGCCAAATGCGTCCTCGAGGAAATCAAGCAGCGCGAGCATGAGGGCTATGAATACGAAGCGGCCGACGCCAGTCTTGAACTGCTGATCCACAAAGCGCAGGGCACGTTCTCGCCTTCGTTTGAGGTGACCGCCTTTCGCGTGATTGACGAGGAGAAGAACGGCGCAGTGGTCTCGGAGGCCACGATCAAAGTGCGCGTGCAGGGCTGTGAAGAGCACACCGCCGCCGAAGGCGATGGCCCGGTGCATGCGCTGGATGGCGCGCTGCGCAAGGCGCTGCGGCCGTTTTTCCCCGCCCTCGAAGAAATCAAACTGGTGGATTACAAAGTGCGCGTGCTGACGGTCAAGGGCCTGGCCGGCACGGCCGCGAAAGTGCGCGTGCTGGTCGAGTCAACCGACGGCACGGATATCTGGGGCACCGTTGGCGTCTCGACCAATGTGATCGAGGCGTCGTATGAAGCCCTGTGCGACTCGCTGGAGTACCATCTGCTGAAATCACAGCGCGGCACTAACACCACCAAGCACCATGACTAGTTCCCCGCACCTTGCGCGAAAAACACCCACGCCACATCTGGCCGTGCCGGCCCAGGCGCATTACGCCTGGCTTTGGGATGTGGACATGAGCAATGAGGAGTTTGACGCAATTCTTGCCGGCCGTGCCACGCGTGGCGCCTTTGACACCCGCTGGGCCATTATTCGTTTGGTCGAGTATGCGCCGTGGCGCGAACTCAAACAACGCTTGCCGCACCAACTCTTTCTTCACTATTGGCCGGAAATACGCCAGGGCGTCCGCTCGGATGGCTGTCGCGAAGGCATGGATTTCATGTATGAGCGCTGGCGTGGCCAACAGTAGCGCGCACTGGCAACGCCTGTATGCGCTGCAGGACGCGGCTGCGACCGTGCTGCGTGGTGTCGACCATGGCTTTTACCTGACGGGCGGCACCGCCCTGTCGCGCGGATATTTCGCCCATCGCTACTCCGAGGATCTTGACTATTTCACGAATGATCGCGTCGAGTTTGCGTTGTGGCGCGACCGCTGCATTGATGCCCTCGCGCACGCAGGCCACGCCGGCTGGTCGCTGGATGTGCTCCGGCGTGACACCCGCTTTGGCCGCATCATCCTGCATGCCGATCTCGACTTGAAACTGGAATTCATTAACGATGTGCCCTGCCACTGCGGCGCCGTGGTGCCGCATCCGCAATTCGGCCGGCTTGATACCTTGGAGAATATTCTCTCCAACAAAATCACCGCCTTGATGGATCGCGCGGCACCAAAGGATGTTGCCGACATATTTTGGTTGTGTTGCCGCGCCGGCATGAGCCTGAACGCCGCGCTGGAAGGCGCAACCGGCAAGGCGGCAGGCATCTTTCCGCCGCTGGTTGCCAAACAGCTGTGTGCGGTGGCGGCGCGCGGCGTCCCCGACGTGTACTGGTGTGCCGACAAGCAACCATCTGCAAATGAGTTCGCTGCCGGCATGCATGCCCTGACAACCACCCTCCTTGATTAAGCAGCATCCATGGACATTCCCAAACAATACGCCCCCGCCGAGATCGAGCCCCGCATCGCCGCCGCCTGGCAAACCGCCCAGGCCTTCAGCCCGCGCACGCATGCTGGCGGCACCCCGTACGGCATCGTCATGCCGCCGCCGAATGTCACCGGCGCGCTGCATCTCGGCCACGCCATCAACAACACCCTCCAGGATATTCTCATCCGCTATCACCGCATGTGCGGCGACAACACGCTCTGGCTGCCCGGCGTGGATCATGCCGGCATTGCGACCCAGGCCGTCGTCGAGAAAAAACTATTCGAGGAAGAAGGCAAGACGCGCCACGACATCGGCCGGGAAGCCCTGGTGCAGCGCATCTGGGACTGGAAGCAAAAATTCGGCGACCGGATTGTCGTGCAGTTGCAGGCGCTGGGCTGCTCGTGCGACTGGGCGCGCCTGCGCTTCACGCTCGACGAGCAATGCGCGCGCGCCGTCCGCCACACCTTTTACAAAATGTTTCGCGATGGTCTGATTTATCGCGGCAAGCGCCTGGTCAATTGGGACACCATGCTGCAGACGGCCGTCTCCGACGATGAAGTCTACCACGAGACCATCAAAGGCAACCTCTGGCACATTTGGTACCCGGTGCAGGGCAGCGACGCGCGCGTGCTGGTCGCCACAACGCGCCCGGAGACCATGCTGGGCGACACCGCCGTCGCCGTCCATCCCGACGATGCGCGCTATCAGCATCTGATCGGCAAGACCGTGCTGCTGCCGCTGATGCAGCGTGCAATCCCGATCGTGGCCGACGCCGAATTGGTCGACCCGGCCTTCGGCACCGGCTGTGTCAAGGTGACGCCGGCGCATGATCCGAACGACTATGCCTGCGCCCAGCGCCAGCAGTTGCCGCTGATCAACATTCTCAATCCGAACGGCACGATCAACGACAACGGTGGTCGCTTTGCCGGCCTTGACCGCTACGCCGCGCGCAAAGCCGTCGTGGCCGAGCTCGAGGCGCTCGGCCTGCTGGATAAAATCGAACCGCATGAAACGCCCGTCGGTCATTCCGACCGCTCCAAGACGCCGATCGAACCGTATCTCTCCGATCAATGGTTCGTCACCATGGCGGAGCTCGCCGAGCGCGCCATGGCCGCGGTCAGCGATGGGCGCGTCACGTTCCATCCGCAACGCTATGCGAAAATGTACCTGGATTGGCTGTCTGAAAAACGCGACTGGCCGATCAGCCGCCAGTTGTGGTGGGGCCATCGCATTCCTATCTGGTACGCACAGGGCGTGGATGAAGCGGCACTGCGCGCCGCATTCGTCGGCCGTGACGACGTCGCCTGGCGCTGGGATGCCGACCATCAGCAATGGTGGCTGTGCGCGCGCGACCACGATCTTGCGCCGGACGCCGTGCCCGGCTGCACGCTGCAGCAAGACCCGGATGTGCTGGACACCTGGTACAGCTCCGCGCTCTGGCCACACTCGACCCTCGGCTGGCCCGATGCCACGCCGGAGTTGCAGACGTGGTACCCCACTAATGCCCTCGTCACCTCGCGCGACATTGTCACGCTGTGGGTCGCGCGCATGGTCATGACCGGCCTGTATAATCTTGGACGTGTACCGTTTGGCGACGTGGTCATTCATGTCAAGATTCTCGATGGCCAGGGCCAGACCATGTCAAAATCCAAAGGTAATGGGGTTGACCCGATTGACATCATCGAGCAATACGGCGCCGACGCCTTGCGCTTTGTCATGGCGTACACTGCCACGGAAACGCAGGACGTGCGCATGCCGGTCCAGTTCAAATGCCCGCACTGTGGCGCGCTCACGCCGCAAACGCCGAAAAACATGACGGCGCTCACCTTGCCCTGCGCGCACTGCAAGAAGAGCATGGCCACGCGCTGGGCCGACGAGCCGACCCAGCTGCAAAACGGCCTGGCGCTGCTCACCAGTGAACGCTTCGAACTCGGCCGCAATTTCTGCAATAAGATTTGGAATGCCAGCCGCTTTGCCTTGTTGAATCTCGAGCCGGGTGTGCCGGTCTTCACACCCGCGCAGTTGCAGCAAGCCATTGCGGATGACCGCTGCGGCGCGCTCGGCGCCGATGACACCTGGATTCTTGAGCGCCTGGCGCTCGTCACCGAACTGGCGACCACGGCGATCGAGCAATACCACTATCACGACTACGCCGCCGGCCTCTATGAGTTCATCTGGAATGAAGTCTGCGACTGGTATCTCGAAGCGGCCAAGTCGGAACTGCACGGTGACCCATCGCCGACCCGCCGACGCGCACAGACGGTGCTGGCTTGTGTCCTCGGCGCAATGGTGCGCCTGCTGCAGCCGGTCATGCCGTTCATCGCCGAGGAAATCTGGCGCGTGCTGCACGAAGTCTGCGGCGCGGCCGCGCCCGGCTTGCTGGCGCTGGCAACCTGGCCGCGCGCCGTGCGCGGCTTCTGTTCGCCGCAACGCCTCCAATTGGTGAATGACAAATATGAGCTGATCCGCCTGGGGCGCAGTTTGCGTGGCGAATTTTCGATCGCACCCGCGGCGAAATTACGCTTTGCGATCCGGCCGCATGACGAGGCCAGCACCGTCTTCTTGCGCGAGCAATGCGACACGCTGCAACGCTTTCTCGGCGCGACGGAAGTCATGGTTGATCCGGCGTTCGTCCCGCCGCACCCCATGCCCACGCAGGTCAGCGCCGACGCGACCTTATATATGTTCCTCGACGGCGCGTTGGATGTCGCCGCCGAAACAGCGCGCATCACCAAGCAACGTGCCGAAACGGAAAAATTTATTGCCGGCATTAGCGCCAAACTGGCCAACGAGAAATTTGTCGCGCATGCGGCGTCCGAAGTCGTCGACGCCGAACGCGACAAGTTGCGCGAGGCCCAGGAACGCCTGCGCAAGCTGGAACAGATGCAGGCTATGCTTTAGGATCTCATTGTTCAATTGTCAACGCTCATTTGTCATTTGTCAATTTCTGCAATGATAAGTGACCATTGACCAATGATCAATGAAAAATGAAAAATGACCAATGATCTGCACAACTTCTCGCTGCACGAGCCTTGCCCCAAGTGCCTCGAGCGCATCACGGATCTGGAGCGCATGCTCGGCTATGTATTTCAGAACAAGGCGTTGCTGCTCAAGGCGCTGACGCATTCGTCGTATGCGCATGAAAACCCGCGCACCAACCTGCGCCACAACGAGCGCGTCGAGTTCCTGGGCGATGCCGTGCTCGATCTGCTGCTGGCAGAACATCTTTTCAGGCGTTTTGCCGAGCGCTGGGAAGGCGACTTGTCGCTGATGCGCTCGTGGCTGGCCAGTGAATCGTCCTTGGCGGATGTGGCGCAGAGCATCAATCTCGGCGGCTTTTTGTTCTTGGGCGTCGGCGAGGAAACGTCGGGCGGGCGCAATCGCCAGGCGCTCTTGGCCGACGGGCTCGAAGCCGTGCTGGGCGCCATCTATCTGGATTCTGATCTGGACACCACCCGGCGCGTCGTCGAACATCTCTTCACCGCCAAACTAGAAAGTGTGGATGAGGAAAAAGAGCGCGTCAATTACAAGAACGCACTGCAAAGCCGCATGTCGGCGGCGGGCCGCGGCGCGCTGGACTATCGCCTTATTTCAACCGGCGGGCCTGAACACATGAAACGCTTCGAGGTCGTGGTCTGCAGCAAAGGCGAGCAACTTGGGCGCGGCATGGGTTCGACCAAAAAGGAGGCCGAGATGCAAGCCGCCTGCGCCGCACTGCTGGCGCTTGACCAGGCCCCGCAGCAGTAGGTAGTGCCACAAAGTCGCGAAGACACAAAGAAACAACGGCAATCAGTATTCGGTGATCGGCTGCTTGGAGCTGGCTTGGCTAGTCCCGTCAACGGCGTGGATGGTCAGTACGCCAGTACGTCGGTGATCGGTAATCAGTGATCGGTGGCGGCGCAGAGGTAGTGCGGGCAGATGTACACCGGGCGGCGTCCTCGCCGTACCGCCAACGGTGGTAGGGTGGCCGCGCGGGGCATGCTGCTCCAGAGTGGGAGCGGCCTCCGCGCCGCGAATGCTGCTGCTGGGATTGGGCCAGATGTAGAGCCGCTTCCAGCGGCTATGCTGCCGCTTTGAAAGTACAAAGTGATTCTGCTATACTCTCAGCAAGATCACGTTGTGGTACTAACCGTCCAGTCCGAAGAATCAAAACAGGAGAAACAAATGCAGCCGACAATCACCTGCGGAAAGCAACTCGCGGAACACGCCAATCTCGCCGGCTCGGTGTTCAACGACGTGAACCTCTCGGGGTCTGCGTTCGAGAACGTGAATCTGAGCAAGACCAGGATGCACGACATCAACCTGAGCGACCTCGATCTTTCAGCGGCGCAGATCGGCGGGGCAACGTTCAAACACATTGGGCCTCCGCCAAACAAGGAAGGCAAACAGGAGCGACAACGCCCGGTCACGTTCGAGGAAGCCATGCTGTGCGACAGCACCTTCAGAAAGGTGGACCTGTCCAACGTGAAGATCATTGACTGCGATGTCACGGGCATGACTATCGACGGGGTTCTCGTCACCGACCTCATCGCCGCGCACAAGCATCAGCAGAAGTAAGACTGCGAACCAAGTACTGAAGCAAAGGCGGCGTGCGCCGCATCGCTCAGCGCTTGGCGGCCGGACTGCAGACGAAACCTTGCTCGCCGAAATGCCGGTCGAACGTGAACACCCGCGTCGCACCGCGCACGCGCATCAGCTCAAAGCTAATGCAGTCAACCAGCGACAGAGTGCGCCGTGCCGCGGCCAAGAGCGCAGCCGCGCCGGCGTGATGGACACGCTCGTCAACCCACACCACGGCGACCGCCGGCAGCAGGTCCAGGAGAAACAAGCGCACGGCCGCGATACCGCAATGGCGTTGGAGCACCGCGCAGGTTTCCAGCACAATATAGTTGCTCGTGAACAGGGCTTCGCCTGCATCGAGCAATGCTTCCCATGCCGCACGGCCAGCACGGTGATGCGCATCATCAGCATCGAGCACGGCGATGAAGGCAGACGTATCAACAAAGGCGGACATCAGTGCGACGCCTCTGCGAATGCGTCATCATGGCGCGTGGAGAGGTCGTGGCGGCCGGAACGCACCGTGCCCGCCGCCGCCCGCGCGCGGCGCAGCACTTCAGCAGCCGACACCGTGCGTGGCGATTGCATGAGCGCGGCGACGCTCGTGCGGATCAAATCGGCCATCGAGACGCGTTGCGCGCTGGCCTGCTGTTTGAGATACGCCGCCTGCTCCTCCGTTAACTGTATCTGGGTCCTGATCATCGGTCATCCGCAATGTTACATCGTTACATCTGTTCTGTAATCATTATAGCATACTGGAGCATCTGGGTCAATGCGCTTCCGCGCGTTGCGGATCAGGGACGCAGTCAAGCGCCGTGTGCATCCGTCTGCTTGAGCATGTGCACGTTTCCCGCTGCCGCATCAGCCAAGAAACGATCCAGCCCGAACAACCGTTTCGGATTGTCAATAAACAACCATGCGGCCACTTCCTTGGCGCGCGCCAGACCAAAAGAACCGTCGGTCACTTTCTGCGCGAGTGCCGTCGCGACATTCTGGCGGGCCAGCAACTGGTGGCCATAGACGCCATCGACAAAGCAGTAATCCCCTCCGAACGCGCTGATCTTATTGGCGGGAACAGCATCCAGCCATTCGACCAGTGCGCGCCGGGCCGCTTCCGGACTGATAATGTGGCCCCAGCACATATCAATAAAGACATTCCGGAAATTCTTGGCCAGGCTGCCGAGTTCCATCACATAGGGATAGCCCATGTGGAAAAGGTCAAACCGCGCGTTGCGATATTCCAGAAAGAGGTTCGTCAGAAGGGTCGGATTGGAGTCATAGATGAAGTTGCCATTGCCTTCCTGAATGCCGGTGTGGATCTGGTACACGAGATGGTTCTCGTCCGCTACACGGCACACGAAATGCATCATCCAGTCTGAGAGCACCTTGGCCACCTTGACGGGCGGCCGCCAGTCCGGAAGAGTATCGTCGTTGAACAGTTCATTGAAGGCGCGCTCGGCATCTGCATGCGTGACCTTATCGAAGCGAAGGCTGCGATGATACGCCAGCGCGCATTTCAGGCACACGACCCGGGTGTGGCCCGTCAGGTGCTTCTCAATCTGCCGACGGGTGACTTCCATCCAGTCGGCAAGGGTATGCACCTCTAGCCCCACCTCTGCTCCTGTGGCGCGGATCCCACTGTAGTGTGTGGGGCAGATAAAATCATCTGTCCGCATGGCGAAGACAAAGGGGTCGTCCGTTTCCTGATACGGCGTGGGCATGGCATCGCGGATTGCCAGAGCTATGCCGGATTTGTCATGCACGACGAATCGGTAATGCCCGCCGCGCGTGCGCGCTTCCTTGAACAAACGGTCCAACTCTTCAATCGTGTGGGCATTGATCGCGGTGATGCCGTATATATCTCTGGCAGCAAGGGCCAGCGCGCGTCCATAGCCGGTGGTCTCGGCCGCATGCCAATACGGTGCAACTATCTGCCACCGGCTTTTGATGTCTGTGCGGCTGTCGCGAACGGTGGCTAGATCGTTGTCACTCAAACCGGCGGACACGAGATCGCACGAGAAGTAGTGCGTCAGCCACTCGGCCAGAACATCGGTGTCCTTCGGACGCTCTGACTCGAACGGCAAATGCTCGTGAGTATCGATGATCTTCAGCGACTGAATGTGATCGAGTAACCTACCGTACGTGTCCATGCTGTTCTCCTTGATTGCATTGCCCGACGTCCACGCTCACCTATCACCACTGGCGTTTGGCCCCAAAGCCTGCTCCGCAGGCGATGTGCCAAAAGTGCCGAAGGCATGGTAAGTAGGTAAAGCGCCTTGTGCGCATACTAGTTTTGTATAAGCGACAACCTTATATTCGTATTCTTGTTTTATGTTTCCGCGCATAGTGTCCTCTCCAAAATACGAAGACATTAACGTGTGGGCATCCTCCAATGAGGCAAACTGAAATGAGGTATGTAGTACTTGGGAGGTAAATCCATGGGCATGGTAAAACGCCGGACCTTCTGAAATAGATCCCGAGGAAAAACTGGTGAACTCATCGTCGCCGAAGTTGTCAATTATGATAATCGTTCCATTCCCTTTCAAGACACGCTCTACTTCCGCAAGTCCTTTCGACTTGTCGATTCCGGCCAGGAAATAGGCGAAGGTTGCATATGCGGCATCAAAATAGGAATCGTGAAAAGGAATGTTCTCTGCAGATCCTTTTACCCAAAGCAGATCATCATCAGACGGAATCATATCGGGATCGGGCTCCAAGCATATTATGCGCCTGCCGCGTATCCGTCTGGCAGTAAACCCGTTGCCTGCTCCTATATCCAAAATCAGGCCTTGGGGTAAATGGGCGTTTAGAAAGTCGACTATTTTCCCGGAACGATCCATGGAGGAGCGTTCTATCGAAAACAAATCCGGGTTGCAGGCCCCGTAGAATGGAATGATGTCTGACATGTCGTTATGCCGAACTGCAACTTCTGCTATTGCACATAGTTGTGGTATTCATTGCTGCATTATTGTAGCAGCAGCGTTTCGTGGAGTCAAGTCGGCTTGCGTGTTAGAATTTCCTCTAACGACGATCAGAAGTGCACGATGTTCTACTTGTCGCTGGCCGGTAAGGCCATTCGTGTATCAAGCACAAGCGTCGCTCAATGCGGGAGCGGGTCGGCGCCTACTTGCGCAATCAAACGCCGCGCGTATTCGACGGCCTCCAGTTCGAGGTCCGCAATGCAACTCGCCAGAAAGACCAGGCCGGCCACGCGTCCTGCCTTCAGCCACTCAAAGCCCAGGCGGCATTGATGTTCCATGGCGGCCATGGGCACGGGCGCGCACGCCCCGAAATCCCACATGTACAAACCAAGCAGTTTGCGCGGCTGCGGTGCTAGTTCTTCAAGCCGGCCGAAATTGCGCTCCAGGGCATCCAGATCCTTGGCATGCCATGTCCAGAAGGTGATTGCGTCCACCGCGTCGAGGTGTTGCCGGATCGGCAGGTCAAGGTCGTGGGCGGACACCACGACGTAGAGATCCAGTGGCCGCCGGGCTGCGTGCAGTTGGCGGCGGAAGCCTTCGACTTGTTCCGCCGTGAAGCGCCCGGGCGCAACGGGGTCGTTGCGAAAAAAGTCATCCATCAGCGCGCCGGTCAGATTGGGGAAGTCCTCGCTCAGGGCGATAATCTCCTGCAAATCCGGCTGACGATCATTGTCCGTCGAACCCAAATCCCCGATAATGGACCACACTATGCGCTGCAAAGGGCGCATTGGCAGGGCGTACTGCTGGAATGGCGGCGCCGGTTGGTTGCCGAACCGCACCATCATGATATTGGGAATGCCCATGTAGAAGGCGCCTTCGGCCGGCGTCATGCGGGACATTCCCGGTAGTTTCCAGCCATTGTTGGCATGCCGATGATGGCAGCCCGCTTCATGACCCCAGATCCACAGCGCATCGCGAATCGTGCCGGTTATTGCGCTGCCCTTCGTCCTTTCCATTTTGTCTCCTTAACTGAACGGCACGCGTGCGGCGCGCGTTTGTTGTTTGGGCAAAAACGTAACCTTCACGCGTTGGTGTGAGGTCTTATTCGTTCCTGGTCGTGTGCACCTGAGCTCCGCGGCTAAACCCAGACAGAACGGCGACGAAGAGGGCGATCTTGATGGCCGTCAGCCAAGAGATCGATTCGGCAACCAATCCCTGCTGGACTGCGCCGGGGAACAGATCGGGAATGGTCCAAGCCCACAGGGCCTTGACAAGGAACAGAACAACGACAAAGGCAACGCATCCGAGGGTGATGGCGCCGGCGACAATTGCTGCGAGCTTCGATCCATTCATCTTCTTTTCTCCTTTCATCGAACGTCAATGTGTGATAGTGTACATACTAATGAGAGTACTTACTTGTTGTCATGTCAATTGTAGCCGCGGGCACCTGCTTGGAGCTGGCTGGGCTAGTCCCGCCATCGGCGTGGATCCCGTCAACGGCGCGGATGACCGCGGCTGCAGAAGCCGCCCTCAGCGCGGGCGGCTACAAGGGCGCTGCAAAGCAGAAAGCGCTCTCGTTAATAGCTATACTACTTATTGCTGCATCATTGTAGTACAAGCGCTTCATGGAGTCAAGGCGGCTTGCGGCAGCATGCGCCGCACGGAGGCGGCTCCCATGCCGCCGTTGGCGGCACTGGCCAAGCCAGCTCTCTTTCAGCCCTGAACCCCGATTACTGAACCCTGATTACTGATCACCCAGGATGGCTTGATACACCTGCAGCGTGGCGGCGGCCATGCGGTCGGCGCTGAAGTCGTTAGTCACGCGCGCTAAGGCGCGCTGGCCGCAGGCAGCGCGGAAAGCATCATCAGCGAGCAGGCGCGTCAATGCTGCTGCCAGCGCCGGCGCATCGCCCGGTTCAACAATCAGCCCGGTCTGTTCATGTTGATTGACCCACGGCACGCCGGACGGCAGGTTGGTGCTAACCACCGGCTTGCCGCAGGCAAAGGCTTCGAGCTGCACAATACCGAACGCCTCGCTACGCTGGGTCGAGGGCAGACAGAAGACGTCGCAGGCGTGATACAAGGCGATCAATTCGCGCTCGTCAACTTCGCCCAGAAAATGAGTGCGGGCGGCCACGCCCAGCGCCTCGGCGCGCGCGCGCAACTGCTGTTCTAGCGGGCCGCGGCCGACAATCGCCACGTGCACGTTTGTGTCACGCAGCGCCGCCAGCAAGACGTCGACACCTTTGTAATACACCAAATGCCCGACAAACAAGATCAGCGGCGTGCCTAGTTGCTGGCGCAGTTCAGCCGCGCGTTTGGTGATGCCGTCCGTGGCCTGATACTGGGCAACATCAATGCCGTAAGGGATGACTGTGCAGCGCTCAGGCGGGAGCGCGGCGAGAAACGGGGAGAACGCGATGTGGCGCGGCGTGGCGACGATGGTGCGCGCGGCCTTGGCGAGAAAACGGCGGTGCAGCGGCGCATGCAGCTGCAACAGCATTTTTTGTCGAATGATATCGCTGTGAAAGGAGACCACCAGCCGGCCGGGACAGCCGGCGGCAAAGTAGCACCATTCGGCCCACGGATTCGGCAGGTGAATGTGGACGATGTCCGGCCGCAGGCGGCGCAGGCGCGCCGGCAGTTGCAGACAAAAACTGGTCGAACAAATCTCAGCCAGGCGGCCCAAGCGCGTGACATTCACGCCGTTGATTGTCTCGCAGACTGTGCGCCTGCTCGTGTTGGCGACCAGCACGTCGAGTTCGCACGCCTCGATCAACCGCTCACACAGCAGCTTCAAATAGGTTTCGATACCACGCTGGTAAGGCCAGTAGTATTTGCCGATATGGACGACGGTCATGGAGTAGGGAGGGTAAAGCCAGTTTTAGGTTTTAAGTTTTAGGTTTTAGGTGCAGAGATCATTTGATGCAGTAAATGCCGTTACCATGTTGCATCGAGGCGCAGGCGCAGCCAGCCGGTGGTTGCGGAGTGATAGACATACAGATAGCGCGCGTCACAGGCAAGATCGCCGGGCTGGCCGGGCGCGGTACGCGAGGCCGGTACGGAACTGCGGCGAAAGAAGCGCGCGTCCCATGCAGCAGCCGCGGTTGCGCCGGTGACGGTCGTTTCAACAAATGCGCGATTGGCGGCGGCCGCCCATAGCCAGGCGGGCGGGCCGGCGTGTGCCTCGGCAGTTGGCGGCGGCACATAGAGCGTGCTGTAATTGCTGTGGGCGATGTGCTCACCCGTCGCCGGGTTCACAAAGAACAAACCGCCCGGCCCGTACGCCGCGTCCTTGTAATGACCGCGCAGGACATCATTCGAATAGGCGCGCTGCTCGAAATACAAGCAATACTGGTTGGACGCCGGCGCCCACGCCATGGGTGAGTGGTCGTCGCGCGCATCATCGCTGAATTGCGGCCGCAGTTTGAACATCGCGCGCTGCCCGTCACGCGCGCTGACAAAACTGACGTTCTGCTCGCCGCACAGCTCGAGGCCGGCCCGCGGTATGATGCGCACATATTGGGTGGTGGCCCGATCGCGCACCCACAACTCGCCGGCGAGATCAAAGAAAACGGCGCGACTGTTGCCGTCAACTTTATGACGTCCGTCATAAAAATAGCGCGGGGTGTTCCAGGCGATGCGCAGTTGTTCGCTGCGATACAGTTGCAGCGCCAGCCCGATGGTAACGGCGATGATGATGAGGATGCTGAGACAACCAAGATCTTTTCGAATACGCATGCGTGCCCTATTTGAATGAAAGTGCCAGGCGCAGGGCGTCGTACCAGGTGCCGTGATAGGGGATGTCAAAGGTGTAGTTGTCGACCGCGCCCATAAATTGGAATGAAAAAACGGTGAGGGCCGTGTCTTTGTCATACTGCAAGCCGATGCGCGAGGTTTGGAAACCATATTCACGCAAGCGGTCGATCATGATATCAATGATTTGTTTCTGCAGACTGTCGGCCATGCTGCTGACATAATAGGTGGATTCGGGAAAGTAGAGGATGCCGCCGTGCTGCGAATGGATGGTACCGTCAAAACGATTGACGCGCGTGCCGAAGCCGGCCACGCGAACCTGTCCGGCGAAGAGCCCATCCAGCCGGTTGGTTGCCATGTGAAACGCGCGGCAGACCTCCGCGGCATTCAGATTGGTGATCTGCAGCGCGCCGTCATAGAGAAAACGCCAAGCCAGTTGGCCTTTTACCTTGCGGCGCGCGAAGGCGCCATTCACGCGGGCCTCGCCGTCGAACAGTTCGATGCGCGTGCTGGTCAGGTGCACAAAAGTGGTGAGGACATTGGCGACAAAGGCGGCGTTGCTGGCGGCGAGGGTCTGGTACGCGACCTGGGTGGCACGCCCGGTGAGACTGCCGCTGACCGCGTTGATGGCGAAGGCAAGCGGGTCGCGCGGGCGCTCGTTGAAGGCGATGGGCCGCGCCAGCGCCAACGTGCCCATTACCGCGCTGTTGCGCACGGTCGTCTTGGATTGCTTCGCGTAGATGCGCGAACAGACGGCATAGACCGTGCAGGTGGCATGCGCGACGCGGGCCGTCTGGTCGCGGCTGTCGAGCCAGGCCTGCAGGCTGACGCGCGCAAGCGAGCCGGAGCGGGTGATCGTGAACGGCACGGCCAGTGCGCTGGCGATGCGTGTCAGATTGGTGGTCAGACCATCAACGGCGACGAGCATGCTGGTGGCGGCGAACGTGCGCACGGCGAACGCAGTGTCAGCGAGGTGGGCGCGCTTGTGGAACAGCGCGGCGGAGCCGGTTCCGTAACCGGCCTGCACGCGCACGCCGGTGCCGCTGGCGCGGAACTGGCCGCTGACCACGGCCGACAAATTGCTGAGCTGGGCCGGCAGCCAATGCGTCACGGTGCGCGAATCAAAATTGGTCGCCGTGGCGTCGAGCGTGTACTGGCAGGCATCCATGACCGGTGGCCAGATTGCCGGCGCACTCGCTGAGCCGCGGCAATGGGCGGCGCCGCCCGCGAGATCGGCGTGGGCATCGGCCACGTGAACCATGCCGGTGACCAGCGTTGCGCAGACACTGATGTTACTGGCGATGTGCATGCGCCATGTCAAGGCGGCCATGCGCGCCGTGACGCAGGCATCCGCGCGCGCGGCGATCAGCGGCACCAGCTGGGCAAGGTCATTGGGGACGATAAGCGGCTGGCGCAGGGCCAGCGCGGCATCAATAAGGGCGCCGTGCGCCGTTGCATCGGCCGTGCGCGCCGCCATGCGCGGCACATCCGCCGCCAGCGTGACGGTGGCGGCGCTCACGCACAGTGACAGTGGCTGACTAGTCGGGTCAAGACATGCCTGCCCGCTGATCCGCGCGATCGTGGCGGGGGCGAACATGCCGGCCGAGGCGGGAAAAAGATCGGCGAGTTGGGCCACATTGCTCGAAGCCAAATCGGCTGCCAGCAGCATGCTGCTGTGGGCCGGCAGTAGCATGCGGACCGAGCCGGCACACACATCGCGCAGCACAAACGACGCGGCCAGCCATGCCTGCGTTGTCTGGCCGGGCGTGTAGCCGGCGTGAATGCTGCACGTGCCGCGCAACGGCACCGGCGTATGCGCGCCGGTGACGGCCACGGCAATCCGGGTGGCGGTCAAGGAAACAGCGCAGGGGAGCAGGCACGTGCGCGCCGGCCCCGCAGCGCCGTTGGGCGCGGTGTTTGTGGCCGGCACATTCAGCCGCACGGAGCCGTCCGTCAGCGTGATGACCAACTGCTGTGGCGCACGGTGCTGCCAGCGCAGGGTGACGGAGGTAAAGGTGGCGGTGGCGTGCGGCAGGCGCACGGCCACATCATCCAGGTCAACACCACTGGCGCGCCACTGCCATGCGCCAATGGTGGTCGAGACCGTGGGCGCCAGCAGGCGCACGGCCAGTTGGGCAGGCTGGATCGGAAACAATGCCAAGAGCGCGCCGCCCACCAGCAGCGTTATCAGCAGTAGGGCAAGCAGGCGCAGGAGCACGCGCATCACTCTTCGCATAGCGTCACGCCGGCATGGATGAAATGATGGGCGGGGATCTGCGCCCGCAGGGTTTTGGCAACGCGCTGTGCCGCCGCCGCGCTCGGGCACAAGCCAATGATGGTCGGGCCGCTGCCGCTAATCCAGGCGCGCAGGGCGCCGGCGGCTTCGAGCTGCGTTTGCATGCCGCGCAGTTCCGGCATCAGTTCTTCGGCGGCCAGCGCGAGATTGTTCCAGATCAAAGGCGCCAACGGGACGGGATCGCCGGCCGCATACGCCGTCAGAAATGGCGTGACCGTGCCGTGCGGGCGCGCGCGCTGGTCAAATTGCCGATAGACATCTTTGGTCAACAAGGGTGTGCCCGGATTCCAGACGACAACATGGTACGTTCGCGCCGCGAGTGGCTGGAGCGTTTCACCGATGCCCTCGCACAGCGCCGCCGGCGTGCCCAGAAAAAAAGGAACATCCGCGCCGAGCGCGCGCGCCATGCTGTGCAGCGCGGCCTCGCTGGCGGGCAACTGCCACACCTGACACAAGGCGCGCAAGGCGGCCGCCGCGTTGGCGGAGCCACCGCCCAAGCCGGCGCCCACCGGCACGCGCTTGGTGAGGGTCATGACCACGCCGGCTGCGGGTGCATAGCGTGCCATCAGTGCGCGTGCTGCGCGGCAGATAATATTGTCCTGCGGGTCGCACGCACAGTGCCCGAGCGGATCGCGGCACTCGCACACGCCGCCCGGCGCCACGGCCACGTGCAGGATGTCATACACATCGATGCGTTGCATGACCGATTGCAGCGCGTGATAGCCATCCGCCCGGCGCGTGCCACAGTCCAAGAAGAAGTTGATTTTCGCGGCACACTGGACAGCCAGGCCGCCCGTGTCAGGCAGCGGGGCGTGTGCGTGCTGGCTGGTCAGGCCGGACACCATCGTCCTATTTCAACAGCCGCAGTTTCTGCTCGACGGCCTTGTTATGGGCATCCAACTGCAATGATTTTTGCCACATCACGCGCGCCTTGTCGGGCAAGCCGAGGCGCAGATAAATATCGCCGAGATGATCGGTGATGACGGGATCTTCACCTTCGAGTTCGAGGGCGCGCTGCACTTTCTGAAGGGCGCGCTGCGCGTCACCGCGCTGGAAATACACCCAGCCGAGAGTGTCAATATATGCGCCGTTACCCGCATCGTGGATGAGCGCCTGGCTGACGAGGCGCTCGGCCACATCCAGATTCGTGCCGCTCAGGGCCAGCACATAGGCCGTGAAATTCAACATCTCGGGCTGCTGTTTCTTGTCCGGCACGATGGTCTTCAGCAGTGCGGCAGCCAGCTTGAATTGCTGGCGGGCTTCGTCCACGTTGCCGGTGCGTTCACCGCGGGCATAATGCAATTGTGCGGCGCGCTGATACGGATCGGGATTCTCGGCATCCGCGGCGATGGCGCGCTGATACACCGCAATCGCGCGCTCCTCGTCGCCGGTCAATTCATACAACAAGCCCTTCTTCACCAACCAGCGCGACTTGGCGTTGGTGCTGCACAATGCCTCCATGCCTGCGATGGCCCGGCGAAATTGTTCGAGGGCCAGTTCGTCATCATCACGCCGGCGGGCCTTGAAGCCTTCTTCAATGTAGACATCCGCGATCCGCTCCTGCAGCACGGCACTGTTGGGTTCGCGCGCGATGGCGGCGGTATAGCATTCGACGGCGCGGGGTGCTTCGCCGCGCAACTGGTACAGGTCGCCCAATTTGATCATCAAATCGGTGCGCGGCTCGAGTGCGTTTAAATGTTCGTAGGCGGTAATGACATTGGCGACCCGGCCGAGGCCGTTGTTGAGCGCCGCGTATTCCCACCACAAATAGCGCGAGCGTGGCGCGCATTCGAGCGCGCGTTCGAGGAAAAACATGGCATCGACAATGCCTTCCTGTGTGGCGGCCGAGGCCCGCGCCGTTTCGAGCGCGTGCATGACGCGATGGCGCAGGTAGGCTGAACGCAAGTAATAGGCATGCGCCATGGCGCGTTGGCGCACGACATCGGCGCGCCGCGCCAAATGGGAGAGATCATCCAACTGCGCAGTGTCAGCGGCGCAGCCCGACGAGCAGACAAGACTACAAACCAGCGCGCCCAGCAGCGCCGGCACCACCCGCGTGAATGTTGTCCACGGCGTGTGCATGGCAGGACGTGAAGCCGCCCGGCATCAGGGTTTGTTCTTGTGACGATTCAGACGCAAACGCTTCTTGCGCTTATGCTTGTTCATCTTGCATTTGCGCATCTTCCGGCCGCACGGCATAGAGTGCTCCACAAAAAGTTAGACGACGACGCCACCAGACGTCGCCCGGTGCGGGGCACACAGGCCACCACACTAGATGATATAGTACCCGAAATGGCCGGATTTGTCAACGTGACGATGAAATGTGTACGCCATGAAAGAATTTTCAGGGCAGCACCGCAGGGTAGCACCCGTCTGCGGGTCTGGGCGTGCAGCGCACACAAAGAGCCATGCGACGCGCTGCGGTGGGGCAAACTTGCGCACCGACCATCGCAGACGCCGCCGTGCCGGCCATGCGCATGCGGTAGCATGGCCGGCGCGCAAGCCGGTCCTCAAAACTGGCACAGTCGCGCCGCCCCGCCACTGGCGCGACCGCATTCATGTTACTAATGAGAGCACTTACTTGTTGTCATGTCAATTGTAGCCGCGGGCGCCTGCTTGGAGCTGGCTTGGCTAGTCCCGCCAACGGCGTGGATCCCGTCAACGGCGCGGATGACCGCGGCTGCAGAAGCCGCCCTCACCGCGGGCGGCTACAAGGACACTGCAAAGCAGAAAGCGCTCTCATTAGTAGCTTAGGTCATACAGGACGTCATCATGCCGCACCGGGTTGTGCCGTGAGCGCGTCGTCAAAAGAGGGTCACGGCGTGGCCTGCGTTCATGCTGAAACAGGATGACATTTCGACTTGTTTGACACAAAAAACAGGGGGGTTGACTTCTGTCACAGAATATGGTAGTATAAAAACGTGGCTGCAAAATGCCATGACCGACGCAACAGTGATCCACTGGACGCAAGGGAATGCGAACAGCAAAAAATGATTTAGTGCCGAGGGCGGGTGCCGTCAAGACTCACACCTTGAATGCATTCCCTTGCACTCCCCTCGGTACTTTTTTTCAGTCTGCATGCTCTTTTTCATCCGGAACATCAGGAAGGACAGTGACTGCCTTCAGTAACACTATAGCACTGAACGTGCCACAGGGCATCACGCAGAACACGTCTGCGCGGATGGAACATACTGAACCATCAATAAGCAGTGGGGTTTTGCCGCGCAAGACGGCGTCAGATAGTGCCCGGAGAACAACCAGTGATTTTGACCACAACCCATGGCGCTTGTGCGAAAATAGCGGATGTTTTCGCAGCCATGCCACCAAACATATAGATCAGACCAGGGAGTACACACATGAAAGCAACAACGTTCAGTAACAGTAGCAAGATCATCACCGTAATCGCAGCAACGCTGATCGCCGCAACCACGGCGGTGCTGGCGGACACGCATTACGTGTCGACCAGCGGGGCCAATATTTCTCCGTACACAACGTGGGCAAACGCGGCGCGCAGCATTCAAGATGCGGTGAACGCCGCGACCGCCGGCGACACGGTTGAGGTTACGGACGGCAGTTACGTGCTGACGGCGGGCATTACGATCTCGAAGGCAATCACCGTCCGCAGCGTCAACGGCAGTGCCGTGACCTTGATCAATGGCGCGAGCGCGCACCTGTGCGTGACGCTCGGTCACGATGACGCGGTCGTGCGCGGCTTTACGATCACGAACGGCAACGGCGGCGCGTATCTCGACGGTGGCGGTACGCTGCGAGACTGTCTGATTGTTGGCTGCAACGGCGTCGCGGGTGCGGGGGTCTACGTCTACCGTGACGGCTTGGTGGCGGACTGCACCATTCGCGGCAACAGTTCGTTAAGCGGTGGTGGCGGCATATTCGCCGACGCCGGCGGCATTATCACCAACTGTGTGGTCGCCAGCAACTATGCCAAGACGCATGGCGGCGGCATATACTGCGGTGGTGGCTCGCCCAAGGTGTACTCGTGCCTGATTGAGAACAACCGGGCAAAGAATCAAGGCGGTGGCGTGAACCTCAATGAGGGTAGCGGGCACGGCTTGATCTACAAGTGCATTGTGCGGGGCAACGAGGCCGCGAGTGGCGGTGGCGTGTGCCTTTTCAAAGGCACGGTGCGCAACTGTCTGATCTACGGGAACAGGAGCCCGGACGGCGGCGCGGCCCTCATCAAGCAGGGCTTGTTTGAGTCATGCACGATTGCCTCGAACTACTCGACGGACGGCGTGGGCGGCCTGCACTTGTCCGGCGGCGGCGCGGTCGAGAACTGCATTGTGTATTTTAACCAGGGCGCCAACTACGACACGGATGGCGGCGGCATGTCCTTTGACTATACATGCATCACGCCCAACCCGGGCGGCACGGGTAACATCACGGCCGATCCGCGCTTTGTCAATCTGGCGGAGGACGACTTCCACTGCTGGCTTGACTCGCCCTGTGTTGATGCGGGCATCAATCGCGACTGGATGGTCGGTGCGACCGACCTTGACGGCGCACCGCGCATCCTGAACGGGCGGGTGGACATCGGCGTGTATGAAATTGTCGCGTCAGGCTTTGTTGACGTGACGACGACGCCAACACAGGTCTCGTATTCCATCACAGAAGTGGCCGTCGCCGGCACCAACAACGAGTTCATTGTCGGCGGCATGTACGTGTCGAATGCGGCCAACGGCACGACCGTGCCGTTCGCCGGCGCGCGCGCATGGACCACACCGCTGGTGACGATAGTACCGGGCGACAACCGCATCTATGTGGTTGGCACGAACAAATTCGGCGTTGCGTATCGCGACAGTGTCGTCATCACGTGCGGTGGCGCCGGCACGGGCACGCCGTTCGTGGATGTGACTAATGCAAATGCAACCGTGACCTATGACGTGACATCGTACAGGATCGGCGGCACGAACAACATGCACGTCGTCGGCAAGATGACCTGGGCGAATTCGCTGGGCGGCAATGGCAGCTTAGCGGCGAGCACACCGTGGCAGATCAGCGCCATTCCGTTGAGCATCGGCGCGAACGTCATTACGGTGACAGGCACGAACGCCTTTGGCGTGAGCGCCAGTGACAGCGTCACGATCACACGCGGTGGCGCCGGCACGGGCACGCCGTTCGTGGATGTGACCAATGCGAATGCGACCGTGACGTATGACGTGACGAGTTACAGGATCGGCGGCACGAATAACATGCACGTCGTCGGCCGGATGACCTGGGCGAATTCGCTGGGCGGCAGTGGCAATCTGGCCGCGAGCACACCGTGGCAGATCAGCGCCATTCCGCTGAGCGTCGGCGCGAACGTCATTACGGTGACGGGCACGAATGCCTTCGGCGTGAGCGACAGTGACTGCGTCACCATCACACGCGGCGGCGCCTGCACGGGCAAGCCGTTCGTCGACGTGACCAATGCGAATGCGACGGTGACGTATGACGTGACGAGTTACAGGATCGGCGGCACGAACAACGTGCACGTCGTCGGCAAGATGACCTGGGCAAATTCGCTGGGCGGCAGTGGCAGTTTGGCGGCACACACGCCGTGGCAGATCAGCGCCATTCCACTGAGCATCGGGGCGAACGTCATTACGGTGACGGGCACGAATGCCGTCGGCGTGAGCGACAGTGACTGTGTCACGATCACGCGCGGTGGCGCTGGCACGGGCACGCCGTTCGTGGATGTGACTAATGCCAACGCGACCGTGACCTATGACGTGACGTCGTACACCATTGGCGGCACCAACAATATCCACGTCGTCGGGCGGATGACCTGGGTGAACTCGTTGGGCGGCAGTGGCAATCTGGCCGCCAGCACGCCGTGGCAGATCAGCGCCATTCCACTGAGCATCGGCGCGAACGTCATTACGGTGACGGGCACGAATGCCTTTGGCGTGAGCGCCAGTGACTGCGTCACGATCACACGCGGCGGCGCCGGCACGGGCACGCCGTTCGTGGATGTGACCAATGCCAACGCGACCGTGACGTATGACGTGACGAGTTACAGGATCGGCGGCACGAATAACATGCACGTCGTCGGCCGGATGACCTGGGCGAATTCGCTGGGCGGCAGTGGCAATCTGGCCGCGAGCACGCCGTGGCAGATCAGCGCCATTCCGTTGAGCATCGGCGCAAACGTCATCACGGTGACGGGCACGAATGCGTTTGGCGTGAGTGCCAGTGACTGTGTCACGATCACACGCGGTGGCGCCGGCACGGGCACGCCGTTTGTGGATGTGACTAATGCCAACGCGACCGTGACCTATGACGTGACCACCTACACCATTGGTGGCACGAACAATATTCATGTGGTCGGCCGGATGACCTGGGCGAACTCGCTGGGCGGCAGCGGCAGCTTGGCGGCAAACACGCCGTGGCAGATCAGCGCCATTCCACTGAGTATCGGCGCGAACGTCATTACGGTGACGGGCACGAACGCCTTTGGCGTGAGTGCCAGCGACAGCGTCACGATTACGCGCGAACTGGCCAGCACGCCGTTCGTGGACGTGACCAATGCCAACGCGACTGTGACCTATGACGTGACCACCTACACCATTGGCGGCACGAACAACATTCACGTCGTCGGCCGGATGACCTGGGCGAACTCACTTGGTGGCAGCGGCAGCTTGGCGGCCAGCACGCCGTGGCAGATCAGCGCCATTCCACTGAGCGTCGGCGCGAACGTCATCACCGTGACGGGCACGAACGCCTTTGGCGTGAGTGACAGCGACAGCGTCACGATCACACGCGGTGGCGCCGGCACGGGCACGCCGTTCGTGGATGTGACCAATGCGAATGCGACTGTGACCTATGACGTGACCACCTACACCATTGGCGGCACCAACAATATTCACGTCGTCGGGCGGATGACCTGGGCGAACTCGCTGGGCGGCAGTGGCAATCTGGCCGCGAGCACGCCGTGGCAGATCAGCGCCATTCCACTGAGCATCGGCGCGAACGTCATTACGGTGACGGGCACGAATGCCTTTGGCGTGAGTGCCAGCGACAGCGTCACGATTACGCGCGAACTGGCCAGCACGCCGTTCGTGGATGTGACCAATGCCAACGCGACTGTGACCTATGACGTGACCACCTACACCATTGGCGGCACGAACAACATTCACGTCGT
>Ga0268284_1000335_pt1 | contig 35837 bp, 29 predicted proteins | sample saktaG_14_FD_190137 | JGI IMG/M metagenome (GOLD analysis project Ga0268284, IMG submission 190137) | Saline water microbial communities from Sakinaw Lake, British Columbia, Canada - sak_2013_06_06_40m | ecosystem: Environmental > Aquatic > Non-marine Saline and Alkaline > Saline ...
AATAGAGATCGACCGCACGGTTCACTGGGTAATATGGCTCCAGCAGAATATGCATTGGTAATCGCAAAAGCTTCATGATCCGCAAAACTAACATTATGGCTGGTACCAAAAAGGGGTGAGGACCATCATATTGTCCAGGATTATCATTCGTATGGATAACAATTGACCTATTCCTAACGGCAGAGTCGGTGAATGGGTCTCGTCTAGCTAAAACAGTGGCTCCAGAGACATCCTGCACCTGCGGCGTCCAGCCTTGAGTTGGTGTGACCATATGGCTTACTTTTTCCTTATTGCTTCTAGCGAGTAGTAGCCACTCATTTGCTTTATCGGACTCGTCAATTACATATGTTCGGCAATTCTCCATTTCGCCCCGCATGGTAGCGTAGGTTGTGCTTGTGGCTCTCTTGGGGTCTTTCACCATATAAAATATCTCGTCCACTAGCCAAGACTTTCCCGTGCCAGTATTACCAATGATAGCTAATATTGGTATGAACTTTAGGCCACTTAGCAAGTTATCTACATGAGTAGCCAGCGCATAAAGGACACATATACGAGCCTGGTCTTCAGTTATCCCCGAAGCTCTTTCCAAGGCTTCAACGTAAGGTTGCAGTTGATTCGACAAAGATGTACCACTTGTTCCAGATTGGCTATAGGTCATCGGTCACCTCCGGCAATATTCTCCGCTATATCCAAGACCATGGTCAATAGATTTTGAGCATCTTTAGATGCGTAGTTACTTCGTTAATGTCAATCCTCAAGTTCCTTACAATACAACTGCCAATGTAATAAATAGCTTGGCATTATTCCCGTTATCGGGTATAATTAATCCATGGCAAATATATATAGTGTCAGCGAAGCGGCTGAAAGGTTGGGCTTGGACCCAAGTCAGGTGAGACGGCTACTGAGGAATGGCAACATAAAGGGCAAAAAGCTGGGGCATGACTGGGTAGTCCTTAAGCTGGATTACAAGCGGAAGAGGAAGGCTAAAAAGCGGAAAAATTAGCTATGAATCAATCGTAAGCCGTTAAGCAAATTAAGCAAAATCGTAGCTAACCGTTAAGCAACTTGTTGAAAATGAATAAAAGCGTGAGGTGAAATGATGGCAGAAAAAACAGGGAAAATCAGGATTTCCAATCGCAAGAGACTTGGTGAGCCGCCACGGACTCGAACCGTGAACCGGTTGATTAAGAGTCAACTGCTCTACCAATTGAGCTAGCGGCCCGAAAGACTAAATATGGTAGCATCACACCGAGCTTTAAGTCAAACACCGTACCCGTGTGCGGGCGCACCTGAAGGTACGCCCCTACACAAAACGTGGGAGCGGGTTTTTAAACCCGCCCGTGTGGCTGCCCGCAGTTGCGTTTATAATATAAGGTGTAATGAGCCCGCCATTCGAAGTGATAGACCATACAGCCGACATCGGCATCATAGCCCGCGGGAGCGACCTGCCCGTCCTTTTCTCAAACGCTGCGGCAGGTATGCTGTCCCTGCTGATCGAAGACCACGCAACGCAGCCCGGTATTGCCAGGGAGATCAAGCTGGAAGCCGTGGACAGGGAGACCTTGCTGGTACAATGGCTCAACGAATTGCTTTACATAATATATACTGAGAGCCTGGTTCTGAGTAAATTTGATGTATTGATAGATGCTAATCACCTGGTTGCAAGGTGTGCCGGGCAGTATGTTGATCTGAAGAGTCCATTGTTCAAGAGGGAGATCAAGGCTGCCACTTATCATAATCTCGAGATCGCCGAACGTGACGGTGAGTATTCCGCCAGAATAATCTTTGATATATAGGGGCGCAAAAATGACTGCATGGCAGGGAGATATCCGCAGGATCGACGATTACCGCTGGGAGATACCGCAGGATTACAAGAGCGGCATGAGGGTAGCCGGACTTGTCTACGCCGACAGAGCCATGCTGGATATGATCAGGGAGGAGCAGGCGCTCGAGCAGGTGGCAAACGTGGCTTTCCTGCCGGGAATCGTCGGCCATTCCCTGGCCATGCCCGATATACACTGGGGTTACGGCTTCCCCATCGGCGGCGTGGCTGCAACGCGTGTAAACGACGGCGTTATATCGCCCGGCGGCGTTGGCTATGACATCAACTGCGGGGTCAGGCTGCTGCGCACTAACCTCAACGAAGACGATATCAGGCCGAAAATCAGGGAGCTGGTCAACCATCTCTTTAATAATATCCCGTCCGGACTTGGATCGGAGGGCAAGATCAGGATAAGCGAAAAGGAGATGGACGAGGTGCTGACCGCGGGTGCGGGGTGGGTTGTGAAAAAAGGCTACGGGAACAGTCATGACCTCGATGTAACGGAGGAGCAGGGTTGCATAAAGATGGCCAACCCGGACAAGGTCAGCGCCCGGGCCAAAAAGCGCGGTGCGCCGCAGTTGGGCACCCTCGGCTCGGGCAACCATTTCCTGGAGGTACAGGCTGTCCGCGAGATATACGATAAAACTGCCGCCGCCGCCATGGGTATTATGCACGAAGGACAGGTGCTGATGCTGATACATACCGGGTCAAGGGGACTGGGTCACCAGGTCTGCGACGATTACCTGCGCATCATGGGCGAGGCGGTCAGGAAGTACGGTATATCGCTGCCCGACCGCCAGCTTGCCTGCGCGCCCGTGGAATCAGGTGAGGGGAGGGACTATCTGGAAGCCATGGCCTGCGCCGCCAATTTTGCCTGGGCCAACAGGCTGTGCATCGCGCACTGGGTACGGGAATCGTTTTGCAAGGTGTTGGGCAGGCGGGTTGACGAGATAGGCCTGGAGCAGGTTTACGACGTGGCCCACAATATCGCCAAGATCGAGGATCACATTGTCGATGGCAAGAGATTAAGGCTATGCGTCCATCGTAAGGGAGCTACTCGCGCCTTCCCGGCCGGGCACGAGGGTGTGCCTGGAAAGTACCTGGCGGTGGGGCAACCGGTGCTCATACCGGGTGATATGGGGAGGCGCTCATTTATTGCCGTTGGTACGGAGAATGCTATGCAGGAGACATTCGGCTCCACGTGTCATGGCGCCGGCAGGCTGCAGAGCAGAGGTGCGGCCAGGAGGGGAATGCGAGGGACCGACGTGGCAGGCGACCTGGCGGCAAAGGGTATCTATGTTAGAACAAATAGCCTGGAATCGCTGGCGGAGGAGGCCTCGTATGCCTATAAAGATGTCAACAGCGTAGTTGAAATTGCGCAGGGGGCAGGTATATTACGCAAGATCGCTATGGCTGTGCCACTGGGCGTGATAAAGGGATAGGCCGCCGGATGTCGCGGCAAAATTACGCTTAAAGGCGTTTGTCATAATCAGTTCAAACATGTAAAATTAGTCAGAAATTTTAGATAAGGAGTGATAACCATGGGTCTTGCAAGAGAAGTAGTGATTATTGACTATTTACGCTCCCCGTTTTCCCGCTCACGCCCCAAGGAACCCGAAAAGGATCTCTTGAACGGCTGGAGGATGGACGAGGTCCTCGCTATGCTCTGGAATGAGATGATCAAGCGGAACAAGCTGGATCCCAAGGAGATCGATGAGGCCACCACTGGCACGGCCAACCCGCTGCTCGAGAACTTCACCTTCGGCGGGAAATTCCCGGCATTTTATGCCAACCTGCCCTTCGAGATTTCGACCCAGCAGGTAGACCAGCAGTGCGGCTCGGCCCTGTGCGGCGCCAGGACCGGCGTTATGAGCATAGCCTGCGGCTATGCCGATGTAGTTTTGGCCGGCGGTATCGAGCATATGACGCACATACCCATGGGCGGCGGCGGCGCCATCAAGTACCCGGAAGGGCTTATCAACGACCCGAAGTATAAGAGGATCGACCTTATGTTCTCGGTGAATATGGGCTTCACTGCCCAGAAGCTGCAGGAGATAGCCGGTATAACCAGGGAAGAGATGGACAAGTTCGCTCTCAGGTCACACAAGCTGGCTTCCGAGTCGAAGGAATGGCTCAAAGGCGAGATCATGCCCGTTGAGATCACCCTCCCCGACGGCAGCAAGCAGTTGTATGATTATGACCAGGCTGTCAGGGGAGACACCACACTGGAACAGCTCGCCGGTTTGAAGCCGGCCTATAAGCCGGACGGCACGATCACGGCAGGTAACGCATCACCATTGAATGCAGGCGCCACTGCCTTGCTCATCATGTCGAGAGACAAGGCCAAGAAGCTCGGCCTCAAGCCGATGGCCAGCTTCGTTTCGTTTGGCGTTGCCGGCGTCGATCCCACCATCATGGGTGAAGGTCCTGTTCCGTCTACCAAGAAAGCCCTGAAGGCCGCCGGCCTGCAGGCTAAGGATATCGATTACTGGGAGATCAACGAGGCCTTCGCCGTCGTTACCCTCCGTGCCATTAAAGAGTTCGGCCTGAAATGGGACCAGGTCAATGTTCACGGCGGCGCCATGGCCATCGGCCATCCCCTCGGCGCCAGCGGCATCCGCCTGGTCGGCACGCTTGCCAGGATACTCAAGGAGAAGAAGGGCAAGTACGGCTGCGCCACCATGTGTGAAGGTGGCGGACAGGGTATCGCTGCAATAATCAAAGCAGAATAAATTCACAATCCACGGGTAGTAAACAGGGCGGCCACAAGGCCGCCCTGTTTTATTTAAATAGCACCGCGTCATTGCGAGCCCAAAGGGCGCGGCAATCTTGTGTTCCGTCATCACGCACAGGATTGCTTCGTCGCTATGCTCCTCGCAATGACGTTTATTTGAGGGCAAACCTCAAGGTACGCCCCTACTTTTTGCGCGGCTTCTTATCCAGCTTAACCAGGAAATACTCCATACTGTCGTTCAGCGCCAGCCAGCTCGCCTCGATGATATTGGTCGAGCCGCCCACCGTGCGCCACTGCACCCTGCCGTTGGAAGATTCGATGAATACGCGCACCAGGGATCCCGTCCCGCTGCTGCCCTCCAGTATGCGCACCTTGTAGTCGATGAGGTCCACTTTAGCCAGCCCAGGGTAAAATTCCAGCAGCGCCTTGCGCAGGGCGCGGTCGAGCGCGTTGACCGGGCCGTTGCCCTCGGCCGCCGTATGCATCACCTTGCCCTCCACCCTGACCTTGATGGTGGCCTCTGCCAGTAGCTCACTCCCGATATCGTAAGCTGCCGGCAGCCGCCTGTGCCTCTCGACTACCACCATGTAGTCGACCAGGTTGAAGGGGGGCTTATAGCCCGGCTGTGCCCGCAGTAAAAGCAGCTCGAAGGAAGCATCGGCGTCTTCGTACTGGAAGCCCAGGTTCTCAAGGTGCTTGACCTGCTCGAGTATCCTGCGCGCCTCTTTGCCCCGCGGCGGCATTTGTATGCCAAGCTCTTGAGCCTTGAAGATGATGTTGCTTTTCCCGGAGAGCTCTGACACCACTATCCTGGGGCTGTTGCCCACTGAAGCGGGATCGATGTGCTGGTAGCTGTCACCCCACCTGGCGATGGCCGACACATGCAGGCCGGCCTTGTGCAGGAAGGCGTTGCTGCCTACATACGGCAGGTTCGAAGGTGGCGGCAAGTTGGCGACCTCTGATATGAAGCGCGAGACATCCGTCAGCCTCGACAGTTGACCGGCGGAGAGACACTTTATGCCGAGCTTGACCTGAAGTGCAGGAATGATGGAGCAAAGATTGGCGTTGCCGCAGCGTTCGCCGTAGCCGTTGATCGTACCCTCGACATGGCTGACGCCGTTTTGCACAGCGGCCAGGGACACTGCTGCGGCCATATCGCTGTCGTTGTGCGCATGAATGCCCAGCGGGCATCCCAGCTTTTTAACCGCCTGCCTGACGGCTTCCCCCGCTTCCGACGGCAGCGTCCCCCCGTTGGTGTCGCACAGCACCAGGCAATCTGCCCCTCCTCTGGCCGCTGCCGCCAGGGCCGAAAGGGCGTAGGGGGGGTTCGACTTGAACCCGTCGAAAAAGTGCTCCGCATCGAAAAAGACCATTAAACCTTTCGATTTCAGGTAGGCTATTGATTCCTCGATAACGGCCAGATTGTTTTCCAGACTGGTCTCCAGTACGCGCCTGACCTGGATGTCCCATGCCTTGCCCACGATGTTGGCGGCCCGTGCGCCGGACCGTACCAGCGCATGCAGTCCGGCATCATCGGATACCGCGGCGTCCACACGCCGCGTGCTGCCGAAGGCTACTAATAATGCGTTCTTAAGCTTCAGGCTTTTAGCCCGGGAGAAAAACTCCGTGTCCTTGGGGTTGGCCCCCGGCCATCCTCCCTCTATATATTGAATGCCCAGCTCGTCCAGCTTCTGCGCTATCTTGAGTTTGTCGGCGACGGTGAAGGATATCCCTTCCTGCTGTGCGCCGTCCCTCAAGGTCGTATCGTAGATATCGACGTGTCTCATAAAACCGGGCTCATCCTTTTATTTTCGCAGCAATCAGCTTTCCCATCTCCTCTGTGCCTGTCTGCTTCATGCCATCGGTCATAATATCTTTGGTGCGGTAACCTTCTTCGAGCACCTGCAGCACAGCCTGCTCAATCGCTGTGGCCTCCTTGTCCAGCCCCAGCGAGTAGTGCAGCAACATTCCTGCGCTCAAAATGGCAGCAATGGGATTGGCCAGGTCCTTGCCGGCGATATCCGGTGCGCTGCCGTGAATTGGTTCGTACAGGCCGAAGGCATGGGAAGATTTGCTTGCCGGTATACCGGCAAGGCTGCCGGAGGGCAGCATGCCCATAGAGCCTGCCAGCATGGATGCCTCGTCGGTGAGTATGTCGCCGAACATATTCTCGGTCACGATCACGTCGAAATAGGCCGGGTCGCGGATCAGGCGCATGGCGCAGGCGTCCACAAGCATGTTGTCCATACTGACCTGCGGGTACTCGGCCGCTATCTCGCCCGCTATCTGCCGCCACAGTCTCGATGACTCCAGTACGTTGGCCTTGTCCACAGAGGTCAACTTGCGTCGCCGGGCAAGCGCCAGCTCGAAGCCGGCGCGCAGTATTCGCGCTATCTCCTTTTCCGTATAGGCCATTGAGTCGACCGCCCGTCTTCCCCTCGATGTGCTCCAGCGCTTCTTGGGCCTGCCGAAGTAGAGGCCGCCCGTCAGTTCACGTACCACCATCAGGTCCACCTTGCGGACCACCTCCGGCTTGAGGGTGGTGGAATCCTCCAGCACCCTGAACATCTTCACCGGGCGCAGGTTGGCGAAGAGACCCAGCTCCTTGCGTATGGCCAGCAATCCGTCCTCCGGCCTGGTTGCTGCGCCGGGGTCGTCCCATTTAGGCCCGCCTACAGCGCCCAGCAGCACCGCGTCACATCTGCGGCAGGTGTCAATTGTCTGCTGTGGCAGGGCGCTGCCGGATTTATCGATGGCTATCCCGCCGATAAGTCCCGCTTTGTACGTGAAACGGTGGCCGAAGCGTTTGCCTACTTCATCCAGCATGCGCCGGGCTTCGTCTGTTACATGCGGCCCGACGCCGTCTCCCGGAAGCACTGCTATATCGAAATTCAAATCACTTTGCTCCCGGGAGTTTTTTCCTGGTGTACTCAACCAGCCCGCCCGAGCTTATGATCTCCATCATGAAGCCGGGGTAGGGTTTTGACCTGAAGGTTTGCCCGCTGGAGAGGTTGGTGATCGTTCCTGTTGCCAGGTCGACCTCTACCATATCTCCCTGCTTGATGCTGTCCACGGCCTCCTCGCATTCCAGCAGGGGCAAACCGGTGTTGATGGCATTGCGGAAGAAGATGCGTGCGAAGCTCTTGCCGATGACGCAGGAGATTCCCGATGCCTTGATGGCGACCGGGGCATGCTCGCGTGAGGAGCCGCAGCCGAAGTTTGCTTCAGCCACGATAATGTCCCCTGGTTTGACCCTGCTCAGAAAGTCCGGATCAATATCTTCCATGCAGTGCGCGGCCAGCTCCGTGGCATCGTGCATATTGAGGTAGCGCGCAGCTATGATGGCGTCGGTATCGATGTTGCTGCCGTATTTGTGGCAAGTTCCTTTGTGTGACATCTATTTCAGCTCCCAGGGGCCGGCGATCCTGCCCAGCACGGCGCTGGCCGCTGCCACAGCCGGGTTGGCTAGGTATACTTCTGATTTGACGTGGCCCATCCTGCCGATGAAGTTGCGGTTGGTGGTGGATATACACCTCTCCCCCGCGGCCAGTACGCCCATATGCCCGCCCAGGCAGGGGCCGCACGTTGGGGTGCTGACCGCCGCGCCAGCCCTTATAAAGACCTCGATCAGCCCCTCTTTGAGCGCGTCTAAGTAGACCCGCTGTGAGCCCGGCAGTATGATGCAGCGCAGGTGAGGATCGACCTTCCTGCCCTTGAGCACCCGCGCCGCCAGGCGCAGGTCCTCCAACCTGCCGTTGGTGCAACTGCCGATCACCGCCTGGTCGATGGGGACATGGCCTGCCCGGCTGACCGGCCTGGCATTTGAGGGAAGATGAGGGAAGGCTATTTGTGGTTCGATCTGGGAAGCGTCATATTCGATTACGCGCGAGTATTCCGCATCGGCATCAGCTTCGTAAACCCGGTATTTGACGTTGGTACGCCCCTTGAGATACCGCCTCGTCGTGCTGTCCACGCGGAAAAGGCCTGCCTTGCCGCCGGCTTCGATAGCCATATTGGCCATGGTGAAGCGGCCGTCCATGGACAGATGATCTATAGCCTCACCCTGAAATTCCATGGCGGAGTAGAGCGCACCGTCCACACCTATATCGCCGATGGTATGGAGTATGAGGTCCTTGCCGCCGGTCCATTTGCCCGGCCTGCCGTGGTAAACGGACTTGATAGTGGTAGGCGCCTTCATCCAGATCTCGCCGGTGGCCATGGCGACGGCTATATCGGTCGAACCCATACCGGTGGCGAAGGCGCCCAGTGCACCGTAGGTGCAAGTATGGGAGTCCGCCCCCACGATCACCTGCCCGGGCAGCGCCAGCCCCTTTTCAGGCAGTATGACATGCTCAATGCCCATCTCCCCCACCTCAAAATATACCAGGCCCTGCCGCCCGGCAAACTCGCGCATCATTTTAGCCTGCGTGGCAGACTGTATATCCTTGTTGGGGCAGAAATGGTCCGGAACCATCACGATCTTTGCGGGGTCGAAAACGTGCGGGATGCCCAGACGCTCGAATTCCCTGATGGCGATGGGCGCGGTGATATCATTGGAGAGCACCAGGTCGCACCTGACGCTGAGTAAATCCCCGGGGCTTACCTTGTCTTTGCCGGAGTGCGCCGCAAGTATCTTCTCTGCCAGTGTCACTTTACAATCATCCTTTTATCTTTCCCTGTGGCAACTATGTCATTGCGAGCCCGAAGGGCGCGGCAATCTTGTGTACCCGTTATCACTCACAATATTGCTTCGTCGCTGCGCTCCTCGCAACGACGTTTTTGCTTTGACCCTCGCAAAGACATATTCCAAGTATTTTATCCACGAACCCGGGGAATCATTAATACTAAGACCGTAACCAGTGCCGTCGCCGAAGCTATGATGTAAAGCCCGGCCCCGGCTGCGATGCCGATTGCAGCCGTTACCCAGATGCTGGCTGCCGTTGTGATGCCCATGACCTTGTCGCCGCGCATACCGCGGAAGATGACGCCTGCGCCGATGAAGCCGATGCCCGTGACCACGCCCGCGGCTATCCTGGACGGGTCAACGTTCCCTGTGAAGCCCAGCACCGAGACCACTGTAAAGAGCGCGGAGCCCAGGCAGATAAGTATATGGGTGCGCAGGCCCGCCGGCTTATTGGCCTTCTCGCGCTGGAACCCGATGGCTCCTCCCAGTACGGCGGCCAGCATCAGGCGCAGGCCGGCCTCTATCTCAGGGTTCATCCCCGTCCTCCTCACGGTGAGACCTCTTGCTGACCAGCAGGCGGTTGAGGGCATTCATATAGGCCTTGGCGCTGGCCACGATTATATCGGTATCGGATCCGCGGCCGGTATAAGTGGCTCCCTCGCTCTCGATGCGGATAAGCACCTCGCCCAGGGCGTCGATGCCCTCGGTTATCGATGATACGCTGAATTCAGTCAGTATGTTGGGCACGCGCACGATGCGGTTGATGGCCTTGTAGACGGCATCCACGGGACCGGTCCCCAGGGCGGCGTCCGCCAGTATCTCCTTATTGGGCCCGGTCAGCCGGACGGTGGCGGTCGGCATGCTGTGGTTGCCGCAGCTCACGCCCACGTGCTCCAGGTGATATATCTCGGTGGCCGTGCGCAGCTCCTCCCCTATGAGAGACTGTATATCCCGGTCGGTGATCTCCTTTTTTTTGTCGGCCAGGTCTTTGAAGGCTTTGAACGCGTGGCTGAGGGCCGCTTCGTCGAGCGAGAAGCCGAGCTCCAGCAGCCGTTCCTTGAAGGCATGCCTGCCGCTCAGCTTGCCGAGCACCAGTGCGCTGGATGGCACACCCACCGCCCGGGGATCCATAATCTCGTAGGTGCCGGCTTTCTTGATGACGCCGTCCTGGTGGATGCCGGACTGGTGGCGGAAGGCATTGGCGCCCACGATGGCTTTGTTCTGAGGCACCACGAAGCCTGTAAGCTCGCTCACCATGCGACTGGTTTTATATATCTGGGAGGTGTCTATGTTGGTGGCGATGCGAAAGAGGTCGCCGCGGGTCTTGAGCGCCATCACCACCTCTTCCAGGGCCGCGTTGCCGGCCCTCTCTCCTATACCGTTGACGGTGCATTCCACCTGCCGTGCGCCCTTGCGGACAGCTTCCAGGCTGTTGGCCACGCCCAGGCCCAGGTCGTTGTGGCAGTGGACGCTGATCAACGCCCTGGAGATGTTGGGCACGTTCTTTACTATACTCTCGATCAGCCGGCCGAACTCGGCGGGGGTAGCATAGCCCACCGTGTCGGCGATGTTTACCGTGGTGGCCCCCGATTCTATGACGGCCTCCAGTATCTCGAAAAGGAATTTTGGATCGGTGCGCGTGGAATCCATGGGTGTGAACTCAACGTCTTCGAGGTATCCCCGGGCGTGCGCTACCATGCCACCGGCCAGCTTGAGCACATCGGCCTGACTTTTCTTGAGCTGGTAGGCCAGGTGCATGCTGGAGGTTGAAAGGAAGATATGGATGCGGCCTTTCCTGGCCGGTTTGACCGCCTCCCAGGCGCGGTCGATGGCCTCCCTGTTGGCGTGGCTGAGGGCGCAGACGGTTGAGTTGCTCAGTTCGCGGGCGATCAGGCGCACCGCCTCAAAATCACCCTGAGAGCTGATGGGAAAGCCCGCTTCGATGATGTCCACACCCAGCTTTTCAAGCTGGCGGGCGATCTCCAGCTTCTCCTGGGGATTGAGGCTGGTGCCTGCCGCCTGTTCTCCGTCCCTCAGGGTAGTGTCGAAAATTAGGACACGTTCACCTTTCATAAATATATCCTGTCGAAATGCCGTCGCGGGGATATCTGGAATGGTTACTTCAGCCAGGGCATCATGGCGCGAAGCTTTTTACCCACCACCTCGATCTGGTGCCCGGCCTCTTGTCGCTTGAGCGCATTGTAAACCGGCCGGTTGGCCTGGTTCTCCAATATCCACTCCCGTGCAAAGCTCCCGTTCTGGACTTCCTCCAGTATCTCTTGCATCTCAGCCTTTACCGACTCATTGATTATCTGCGGGCCACGCGTGTAGTCGCCATACTCGGCCGTGTCGCTGACCGAGTAGCGCATGAAGCTCATGCCTCCCCGGTGGATGAGGTCCACGATCAGCTTGAGCTCGTGCAGGCATTCAAAGTAGGCTATCTCGGGCTGGTAGCCGGCCTCAACCAGCGTCTCGAACCCTGCCTTGATCAGCGCAGTTACCCCGCCGCACAGCACGGCCTGTTCACCGAATAGGTCGGTCTCAGTCTCTTCACTGAAGGTGGTTTCGATAACACCGGCCTTGGCGCATCCTATGCCTCTGGCATAGGCCAGCGCCTGTTGCTTAGCCTTGCCGGAAGCGTCCTGGTACACAGCTATGATGGCCGGCGGGCCGGATTTCTCGGTGTAAAGCTGCCGAACCATGTGACCCGGGCACTTGGGCGCGATCATGGATACGTCGATATAATCGGGTGGCACGATCTGGCCGTAATGGATGTTGAAACCGTGGGCAAACATGAGCGTCTTGCCTTTGGCCATCTGATCGGCGATCGATTCCCTGTAAACTTTAGCCTGCAACTGATCCGGGACCAGCATCATGACAACGTCGGCCTTCTTTGAGGCTTCAGTCGCATCGAAAACGTCGAAGCCCGCCTTTTTGGCGGCCCTGTGCCCCTCCGTTCCCCTGGCCTCGGCGACTATGACCTTGAGCCCGCTGTCGCGCAGGTTCTGCGCATGCGCATGTCCCTGGCTGCCGTAGCCTATAATCCCAATGACCTTGTTTTTTAATAAGGCCAGATCTGCGTCCTTCTCGTAATATATCTTTGCCATGCTACCTCCTGCGAAATTATGGATTCGATGTTGAAGCGGCTACCAGTCGGGCAGGTTCTCCTCCTCCGGCGCCGCCTGTTCCACGATGCGCCTGAGCGGTTTGTTCTCCTCAATGGTGAGCGGACCGGGGCCCCCGCGCGGCAGGGCGATGGTGCCCGTGCGTGACATCTCCCTGATGCCGAATCCGCGCAGCAGTTCGATCAGAGTATCCACCTTGTCCGAAGTGCCGGTTACCACCAGTATCAACGAATCGGGTGCGACATCCACGATGTTGGCCCTGAAGATATCCACGATCTGGATGATCTCGCTGCGCGTGGACGGCGTGGCTTTGACCTTGATCATGGCCATCTCGCGGGCCACCGGGCTTTCGCCTGTGATATCGGCGATGCGGATAACCTCGATGACCTTGTCCAACTGCTTCCTGACCTGCTCGACGCTGGCGTCATCTCCTTCCACCACTATGGTCATGCGTGACAGGCCGGGCTGCTCGATATGCCCGACCGCGATGCTTTCTATATTGAAATTACGCCTCCTGAGCATGCTGGCGATGCGGTTCAGCACACCCGGCCGGTCCTGCACCAAGGCTACTAATATATGTCTCCTGTCCAACTTAACCTATCTCCATCACTGACATTGGGCTGCTACTTTTTGAGGCTTGCCGCCGGATTGGGCAGCTCGAGGAATTCGGCGATGGTCTTGCCCGGCGGGACGAAGGGGTAAACGTTCTCCTCGGGCTCGACTATGAATTCGATGAGGAAGGGCCCTTTGTGCTCCATGGCCTTGTGGATAGCCGGCCTCACATCTATCTTCTTGCTGACCTTGACGCCCTTGATGCCATAAGCCTCCGCGATCTTGATGAAGTCCGGGTTATAGAGTTGGGTACCGAAGTACCGCTTGTTATAGAAAAGCTCCTGCCATTGCCTGACCATTCCCAGCCAGCCGTTGTTGAAAACGGCAATATTGATATCCAGGTCCTCCTGCACCATGGTGGCCAGTTCCTGCACCGTCATCTGGAAGCCGCCGTCGCCGGCGATGCACCAGACTGTTTCCTGCGGGCATCCCACCTTGGCCCCGACAGCGCCTGGAAGCTCGAATCCCATGGTGCCCAGGCCGCCCGACGACACGAAGCTGTTGGGCCTGTCATAGTAAAAATACTGCGCCGCCCACATCTGCGCCTGCCCCACGCCCGTGACGATGATGGTATCGCCCTTGGTAGCTTCATGAATCTGCCGGATGATGTACTGCGGCAGTATATCCTCATGGTGGCGTATCTCCATTGCCGGGTGCAGCGACCGCCATTCATCTAGCTGCGACAGCCATGCGATGTGCTCGCGCCTGTCGATCTGTTTGTTGAGCACCTGCAGCACGTTTTTAAGGTCACCTACTATGGGCACATCCACAGGGATGTTTTTGCCGATCTCGGCTGCGTCGATATCGATGTGCACCACGCGCGCAAGCGGAGCGAAGGTGCTGACGCCTCCCGTGGCGCGGTCATCGAACCTCATGCCCACGGCGATCAGCAGGTCCGCGTTGTGGACGGCCTTGTTGGCGTAGCCCATGCCGTGCATGCCAAGCCATCCGTAGCTGAGGACGTGCGATTCGGGGAAGCAGCCGATGCCGAGAAAGGTCGTGACCACAGGTATCTGAGCATTTTCCGCCAACTCCTTCAGTTCGGGGAAAGCCCTGGATATATTAATGCCGCGGCCTGCGATGATCACCGGGCGTTCCGCAGAATTGACCAGGTCGGCCGCCTTTTTCACCTGGGCGGGGTGTCCGAACAGCTTGGGCTTGAAGCCGGGCAGGTCTACCTTCTCGGGGTAGCTGAACTCTGTGATGCCCTGAAAGATGTCCCTGGGTATATCCAGCAGGACGGGTCCCGGCCTGCCCACCTGGGCCACGTACGCCGCCTCGCGTACGGCCTTCGCCAGGTCGTTGACGTCCAGCACGAGCTGGCTGTACTTGGTGATGGGCACGGTGATGCCCGTGATATCGATCTCCTGGAAAGCGTCCTTGCCGATGAAATGGGTAGGCACCTGGCCGGTGATGGCCAGCAGCGGGACCGAATCGAGGTAGGCGTTGGCTATGCCGGTGACCAGGTTGGTTGCGCCCGGGCCCGAGGTGGCAAGGCAGACGCCCAGCTTGCCGGTCACACGCGAGTAGGCATCGGCGGCGTGGGCTGCTCCCTGCTCATGCCTGACCAATATATGGCGCAGTTGCGGGTACCTGGGTATGGTATCGTAGAGGGGAAGCAGCACACCACCGGGGAAGCCGAAGATGACCTCGACCCCCTCCTTGATCAGGCATTCACATAGTATCTCTGCGCCGGTCTTTATCATCTGTGCTGGTTACTCCTGATCCTTAAATACCGCTCCCTCGCTGGCAGGTCCGACATTCTCTATGTACCGTTTGAGGTACCCGCCCCTGATGCCGGTCTTAAACGGAGGCAAGTCTTTGAGGCGCCGCTTGATCTCAGCAGCGCTAAGTGCGACCTCCAGCTTCCGTGCAGGTATATCTATACTGATTATATCACCGTTTCGTACTGCCGCAATGGGACCGCGGTCGGCAGCTTCGGGAACTACGTGCCCGATGGCCGCGCCCCTGGTGCCGCCCGAGAAGCGCCCGTCCGTTATCAGCGCCACCTTGCTGTCCATCCCCATGCCACTCAACAGCGAAGTAGGCGTGAGCATCTCGCGCATGCCCGGCCCGCCGCGCGGACCCTCGTACCTGATAACGACCACGTCCCCCGCCCTGATTTTCTTGGCCATGATACCCCTGGTGGCGTCCTCCTCGTTTTCAAAGACCCGGGCCGGGCCCTTGTGCACCATCATCCTCGGGTCTACCGCTCCGCTTTTAACCACCGCTCCGAGGGGGGCCAGGTTGCCGAAGAGGATGGCCAGCCCGCCGGTTTTCGAATATGGCCTGGCGAAAGGTCGGATCAAATCGTGGTTTCTCGCCCTGGCATTCCTGTAAATGCTGGAGAGCGGCTTGAGTGCAACTGTTTTGCACGCGCCGTCCAGCTGCCTGGCTATCTCGTGCATGACGGCCGGGATGCCGCCCGCCAGGTCGAGGTCCTCTATATGCGCATCGCTGGCCGGGCTGATCTTGCACAGGTGCGGCACCCTGGCGCTTATCTCATTTATCTGCGAGAGGGGGAACTTGATGCCCGCCTCGTGGGCGACGGCCATGAGGTGCAGCACCGAGTTGGTGCTGCCGCCCAGCGCCATATCCACGGAGAAGGCGTTGCCGATGGACGACCTGGTTATGATGTCGCGCGGGCGCAGGTTGCTGTTCAGGATCGACATTATCTGTTGTCCTGCCTGCCTGGCTAGGTGCAGCCTGCGCGAATCGACTGCCGGGATGGTGCCGTTGCCGGGCAGCGCCATTCCCAGCGCCTCGGTCAGGCAGTTCATCGTATTGGCAGTGAACATGCCTGAGCAGCTCCCGCAGCCGGGGCAGGCCGCTATCTCGATCTCCTCGAGTTCGACCTCGCTTATCTCCCCCTGTGTTACGCTGCCCACAGCAGTGAATACGGAGATAAGGTCGACGGTGCGGCAGGATCCTCCTTTATGCAGTTTCCCGGCCAGCATTGGTCCGCCGCTGACAAAAATGGATGGCACGTTCAGCCTTACGGCGGCCATCAGCATGCCCGGGACCACCTTGTCGCAATTGGGGATGAATACCAGGGCGTCGAACTGGTGGGCCTCGGCCATGATCTCCACCGAGTCCGCGATCAATTCGCGGCTGGGCAGGCTGAACTTCATGCCGGGGTGGTTCATGGCTATGCCGTCGCAGACACCTATGGTGTTGAATTCGAATGGTACGCCGCCTGCGCCGATGATGCCGGTCTTGACAGCGGCGGCGATGGTATTCAGATGCGTGTGTCCGGGCACTACTTCGTTGAAGCTGTTAACAACGCCTATGAAAGGCTTGTTGAAGTCGGCGCTGTGCACACCCACGGCCCTCAGCAGGGCCCTGTGGGGGGCCCTCTCGATTCCCTTCTTAACGCTATCGCTTTTCATATGACAGAATCCCCACTTCGATATTTCTCGGGTCGCCTGACGGGTTACGTACAGGTGTGTTGGAGGTTCTAGTAAACTATCACAGGTAATTATTTATTGTCAAGCAAATCTACTTTGCCAGCGTTCACGGCAACAACAATTAATAATATTCTGCATCGTATTGTAATCATGATCGTTATTAGATATCATTAGAATCAGGCGTCTGATCCGGAATAAGTAAAACGGAGGCAGCCATAGTGAGGCCAGGTCCCCCGAGCATTGGAGAAATGAGTAAGCAGGGGTTCGGATGGCTGAAAAGCCTGTCTCTGGTGCCGTTACCTCTGTTCATAGTATTAATCATTGTCTTTGCCTGCATTGATAGCGGCATAGTTATTGAGCCTCCCTATTTGCTATTAGCCCTCAATGTACTGTTTATGACAATTATCCCTTTCGCCATCGCCTACCTGGCATGGCGAAGTTATGCTGACAGCGGCCAGTGGAGGATTTTCTTAATAGGATGCGGTATGGTTGCCTTTGGCGCCTGTGCGATAATAGCCGGCCTGGCAATCAATGTGACTGAAGGACAAAATGCCAACGTCACAATTTTTAATTCCGGTGCGCTTTTGTCAGCGATCTTGATCGCCACGGCCGCCATTTTCTCAATACAAGAACGGCACAGATACAGATTAGCACATCATCGTGCGCTTTACCTGGGATTCAGCTACCTGGTTGTGATTATTTTCATGTCGCTTTTTGCTATAGCCGCATATGAAGACCTGATTCCCCTTTTCTTCGTGCAAGGCACAGGCCCCACCATGTTAAGGCAATTTGTACTTGGGACAGCGACTGCCTTGTTTGCGATCTCAGCGGTCATATTTTTAAGAGTGTATTTTCAATCACGTTCAGATTTTACATACTTTTTTAGTCTTGCACTGATCATGATTGCCACAGGACTAGTTACAGTATATTTCCAAAAAAACCTAGGCAGTCCCCTAAATTGGGTCGGCAGGGCAGCGCAATACCTGGGCTGTGTTTACCTGCTTATCGGGATGATCACCGCATACCGTGTATCGAATATCAAACGGATATCGTTGGGAAACGAATTTGCCAGGTCATTCAATTACATCGAGGCCAATTATCAAACCCTGGTTGAAATGGCTCCCAATGCCGTAATATCGGTTGACGATAAAGGCTCGATTTTAACCTGGAATCCGGCTGCCGCCAAAATCTTCGGGTACTTAGCATCAGAGGCCATCGGCGCCAATGCAGTCGACTTCATATTCCCGGGTGAATCCGCATTATTGATAAATAGTGAACTGCAAAAGCTGGTGGGGGCAAAGAGCCAGGCAGCGGAGCCGGGCAATAAACTCGAGACCATAGCCAGGCGAAAACAGGGGGAAGATTTCCCTGTTGAAGTATCTATGGCGATGAAAAAAGTGTCGGGAGAATGGCTCGGGACTTTTATTATCAGGGATATCACCGAGCGTAAGCGCGCAGGGGATGCGCTGAGGGAGAGCGAATTTAAATTCAGAAGCATCATTGAGCATAGCGGCGATGTGTTTTACATGTTCGACGCGGATGCCCGGCCGCTCTATATAAGCCCACACTGCATTGACGTGCTCGGTTATACGGTTGATGAATTTATTAAAATCAAATGGACCGACCTCCTGACTGACCACCCCGCGAACAGGGACGGGATAGCCAGTACAATGGCTGCTATCAAGACAGGGCAAAAACAGCCCGCGTATACAATGGAATTCGTCACAAAAGGCGGCTCAAAGGTCACTGCCGAAATCAATGAATCCCCGTTGAAAGACCCTGATGGCAAAGTAATAGGCCTGGTGGGTGTAATGAGGGACATCACCGAGCGCAAGCATGCGGACGAGGCGATACTGCGCTCGAAGTTACTACTGCAGAGTGTAATAGACTCCACGCCAGACTGGATATACGTCAAGGATTTCAAATACAGATATCTCCTGGTCAACAAGAGCTTTGCTGAATCTCAGAAAGTCGCGCCCCAGGACATGATAGGCAGGCCTGATACCGATTTCTTCCCTGAGGAGCTGTGCCTGGGCAACCCGGATAAGGGCATCGCCGGGTATCACCAGGATGACGAGCAGGCTTTTAAGGGGCAAATAGTGCACAACCTCAGGAACTTTATTTCCTGGGCCGATGGCTCACTGCACATATACGACTCTTATAAAATACCGCTTGCCGACCAGGCGGGGGAGATATATGCTGCCCTGGTTTACAGCCGCGATATGACCGAGCAGCGGGAGGCGGAGTATGAACGGGAGGCTTCTTTCAATCAACTGCAGAAGACACTGCATGACGTCATAAACACTATGGCTAAAATCGTGGAGATGCGGGACCCCTATACTTCAGGGCACCAGGCGCGGGTGGCCGCCCTGGCGGGCGCCATCGCCAGGGAGATGAAGCTGGACGATACCCGGGTTGAGCATCTCGTGATGGCGGCCAGTATCCATGACGTCGGTAAAATGTATGTGCCGTCGGATATCCTCAGTAAGCCGGGAAAATTGTCGGATATCGAATGGGCAATGATCAAAACGCACGCGCAGGGCAGCTATGACATACTTAAAGATCTTGAGTTCTCCCAACCCATCGCACTCATGGCCTTACAACACCACGAGAGGCTGGATGGTTCAGGTTACCCCAATGGATTGAAAGGCGATCAGATACTGTTGGAGTCGAAAATACTGGCTGTCGCTGACGTTGTTGAGGCTATGGGATCACACCGTCCCTACCGACCTACACTCGGCCTGGATAAGGCATTGGAAGAGATATCAAGCAATAAAGGTGTATTATACGATCCCGATGTAGTGGATACCTGCATGAAGCTGTTCAGGGAACAGGGCTTCAAGTTTGAGGGATAATTCACAGTAAAGGGATGTGGCCCCATTGTGAAGGCTCTATTTGAGGCCTACAACGAGGCGTCTGTTCCAATTCAATGAGCCATTTCCTAAGGCCAAATTGACTTCTATCCTATCTATTCGGTATTATATTACTACATGCGGATAAACGAATATAAACAGGTGATATATGAGGAAACTGGCTAAAACTTTCAAGGCGATGTCTGATGAGACCAGGCTGAGAATCTTAAACATACTGCTGGAACGTGAGTGCTGTGTCTGCGAGGTGATGCAGGTGCTGGATATAACGCAATCAAGAGCTTCTCGCCATCTCATTACCCTTTGTGACGCAGGATTTCTCAAGTTCAGGCGCCAGGGACTATGGGCCATGTATTCCATCGATTGGGAGGGCATGGATAAAAATCATATCGATCTGGTAGCAACAGTCAGGGAAGTTTTAACGAATAATCAAACCGCGCTATCGGATAAACGTAAATTGGCGGAAACTGTGAAGATAGGACTTTCCGGGTGCTCTGTATCTGGAGTTAATGGTGGTTGTGAAAATTAACGAAACCGCCTGCCGGTGTAATTCCACCATTCCCGTGAGCCCGGACAAAGAAAAGGGTAATCGCAAATGGAAACTGATCCTGCTGCTATCCGCCAGTCTGGCCATCTGGGTACTGCTGTACTTCCTGGTAGAATCCGCTGCTAATTTCTTAACCTATTCAGTATTCCAACTCCCAACTGACAGCCATCTCGGCAGCAGTGTCGCCTTTTTCCTCTATGAGGCGCCCAAGGTTATTCTGCTGTTGACCGTTATCGTATTCGGGGTCGGCATCATACGTTCGTTCTTCACACCGGAACGCACGCGGCAGATGCTTGCGGGCAAGCGGGAATATGTGGGCAACGTAATGGCGGGAGGGCTCGGCATCGTCACTCCTTTTTGCTCCTGTTCTGCCGTACCCCTTTTCATAGGTTTCGTGGAGACCGGGGTCCCGCTGGGGGTCACGTTCACCTTTCTCATCGCCGCCCCCATGATTAACGAGGTTGCCGTCGTCCTGCTCTTCGGCATGTTCGGCTGGAAGATAGCGCTGCTCTACGTGGCAACAGGACTGTTAATAGCAATCATGGCAGGTTGGGTAATCGGCAGGTTGAAGCTGGATAGATATATCGAAAGCTGGGTCTTCGACATTAAAATAGCCGACTCCCCGGTATCCGAGCAGCGCATTACATTTGAAGCCCGTTTACAATACGGCCTTAGCGCCGTACGTGACATCGTCGGAAAGGTCTGGCCTTACGTTCTGGCGGGGATCGCCGTGGGCGCCGTCATTCACGGGTATGTGCCGGAAGGGCTGATGGCATCATTTATGGGAAAAGACGCCTGGTGGGCTGTTCCTGCGGCTGTACTGCTCGGCGTCCCGATGTACTCCAACGCGGCGGGCATTATTCCGATAGTACAGGCGCTTATGGAGAAAGGGGCAGCGCTGGGCACATCCCTGGCATTCATGATGGCTGTTATAGGGCTGTCATTGCCCGAGATTATAATCCTGCGCAAGGTGCTGAAATGGCAGCTCATCGGAATCTTTATCGGCGTCATTGCAATTGGTATCATCGTGATAGGTTACCTGTTCAACGCGGCGCTATGATTCGCTCATAATCAGAAGTCTTCTGACAGTTCAACGACTAAAGAAAGTGGGCGGATCGTTCAATAATATGGAGGTTAATAGAATGGATATAAAAATACTGGGCACCGGCTGTGGCAAATGCCAGAGCCTGGAAAAAACGGTAAAGGAAGTTGTTGCCACTCTCAAACTCGATATCAAGGTCGAAGAGATAAAAGACATGAAGCAAATCATGCTGTACCCCATCCTGATGACACCCGGCCTGGTGATCAACGGGAAGGTTGTTATGAGCGGGAAGGTCCCGTCCAAAGCTGAGGTTGAGCGCTATATAAAGAATGCGCTCGACTCAGAAGGCTGATCGATAAGAAAGGAGTTCATTCTGCAATGGCATACTCTATTAAGAGCTTAACCTTGTCACTATCGCTCGCAGGGATTATCCTGCTGGCCGGCTGTTTAAGTTCGCCCTCCAATCCCAATCCACAGCCTGTTACAACACCGGTCCAGGCGGCTGCCCATCCTGATGCCCATCCTGATGCCCCAGCGCCAGCCCCGACTCCGTCCGGGCAAAATCCGGCATCAGGGCTGGGAACTTCAGATAACGTTACTCCCGTGGCCGAGCAACCACAATCTCTCCTACCCAATCGGGTTGATGTAATTTATTTTCACGTTAACCAACGATGCCCGACCTGTCTCTGTTTTGAACAGCAGGTTAACCATATTATCGAGGCTGATTTTAGCGATGAAATCAGCAGCGGCAGGTTAACATACCGCGTTTTGAATGCACAGCAGGAGCAGAATGCTGACATCGCTCGAAAGTACGGCGCCGTGGCCTCACAATTGTTCATTAACACGGTTGTAAACGGCGAAGACCATATCAAAGATATCCAGGATATCTGGAATTGGAACTGCAGGTACAATGCTCCGAGCTTTGACCGTAAAGTAAGAAGCGTAATCGAAGACAGCCTTAAAGAGCTCCAGTAAATGGATTTATCATCTTTATCAGCAAGTACCGGCATACCTGCCCTGTCGGCCTTTTTTCTCGGTTTGATGGCCACAGTCGGGCCATGTACCATGGCTACCAATATCGCAGCCCTGGCCTACGTGAGCCGGAATCTGACCGACCGCAAATACGCCATAGCTACGGCATCCCTGTATACGCTGGGGAGGATGCTGACGTATACTACGCTGGGCGCCCTGATAATCTACCTTGGCTTGAGTATACCTGGCATATCCCTGTTTCTGCAGGGTATCGGCGAAAAAGTTCTCGGGCCTTTTCTGATCGTGATAGGACTATTGATGCTGTTCATCGACAAGATATCTTTCGGCGGTGCCGGGAACAGCCTTTCCGATATCGGCGGGAAAGTTGCAGACTGGGGAATGATCGGGGGACTTCCCCTGGGTGCGCTCTTTGCCCTTGCCTTTTGCCCCTACAGCGCCGTGCTGTTTTTTGCTGTTTTACTTCCGCTGGCGCTAAAATCAACCGGTGGCATTACGTTACCGGCTTTTTTTGCTGTAGGGACAGGCCTGCCGGTCTTACTTTTCGGCATAGTGCTTTCATTCGGCGTGGCCGGCATCTCCAGGTGGGTCGCTGCTATATCCCGCGGCGAAAAGATAATGCGTGTAGCTGTCGCTATTATATTCATAGGCATCGGTATTTATTATACGCTGCCCTGGCCGGGTACTTTATTAGCAGTCAATTAAATTTCATGAGGCGCAAATTATGAAACAATGCAATTTTGCAGGTTGGTTAATTGCCATATTAATTGTAATTACGCTTAACCTTCAATCGGCCTGCTCTCCGCCGCCGGCGGAGGTCGGACAGCCGAACCAGGCGCCTGTAATTGAAAGTGTAAATTATGCGCATGATGCCTTTGGCAATACTGATGTACAGATTGACTGCACTGCGAAAGATGCCGATAGTGATAACCTCACCTACCAGTGGACGGCGGAGGCCGGACAGATATCGGGGAGCGGACCGGATGTGATATGGCTGTCACCTGGTAAGATGGGGACTTATCCCATCACGCTGGTAGTTACCGACGGTGAAGGAGGCGTGGCGACGGAGAATATCAGTATCAGGGTGCTCACCAATGCTGATGGGACTGCCACCCCCACCGTGGAGGTTGGATTAAAGTTGGGAGATACGGAGACGGTCATAGTGGATAAGCAGCGTGTCCGCATCTGGATGACAACCGATATCATCTGCATGGTAGAGGGCACCGGCGACTGCGACGACCTGACGTATACGTGGTCCGCCACAGGGGGCAGGATGCAGGGCAAAGGTCTGGAAGAAGGCAGGGCGGATAGGATCAGGTGGACCGCTCCCGGCGTAAGAAGCGATGCCACGGTCAGCGTTACAGTGAAAGACAGCCGGGGCAGAAAGGCCGAAGGCCAGGTTAATATCAACGTCTTTTGCTGCGGGAACTGATCAAGATATCTTTTTCAGGAATGGCGCCTGTGCGCAGGATAGCCGGTTTATCCCCGGTAACATCGACTACGGTAGACTCCACGCCTCCTGAGCACGCGCCGCCGTCCAGAATGAAATCTACCGCAATGCCTAATTGCTCCCTCACCCCTGCAGCAGTCAGCACGGCAGGCAGGTTATGCAGGTTGGCGCTGGTGCCCACAATGGGGCAACCCACTTCCTTGATCAGCCTCAGCGTAATTGCATGGCCCGGCATGCGCAGCGCAATCTTTCTGCTGCCGGCCAGCGCTATGCTGGTGAAAGACCGAGATGCTGTAAAGACTATGGTAAGCGCACCCGGCCAGAATTCGGCCATCAATTTTGTGGCCGGCTGCGGAATTTCTGCGGTCAACTCCTTTAAATGCGAAATATCGGCTATGAGGATGGGCAGCGGCAAATTGAGCGGACGGTGCTTGACTGCGAAAACCTTTGACACGGCCTTATCGTTGTATATGTCTGCGCCCAGGCCGTAGACCGTATCGGTGGGATAGGCCGCAATGCCTCCCGCCCGTATTACATCTGCGCACTTTTCAACCTGTTCCAGGATGTCCGCCGGGATATTATCGGTATAAGTGCGGTTAAGCATGGTTATTGCCCGAATTTACTTCCTTCACGTTTGAATTGGATTGACTTATTGCGGGTATACCGAGATATCTTACTCTGCCCTCTTATCATCAGCTATGGGCAATGGCCGCATCCGGATTCGCGTATCTTCGAGGATTATAATGCAGCCTTCTTCCAGGTTTTTGTGAAAAGTGGGCAGATTCGCAATAAGAAATGATGCCTGGTCCTCAGGACGCCGTGTCGACCTGCGAAAGAGAATTAACGAAGGCTTACTTTCTTGACGTAGTGCAAGCATGGTACCGAAATCAGTATCTGCAGAAATAAGGATGCGGTCCTCAATAGCAGCAAGCTGAAAAATATCTTGATCGAGGGAACTTTGCATGCCACGCTCTCTAGCATGGATGGCATCATGTCCCTGACTACAAAGCCTGGCAGCAATTATTGGTGAAAGAGCGTTGTCTACCAGGAACCTCATGGTGTTGGAACCAGGGGCAACTCTCGTTCCCGGACGGCTTCGGCAGCATAGCGCAGGGCTTCGCGTACATCTGCTGTATTCAGATCAGGGTAGGCATGCACGATTTCATCTTCTGCCATACCCTCAGCCACCATTCCCACAACGGTGGACACCGGAATGCGAAACCCTCGTATACATGGCATACCGCCCATCTGGTTCGGATCAATGCTTATACGATTAAACTTCATCTTTCTTTCTCTTGATGTACAAGTTGAACGAATATTACGCTCTTGAACATTCTACTACTGTCAGATCACTACTTGAATTTTAATCCGTACCACGCAGATAATCAACTTATCGGGCAGGGTACACAGCGTAGCTGGCCTATGATATACTTTGTCAAATGAGCGGTGGAAAAGATAAGGCGGCCAGCCACCGAATATCCACCAGCGATGATATCGAGGTCTCCACTTACCTTGAGATCGCCAAGGAGATGCAGGGCGTGCAGGCTGCGCTCAAACCCGGCGAGATGCCGCACGGCGCACGCGAGGCCGTGGCCATCATCGACTTCGGCTCGCAGTACAGCCATCTCATCGCGCGGCGCGTCAGGGAATGCAACGTTTACTGCGAGCTCTTCCCCTATGACACTCCCCTGGAAAAGATCATGGCCATCCACCCGCGGGGCTTCATCCTCTCGGGCGGTCCGGCCAGCGTGTATGAAAAGGACGCTCCGCTCACGCCTGTAGGCATATACGAGAGCCATCTGCCGGTGCTGGGCATCTGCTACGGCATGCAGCTCATCACCCACCAGCTCGGGGGGACGGTAGCGCCCGGCGCCAGGCACGAGTACGGTCAGGCCGTGCTGCACCTGAGCGACGATAAATCACCGCTTTTTCTGGACATGGAGGAAGCTCTGACGGTCTGGATGAGCCATGGCGACGAGATCATGGAGATGCCCCCCGGATTCAGGTCCGGCGCCTATACGGAGAACTCGCCCAACGCCGTGATAAGCGACGGTGCAAAGGTATTCGGCCTGCAGTTCCACCCGGAGGTAGTGCACACACCGCAGGGCAAGCAGATCATCAGAAATTTCCTCTACAACGTCTGTGGCTGCCGTGGCACCTGGACGCCCGGCAATTTCATACAGGAGAGTATCGCGGCCATCAGGGAGCAAGTCGGAGCAGGAAGGGTCATCTGCGCCCTGTCAGGGGGCGTGGATTCGGCTGTGGCGGCCAAGCTGGTGCATGCTGCCATCGGCGACCAGCTCACCTGCATCTTCGTCAACAACGGCCTGCTGCGGCGCGAGGAGCCGGAGAGGGCGCTGGAGACTTTCCGCAAGAACCTCAAGATGAATGTGGTTTATGTCGACGCCATCGACCTTTTCCTGGACCAGTTGAAAGGGGTCATCGACCCGGAACAGAAGAGGAAGAACATCGGAAGGGAGTTCATTAAGGTCTTTGAAAGCGAGGCTAAAAAGCTGGGCAAGATCGATTTTCTGACGCAGGGGACGCTCTATCCCGACGTTATCGAGAGCGCGACACCCGAGACCAAGGCGGCGGCCAAGATCAAGACCCATCATAACGTAGGCGGGCTGCCCTCCAAGATGGCACTCACACTGATCGAGCCCCTCAGGTACCTGTTTAAGGACGAGGTGCGCAACGTTGGAATTGAGCTGGGCCTGCCGGAGGACATGGTCTGGCGGCAGCCCTTTCCCGGGCCCGGCCTTGCCATCCGCATCATAGGCGAGGTAACCCGCGAGCGGCTGGATATCCTGCGCGGGGCCGACTGGATCGTGATGAACGAGATCAAGAAGGCCAAGCTGTACCGCCAGATGTGGCAGACCTTCGCCATTCTTACCGACCTGCGCAGCGTGGGCGTGATGGGCGACTTCCGCACCTACGGCTACCTGGTGGCGGTGAGGGCTGTGACCAGCCAGGATGCCATGACGGCCGACTGGGCCAGGCTGCCCTACAATTTACTGGCCACCATATCCAACCGTATCGTCAACGAGGTTCCCGGCGTGAACCGCGTGGTCTACGATATAACCAGCAAGCCGCCCTCCACTATCGAGTGGGAGTAGGCGGATCATTCATACACTATTATGAAGATTGCTGCCATCGGCGATCCCCACGGCAACCTGGAGAAGATACGCAGCATGCGGCTGGAGAAGGTTGACCTTGTCCTGCTGACGGGGGACCTGGGACAGACGGACAACCTGCGCAAGCTGGCCTTCGAATTCCTCGGTATCAAGCAGCCGGGTATGCAGGAGAGAAGCTCTTACGCTGCAGGGTTCAAAGATGCCTTCATCCAATCACACCGGACGGCACTCAAGCTGGCAGGCTATATAGCCGGCTTCTGCCCGGTCTACATCGTGCGCGGGAACGCCGACATATCGAACTACGATACCAGGGAGTTTGCGTGCGCGTTCGGGATCGAGTTGCCATACCTGTACAATGACCTGCTCAAGATAAACGGGTTGCGCCTCATCGATAACCGCCTGGCCGTTTTTCGTGGGCTGAGGATAGGAGGGGTCAAGTATTTCACGGATATAAGCTGGGCCCGGGAATTCGAGTTGGACGGCATCCCCGTGATAAAGGAGAGGGCGCTCAGGGATACGCAGGCCGTCAATAGAGTATTGAGTAGATTTGGGAAGCTCGATATTCTGGTTACACACGTGCCCCCCTATGGGGTACTTGACAGGGTGGATTCGGTGACTGTTCCGCCGTCCTGGGTGGGCAGGCATGCCGGCAGCGGGACGATACTGGAATATATACAGAGCAAGCAACCGGAGTATGTTTTTTGCGGGCATATACACGAGGCTGAGGGGTATGAGAGAGTGGGGAGGACGCAGGTTTACAACCTGGGGACAGGTGGCTGTAAGATTATCGAGATGTAACCGATCGGATTCGGGCGGGTTTAAAAACCCGCCCCTACATGGTCCATCGTAGGGGCGTATTTTTAGGTGCGCCCGCTCCTTAGAAAACAATTTGACAAAAATTTTGTATCCAAATATACTAATACGGCATGCGGACAATTAACGACAGTTGATTTAAGCAGATTTTTGGTGTATACTCGGACAGCTTGGTGAGTACACCAGGCTGTTTTGTTCTTTAACAATAGAATAGTGTATTGATGAATGGTGTCTAGTGTTCTAGTTGCAAATTTGCAGCGGGATACAGGCCGAAAGGTCTTGTGTTCATGCTGTTGTAGGTCAAAGATAATAAGGGCACAGGGCGGATGCCTTGGCGTTAACAGCCGATGACGGGCGCGGCTCGACTGCGAAAAGCCCCGGTGAGATGTCCAGCTATCTTAAGCCGGGGATTCCCTAATGGGGCAACCCATCTGGCCAAAAGCCAGATACTCTATATGAGTGGATACCAGGGGAACTGAAACATCTTAGTACCCTGAGGAAAAGAAATCGAATGAGATTCCCGGAGTAGTGGCGAACGAAAGGGGAAGAGCCTAAACCCTGCCGACTTAGTGGACTTGAGTCCTATGTCGACTGGGTGTTGCAAGGTGCAGCGGATAGTGCTCAAGAGCTATCGCAGAGTAAAAAACTTTTTACTTAGTCAAAGGTCCCTGGAAAGGGCCACCATAGAAGGTGATAGTCCCGTAGATTAAAAGTAAAAAGCTCTGGTTGCATTCTTAAGTACCACGGGACACGAGAAATCCTGTGGGAATCTGGGGTGACCACGCTCCAAGGCTAAATACTGTTAACGACCGATAGTGAACCAGTACCGTGAGGGAAAGGTGAAAAGTACCCCGTTGAGGGGAGTGAAATAGAACCTGAAACCTTGTGCCTACAAGCAGTCAAAGCCTGGATTTATCCGGGTGATGGCGTGCCTATTGAAGAATGAGCCTGCGAGTTACTTTACGTGGCCTGGTTAAGTGATTTCCATCATGGAGCCGAAGCGAAAGCGAGTCTGAATAGGGCGAATTTTGGTCGCGTGGAGTAGACACGAAACCGTGTGAGCTACCCATGGCCAGTGTGAAACCCAACTAATCTTGGGTGGAGGTACGAACCCGTAAGCGTGGCAAAGCTTTGGGATGAGCTGTGGGTAGGGGTGAAATGCCAAACGAACTCGGAGATAGCTTGTTCTCCCCGAAATGCATTTAGGTGCAGCCTCAGGTTATTAACTTGCGGAGGTAGAGCTCTGAATGAGCTAGGGGCCGTGAGGTTACCAAACTCAATCAAACTCCAAATGCCGTAAGTCGAATCCTGGGAGTGAGACCGCGCGGGATAAGCCGCGTGGTCGAGAGGGAAACAGCCCAGATCATCAGCTAAGGTCCCTAAGAGCGAGCTAAGTGGTAAAGGAAGTGATGTCGCTAAAACAGCCAGGAGGTTGGCTCAGAAGCAGCCATCCTTTAAAGAGTGCGTAACAGCTCACTGGTCGAGTGATGTCGCGCCTATAATTTAACGGGGCTCAAGTTCGCCACCGAAGCTATGGATCGCGCAAGCGATGGTAGGGGAGCGTTGTTATCGCAGTGAAGCTCGGGTGTAAACCCGGGTGGAGCAGTGACAAGTGAGTATGCAGGCATAAGTAGCGTAAAGGCATGTGAAAAACATGTCCACCGGAAGTCTAAGGTTTCCTACGCAAGGTTAATCCGCGTAGGGTTAGTCGACCCTAAGCTTAACCCAAAGGGGGTAGGCGATGGATAGCAGGTCAACATTCCTGCACCACCATTTTTTCGTTATCAGCAAAGGAGGGACACAGTAGGATAGGTTGAGCGTACCCATCGGACATGGTGCGTTCCTGATTCTAGGCGTGCCGGGGCAGGAAAATCCACTCCGGCGTCAAGCTGAGGAGAGGGGGAAAAGGAGGGGCAACCTGAGTTGACTCAACCGAGTTCACACTGTCCAGAAAATCTTCGTTGCGAGAATTTATGGTGACCGTACCGCAATCCGCCACTGGTAGACGGGGGTAAGTATCCCAAGGTGTTCGAGAGAACTCACGTTAAGGAACTCGGCAAATTAACCCCGTAACTTCGGAAGAAGGGGGCCCGCGCAAGCGGGGGCACGAAACCGGCTCAAGCGACTGTATAACATAAACACAGGTCTCTGCCAAAGCGAAAGCTGAGGTATAGGGGCTGATACCTGCCCAGTGCTGGAAGGTTAAGGAGAGAGGTCAGGGGTAACCCGAAGCTTTGAACCGAAGCCCCAGTGAACGGCGGCCGTAACTATAACGGTCCTAAGGTAGCGAAGTCCCTTGTCGGGTAAGTTCCGACCCGCACGAAAGGTGTAACGACTTGAGCGCTGTCTCAACGTGAGACTCGGTGAAATTGAAATGGGGGTGAAGATGCCCTCTACCCGCAACTGGACAAAAAGACCCCGGGAGCTTTACTATACCCTGGTATTGGACTCGAGCTGAGCTTGTGTAGGATAGGTGGGAGGCTGTGAAGTCGGGGCGTCAGCCTCGGCGGAGCCAACGGTGAAATACCACTCTTGTTTGGTTTTGGTTCTAACCTGCCGAAATGGTGGGGACAGTGCCAGGCGGGTAGTTTAACTGGGGCGGTTGCCTCCCAAAAGGTAACGGAGGCGCCCAAAGGTCCCCTCAGCACGGGTGGAAATCGTGCGTTGAGTGCATTGGCATAAGGGGGCTTGACTGTAAGACCAACAAGTCGAGCAGGGACGAAAGTCGGGCAAAGTGATCCTACGGCTCCACGTGGAAGGGCCGTGGCTTAACGGATAAAAGCTACCCCGGGGATAACAGGCTTATCTTGCCCAAGAGTTCACATCGACGGCAAGGTTTGGCACCTCGATGTCGGCTCGTCGCATCCTGGGACTGAAGCAGGCCCCAAGGGTTGGGCTGTTCGCCCATTAAAGCGGCACGCGAGCTGGGTTCAGACCGTCGTGAGACAGGTCGGTCTCTATCCGTTGTGGGCGCTGGAGATTTGAGGGGAGCTCTCCCTAGTACGAGAGGATTGGGAGGGACGGACCTCTGGTGTGTCAGTTGTCGCGCCAGCGGCAATGCTGGGTAGCCAAGTCCGGAAGGGATAAACGCTGAAAGCATCTAAGTGTGAAGCCCACCTCAAGATGAGATCTCCCACTGGTTTAACCAGGTAAGATCGCAAGAAGACCACTTGCTTGATAGGCAGCATGTGTAAGCACAGCAATGTGTTGAGCTGAGCTGTACTAATGATCGAGGTCTTTGACCTATACCAGAATGAGCACAAAACCTATTTCATCAATCACTATTTACGGCGCGGGGTGGAGCAGTGGCAGCTCGTCGGGCTCATAACCCGAAGGTCGCAGGTTCAAATCCTGCCCCCGCTACCAGGAGTATAACGAAGCCGGTTTCATAAGAAACCGGCTTTTTCGTTTCTAAAGGTAATAATACGGACCCTTCTTGAAAAAGGAGGGCCTTGCTTATTGCGATCTGCATAGAAGCCAGTCTATAATCAAATATAGTTACTATATATTTGTTTATTATGTTCAGGTAAGACAATTGGTAAATAAGATAAATGTTGGAGAGGAGAAGGTGTCCATTATTGAAATCAATCAAGAAACGTGTAACAAATGCGGCATCTGTGTGGAAGAATGTCCTCGCCGTGTAATTACTTTACCGGACGGGGGTTTCCCGCAGGTGGCAGCACCGGCAGAAGTTGCTTGTAACGGGTGCGGACATTGTGTTGCGGTGTGTCCCAGCGGGAGTTTGAACAATCGAAATTCGCCGCTGGAAATATCTCCGAAGATACAAGGAAGCCTCAAGCTCACTCCAGAACAAATCGAGCAGCTTTTAAAAAGCCGCCGTTCAGTAAGGGTCTTCAAGAACAAGCCGGTATCACGCGAAATAATCGCCCGTCTGATAGATGATGCCCGCTACGCTCCGACAGGGCATAACCTTCAAGAGGTGGAATGGCTGGTAATAGATAATAAAAAAGAGCTGGACCATATTGAAGAACTTGGTATCGATTGGCTACAGTGGGTTATTAAGAATCTGCCGCAGGCGGCGGCAGAGTCCAATATGGAAGAAAAACTGGAAAGACAAAAACTGAAACACGATGCATTTCTACGTGGTGCCCCCGTATTGATTGTTACCCATGCAAGCAAAAATAGCCCGGTCTCACTTCTGGGTGGCATTGATAGCGCTAACGCCTTGAGTTTTCTGGACCTGGCGGCTAACAGCCTGGGTCTGGCCACCTGTTGGGCGGGATATGTTTATATAATGGCCAATACCTTCCCTCCGGTTAAGGAGGCCCTGGCACTGCCTGAAGACCACGCGACTTACGGCTGTGTACTGCTGGGATATAATAAGTTCAAGTACCATAGAATACCTGTCCGCAAAGTTCCCAGGATCGTTTGGAGGTAACACAACGGGAGCACAACGACATCCGCTTATCGCTGCTCCGGAACCAGCCGAGCCTACAAGATAATTGAGGCCGGTCCGAAGGTCGCAGGTTCAAATCCTGCCCCCGCTACCAGCAGAATATATTTCGCCGGTGATTCTTAATTGAGTTTCCGGCGATTTTTATTTTGTTCACGTACCCGTCGATGAATTGTTTCTTGATCTCAGGGCTGGTGCTATCAATCGACTCAATCGCAAGGTTTATGTTCAGAATAGGGCGATATTCGATATTTTAATAGTTGTAACTATCTTCCCGTCAAATTGTTACGGCCTTCTTTGTTACGGAGAGCATTGGCAACGATTGAAGCAGAGGCCTTGAAGCTGAGATTCTTTGTGTTGATAACTAAGTCATAGAGTGTCGGGTCTTCCAACTCAGCGTGAAAATAGCTCCTGGTAAACTCTCGACGGCTGCTGTCAGAGCGTACTATCTCTTTTTTCGCCTCCTTTTCATCTAGCTTCAAATCCGTCATTACGCGACTCACTCGCATTTTGAGCGGCGCGACAACAAGTACGTGAAGTGCTCGGGGATAGTCTTTTAGAATAAACTGGCTACCTCGTCCGCGGATTACCATCCGCCGAGTTCGAGCCAATTCTCTAATAACAGCTCTTAGTGCTTTCAAATAGCGTTTGTCATCCAGAGGCATTGCAGAAGTGGATAGATATGCGCTTGCAACGCCCCTCCTTATTGCAGTGCGCGCTAATGCTTCTCCAATACGTTCCAGGAGGCTGGAAGATGGCCTCTCTTTGGCAATTATTTCGTTATCGCTTCGGTTAATTGCTGCCGCTACTTCGGCTATTATTTCTCGGTCAACATAGTCAACTTTGAGTAGATCGGCAACCAGTCTTCCTATTTCGGGTGCTCCGCTCCCCATTTGTCCTCTTATCGTTACTATCGGCATTTGACCACCTCCTATTTAGCGTCATGGGATACTCAGCGCCTCATTTGACCGGATCCATTCCCGGCTTTAACCTCCGTCCATAATAATTGGTAAGTATCAGCGGATTATATACAAATACGCGAAGCTGCCATGACCGCCCCGCAAACATTTTACTCAATCCGTCCCCGGTTGCTTGATTTTCCTTGCCACTCTCTCTTGCTTCGTGCGCCACTCTCTGAATAACCAATTCTTTAATATGATTGGAGTAACAACTGTTGTCAGCAGACTCATTAAAACCACTGCTGAGTATGTGTTCTGGAATATCAGATTTCCATTCAGCCCTATCAGCGCTACAACCATCGTGACCTCCCCCCTGGGCGCCATGCCAAAACCGACAATTAGAGAATCTTGTATATTCATGCCCTGCAGTTTCGCTGTGATCCCGCAACCGATGACCTTTGTCAAAATTGCCACCACCGTTAAGGCTGCCAGGAACAACAGCAACTCCGCCGTTATTACATGAACATCCATTAGAACACCCAGGGAGATGAAGAAGATAGATGCAAATATAATTCTGAGATACTCTGCCCCTTCTCTAAATACTTGCTCATGTCTTAGTCTGACGCCGGCAAAGGAGACACCGGCAAAAAAAGAACCTATTATAGCAGACAAGCCCGCTAACCCCGCTAACATGGCATAAAGGAAGGCTACCATGATAGCAAAGAGAAAGATAGATTCAGGATATTTCTCAGCTACCCCAGTCCTATCCAGTCTGATTATGATTCTGGCAAAAGCAATCTTGCCCAGCAAAACACTGACGACAATAAATCCGATTGCCTTTGCTACTGCTATTAAAATAGCAGTAAGTGAAAGCGTGTCTGATACGAATCCTTCTGATACGGATAAAGCCAGTAGCACCAAAACATCATCTATTACCGCAGCACCTATTATCGCTTGGGCTGCTTCGGTCTGTAGTTTTCCCATCTCCTTTAGCACATTGGAGGTGATAGCTATACTCGTTGCTGTCAGCGAAGTACCAATAAAAATGGAAGCCTTGTAATCGAACGCAAACATCTGTGCCAAAAAGAAACCGCCAAGCCAGGGTACTATAACTCCAAAGAGTGCTATGAACAGATACTTAAAATTCGCTATCTGTTTGAGCCCGAATTCCAATCCTATGGTAAAAAGCAGTACCACGGCGCCTAAATGAGCTAAGCTGACAACGAACTCAGTAGGGGTAATCCACCCGATGAAACTCGGCCCTAATAGTATGCCGACCAGAATTATCCCTACGACGGCGGACTGGTTTATCCAGTATGCGATCAGATAGCCCGCTAAAGCCATCAGCAACAGCAGGCTCATCTGAAATTCTGTTGAAGCTAGTATTGATTGTGCGGTGCCCAATTAACTTTACCCCGCTTCTTCCCGACTCTCTTATAAATAATATACATTAAGCAAATTATGAGTGTCTAATCTAGCAGAAAGGGAATCTATCCTGCTTTCCCTGACGCATAATAGAAATGAGGGTCGTGGAATATTGTTGACTCTCCTGATAAACAACCGATCAATATCGGAAGACAGCAGCTATTGTTGCGCTATCGGGCACCGCTTCAGGCGCCACAGCGAATACGGCCCCACTATTAAGGAGAGTGTATATTGCAGAGAAATCCAGTAAATCCTGGTCACCTGGCTGCATTTCTTGATGGAGACTGGCCCGGCTGTTTTCCAAATCGAAGGTGCCCCAGGCTTGAATACCAACTGCTACAAACAACAAATCAATTCGACCGTGATAAGATGCCGGTACAATTTCTATCAGGTTGTTTGTAACTTTGTCCGTGCCTGAAAGCTCTTGATAGCGCGCGGCTGCTTGCGTTCGTGTTTTTATAAAGTGCGGCTCGGCACTGGCCCACGCGCGGTCGCGCAATTCATCATTGCTCAGCTCCTCGGGGTTCCCCTTGATGCCGTCACTCATTAGATGTTTATAAGTATTTGCTTTCGCATAAATTGGTAGCAGGTAGTCTACTCCCGCCAATATCAAAGGGACCTGTTCATTGCGAAGCAATTCGTTCAAACCTGAATCGATTCGACAAAAGAACTTGAGGAGGTTCATCTTGATATCGTCGATGCTATGTCCATGACCATGAAAAATGGCTGATCGTTCGCCTTTTCTTACAGGTGAAGCAGTATGTAGCTGTAGGTTTCTCTCATAATCGCTGCGAAGGATATCTGCCAGACTTTTCGGCATATTTTTCAGAATAACTTCGGTAGCAGTGTGCCGTGTGCATTCCAGCATCCTCACACTATTCTGACTTAATGCCAGTACATAAAAACGCCCGTCGCTTGCTAGCAAGGCAAGAAGAGGTTTGATGTGGAAACGATGAGTGACAACCACGAGTTCTTCGAACGATAAAGGGACTCTATAGCAGCGAAACAATCCGGCAGCAGAGAATAATGCCAAGCCGTCGCTCTGATGTCGCCAGAAGAACGCACGTTTAAACAGTTTATTAATAGGATCCAGCAGTGCTTTTATTTCTATAGAAGGCAGCCCCATATCAACCAATCTCTCCTGAGCTTCCCGTACTAGGTTCTTCAATCTGATGGGGTCCTGCCTTATTTGTTCTCCCGCACGATGCGTGGGCATATAGATCGAAACACAAGGCCCCACAGGGTTTTCTACGAGTATTCTTACATCATCCATCGACAGCATGCCCATACCGGTAGCCCTCCTATAATGCAGAATTCATGCATGTGAGTACGAGTGTTCAAGTGAACTCAATTTCACCGACGTCATACGCTCGTCTTTATTAATTGCCATGTGTCACAACCCGGCAATGATCTTACAGTCAGACAGGTCTCAGCTATCAGATGAAGTCATGTCTATTACACATGGGAAATATAGCGCCTTTTTCTGCCGTGCTCTTTAGCCAGCTTAGCAAATTGACTCCACTTTAATACGCGACCGATACCACGGCGACTACCACTCGGGAGCCAAAAAAGATTTCCTTGACTGACCTTAAGCTCACCGAGCTTTGTATCGTTTTCCTTTACCTCAAACACAATGTCATTAGCACCTACCAGCAGTCGAGGTATACCCGTAATAATAACCTGATGACTAGCCATACTAACCTCCTGTGAACTCATCTGGGCGCATTATACAACTGTTTTAGTATATTGATCCTCTCCCCGAAAACAGCGCCAGACGGAATGCGAGTTTTGTGGGATGATTAATATGTTTAAAGGAGGATCGTCCCATGAAAAAATCCCGGTACTCGGCAGAGCAAATCGCCTTTGCTC
>Ga0268284_1000337_pt1 | contig 35644 bp, 19 predicted proteins | sample saktaG_14_FD_190137 | JGI IMG/M metagenome (GOLD analysis project Ga0268284, IMG submission 190137) | Saline water microbial communities from Sakinaw Lake, British Columbia, Canada - sak_2013_06_06_40m | ecosystem: Environmental > Aquatic > Non-marine Saline and Alkaline > Saline ...
GCAGGGTTCAGGGTTCAGGGTTCAGGGTTCAGGCAGAAAGATTTGCCACGAAGGCACGAAGAAGAAGCAGTACTAGAAATGACATTTGTGGTTGTCAAAGCGCAGCACGCTGCGGGTGCACAATAAACAATGTCTGGCTCTGCGATTTCTTCGTGTCTTGGTGTCTTCGTGGCCATAGTATCTGCGTTCAGGGGTCAGCCTTCGCGTTTGCCAAGCTGCGCGTTGAGCATGAACAGGCCGTGCACCGAATTCTTGATCAGGTCGAGCATGCGCACGATCTCATCGGCGTGCTTCTCTTCCTCAATCTGCTCGGTCACGAACCACTGCAGGAAAATCTGACTGGCAGTATCGTTTTCCTTGGTGGCCAGCGCGACCAGTTTGAGAATGCGCGCGGTGATGTACGCTTCATGCTTGGCCACGGCCTTGAACGCATCGAGCGGGTCTTTCCACTCGTTCTGCGGGGCTTTGATGGCGTCGAACGTCACGTGCGCGCCGCGATCATTGAGATATTTGTAAAACTTCAGCGCGTGGCCCATCTCTTCCTTGGCTTGCGCGCCGAGCCATTTGGCGAAGCCGCCCCAATTGGCGTGCTCAAACCAGGATGCCATGGCCAGATACAGATAGGCCGAATACAGCTCGGCATTGATCTGGGCCGTTAGTTCTTTCACTATGTTTTTACCAATCATCACGGGTCTCCTTGTGTGCGTTAGGTGTTGTTGTGCATTATACCAAATTCTTGACGACGACGAGGGCGGCGGCATAGTCCGGCTCGCTGGTCACTTCCGGCACGAGTTGGCGATAGCGAATGACGCTGTCCGGCCCGACCACGAAGACGGCGCGCGCCAGCAAGCGCAGCTCTTTGATCAGCACGCCGTAGGCGAGGCCGAAGGACGTGTCGCGATGATCCGACAGGGTCTTGACGGCGCTGACACCGGCCGCGCCGCACCAGCGCGCCTGGGCAAACGGCAAGTCCGTGCTGATGCACAGAATTTGCACTTTGGGGCCCAGCGCGGCCGCTTCTTTGTTGAAGCGCTTGGCTTCGAGATCACACACCGGCGTGTCGAGCGATGGCACGCTGATGAGCACGCTGACCGTGCCGGCCAACGTGGCCGCGGTGACCGGCGTGAGATCATTGGCCAGCACCGTGAAGGCCGGCGCGTTGTCACCCACCGCCACGTGGGCACCAACCAGATGAAACGGATTGCCCTGCAAGGTAATGCTGTCTGTCGTGCTACTCATGACCGGCTCCTGGTGAGAACGTGAAAAGGAAGCTGCTGCCGCGCGGCGGCGCGCACCGCGGCAATGGCGCGCGCGTTGGTGCTGACGCAGCGGAACCCCAATGCGATCAACTGGGCGGTATAGCGCGGATCGCCGGCCAACTCGCCGCAGACGGACAACGGCTTGGCCGCGGCGTGGGCTGCCGTGACGGTCATGTCGAGCAGCGCCCAGAAGGCCGGACGGTCCGGCTGGTACTCAGCCGCGACGGCGGCGTTGTTGCGATCCACCGCGCACAGATATTGTAGCAAATCATTCGTGCCGATGCTACCAAAGTCGGCGAGGCGCAACAGTGCGGCCGCTTCGAGGCAGGCTGCCGGGATTTCAAACAAGACGCCGTGCTGCAGCGCGGCGGCGGGCAGATCGGCGACCGCGTCGCAGAATACGTTTTTGAGCTGCGTAAATTGGGCGGCGCTCGAAATCATCGGATAGAGCACGCCGAGCGGACCATGCTGGGCGGCGCGCTGCAAGGCGCGGGCCTGCACCGCCAGCAGCTCCGGATGCGCCAGGAGAAAACGTGCGCCGCGACAGCCAAGGCAGGGATTCGCTTCCTTGGGCACCTGCAGAAAGGACAATTCCTTGTCGCCGCCAATATCGAGCAAGCGCACACAGACGGGCCTGCCGCGCAGTTGCGTGACCACCTGCGCATAGCGTGCGTATTGGGCGTCTTCATCCAGCAATGCGCCGGCCGTCAGAAATTCGTATTCCGTGCGATACAGCCCGATGCCCTCGGCATCGTGGGCCAGCACTTCGGGCAGATCGTGGACCGTGCTGATGTTGGCATGAACGGCGAAGCCAGGCACGCGTGCGGCGCCGGGCATGGCCGGCGCAACGGCCGCGACCTGCGCTGCCGCCTGCGCGCGCGTTGCGGCGCCGGGCCAGATGGTCACGGCGCCGGTCGTGCCGTTCACCAGCACGACGGTGCCGCAGGTAATCAGCGAAAGCGGGTCGCGGATGCCCGACACCATGGGGATGCCGAGCGCGCGCGCCAAGATGGCGGCATGCGCGGTTGCGCCGCCACATTCGGTGACGATGCCGCGCACCTGCGCGAGATCAAGCGTGACCATTTGGGTCGGCGACAATTCGCGCGCAACAATAATGCGCTGGCGTCCGCGTTCGCACTGGGCCACCCCCTGACAGCGCCACACCATGCCGGCCCCGGTGAGCTCTTCGAGCACGTGCGTTTTGAGGCCGTGAATGTCGACGGCGCGTTCACGAATATAGTCGTCGCCGAGCGCCTGCAGTTGGGCGGCATACCCATCAAAGGTGCGCAGCACCGCGGCTTCCGCCGTGCAGTTGCAGGTTGCCAACGTGTTGTCCAGTTTCTGGCGCAGGGCCGTGTCTTCGACCATCATGCGCAGGGCCACAAAAATATCACCCTCGGCGCGCCCGATGCGCTCACTGACATCGGCCGCCATCTGTTTGAGTTTGACCGCAACGGCGGCGAGGGCGGCGTGCAGGCGGGTCGTCTCGGTCGCCGCATCGGTCGTCGCCGTGTGGTCGTAGCGCACACGCGTGTGCTGTGCATCATTGAGCACGCACACGGGCGCGCAGGCCATGCCGGCACTGACCGGCAAACCGCTAAGCTGTGTTTCGACAAAGGCGTCAGGCATGGCATGTCGCACGGGTGCAGCAATTATGCACAGGTGCAGTGACCGGCCGGACATTCTCCCGCGGCCCTCGCAGCAGCGCGGCAAGGGTGCGCAACAGCGCGCAATGATTGACCGGCGCCGCCAGCAGTTCGGCATGCGCCGCGCGCACGACCCGTTCCGCCATGTGCTGATACGCCGCGTGTTTGGTGAGCCCGCCCAAGGCGAAAAGCGCCTGGGCAGCCAGGGCATTGGCGGATGGCACGGCATGATCATCCATGGGGCGCGGGCGCGCCAGCAAGTGCGTGTGATCCGCGGCGCTCAGGAAAAAGCAGCCGTGGACGTCGTCCCAAAAATCGCGCAGAAGTGTCTGCGCCAAGGGCTCCGCTTGTGCGAGCCAATGGCTGTCCCGCGTGGTTTGGTGCAAGTCGAGCAGGGCCAGAATCAGGCCGGCATAATCGTCGGCAAAAGCAGGCCCGCTTAGGCGGCCGGCGCAGACGCTGTGGTGCAAACGGCCCTTCACCTGCACGTGCGTCAACACAAACGTCGCGGCCCGCTCGGCGGCGGTACGGTAGCGCGCGTCTTTGGTAATGGACCATGCGCGTGCCAAGGCCGAGATCATCAAACCATTCCACGCCACGATGATCTTGTCATCCGTGGCGGGGCGCGGGCGCGCGGCACGCGCGGCCAGCAAGGCTGCGCGCCACTGGTCATGGCGCGCGTGCAGTTCTGCTGCGGTCAGTCCGTGCTGCGCGGCAAACATTGCCGGTGCAACGGCCACATGCGGAATCGTCGCGCCCTCGAAATTGCCGTCATCCGTGATGTCAAACCAGGCGCAGCACAACGCGGCCTCGTCGGCCGGCAGGCACGCGCGCACCGCGGCCGGCGTCCACACGTAATAGGCGCCTTCGCACCCCTGGCTGTCGGCGTCTTCCGCGCTGTAAAAGCCGCCGGCAGGATCGGTCAGGTCGCGCAGCACATACTCGCAAACGGCACAGGCGATGACGCGGTACTGCTCGTTTTGCGTGACTTGGTAGGCGGCGAGATAGAGCGTGGCAAGCTGCGCGTTGTCGTACAACATTTTTTCAAAATGCGGCACGCGCCAGGCGGCATCAGTCGCATAACGATGAAAGCCGCCGCCGATCTGGTCGTGAATGCCGCCGGCCGCCATGGCATCCAGCGTGCGCGTGACGCCGGCCAGCGCTGCCACGTCGCCGGTGCGCTCATACTGGCATAGCAACAATTGCAGGAGCGCGGGATTGGGGAATTTCGGTGCCGGGCCAAAACCGCCATGCTGCCGGTCGGCACTGGCCAACAAGGCTTGCACCGCGGCAGTGATCGGCACATCTGACAGTGGCGTGGCCACGGCTGGCTGCGGCGCAGGCGGTGCCTGCAGCGCGCGCGTAAGCGCATCTGCATCTGCGAGCAGGTCTGCACGACGTTCGCGCCACAGCCGCGCAATTTCCTGCACCAGCCGCGTGAAGCCCGGCATGCCGGACCGCTCTTCGGGCGGGAAATACGTGCCGCCAAAAAACGGCGCACCCGTCGGCGTCAGAAAAACCGAGAGGGGCCAGCCACCGGTGCCGGTCAGCATCTGCACCGCGGTCATGTAGAGATCGTCAACATCCGGCCGTTCCTCGCGATCAACTTTTATTGCGATAAAATGCGCATTCAACAACATGGCGATGTGCGGGTCCACGAATGACTCGTGCGCCATGACGTGGCACCAATGGCAGGCGGCATAGCCGATGGAGAGGAAGATTGGTTTGTCTTCGGCGCGGGCGCGGGCAAAGGCAGCATCACCCCACGGCAGCCAGTCCACGGGATTGTGAGCGTGCTGGCGCAAGTAGGGGCTGGCCTCGCGGGCGAGGGCATTAGCGTGGCCGGCATCGTCGTCCGGTGCGCGCGGTTTAGTTTTCATATTGGTACCAGTATACCAATTATGGCGACGGTTGTCAAGTCATGTGCCATATTGTGGCCGCCCGCGCTGAGGGCTGCTTCTCCTGCCGCGGCTACAGCAGACGTCCGTTAATTGTAGCCGCCCGCGCTGAGGGCGGCTTCTCTTGCCGCGGTCAACGCTCGCGGCTACAGCAAACGTCCGTTAATTGTGGCCGCCCGTGCTGAGGGCGGCTTCTCCTGCCGCGGCTACAGCAGACGTCCGTTAATTGTAGCCGCCCGCGCTGAGGGCGGCTTCTCTTGCCGCGGTCAACGCTCGCGGCTACAGCAAACGTCCGTTAATTGTAGCCGCCCGCGCTGAGGGCGGCTTCTCCTGCCGCGGTCAACGCCCGCGGCTACAGCAGACGTCCGTTAATTGTAGCCGCCCGCGGCGAGGGCGGCTTCTCTTGCCGCGGTCAACGCCCGCGGCTACAGCAAACGCCCGCGGCTACAGCAGACGTCCGTTAATTGTAGCCGCCCGCGGTGAGGGCGGCTTCTCCTGCCGCGGTCAACGCCCGCGGCTACAGCAGACATCCGCAATTGTAGCCGCCCGCGCTGAGGGCGGCTTCTCCTGCCGCGGCTACAGCAGACGTCCGTTAATTGTAGCCGCCCGCGGTGAGGGCGGCTTCTCCTGCCGCGGTCAACGCCCGCGGCTACAGCAGACGTCCGTTAATTGTAGCCGCCCGCGGTGAGGGCGGCTTCTCTTGCCGCGGTCAACGCCCGCGGCTACAGCAGACGCCCGTAATTGTAGCCGCCCGCGCTGAGGGCGGCTTCTCCTGCCGCGGTCAACGCCCGCGGCTACAGCAGACGTCCGTAATTGTGGCCGCCCGCGGTGAGGGCGGCTTCTCCTGCCGCGGTCAACGCCCGCGGCTACAGCAGACATCCGCAATTGTAGCCGCCCGCGGTGAGGGCGGCTTCTCCTGCCGCGGCTACAGCAGACGTCCGTTAATTGTAGCCGCCCGCGGCGAGGGCGGCTTCTCTTGCCGCGGTCAACGCCCGCGGCTACAGCAGACATCCGTTAATTGTAGCCGCCCGCGGTGAGGGCGGCTTCTCCTGCCGCGGTCAACGCCCGCGGCTACAGCAGACGTCCGCAATTGTAGCCGCCCGCGCTGAGGGCGGCTTCTCCTGCCGCGGTCAACGCCCGCGGCTACAGCAGACGCCCGCGATTACAACAATGCTTTTAAATGTTATCAAAGTGAACATGCCCAAAAAACGGCCATGTGTCTTGATGCTCCACTAGACCAGCCCGCACAGGATTATTCCAAATATATGCCAGCTTTTCCTGGTATGATTCTTCGTTTCGCAAAACATGGTCGAAGAATTCTTTTTGCCAGACTCTCTTGACGTCTGTCGTCACCTTTTGAATGGTTTTGGCTGTCCATTCTTTCCAACTGCCGACAAAGATAGAAAGTGATAATGCCTCTTGGGTTGGCGTGCATAAAAAATGAACATGATCGGGCATGATGACATAGGCGCCAATTTTCCAACCGCGCTGTTCATAAGCATTCTGCCACTCCCGGATCAGGATGGCAGCACATGCATGGCAGGCAAGAATTGGTTGACGATTGAATGTGCACACAGTCACATAGTAGATTGGGCTTCTCACCCATACCGAGGACAAACGGCATAAGTGTTTGTGCATACGGTCCTCCGTAATTGTAGCCGCCCGCGGCGCGGGTGGCTTCTCCTGCCGCGGTCAACGCCCGCGGCTACAGCAGACGTCCGTTAATTGTAGCCGCCCGCGGCGAGGGCGGCTTCTGCTGCCGCGGTCAACGCCCGCGGCTACAGCAAACGTTCGCAATTGTAGCCGCCCGCGGTGAGGGCGGCTTCTCCTGCCGCGGTCAACGCCCGCGGCTACAGCAGACGCCCGTAATTGTGGCCGCCCGCGCTGAGGGCGGCTTCTGCAACCGCGGTCAACGCCCGCGGCTACAGCAGACGTCTGCGGCTACAGCAGACGTCCGTAATTGTAGCCGCCCGCGGCGCGGGTGGCTTCTCCTGCCGCGGTCAACGCCCGCGGCTACAGCAGACGTCCGTTAATTGTAGCCGCCCGCGGTGAGGGCGGCTTCTCTTGCCGCGGTCAACGCCCGCGGCTACAGCAGACGTCCGCAATTGTAGCCGCCCGCGGTGAGGGCGGCTTCTCCTGCCGCGGTCAACGCCCGCGGCTACAGCAAACGCCCGCGGCTACAGCAGACGTCCGTTAATTGTAGCCGCCCGCGGTGAGGGCGGCTTCTCCTGCCGCGGTCAACGCCCGCGGCTACAGCAGACATCCGCAATTGTAGCCGCCCGCGGTGAGGGCGGCTTCTCCTGCCGCGGTCAACGCCCGCGGCTACAGCAAACGTCCGCAATTGTAGCCGCCCGCGGTGAGGGCGGCTTCTCTTGCCGCGGCTACAGCAGACGTCTGCGGCTACAACAGACGTCCGCAATTGTAGCCGCCCGCGCTGAGGGCGGCTTCTCCTGCCGCGGTCAACGCCCGCGGCTACAGCAGACGTCCGCAATTGTAGCCGCCCGCGGTGAGGGCGGCTTCTCTTGCCGCGGTCAACGCCCGCGGCTACAGCAGACGCCCGTTAATTGTAGCCGCCCGCGTTGAGGGCGGCTTCTGCAACCGCGGTCAGCGCCCGCGGCTACAGCAGACGCCCGCGGCTACAGCAGACGCCCGCGGCTACAGCAGACGCCTGCGGCTAGAGCACGTCGAGATCGTCCTTGGGATAGTCGGGCAGTTGCGTGGCCACGACCAGCACGACGCGCGGCGTGCGATTCGGCACGGTGGCATAGTCTGGCGCGGGCAGCAGCCAGTAGCCCACGATCGATGCTGCCGGCGCGGGCGCGCCGGGCGCGGTCTTCGTCAGCGCCAGATATTCATCAAAATATTCCGGACGGATAAGCAGCAGATCCGCCGGTGCGCCATTGGCTTGGTAGCGTAAGGCGGCGGCGTGCTCGTAATCCCAATTCAGGAAATTATTGAAGGTGCGGTCGTCGGGTGCGGCCGTGCTGCAATAGCGCGAACCGGACAGCGGCGCCATGCCCTCCGGCAACGTCACGAAAAACAGATTGCTGGCCACGTTCAGGCCGGCGATCCCGGTCAGCTTGACCAAGTCGACCGCGCCGAGGTGCGGCAGGCGTTCGAGATAATCATCGCGCACATCGTTCCAGGCATAGCGCGGGCCGACCGGCAGCGGCGTGTAGCGCACCGGCCTTTCGCCTTGACTACTGGGCGAACTAGCACTGAGCGCAATGGGGCGATTGGCGAAATCGGTGATGTGCATGCTGAAGCCCCAATCACCGCCGCCACGCTCGGTTTTCACCACAAACGTGTTCCAGCCGGCCTTGAGCACGCCGCTGTTCGCCAGCATATACGGGCGATTGGCATCCTCCCACTTGGCGCAGGCATAATAATTGCCGCGATGAATTTGGCGGCCATTCAGCCAGAGCGCGGCGCAATCATTGTAGCCCAACCAAATCCGCACTTCCTGCTGGGTCGGCGAATACACCGCGGCTGTCGCATAGGCGACGCCTTTTTCAGGCGCGGTCGGAATGAACTGCAGCAGATTCACAAAATTACTGACGGCCTCCAGCCCTTTTTGGGGGCCTAATTCGCCGGCAATGTAGGCCGTCTCGTTGCTGCTGACAAGGGTGTCGAGAAGTTTGATGCGGTGCCATGCCGCGCGCAGGAATTCGGGCCAGAGCAGTTTCGGCTGGTGCATCTGTTCAGACATGATCGTCGGCGGGTTGGTCATGTCGCGCAGGGCGCTTTGCAGCGCGTCGGCGTATTCGCGCTTGAGTTGCGCAATGGCATCCGGCGTGAAATACTTCTGCTGCACGAGCCAGGCTTCGAGCGCGGCGGGCGTGGTGTCCGGCGGCAGTGGCGCGGGCACGACCTCGAGCAGGCCCCAGTTTTTCACGACCGCTGCACCGACTACTGGATCGGCGGGTTCCTGGCGGCGATACTGCGCGGGATTCATGTAGTAATACATGGCAGAGCGGTGGCCGCTGCCCATCGAGACGATCGGTTGCTTGCCGCAGCCGTCGCTGTCATGGGTTGTGGGATAGCCTACGCCTTGCTCGCCAACGCCGCAGGTCCAGTCAAATTCGTGATTCCACTCATGCAGGAAGACTTCCCACGAGCGCTGCGCGCCGATCTGCGCGCCGCCCGCGCCGTTGACGCCGCAATCAGCGCCGCCGGCGTGACTGCTGCCGTAGCTAGCCGAGCCGATGCTGTAGTCAAACGTGCCCGGCACCGGCACGGTGCGATCGGGTGGCAGGAAAATCCAGCCGGCTTGCATGACCCAGTCAGGGTCACCGGGCTGCGTGACGCGGTACTCGGTGCACATGCGATAGGCGCCGCGCGAGGCGCCGTAGACCATTTGCTCGACATAGCGCCAGTCGTGCTGGATGGCCTGCATGTCTTCAAGCGTGAGCGGCCCGCACATGTCGGCGCGCGCCGGCGCGTGAATGGCAAAGAGCAGATCGACATCATTGCGGCCGGCGCGATGCGCCAGCATGCCGGCGCGCTCGAACAGCGGCGCAAAGGTTGCCACGGGCATGCGATTATACTCCATTGCCTCAGCCAGGCGATACGTGGCGTCGGGATCGGTCGGTGCGAGCACAACAGCCTGCTGCAAGGCCTGCAACGCTTCCGGCCACGCGGCGACGGCGCCGGCGTACAAGCCGAGGGCATAATAATTCGAGGAGGTCTGCAACGCGGGCGTGGCGGACAAGGTTGCCAGCGCCCGTTGTGCGCGCACGCGCCGCAGGGCGACGCGCGCCAGGCGCGCGCATTCATCCGCGGCATTCGTGGCCACCTGGGTGAAGCACTGCACGGCCTTCGGCCAGTCGTGCTCGGCCGCCGCCGTCAGGCCGGCGAGATAGTCTTTGGTCGGGCCCGTCGCCGCCGCCAGCGCGCGGCGCACGTCGCCTGCGGCTGCATCACCGAGGATATCCCAATCGCGTGTCGCAAAGAAACGATAGCCGAGCGACAGATGCGGTGTCGCGCTGACCAGCGTGATCGGCACCTGCTCGTGGCGCGCCACGGCCTTGAGCCACAGCGAGGTGGGGATGGCGAACAGCGCGTCATAGAGGCGCGGCGCGCCGGCCAACGGTGCAATGGTCCAAACACCGGCGGTCGTGGTGTTGACCAGCACGGTGAAGGTGGCGGGCGGATCCGTCGAAAGCACGCGCTTGGCCAGCACCAATGTCTGCAGGGCCGGGCCACCACGCCATGAAGCCGGCTCGATGACAAATTGCTCATTGCCAAGAACCGTGCGGCCGGTGACGGGCGCAGGCGCCGCGTCGCAGAAGGCGGCCGACAGCGGGCGCAGACTGCCGACACTTTCGTACCCGGCGGCGGCCTCGCTGGCGCGGTCGCCAACATTGATGACGCCGCTGGGCACCCAATCAAACTCGGGCATCCATTGGGCCGACAACACCGTGGCGCACGTAAGTGCCACCATCACTGTGAGTGAGCGGGAGTAAACAGTCATTGCGCAAGTCTCCAAAGCGGATTAACGGGTGGCAAGCATAGCGCTTGCTGATTTTTTGTTGCGAATCATCATAGCATATTCATGCCATCCGCGCAACCAAGCGCGGTGTCACCGCTACGGCGACAAGGCGGGAAGGGTGGAAAAGCAATAATCGGTGTTCAGTAATCAGTGATCAGTAATTGGTGGGGAACCGAGGACCACTGCAACGCGGGAACCAGTTCAGCCGGTGATGCAGCAAGCATCCAACATTCAACATCCAATGTCCGCTAATTTGTTTCGTTGCAAAAGAAATAGACGAAGAAGCAAAAACGCTGCACCTAAAATTGTCGCGCACGCGAGACTTTAGCGCAGATGCCTTAAACCTAAAACCTTGAACTCGGCTCCACCGACGCACCGATTATCCTGTTGCGGCCCTCGGCCGCTTTATACATTCTCGCGCGGCGCGAGAATTCACCGCAGAATCAATAACCACAAAGGAGCACAAAGATCACAAAAGAACGAGCGCGGTCAAGCGCAATCGGCAGCGCCACCCAATGCGGCCCTCGGCCGCTTTCTAAATTATTGCGCGGCGCAATAATGTATTTGGTATAATGATGCACAATGCACTCTCCGTATCCAGTGAACATTGACGATGTGCGCACGCTGACCGCGCCGTTCCAGCCGGCCGTCGTCTACCTGTACGGCTCGGCTGCGCGCGGCGCGTTGCGCCCGGACAGCGACTTGGATTTGGCGCTTGTGCCGACCGCGCCGTGCGATCCCGTGGCGCTGTATAACGCCGCGCAGGAACTGGCCATCCGCTGCGGTCGGGATGTTGATTTGGTGGATGCGTCCCAAGCCACAGCCGTCTTGCGCGCGCAGATTGTCGGCTATGGCCAGCGGTTGCTGGTCAATGATCTGCGCCGGACTGATGAATTTGAGATGTATGCGTTGAGCGACTATGCCTATGCCAACGAACGGCGCCACGGCGCGTTGACCGCCTTCCTGAGGCCCTACCATGCTCGATGATGTGATTACCAATAAAATTGCTGTGCTGGAGCGTTGCCTGGCGCGTGTGCGCGAGGAATATTGCGGCGACCCAGCGCGTTTGCAGAACTTTACGATTCAAGACGCGGTCGTACTCAATCTTCAGCGTGCCTGCGAAGCGAGCATTGATCTTGCGATGCATATCATCGCCACCTTGCGTCTTGGAGTTCCTCAAGACGCGCGCGATGCCTTTGCCATCTTGCGTGACCGTCACGTCATCTCTCCGGAAATTGCCCGCGCCATGCAGAACATGGTCGGGTTTCGCAACATCGCCGTACATGATTATCAATCGCTGCGCATCGCCGTGCTGGACAGCATTCTTACGCAGCATTTGAACGACTTCACTACTTATTGCGCCACGCTGGTCAACTATGCCGCGCCGGCCGGCGCGGCATGCAAAGGCACCTGATGAACCCCGATCCTGGCAGCGTCTGCCTTACCTGGTCAACCGCCGCATGCGCATTCTTCTCCTCGAAGTGTTTTCCGACGCAAACGGTACTATGACCGGGCGCGCAGGCACGGATTCCAGATGAAGGCCGCCGTGCAACAAAAACACATTGCCATTGTCATCAACACCATGTGCTGTGGCGGCGCCGAGCGTTTTGTGGAGAGCGCGGCGACAGAACTGCTGCGGTGCGGTGTGAGAGTAACGGTAATTGTGTTCACCTTGGATAAATCTCATTTTCAGCTTGATCCCGGTGTGCATGTGATCGGCCTTGGGCGGCGCAGCCCGTGGAATGTGGTGCGCACGGCCATGCGGTTGCGCTCCACGCTGTTGCGCCTGCGTCCCGATGCTGTGCTATCGGTCATGTCGAGCGTCACGTTTCAAACCGTTTTGGCGCTGATAGGCCTGCGGCATTTTCGGCTGTACGCACGCGAGTGTGTGTGCCACGCACAGATCTTGCGTGGCATCAACCGGCTGGCACACGTGCTGCTCTTGCCGCTGTGCCTGCGTGCGTGCCGGGCAGTTATCTGTCAGTCTGAAGGAATGCGGCAAGACTTGGCGCGCGTTTTTCATGTGCCGCTGGCCAAGACCGTGGTGATAAACAACCCGATCAACATACGCCGGTGCCAGCAGGAGGCGACCGCTCCCGTGAACCACCCATGGTTGGGACGCGCGACCGGGTATGTGGCTGTAACCTGTGCGGGCTTGTCCGCCTTCAAGGACTATCCCACCCTGTTGCAGGCCATGGCGCTGCTGAATCAGCAGTGCCGCTGTAATTTGATTGTGTTGGGCGATGGCGCGTTGCGCGCGCAACTGGTGCGGCTGCGTGACCAACTCGGGTTACAGACCAAGGTTGATTTTATCGGCGCGGTGCCCAATCCTTTTCCCTATTATGCCGCTGCCGACCTGTTCGTCTTGAGTTCGCACACGGAAGCATTTCCCAATGTCATTCTTGAGGCAATGACCTGCACGACGCCCGTCATTAGCACAGACTGCCCTTGGGGCCCGCGCGAGATTATCCGCCATGGCCACACCGGCCTGCTGGTGCCACCGCACGATCCGGCGGCGATGGCCGCCGCCATGCTGCAACTCTTGTCTGACCGCCCGCGCGCCCGTGCCATGGCTGCCGCGGCCCTGAACGACGTACAGCAACGCTTTGCCCTCGATCAGATCATGCAGCGCTACTGTGCACTGTTGCTGGGTTCGTGAGTGCACCGCCACCACCGACCCACAGTACCATGAGCTGCACACAGTGCCGCCCTGCCCACCAAACGGCGGTTTCTGCCATTGTTCTTTCACGGGCGAGTTGCTACAATATCACGATGAACAAGGGTATGTGCGATGACGACTGAATCACACGTGGGGCTGGCGCTTATGAAGCCATCGCCCGGATATGGCGATGGCGGCGCACTGACGGCGTTGATCCAGCAGGCCGTTGCGTCGGCTGGCTACGCGTTTTGCTCCCTGCGCGGTGCGTTTGCCGAAATTGTTCAGCCTGGCGCCCACGTCTTGCTGAAGCCAAACTGGGTGTTCCATTACAACAAGAGCGGTCACGGCATGGATTGTATGGTCACCCATCCGGCCTTGATCGAAGCCGTGGTGAAAGAACTTTTGCGCGCCCAGCCCGGTTCGATCACGATTGCGGACGCACCTATTCAAAGCTGCCAATTTGATGTCTTGGTGCCTTCTTCATGGGTTCGTTCATTGCAGATGCTGTCGGACAGTTGCCCGATTACCATCCGTGATCTGCGCCGCACAATCTACGTTGTTGATCGCGGGGGTGCCCACGCCCAACGCGACCTTTGGCCTGTAAGCGACTATCTGCTCTTCGATCTTGGCACGAGCAGCATGTTGGAACCGATTTCATTGCCGCCCGGTCTCTTCCGTAATACAAACTATGATCCGCGTGAACTTGCGCACACCCATTATCCGGGTGTCCACAAATATTCGCTGTGGAAAGGAGCGTTCACGACGGATGTCATCATCAATCTGCCCAAACTCAAGACGCACCGCAAAGCCGGCATCACGGGTGCGCTGAAAAATCTTGTCGGGCTGAATGGCGACAAGGACTATCTTCCCCATCATCGCGCGGGCGGCAGTGCCAGCGGCGGCGATTGCTATGCTGGTCGAAAACCACTGAAGCGGTTGGCAGAATATCTTATTGACCGCACGAATATGCGCTTGAACAAAGCCGGCTACATCTGGCTGCAAAATCTTACGTTGCTGGTAACCGCGTTATGCCGTGTCACTCACCGCCAGCGCACACTCGAAGGCGAATGGTACGGCAATGACACGTCGTGGCGCATGGTTCTGGACCTAAATCGTCTTGTCCACTATGGCAACGATAATGGCGCGATCCAGGCGCACGCGCCACGGGCGATTTACAGTCTCTCCGATGGCATTATCGCCGGCGAGGGTTTTGGCCCGCTGGCGCCGGAACCCGTCGCGCTTGGGGCAGTCACATTTGCGTCATCGTCGGCCTTCGCCGAATTGGCCCACTGTGCGCTCCTGCATCTCGACTGGCAAAAACTTCCTTTGATCCGTGAAGCATTTGCCGAGCATACCTATCCGCTGGTTACACAAGCTCCCGCCCAGCTTGTCGTCAATTACAACCATCAGCAACTCTCCTGGGAGGAAACGGCCCGCACGTACGGCAAGCCGTTCCGCCCGCCGCGCGGCTGGGTGGGACATATCGAGTGGAACGACAAAGCAGGGGGTGCGCGGCGATGAACAATGAGATTCTTCTGCTAACGGATTACCGTTCGTCGTTTTACTGCTCGACCACACGCCGCCGCGGGATTGACCTCGAACTTCTGCACGCGCAGTTCGCCGCCGCGGGCTATCACCTAAACAGGCACGCCTACAGCGAGCTGGACTTCCGCCAGACATCCTATGCGGGCCAGTATGTGCTCTATCAATCCTCCGAGGACGCCGGGTTAGAGTACAAATCGTATCTTGAAGATGTTTTGTTGATTCTGCAGATGCAAGGTGCGTTGCTTGTTCCCCGTTTCGAATGCTTTCGCGCGCATCACAATAAAGTGTTCATGGAACTGTTGCGGGATGCGCTCCATCTTCCCGAACTCTCCACGCTGCATTCCTATTGTTTTGGAACGTATGAGGATTTCACGCACGCCGTCACCCACTTGCCACCCGTCTTGGTCATGAAACCATCCGCCGGCGCGGGTAGTTTAAACGTGCATCTGGTTGATACAATCCGGGCAAAGAAGCGCGTGGCACGCCGTTTGAGCAAATCGGCTTTTCCGGGCTGGCAGGGCATAAAGGACATCATCGCCGGCTGGTACTATAAAGACTACACCTCTGCATCGTGGTACCGGCGCAAGTTCGTCGCCCAAAATTACATTGCCAACTTAATGGGCGATTTCAAAGTGTTGGTGTTTGGGGAAAAATACTATGTGCTGCAACGGGAAAACCGGCCTAAAGACTTCCGCGCCAGCGGCAGCGGCCGATTCACGTGGCCGGAAAACCCAGCGCCGGAGCTGCTGAACTGCGCCAAAACGGTTTTTCAAGCATTGCAGGTGCCCTTCTTATCAATGGATATTGCCCATGACGGCCAGTCCTATCATGTCTTGGAATTTCAATTCTTGTCGTTTGGCCATTTGACCATGCAGCGTTCACAGCGCTACTTCACGGAACAGGCCGACGGGTGGACTAGTATCGCCGAGGCGCCGGTCTTGGAACGCGAAATCGCCGCCAGCGTCGTGCGCTACATCGAACAGCTAACGCAAAAAACCGCCGCACCATAAATAGTCGCGCGGCATGACTATTTCATAAAATTCAACAGCCGCTACTTTGCTTGTAGCCGGCATAGACCAGGTAGGGGCTGAGGCCGGCAGATTCCCACCGGCGCGGCCGGACCATGTGCAACAACCACTGCAGCGGCAGGCACAAAAATTTGCACACGCGTAGCAGCCATGCTTTCCAACTGCCCACCGGCGTGTTGAAGATATCCAGCGAGAACACCCCGCTATAACCGCAGTGGACGACCCGCAACGGCAAACCATCGAACAACGCGCGAAACACCGGCACGCGCATGATCTTCAGATTGTGCAACGGGAGCACCGCCGGGTTGAATACCTTCGTTAAGAGATAGTTCACCTGCTGAATGTTTGGAATCGTTATAACCAGCAACCCGCCCTCTTTAAGCAAATGAAGGTGATGCGCGATCACCGTGCCGGGATCATCAAAATGTTCAATGAAGCCCTGCGAGAAGACGACATCAAAGCGGTCTTTGTAGCGCTGCTGCACTGCCGCATCGAAAAAATCAGCTTCGATGACATGGTCTTCGGCGACGCCTTGCGCGTGAAACAGATTGCGATTGACGGCACATCCTTGCGCGGCATATTCGATGCCGTACACGTCGCAACCGAAGCGCTTGTGGAACCGCACCAGATTGGCGCCGGGCGCACTGCCAATCTCAACAACACTGGTGCTGGCGCCGGGCGGGACTAGTTGGGGCAGCAGTTGATCCCACAAGCACACGTCGGCGTAACTGCGCAGACACCACTGCAGCAATGCGGCCCGGGTAGTATGAGTTGCGGCGCTGGGATAAAGCGCGTTCCAGTAGCCGGCGTCACTCAGGCGGCGCATGGTTTGTTCCGGCGTGGAAAAAAGCAACTGAGCAGCGACAGCAACGCGGCGGTGGCACTGGCAAGCAACAGCATGTTCACGGTATCACTGACGGTGCGACGCAATAGGTAGAAGAGCGCCAGCTCAAAGGGCACCAGGGCCATGAGCAGCCAGCCGGTCACAAACCGGCCGCGTGCCAAATCATAGATTGCACAAACCCGGGCCAGCGAGATGAAGCCCATCGCTAGGGCGTACTTTGGCAGCAGGGGCGCGTAAGTGACAAAGGTTTTATTGTAAAGCCGCATGATCGGGGTGCCCCAGACGGCATAGACGCTCACTAATACCGCGGTCGCTACCACAGTCGCCGCCAGGCTGGCATAGACATGCCGGTGGCTGTCCTGTGCCCGCAGGACATTGCGCATGACGAGCGGCATCAGGATGACGCTCAGACTCTCCGGGGCATAGCAGACAATTTTCCCGATGGTTGCCACGCCGGCATAGCCATCCGCAATCGGTCCGGGGAAAATATAATTGACGGCCTCGATGTCGACCCAGAACCACAGCGCCAGCGCCACAGTGGTCACCACGCTATTCCCGAGGGTTGCCAGTGATGATGCTTGGGGCGTCATGATGACCGGCGCTGTCGCCGGCGCTGATTTCTGCTGATAGCGCGTGGCATAATACCACGCCCACACGATCAAGAGCATGCCGGTCAGCGCCTGGGCATACACTACGCCCAGCAATTGCCAGCCCAATAGCAAGAGCCCGGCTGTGAACGCGAAGCGCAACAAGCCGTCCAAGGCCGGCCCCATCCCCAAAAGCACAAAGCGCTGTTGTCCGTGGATCACTGCGCCCCACACCGGCCGTGTCATGGTGACAACAAACAGGAGGGCCAGCCCCAGCGTGGCTTTTTGCGATTGGTAACGGAAGATTGTGCCGACATACGGACCAAGCAGCAGAATCACGCCCGCGCCGGCAACGCCCAGCAAGAGCATGCCGACAAACCAGCGCGTCGCATACTTGTACATGGCGCGCGTGCCGCCGGCCTCACAATGCCGCACTGTCTCACGGCAGATCAGGACGCTGACGGCGCTGGCGGGAATGCTAATGGCCCCAATAATGGAGAGGGCTTGGCCAAACTCACCATTGCCCAGCCAGCGGCCGAGCAGAATGTTGTACAGCAGATTGAACGCGTCGCCGATGCGCGGGCCGATCAGCATCACCAGAATGCCCGGAATCATCACCTGCGTCACGCCAGCGCGCCGCGTCAACCAATCAGTTAGTGCCCGCATAGCATTTTTCTAAATTATCGCGTCGCGCGAAACTTTGTGGAACGTGACCGTGATATTGCTGCTGCCAAACGCGCGCCGCACGCCGCGACTGTCGCAACGCTCGAGCCATTCGTCATAATGATGGGTGCCAAGCAGCATCTGCCCAAGCGTGCCGGCCACTTTTATAAAATGGCCACTGTAGAGCGCCTGATCAAGACTGAAACCGTGCCGCGTCAACAAACCGGCGAAAGTCTTGCGATCATAGCGGCGCAAGTGCCCAATGCAGCGGTCGTGATAATAATTCACCGGCCAGAGCCAGGGCCAGACATATTTCAACTTGATCGGTGCGGCCAACATACCGCGCGCGCCCGGTTTCGCCACGCGCGCAAGTTCGGCAACGAATCTGTTGTCGTCCGGAAGATGCTCAATAATGGCATTGCCAACAATTGCGTCAATGCTGGTGTCCGCAATGGGCAGCTCCAGCGCGGATGCAATCACCGGCGTGATGCGCTCGAGCACGCCTTGCTGGCGGGCCGATTGCACCAACGTAGCCATACTGGCCGGTGTCAGGTCAAGCGCGATGACATGCCAACCGGCGCGGGCCAGCTCAATCGTGATATAGCCTGAACCGGAACCGATGTCCAGTGCGGTGGCTCCGGCATGCGGCGGGCCAAAATGCTGCAAGGCCGCGTCAACATATTTGCGCATCCATGGATCAAGACGGTAGCCGCTATAGTTCTTGAATTCATTAGTAAAATACTCGATTTGCTGGGCGTAGTGACCGCAATTCTCGCGCTGATCGAGCAAGATCGGAATGCTGTCGTCGGCCAAAAGATACGTGTGCGCATTGGCACAACACATCGCAGAGCCCTGCCGAAGCAGTGGTTCATGACATTGCAGGCACCGCAAGTTGCTTTCGGGCATAAGTTGACTGTCGTTCATCGGCCGCATGGTCCTTCTTGTTAGGCACCAATTATAGCAGATTACGCGGTCGTATGCCCAAGGCAGTCGCGCCGGCTGTTTGGCTAAGGTGTTGGCGGCATGTGCAAATAGATGCCAGGCTGGGTCGGCATGTCGGCTAAGAATTTGTACGTCAGCTTGGTCTTGTAGGTGTCCTTGCGCTTGTTGTAGCGCTCGGTGTAGGTGATCATCGCGGTCGGGCTCTTGTACGTGTACTTCTTGCCGTTCTTGCTCACTAGTTGATACGGGCCACTTATGACGGCGTGAGACAGCGCGTCCACAATAGCTATTGACCAGCTTGCGTTTAACAACTCACTCCATGGGCCGGGCAGTTGCTTGCAGATCAGCATGTCCATTTTCTTGGTGTCGCGCATCGCCCATGTTTTCCTGTCGGCGAAATTGGCCGCCAACAGGGCATAGCCCGGCGTCGCGCCGCACCACGCGCCCGCTGCAACCGCGCTTTCCGCCCGCACCCAGTAGTAATAGACAAGACCGGGCACCGCCGTCGTGTCCGTGCAGTTCGTGGTCGTGACGTCCGTAGCAATGACGCCAGCCAGGTTGGTCAGTGGGCTGTCGGCGCGGTAGACGCGATATTTCGTTGCACCCTGCACGCTCTTCCAATGAACTTCGACGACATTTGTGTAGACGCCCAATGTGGCGGCAATGCTGGCCGATGCCACTAATTGACGGTAGCCGCTGTCGGGTGTGCTGGCGTCGCCTTCGACGCCGTTCTGCTGCGCGACAAGCCAATAATAGTAAAGTAGGCCGGGTGTGGCGCTGGTGTCGTCATACACCGTGTTAGTCACAACCGCGGCGATCGTGCTAGCGCTGCCGCTGTCATTGGTCACGGCGCGCAAGACGCGGTAGGATGCTGCGCCGGGCGCGGCCAACCAGGCCAGCGCGACTTTGTTGGTGAAGGTGCCGTCTGACGCGGCCAAGCCGGTCGGTGTCGCCGCCTTGCGCGTGACTGCCGTTGCCGCTGCTGTTTCTTGTCCGGCGGCATTGGTGCCATAGAGCATTAAATTATTGACGCCCACCGCCAGGGCGATTGCGGGTGACTGCCAAGCCACACCGGCGGGAAAAGATACCGTTGCGGCGGTGGCACCGTTGCTGATCCAGCAATAGCCGACAACCTCGACACTGGCTGTGCCCGCCAACACGCACGTGCTCGTCTCATAGCTGACCGTGGTCGGCGCACTGGTAATGACCAGCGCCTTTGACTGCGGTTGATACAGTTCCGTGATTTCGCCGGGCGTCAAGGCGCGATTGTAGATCCGAATATCATCCATCACGCCTTTGTAGTTTTGACTGTTGTGATCCATGTAGTTGGCGCCAAATATAAACGGCGCCAGATTGTCCACGGTGGTATATGAAATAGTCATGCTGCTATCGAAAGAGCCATCAATGTATATTTTCAGTTGATTGCTTTGCTTCATGCAAACAAAATGCCGCCAGCTATCATTGTGCAAATTGTTTGTCAGGCCATAAAGACTTTCGCGGCCATCAATCCGAAATGTGCATGAGTTATTTGGGCTGTCAACAAATAAAATAGATCCCTCATAAGGATAACCGGGGTTTGACACTTTGATAAAGACGACTGAATAATATAACGGTGCCGGCTGTGGTCCATATTTCAACCATACCGAAAGAGAAAAGTCATTGGTGTTGATGTTGAACAGCGAACTATGTGGAACTTCCATATAATCGCCGCTTCCGTCAAAATTATAGGCAGCATTGACCTGGTTAAACCTATTTGTTGTGAGCGTCGCGCCATACACCGTTCCATTATTGCCATTGCCGCTTGCATCGTTGGCATTACCGTCAAAAGGATAGTATGCAACCAACCCATCATTGATGTCAGCCCGGACACCAATCGCTGACCAAATCATGACAGCCACGATAAGCGGTGTTGCAACATGACCGGCTTGCCATAGTGTGTGTTTCATCTGTTCACTCCGCACATAAGATTACTGATGCACAATGCATGAGACACGGTGCTGGCTGGCAGCACGACCCCGGCGCGTACATCATCGCACATCATTACACATTACTAGTATAGCACAAAGAGTACAGCGGTGCAAGACGAGTATTTAGCACGTTGCACAAGCCCAATTGGATCCCGGCGCAAAATCTGCATAGGTTGTCATGCAGAGCAAGGCGAGCAGCGCACCATATTGTGCCAACACCATAACAATCCTTTTGGGCATGAAATGAGCAGCAAGTCTCGTTTGGGACCTGCTGCTCATAGTCAAACACTCTGCAAATGTGCTCTATCTGATCGGGTATTTGCCTTTACCCTTGCGGTTCCTCTTGGCATCGTAGCGCATTTCGATCGAGCCGCAGCCCTCGTACGCGCCAATCAAGAGCTGGACCGGAACCGTCAGCCGGCCGTTCACGATCGTCTCATTCAGCGCGCCCAATTCGCCGTCCAGATCGGCATAGCGCACGACGGCGTAGACAATGCCGAGTGGCTGCCCGCCATTTTGCCTGAGTTGCACAATCATCTTGACCACCGGCAGGTCGCCGTTGCGTGCATCGCCTTCAAAATAGGTGGCCCGCCGGCCATTGGGTGTGATCTCGGCGTTCAGGCCGTCAATTGGATAGGCGCCAAAGAAGAGCGTCAGCGGCAGGTGTTCTTCAAGCGTCAAACCATCCGGCACGGCAAAGGTCAGACGCACCCAGACATGATCAACGTCATCATCAGGACCCAGCACATGCTTGCGCCAGTTGATCATAAACTTGGCCAGACTGATCTCGTTGATGGCCAGGCTGTAATCGTCTTCGGGCCGGACCCGGATCACCAACGGTTTGCTGTCGCAGTTGCCGTTGTGATCAGTCACCATGACAATGAAGAAGGCGTTGGTGGCAACCAGGGCCGTGCCGCGCACGACACCATTGGATGGATTCAGGCTCATGCCGTCCGGCAGGAAGCCATCGACAATTTCCCAAGCATAGGGCGCCATACCGCCGCTTGCCTTCAGCATGACGGCATAGGCCTCCCCGACTAATGCATCCGGCAGCGCCGCCGTCAGGATCCGCACCGTCGCGGGCGTTCCGTCGGCCACGCTGAGTGCGAACAGGCGCTCGACAAATTGACTATTGCCATCCGTGACACGCACCATGAATGCATACCTGCCCGCCACTGCAGTCTGACCAGCAAGGGTGCCATTGGTCGCCAGGGTGATGCCGTCCGGCAACGCGCCACCGCTAATGGTCCACGCATAGGGGCGCACACCACCCGCCGCTTGCAGCACGGCATCGTACGGCACATTGACCGTGCCATCCGGCAGCGCCGCGGTGACAATCTCAAGCCGGTCGATGCGCTGCGTGACGATAATCAGAGCGGTGGCGCTGGCCGTCAGCAGATCATTGTCCGTCGCGACAAAGTCAATGACATGCCGGCCGACATCGCCGGCACTGGGCGTCCACGTGAGACTGGTCTTGTTGGAGTTAACGACTGCGGCGGCAGGCGCACCGTTGATAGTGAGTTCAGCCGTGCCGTCGCTGTCGCCATACTCAATGGCGAGCGTGGCAACTTGGCCGGCACAGACCACCTGCTGGGTCGGTGCAACCGTGACGAACGGCGGTTGCGGGCGATGTGCTTCGCGGGCAATTTCGTCCACGGCCAGCGCGCGACCCCAAATCTTGACTTCATCCAACCAGCCATGCAGCCATGCCCAACCCCACGAGTTAAAGCCGCCGATGCACAGATCGGCATCCGTCAGCAAGCAAGCCGGCGCCGGCCAGTTTGTGCTTGCTGCCAGAACGCCATTGGTATAGACAGCACAACGGTCGCTGGCGATCTGATAGGCCACATGCACCCAACCAAGACGACCTGCATTTGTTACCATAAGTGACCGCTCAACATTGGGCGTGCCATCTCCGGAGACAACGCTGACACCATCATCACCGGTGATGTGGCCGTACCATCCTTCAGTTATTGCTTCGCGCCGCCATTTGGCCATGATCCGATTCTTGCCGGCTTGATAGCCAGCGGTAGGCGTGCGCAGCCAGAACGCGACTGTTATGTTCGTGTTAAGAAAATCTTGGTGATGCGGCACGCGCATGTACATGGTTGCACCATCAAAGTAGGCGCAGCCTGCAACAACGCCTTGCGCCGCATACTGCGCGCCGCAATCAGTCGCGTGGTGCCCATTGCCGCTGGTGTCACAGCCCAGATCTGTCGGATCATCAAACGCATACCATGCAATCAAATTCGTTTGCGTCGCCGGCAGAAGCGATACCGGCAGATCAAACGTGTGCGTCGCAACGGTGTAATCAGCATCCCGCACACCAACGGTAAAATGTGCCGTTCCAAGCATGGTGGCTGTCCCGCACAATGTTCCGGTGTTGCACAAGCTAATGCCAGCCGGAAGATTGCCTGAAATCAGGGTCCATGTATAGGGTGCTGTTCCGCCCGTGGCTGTCAATCCAGCAAGATAGGGCATGCCGGCATGCGCGTGCGGCAGTTCCGCCGTCGTGATAACCACCGCCGCAACCGTCTGAGTCCCGCGCTTGGCTGCTTCCTGGGCGATGTCTTCTGGTGTGAGGACGCGCGCCCAGATCTTCACTTCGTCCAACCATCCCTGGAGCGATGCCCAGCCCCACGAGCTGAAACCGCCCATGCACAAATCTGCATCGGTTGTCAAGGTCGCGGGTTGCAGCCAGTTTGTGCTTGCCGCCAGAACACCATTGGTGTACATGGCACAGCGGTTCATCTCTAGCTGATAGGCCACATGCACCCAGCCAAGACGGCCCGTATTGGTCACCATCAACGAACGCTCGACATTGGGCGTGCCATCGCCGGAGACAACGCTGACACCATCATCGCCGGTGATGTGGCCGTACCATCCTTCAGTTATTGCTTCGCGCCGCCACTTGGCCATAATGCGATTTTGGCCTGCTTGATAGCCGTCCGTCGGTGTTCGCAACCAGAACGCGACGGTGAAATTCGTCGCCTGAAAATCGCGATGATCGGGCACTTGGATGTACTGACCATTACCTTCAAAATACACACAGCCATTGACGGGGCCGCGGCCACCGGCCACCGCGCCGTGATTGACGCCATGGTGCCCATTGCCACTGCTATCGTAGCCGAGATCCTGGCCATTGTCAAATTTATACCACGCGATGATGTCTGCATTCGTGCCCGGCTCTTCTTCGGCGGTATACCAGACATCCGCTTGGCAATTGCCGTCAATCATCCAGAGCCGTTCATTAAAACTCGCCAATCCAAACACACCGGGGCGTGCACTCCATTGTGCGTTATCAGTACAGCGGGCCCAGTTCGTGCCATCGGTGCTCATCCACACATCGTTTTTCATGGATGGATAGCTTCCGCCGGCCAGGTACATCGTGTCATCCAGCACCGTGACACCGTGGCCAGCCCGGACGCCCCATGGCGCGGCTGCTGTTTGCCGTGCCCAATTGGTGCCGTCGGCGCTCGCCCAGACGTCATTGCGCCCTACGCTATAGTATTCACTGCCGAGCAGATACATTTTTCCGCCCAGAACCGCGGTGTCAAACCAGGCCCGATACCCGTAGGGCGCTTGCATGGTTACGCATTGCCAGTTGGTTCCATCCGTGCTTGACCACACATCCGCTTTGTCGCCATTGTAGCCACCCAGCACCCACATTTTGCCGTCAAACACATCGGCGCCAAAGCAATTGCGGCCACCCCACGGCGCTTGGGCCGTTGCCATAGTCCAGTTTGTGCCGTCTTCGCTGGACCACACGTCATTGAGGTATGTCAAGGGGGAATAAGAACCGCCCAAAACCCATAGCTTGTTGTCATAGAAAAGGCAGCGATGGTAAGCTCGTGTGTGCCACGGCGCTGAGCTCGTCACGCAGGTCCAGTTGGAGCCGTCCTCGGTAGCCCACACATCACTGTATTCACGACTGGAATCACGCCCACCTATCATCCAGAGCTTGCCTTGTCCCACCAAGGTCTCCTGACCGGTACGCATGCCCCACGGTGCATTTTGGGTTAGGCGTTCCCAGTGTGTGCCCGTTACTGCATAGCAGAATGTAGCGCTGATCAACAAACAGGTAAGTGATGCGCGATACAGAGCGTTCATACTAGCCTCCAGAGTCCAGACTCTTGTTAATATCTCAACGCTATTTCATTATACTAATTAAGTGGTTTCTTTGTCAAATTTTGGCCACTTTGCGCGCTTTCACTGCGATGTAATGCCCATGACGCGGATCGATTCGCGCAACCCAGTAGGGCAGAGGGTAATAGCCGCTGCAGCGCACCGACTCCACTTTGAAGCCAAAGCACTCGACATATTCAATCAGTCCGCGATAGGCAAATATGCGCATGTGCTGCCATGAATTGCGTTCGTCCACTTGGCCACGGTACAGCGCAAAGGGATTGCCGATGCCGCCCTTGTGACTGATGTTGGTCAAGCTGAACATCTGCCAGCCACACAGCAAGGCAATAATGTTATGCCAACTCGACGCGTTCTCGGTCGAAATAATGGTGCAGCCATCATCACGCAACACGCGATTGATCTCGCGCATGAATGCAGCCGTGTCCGTCAGATGTTCGATGACTTGGTTTGAGTGCACACAATCGAAGAAGTTATCTTCAAAAGGAAAGGGCTTGGTCAGGTCGCCTTGGAGTGCTTTGACGCCCCGGCTGTTCGCCGCGGCAACCTTTTCGGGCACAATTTCCAAACCATACAGATGCTCTGTCCCCATACGCGCGCCGCATTGAATACTCCACGAGCCGTCATCACAACCAAGATCAACAAAACGCCCGTTCGGGTTTTTCTCCAGCATATTCAGAATGTTTTCCTTGTTGCCGTTCATCGAGCGCAGAAACATTCTATCAACAAAGCGTTGGTAGCTGTTCATTCCGACCTCAAGCTGTGTGGCATTATGATGACCTCAATTCTTTAGCACGTTAACACTAAAATTCGGCGATGTTGTTTGAACCACCAGCGTAAACGCCAGTCGGCTGTTGCAGGTACACGCCCGGTTTGGTCGGCATCGCGCCAGCAAACTTGAAGACCAATTTCGTCTTGTAGGTGTCCTTGCGCTTGTTGTAGTTCTCGGTGTATGTGATCATCGCGGTCGGGCTCTTGTACGTATACTTTTTGCCGTTCTTGGTCACCAGCTCGAACGGGCCGCTGACCAGGTCGTGCGTGAAGACGTTGATGATGCCAATCCCCCAGCCGGCATTGAGCAGTGCGCTCCATGGCCCGGGCAGTTGCTTGCAGATCAGCGTGTCCATTTTCTTGGTGTCGCGCATCGCCCAGGTCTTCTTATCGGCGAAATTGGCCACCAAAAGAGCATAACCCGGCGTTGCACCACACCACGCACCCGCCGCAACCGCGCTTTCCGCCCGCACCCAATAGTAATAGACAATACCGGGCACCACCGTCGTGTCCGTGTAATTCGTGTCCGTGACGTCCGTAGCAATGATGCCAACCAGGTTGGTCAGCGGACTGTCGGCGCGATAGACGCGATACTTCGTTGCGCCTTCGACGTTCAGCCAATGAACTTCAACCTTGTTGGTGAAGATACCCAGTGTGGCGGCAATGCTGGCCGGTGCCACTAATTGGCGATAGCCGCTGTCGGGTGTGCTGGCGTCGCCTTCGACGCCGTTCTGCTGCGCGACAAGCCAATAATAGTACAGCAGGCCGGGTGTGGCGCTGGTGTCGTCATACACGGTATTCGTCACGGCTGCGGCGATGGTCGCGGCACTGCCGCTGTCATTGGTCACGGCGCGTAGGACGCGATAGGATGTTGCGCCGGGCGCGGCCAGCCAGGCCAGCGCGACTTTGTTGGTGAAGACGCCGTCCGAGGCAGCCAGGCCGGTCGGCGTGGCGGCGCGACGCGTTACTGCCGCTAGCGCTGCTGTTGCTTGTCCGGCGGCATTGGTGCCCTGAAGCATGAGGTTGTTGACGCCCACCGCCAGGTCAATTGCCGGTGACTGCCAAGCCACACCGGCGGGAAAAGCTACCGTTGCGGCGTTGGCGCCATTGCTGATCCAGCAATAGCCGACAACCTCAACACTGGCTGTGCCCGCCAGCACGCATGTGCTTGTTTCATAACTGACCGTGGTTGGCGCACTGGTAATGACCAGCGCCATTGGCTGCAGTTGATACAGTTCCGTGATTTCGCCGGGCGTCAAGGCGCGATCATAGACCCGGATGTCATCCAGCATGCCGTGGAATTTTGAGTCATTGTCGCCGCCGATGTAACCCACAGAACCGGATGGGGTATTGACGGTTACCACCCAGGCATTGCTGGCGATCAAGCTGCCGTTGCGGTACATGCGGCGCATGGCGCCATCATAGCTGCAGACAATGAAAACCCACGTGTTTGACGTCAAGGCATGGGTTGTTGTGTGGAAAAACTCGGCATACCCATTGAGCCGATAGTTCACGTCATCCTCAAGATAGTATTGATGAACCGTGACGCTTGAGTTGACCTGCCCATTCAAGAAGAAGCGGGGGCTCTCTATGCCGTTCCCCAATCGTTTCAGCCAAAACGCGACCGTGTGGTTTTGCAGGGCACGCACGTTGGTGTTGGTGAAATTGATGTAATCGGTCAGACCATTAAAATAATAGGCGGCATTGTTTCTGCCGAAGCGGTCTTGCGCCAGGGCTGCGCCATACACCATGCCGTTGTGCCCATTAGTAAGTGCGTCATTGGGGTTGCCATCAAAGGGGAAATGGGCGACCAAGCCATCGGTAATGCCGGCACGTGCAATGAAGGGTAGCATGAGCAATAGCATTGCACTCAAGCACCGGGCATGCATGGCAGCCACGTTCATCTGTTCACTCCGCACAAGTAGTTAGCGATGTGCACACACAGGCATGTATGACTGGCAGTCGCGGCATGCCTGCGCGTATGCATCGTTGCACGTCATTACACTAGTACCATTATAGCAGTAGTTGTGTGGGGATGCAAGCGGCGGACGGTCTCGGTGCGGCGCCGGCGCCAAGTGTAAGGCCAAAAGTTTAAGGTTAAAGGTTTGCGGCATCTGGCCCATCTGCGATAAACTCCTCCGCAGCGGAATAATCTTAAGGTTCAAGTCGCTGTTCCTTTTCGTGCCTTCATGGCAATTTTTCCCGTGCAGATTTGCGATGCGGAGGTCGCTCCCCTCCCGCCGGTGGCGGGACTGACCCAAGGCCAGCAGCAACAAGCCGGCAGACGCTGCAAGAACGAGAAATTGGGAGGAAGACCGGCGGGGTTGTGGACGCAGAGATTGGGAAAAAGCGGCGCGCCTTTTACTAATGAGAGCGCTTACTTGTTGTCATGCCGGTTGTGGCCGCGGGCGCTGACCGCGGCTGTAGAAGCCGCCCTCACCGCGGGCGGCTACAAGGACACTGCAAAGTAGAAAGCGCTCTCATTACTAAAAAACCATGCGCGGCGAATGGTTTTATAAAGCCGTCCACGCCGCGGGTGGGACGGCTATGGCAGCACACGGGCAGCCATGGCGGCGGAGCCTCCATCCAACATTCGTTGGGTGCCAACGAATTTACTGTGACACCTGGGTGCGGAAGCTGGTGGTGAGGGGATCGTCGTCGGTGAGTTCCTGGCGGTCGATAATCACATCGCGGCCGGCGCTGGCGCCGATCCGATCATGGTCGGGCTGATAAATGCCATCGCGATTGACATCCACCAAGGATTGCACCGTGATCATGACGCGAAATTGGTCACTGCGGATGGTGCTCAGATTGCACATCTGCGAGTAAATATCCGGGGTCAGGCCGCGCACATTGAGCACATCTGTCAATGATCTGTACGGTTTGAGCTGGGCGCGACCGGTGGTATCGAAGCCCAGCGCGATGTTGTGCGCCAGCTCGGGTGTCACGCCGGGCAGGGCGCTCAGCACGCGTTCGCTGGCGGTATTGATGTTGATCTTGCCAAAGACCGCGCCGGGTGCCAGGTAGGCGTAGTCGAACCAGGCCGTGCCGGAACAGCGTTTCGCGTTCACGCCGCGCGCGACGATTTGGAGACGGATGCCGTTCTTGGGCGAGATATGTTGCGGATGGATTTTGCCGACGTAGGCCCCGTCGTTCTTCTCATATTGATGCTGGCTGCGGCCGCTGACAATCTCGTAGGCGTCGCCGGCACGGCTGGTGCGGCGCTCGCCCGGCAGCGGCAGTTGATCAAAGGCTTGGGTCTCGAAGTTCCAGGCCGAGACCTCCAAGCCGGCATTGTAATTTTCCTCCAAAAACTCGGTCGTGTCAATCGAGTCGCACAAGCCATACAAATAGAGGCCATAGCTATTGCGCTCAAGGCCTTTGTGTTGCCATTCCCACACGCCCACGTCGCCATTTTGGCGGGTGTAATAGAACGGCGTGGCATAGCCCGGGCCGACACTGAACTGGTCGCCTTTCTTGGCGCGCAACTGCATGCCGCTGGGCACGGAATAGCCGCCGACGACCACGCTATTCTGGGCGCTGCGCACAATGGCGAAGCTCTCGCCCTTGAGCGGGCCGGAGAGCATGCGCAAGGTCTGATTTTCCCACTGGCCGGGCTCCCAGCGTGCGCCCTCGGTGGTCACGCCGCTGTTGCCGAACGAGGCGACCTGACCGAAGGCCGGCTTCCAGCCTTGGACGTGGACGCCCACCTCCTCGGGGTCAAGGCGCACGCCCGCGACCGTGAAATATTTGCCGATCGCCCTGAGCGTCACCGTGCTGGCGGCGCCACGGCCGCGCGAACCGATGTTCTGCCAGTCTTCCGATTTGCGCACCTGTTGAATTTCGCCGACCGAGACGTACTGGTTGTCCTTGACAAAGGCCGGCACGTACGAGCCGGTCGGCAGCGAGTGATTTTTGGCCAAGCGTGGATTACCACCAAAGGTGGCGCGGCGCGACTTGACCCAGGTATAGTGGGTCGGATCGAATTTCTCGGTCGAGTAGTTGATCTCCTCCGGATCGGTTGAACCATATTCAATCGTGCGGGCGGTGATCTGATTGTACTCATCCTTGAGCGTCATGGAGAGGAAGCCGCCGGCGTGCGGCATGCCCACGATGACGGCATCATCGCCGGCCTGAATGCCGTCCACAGTCAAGTCAATCGGACCAAAGGTGAGCGTATCGCGGGTGTTGCGATAGACGACTTTGCGGATGCCGGTCGGGCCGTTGCGTTGGGGCTCGGGACGCGCGCTGTGAAACTCGACCATTTCATACTGCATTTGGTCGGGGCGCCAATTGGAGCCGCTGACCGTGCAGGTGTTGCCACGCACGCGCCGGATTTTGTAGCGCACGCCCCAGAGCGCGTCGGGCAACTCGAAGCAGCCGTAGGCCTCGTCTTGCGAGTCGCCCCAGGTGCCCGACGGCTGCGTGCCGTATTCCACATCGAAAATTTCGCGATTGTTGGTCAGGTAAAAATAGCCATTGGGCGGAATGCTGGGATTGGGATCGTTATAGAATTTGTGGGACTGCAGGTTGTAATGCGGGACCGCTTCGATCAAGCCGACCTGGTCGGCGTACGCGCCGGTGTTGATCACCACGCGCCAGTTGCGCAGGCTGATCGGCCGCGCGCTGATGTTGATCAACTCAATAATGTCCGGGCGCATGATATAGGCGACATCGAAGGAAACCTTGTTGCGATAGGCGTCGCTGGCCGCGATGCCACGGCGGGAAAAGCCGGTGCCATTGGCGCTGGTGAGCGCGACTTTGACGTAGCCGCGCCGGGCCTGCACGGCCTTGCCGTCCTGATAGGACCAGCGCAGCAGGTCAATCTGCGCCTTGCCGCCGGGGATTTCCATCGAGGTGTTTTTCAGGTCGGACTGCCGCAGCACCACCATTTCGCTTTCGCTGGCGCGCGCCGGCTCGCCATCGACATCGAGCATGCGGTTGTAGCCTTTCCAGGGGCCGGAGACGGTGCTGCTAAAAGGCCAGCCGCTGTCGCTGGTGGTGCCCTGGAAGTTCTGTTCGCCGATGTAGACAAAATAGTGCAGATTGTCGGGCGGCTTGAAGCCACGATCCCATTGGGTCGGGAACCACCAGCAGTCACTGACGCGCGGAAAGACGCAATCGGTCGCGTCATGCACGCGCCAGAGCGTGTCAATCCGCGCCGAATTGGTCGAGGAACCCACCAGCGATTTCAGAAACGTGTAGTCGTTAATCGAGTTGACGCCGACCCGCATGCTGCTAGGCATGTTGTCGAGAATCGGGTAATAGGTGTAGCTCGTGCCGCCCAACCAGATCTTGAGATAGGCATTCTTCCAGATGCCCGGCTGCCAGCCGCCCGTGTCCCGCTGCAATTGTTTGAAGTCGCTGTAGCGCGAGCCGCCCACCGAACGATTCATGTCGCTGTCCAGCTCGACCGTCACGCCGTTGGACATGCGCACCGCGATGCCATTGCTGATGTACGTGCCGCCGCCGCCATAATTGTCGACCTGGCGCAGCGCCCAGCCATAATAACGATCGTTGCCGCTCAGATTGTACCAGCGCCCGAGGCGGTGCACCAGGTTGTACTGATCATACGTGGAGGTCGGGTCGCAATGGTCGGCTTCGAAGCTGTAGCTGCCGTCATTGGCCATGATCTCGTTGAAGCAGACGGCTTCGACGCCATATTCGCTGCCGACCGTCGAGAGCACGTGATTCTCGTCGCGGTAGTCAATCACATTGGCGATCAAATTTTGCAGGCGGCGCGCAACGGGCTCGAAACGGGCGGTGTCATTGGCGGCGCGCAGCAGCTTGGTCACCTGACTGCGCGACCCGACGTTCAAGTTGACTTGGCGTTGCCACGCGTGCGTTTGTTCGTCAAAATAGGCGTCGCGCGTGCGGGTGTAGACCGTGCCGTATTGCCGCAGCGCGCGGCGCGCGTTCAGCCCGAGTTCCTTGCCGCCGGCGGCCTTGCTGGCGACTTCCTGCAGCGAGGAAAACGAGCGGTCATCCCACACTGGTTGCAGGGCATTAAACTCTTCCGGCTCGTCCACGCCCTCGTCCGGCTCATCAATCACGCCATTGGCATTGTTGTCAATTCCGTCGGCCGCATATTGCGAGGCGGTATAATTGTCATCCACGCCGCGTTGGCCGGGCGCGCCGTCACGGCCATAGCGATACGCCAGAATATTTTGGCCAAAGGCAAGGGAGATCGGCAAGCCACGCGTCCGGCCATCCGTCAGCATGGTCTCAAAGGTGCCGACGCCCTGGTGTTGCTGGCGCGGACTGAGCGTGCTGGCGCTGTTCAAATTAATCTTGCCGGCTTCATCCTGCACCACGATGGCATAGCGCCCGGCCAAGGTGCCGTCGGCCAGGTGGACATAGATCCAGCGTGCATCGCCGGATTGGCCGTTGGGATTGGGCGTGCCGTCAACCTCGACAGTATCCTCGGTGTTGTGATTTTTGCCGGGGGCAAAGGCGGTGCTCCACAGCTCGCCCGGGTCATCCCAGCCGGGTTGATCAACGACATCCTGGCGCAGGATTGCCTGGGCATGTTCGAGCGCGGATTTGGTCAGGCATTCGGCCTGCAGGCGCGTCATACTCACGCGGCCGGCGTCCTGCTCGACACTCATCAGCACGGCAAACGACGCCGCCAGCAACGCCAGAATAGTCAGCACCGACAAGACCGCAATCAATGCGACCCCGCGGTGTGACTGTCCTGCGCGCCGGACGGTTATCATCGTGCTCACCTCGTGGTGGTGTCAAACAGGGCTAGGGATGCGCGTCCACGCCGGCCATGGTCATGGCATGCGCAACCGTTTGCACATGATAGCACATTGCCGGCACATGTGTCAAGCGCTGGCGCACGGCGCAGGCTGAACTGCCGCTATCTACAAGGACCATGAAACACCAATGCGCCGGACACTGGCGCGCTTTTCTGCCGGCTCTTGGCCAGTCCCGCCAACGGCGCGGATGACCACGGCAGCAGAAGCCGCCCTCACCGCGGGCGGCTACAAAGGACGCTGCAACGTGGAACGCGCACTCATTACTAATGAATGCGCTTAGATTGGTGTCATGCCCATTGTGGCCGCGGGCGCTGACCGCGGCAGCAGAAGCCGCCCTCACCGCGGGCGGCTACAAAGGACGCTGCAACGTGGAACGCGCACTCATTAGTATCCTGACAGCAGTGGGGCCGGTGGTGCGGGGTTGACACGCGCGCATGGCTGTGCTATACTAACCGAATAACGCTGTACTCATTTTCTTCACCGCTCTCCCACCTTGGAGGCGCCATGAAAGCGTATATTGTATTGTGTTGTGTTATTTGTGCGGTCGGGGTGCAGGCTCAGTGGGTTTCGCAAACCGTGGCGCTGCAGCCGGGCTGGAACGCCGTTTTTCTCGAAGTTACGCCGCTGTCAAATGCGTGTGCCGCGGTCTTTGCCGATCCGGCCATCGAGAGCGTCTGGGCTTGGAATCGCCGCTTTCAGCCGATGCAATTTGTGCGCGATCCGGCCACGCTGCTGCCGGGCCAGCCGGAATGGTTGACGTGGTTTCCCGCGTCACACCCGCAGGCATTCTTGAATAATCTCTGGCTGGCCGAAGGCAATCGCGCGTATTTGATCAAGTGCCGCGACGATGCGGCGCCCGCACCGCTGGCCATCACCGGCCGCGCCACCTTGCCGACCATGACGTGGTACCCCGACTCGTTTAGTCTGGTCGGGTTTTTTGTCGAGGAACAGGCCCCACTCAACTTTGCCCAACTTTTGGGCGCCTCGAGCGCGCATGCTGGCCAACCCGTCTACGCGCTCAACCGCACCGGCCACTGGCAGCAAGTGGACACCGCCACGACGCCGGTCACGCGCGGCCAAGCCTACTGGATTCGCAGTGCCGGTGCGTCCAGCTTCACCGGGCCGCTGCAGGTGGAAGCGTCCGGCGCGCCCACGGTCGATTTTGGCGATATGCTGACCGAACAAGAGCTGCGCATCAAGAATGTTTCGACCAGCACGCGCACGGTGCTGCTGACGCCGCTGGCATCCGCCGCGCCACCACCGGGCGCGCCGGCTTTGGCCGGCAGCGTGCCGTTGTCCTACTGGCATGCCGAACCGGCGCGCACACGGTTCCTGTGGGAACCACTGCAGGGGACGCTGACGCAAACGTTGACGCCGGGTCAGGAATGGGTCGTGCGTGTGCTGATACGGCGGCCGGAGATGTCCCCGAGCCAAGTCCCCGGCGCGGAGTATCAGTCATTACTGCTGATTCGCGACAGCAGCGGCATGCGGGTGCTGGCGCCGATCATGGCCACGCGCGGCGCCACCCTTGACCAGGCCTTGCCGCGCGCCGGGCTGTGGGTCGGCAGTGCGCTGCTGGATCAAGTCAGCGATGTGAACGGCCCGACGACGCCCAGCGCCACGCCTTCGCCGCTGCGCTTTCGCCTGATCATTCATCAGGATTCGAATGGCGTGGTGCGCCTGTTGCAGCACGCCACCGTCATGCTGGCGCGCAACGGCGCGATGACCAACATGGTGATCATCACCAACGACGATTTGGTTCCGCAGTATATGCCGGTGCAACAAAACGGCAACGGTGTCGCCGGCCAGCGCTTCAGTTCGGTCGTGTTTGGCTTCACCCAGCCACAAGCGATGCAGTTCAACGCCGGCACGCGCGTGCTGACGACCGCGCTCACGATTGACTACAATGACCGGCTCAACCCGTTCAAGCATCTGTATCATCCCGATCACAACAATCTGGACAATTACACGACCACGCTGCCGGAAGGCGTCCAGGCCTTCACGGTCACCCGCACCATGACACTGGCCTTTTCATCCACGCCGGTGGACGGTGCGACGCAGGCGGGCTGGGGCGATACGCTGGTCGGCGGTGTCTACCGTGAAGCGCTGGATGGCCTGTATCATGAAACGTTGAACGTGCAGGGCACCTATGTATTAAAGTTTGTCAGTCCGATCACCACCTTGCTCAACTAGGGATTTTCGATGCGATCAGCGACCGCCTCTTTGTTTACCTGCAGTTTGCTCCTGTGCAGTCTGACCAGTCTTGCGGCCACACGTTATGTTGCGCTGGGTGGCAGCAACGTTGCACCGTACGCCGCGTGGGCCACGGCCGCGACGAATATTCCGATCGCGGTCGCCGGCGCGCTGGATGGCGATCTGATTCTGGTGTCGAGCGGGCGCTATGTGGTCGGCACACCGGGTGACGAATCGTCCGGCAACGGCGTGACGGTGACCAAGGCGCTGACGTTGCAGAGCGCGTTCGGACCGACGCTGACGGTGATTGACGCGAGCGGCTGGCACAAGCGCTGTGTGTATCTGGGGAACCCGGGCGCAGTGTTGCGCGGCTTTGCGCTGGAAGGCGGCTATGCGCGCACGAACCTTGGGCCGCAAATTTTCCCGGTCAGTTGTGGCGGCGGCGTGTTCTGTGACGGCGGCGGGCTGGTTGACCAATGCATCGTCACGTTCTGTCGTGCCGGCTGGCAAGGTGGCAATGCCTTTCTGAATGGCGGCGGCGAGCTGCGCAACTGCCTGCTGCAAGCCGGCGAGGCGCCGGAAAGCGGCGGCGTCTTCTGCAGCAACGGCGGCGCGGTCGTCAATTGCACCGTGGTCGATAGCTGGACCCAAGGCACGAATCTGCCGGGCGGCGTCTGGCTCATGAACGGCGGCCGGCTGCTGAACAGCATCGTGTTCGCCAACAGCAACAATGTCGGCAGTACCGCCGATGTGTACACGCAGGGCGCCGGTTGGCAATGCGACTATTCGTGCGTCAACGCAGGCTTGGCTGGCGTCGGCAATATCAGCACCAATCCGTTCTTTGATGGCCGGCGCTTGCAGCGCGCCTCGCCGTGCCGCAATGCCGGCACTAATTTATTGTGGATGGCCGACGCGGCTGATCTCGACGGCTCACCGCGCATTCTCGAAGAGATTGTTGACATGGGCGCGTATGAAACACCCGCCTTTTATTATGTTGCCTACAACGGTGGCCAGCGCTATCCATACACTTCGTGGGCAATGGCGGCCACCAACATTGCCGATGCCCTGCGCGCGGCGATACCACAGACGACCGTGCTGGTCTCGAATGGTATTTACACTGAAGCGGATACCCTCGTGCCGGGCTCGAACATAACCCTGCAAAGCACGGCTGGCGCGGCGGCCACCATCATTCGCGGCGGCCTGGGCCGGCGCTGCCTGGATCTGCGTTATGCCGGCACGGTCGTGCA
>Ga0268284_1000341_pt1 | contig 35021 bp, 28 predicted proteins | sample saktaG_14_FD_190137 | JGI IMG/M metagenome (GOLD analysis project Ga0268284, IMG submission 190137) | Saline water microbial communities from Sakinaw Lake, British Columbia, Canada - sak_2013_06_06_40m | ecosystem: Environmental > Aquatic > Non-marine Saline and Alkaline > Saline ...
AATACCAATTGGTTTATCAATCTTAAACATGCCCGGGAGATTATCGAGGACTGGCGGAGGGATTATAATGAAGTCAGGCCGCACAGCTCATTGAATCACAGAACGCCCATGGAGTATGCTTATACAACGACCGGATTCTAAGCGCCGGTGCTGCTAAATGCGGGGTAAGGTCACTTAATAAAAACAAATTGGCGATGCCAAAATCACACGACATGCCGGGGCAGACCATGCCTTTTTACGTTACATCAGCTTGTAATGCCTGCTACTGACTTTTCAGTGGGCGCACAGGTTTTCAGCCTATCATCACAACAATAGCAACGCCAAAGCCGACACACCAGACGTTGATAAAAGCGTTTAATACCAGGTCCATCTTGGATGTCTTATATAAGCCGTTCTGGATATTGAAGCTGAAGTCTAACACCCCCAAAAATAGCAGCGCGCCGGCCGCGATCAGCGACAGAGTGCTGCCCAAAGGATTATTTAACAGTAGCAGTGCGCCGGCCGCCAGCAGCAGTATGGCCAGCAATCCATCCGGGAGCGGGAAGGAGTGCTCGTACTCCATATAGCCTTGCGGAGGATTTTTCGGCGCAAGGCCTACGGTAAAAAATAATATCCAGAACAGTATTAACCCGACGCCTGTCAGCAGCTCAAGTATGGCAATTGTCATCAGTCCTCCCGGTGCAATCATTTCTTCACCTCTTCATATGAAATTTCCTATTCTTTTCTCCCTGCCGTTCCAGCAGCGGCCAGAGTTTTGTAACAAGCCACGGCCAGCACATGACTATTTTTGAAAAAATACTGAAGCTGGCGAATATATTTCAGGCCTGTTTTTTTCTATTGCCTTGATTACGGCCTGAACTATTTTTTCAGGACTTTGCGCATTGCTCAAGAACGTAAGCGGAGAGCCGCCGTGAGAGGCCTCATATTTCAGCATGGGAGTGTCGACCGAGTCAGGGAAAATAGTGGATACTTTTATGTTATGCTTCCTCAGTTCTATTGCAAGAGTCAGGAAGAAGCCCCTTAAGGCGAATTTCGATGCCGTATAAATCGAGCTGTAGGTTTCGGGAACGAGACCGGCGAGCGAGGAAACGGTTACGATATATCCCTGTTTAGCAGGTATCATTACGGCCACGACTTCCTTTGAGCAGTTGACGGCCCCCATAAAATTCACCTTCATCTGGGCGTCGATATCTTCATAGCTGCAATCTTCAAAAAGCGCCGGCCTGATAATGCCTGCGTTGTTTATCAATATATCGATTTTCAGAAATCTGTTTACGGCCGATTCTACAAGCCTTTTTACATCCGCCCTGTCCGTAATGTCGCATTCAATGATCAGCGGATTTGAGGTCAAACCGGAAGCTAATGATTCCAGGCCACTAAAATTTATATCTGCAAGAACGAGGTTTGCCCTTCTTCTGTCTAACTCCCTTGTAAGCGCCATGCCTATGCCGCCGGAAGCGCCTGTTATAACAATTGTTTTGTTTGAAAAGTCGTACATCGGCCCTGCCTTTTCTGCATTTTATTTATGTCCGGGTACTGGTCACGATAATAGGCCTCTGACACACGGCTGTCAACGACCCCTCCTGACCTAGCGTATAACTTAGCAATGAACTCCGGCATGTTCTATTTCGATGATGTAAAATTGATTATAAAATATAGGTCTGCCTGCGGCTTTCAGCATCGCCGACAAGATTGATGATAGATATGACACATGATGAACTGCATCCACTTGGAAAAGGCTACGTTCAAATCTACACGGGTAATTGCAAGGGAAAAACTACTGCTGCTCTGGGGCTGGCTTTCAGGGCCATGGGTCGTGGTTTAAAGACATACATCGGTCAATTTATGAAAGGCCAGCAATACGGCGAGCTCGAAGCCGCGAAATTAGTTAAGCCGTATATTACCATTGAGCAATACGGGAAAAAGGATTTTATACATGTTAAGAATCCTCCCGATCCAGAGGATGTCCGCATGGCCCGGGAGGGACTGGCAAAAGCATGGCTGGCTATGATGAAAGGCAACTACGACATAGTAGTTTTTGATGAGATCATTACGGCGCATTATTTTCATCTTGTTTCGCTTGATGATATGCTGAATATCGCAAGAAATAAACCGGACAAGGTTGAGGCTGTACTGACCGGCAGGTATGCGCCGAAGGAACTTATCGACGCTGCTGACCTGGTAACAGAAATGTTGGAGATCAAACATTATTATCAGCAGGGAGTAAGCGCCCGCGACGGCATCGAGTGCTGATCTGGATAAATGAATGCGGCATGGTATACTGAAGCGTTTTGAATCTTCACTGTGAGGTAACTGATGTTATATTCTTTCAGAAATAAAGAGCCTGCAGTCGGGAATGACACCTATATAAGTGAACAGGCTACGGTAATCGGTGATGTTAAGATAGGTGATAACTGCTATATCGGGCCCGGCGCCATAATACGGGGAGATTACGGCAGCATTATAATAAATTCCGGCACTGCTGTTGAGGAGGGTGTGATAATACACGCTTTTCCGTTCAATACATGCCTGATCGGGCAAAAGGTCACTATCGGGCATGGAGCAATCATCCATGGCAAGTCTATCGGCGATTTTGTTTCAATCGGGATGGGGGCAATCCTGAGCATTAATTGTGAAATCGGGGAAAACGCTATTATAGCTGAAGGTACGCTGATAAAAATGAGGCAGATAATACATCCGGGGGTGCTGGTCGGGGGCAATCCGGCCAGGGAATTAAGAAAGATAACAGATCAAGATAAAGAACACTGGGCGTGGGGTAAGCAGATGTATATAGACCTGGCCAAAGAATATTTGCAGGGTGATTTTAAAAAACTGCATACCGATTAAATTGCCGTCATTTTGCGCAGTGACAATAATTCTCCAGCCCGGCAATTTTTGCTGATCCCACTATAGTCACCCCGTAAAAGATAACCGGTTTGTCGATCAGGAAATCGGTGATCGTGTTGTTGACAACGGTGGAACCGGTTGCTACGGCAATATCGCACCAATCTAAATGCTCCCTGGTTTTTAGCGGGCTTTGTACGGACACACCATATTTATTTGAATCGATGTTGGCATTATCCATGTCGGTTACTTTTATGTCGTAACTTTTAGCCAGGGACTCAACCAACCTGGGCTGGAAACCTACCATGGCAATCCTGGGATGCCCATATTTTGCAGCTATATAACCGACCAGCGCTATGCCGCATTCCCTGGGTTCATTATCTTTGCAGTGTATGGTTTTATCAATTAGATCAAGATATCGCATTACAGCATTTAAACTGGATATGAAAATAGCCCGGCGGAAATTGTTTTTTAATTCCATTTGAGCAATGTCAATTAATTTGCCGGTATAGTCACCATACATGTCCGTATAAGCCTGTCCAATGGTATGTCTGAATTCGGCTTGTATCATCCGCTCACGGCCGGCAATCAGAGGATAGTCCCTATCTTCAGGATTTCCAATGGCCTCGTCAGGGGTAAGGGGTCTCGCTCTAATAACGACATCCTCCGATTCCAGGTGATTGTCCTGAACCAAGTCCTTCAGCGTCTTCTTCAATAAGTCGTAGATTTCCATAAGCATGACATTCCTTATAATTCGACGTTCCCCGGTATTCAGCAGCGTGCCCGCTTAACTTCCAGCCGGCGTATTAGCATACTTCACAGGCTTCCTGTGATCAAATGGACCGGATGGTCTGACTTCGGTGTACAGTCTGTTGCCCCGCTATTGCAGGCCCGGCTGGATCATTATCGTCCTCTGAGTATGTGGGTTCTTGATGTTCTTCTCATATTTGATATAGTCGGTCAAGGCTTCGACGTCCCCGACGCCGAGAAGCCTGTATTTGAGGAATCCTTTTATCAAACTTTCGCCCAGGGGTCCCATCCAGCTGATTTTGCTGACCAGCGGAGCTATACCTTTCTCGATCAGAAAATCCGTGGTGACCAGTGTGTAATCGGCGTCCATGTCCATCGGGGCGTACCCTCCCTCCGGGGTAGCCACCTGGATCTCTGTAATGCGATCTTCGCTTTTACGGCTCATGTCGATGGTCATTTTAAAGCCCGCGAGTTCAAAGCACGGCGGGGGCATTTTCACTTTAATATGAGAATTGAGGCCCATCTCCAGCATCATCTTAAGCAGGCTGCCTTTGAGCGTAATAGCCGCCAGGTTATGCCGCAGATCAAGCACCATGTGGACATCGCTGGCAAGTATGGGACCCTTGAAGATATCGTAGTCGACGTCGTACGTATCAAACAGGGCAAGCTGCACGGTCGGGTCCACCTTTTTTGCCCTCCATAGAAATGCATCGGCAATGACAGGCCCCGGACCGGTATCGTGGCCCCTGATGAGATCTTCGTCGGCGGTCCCTATGGCTGTGTTAAGATCGGACGCCAACTGGTCGACGTACGGCTGAAGCACCAGGTCCATTTCGGGATCGCTCGGATAGATCTTGATACCCGGGTTTTTGGCCAGGGCCTCCACGATCTCTGCATACTGTGGCGTGCCGGAGGCAACACAGTTCCATCCCTGTTCGTCTTCCAGCTTGAAGCCGTCGGTAGAGTATATGAACGGCTGACCGCTGTACGAACTGATCCTGCCATGGTCGTCGAAATCGAGCTTGATCTGTCCCAGCATCTGGTTGGATTCCCAGGCATGCACGATGATGACCTTGTCTCCCCCGGGTCCTGTAACTTCGGTGGGATAAGGCGTCTCCGGATTGAGTCCAATCTCAATGAATTCCGGGCCGCCCATGAATGTGTGAGAATGCCCGCCTACTATGATGTCTATGCCAAGCACGGACCCGGCGAGCTTGAGGTCCGGCTCATAGCCCAGGTGCGAAAGCACGATTATTTTATTGATGCCCAGCCCGTTGAGCTCGGATATATATTTGCCGGCGGTCTCCTCGGGCGGCAGGAATTTGACCGTCTCGCCCGGCCTTGCGATGCCCGGAGTGTCCGGCGTGATCAACCCGATAACGCCGATCTTCTGGCCGCCGCACTCCAGAACGGTATATGGTTTAACCCCGGCGGCTAGCGCCGGCTCCTGCGAGAAATCCATGTTGGCGGCAAGAACGGGGAATTTAATCGTATCGACCATTGTATTGACAAGCTGTGTGCCCCTGGCGAACTCGTGGTTGCCCAGCGTAACCGCGTCGAAGTTCAACGCGTTCATGGCTGCGAAGTCCGCCATGCCCTCGAACTTGGGCATCCAGATGGTACCCTCGGTTACGTCACCGGCGTTCAGAAACAGGATATTCTTTTCCCCGGGGCGTATATCCTTAATCGCTGAAGCCAGCAAACTAAAACCGCCGAGCGAAACCAGCGTATCCCTGCCGTTTAATTTGAGCATCAGGTCGTGCGGCATCACGTATGAGTGCGTATCACCGACATGCAAAACCGTGACCGATAAAGGTTCGCTGATTATATCCTTAAGCGGAGTTGGCGCGGCGGGCGCAGCCGGTGCGGCCGGCGCGCAGGCGGTGATTACCAGTGCCAGTGATAGTAGTAAGACAAGAGTGGCGCCTGTGGCTTTACGGAACTTTTTCATGATGCTGTTCATCGGTCTCTCTCCTTAAATCGATATTTTTATTCGGGGCACTGCCCGGCCGCGGCAACCGGCCGGCATTACGACTTTCGTCCTTTATCGCCTCATATACAGCGGCGATCTCCTGCAATGTAACCTCACGGGCATTGTTTGACAGGTGCCTTTCATCTGCGGCAACCTCCGAGGCCATCTCCTTGATATTCCAGTCGATCTCCGGGATGACGCAGTACTTTTGACGGAAGGACTTCAGTTCATCGGCATGGCCCGCATCGAAGCGATTGATCTTCATTAAATATGGCAGCACGATGGCCAGGGACAGGCCGTGCGATATGCCCCGGTCAGACAGCGGATAGGCCAGGGCGTGCCCCAGGGTCGTCCCCGTGCTGATGAGCGCCATCCCGGCCATAAGGCTGCCCATGGCGATATTGCGCCTTCCCTCCACGTCGCCCGATAAGGCGAGGCCGATATTATCCCTGGTTAACAAGTACGACTCCAGTGCCAGCGCGCGCACTATGCTGTTCCCCTTCCTGGCCCCGTAGCTTTCCATGGCATGCGCCATGGCATCCATTGCCGAACTGACCATGCCCGCAGCGGACATGGTCATCAAAAGGTCCGGATCGACTATGGCTACGTCCGCCGCAAGCTTGATGTCGTTAAAGGATTTTTTTCGCCCATCAACTTTGAGGACAGAGTTGTGAGTGACTTCGCTGCCGCTTCCCGCCGTGGTGGCGATCATAATTTTAGGCACGGCCATTTCCCGGGCGGTTTTTTTTGCCACATCCATGGCGCTCCCACCACCCAGTCCGATCACAATATCGGGCTTTACTTTGTTGGCGAATTTAAGACACGTATCTACGTCGTCGACGGACGGCTCTGGCGGCGCGGCTGAATATGTACTTGCAGTTATCCCCGCTCGATCCAGGTCGGCCAGAATGTACTTCACAGCTTGCCTTTCAAGCATGCCTCTGCTGGTGACTATGAGCGCCCTGATCCCGCCGAGCTGTTTGATCTCGCCGCCCAGCCTTCGCACCATCCCTTCACCGAAAATGATCCTGGTGGGAAGTTGAAATTCGAAGCTGCCGGCGCCGCGCGGGTAAAAATAAGCGGAGATCTCGTTTTTCAATTTACAAACCTCTCAGGCCGGCGGACCGAAATGCTTCAGCATCACCAGGTCCTCATACTCGCTGGTATTGGTGATCGTTATCCCCTGGCGGGCCGACCCGCAACAGACAAAGAGCTCATCCGCCGTCATCTGTCCGAAGCGTATCATGGCCGGCGATTCGATCTCCAATACGCCGAACTTTCCCCTGCCCTGCAGCACTATAACCCCGTAGGCATCTTTGTCCAGGATGGTTACCTTCCGGCCGGGATGAACGGTTAGCTCCTTCGCGCTGAAAAACGGGGAATTGTATACTACATCATACTCCTCGTAGCCCGACTCCTTCATCTCATCCGGCGGCTTGACCGGCCGCGGGGACAAGAACCTGTTTTCGTAGAAATCCGGGTCCGTATTCAACTCCCAATCGATCATATCTATCAGGTAATCGATATTCTTCCGGTGTTCATCGGGCACGTCCTTAACCAGGAGGTCATAAGGAATATATTTATTCCAGGTGAGGGACTGGTACATGCCGAAAACATCCGACGCCCGCTGCGGCTCGTAGGTGAGCATCGAGCCCGGCGCGTGCAGCACGCCAGCAGGCACATCCCAACCCGTGCCCGGCGTCAGGCGGTAGGCGCGGGATAAGTTCAATATCCCGTTGTCTCCGCTGTTCCATCTCTCAAGGCAGCGACGCACGTCATCCCTGATGGTGCCCGGGTTCAAGCCAAAGAACGTGTAGGGAAAAAGGCCACCGTGATTATTGAGCTGCCGTGGAAAATAATAGGCCTCCGGCTTTCCTTTCCGCCCCACACGGGCGGCAAACTCATCGTCCTGGTGGAGGTGCAGCGGTAGTGGTTCGAGGTTATCGAAGAATTTGCTGTACATGGTCCATCCGCCGTGCTTCCTCATCACCTCCGGGCCGAGGAACTCGTTGCCCGCTAACTCGATTGCCTCTTTCAATAGGATTTTATTATTACGACCGCCATCATTGCAATAGATGTAGCTCAGGCCTTCGTCTTCAAGAGTCAACGGCCCGTTGTCCGCCCTGGTGGTGGACGCGAACCAGCGCTCATCGATGCCGCCGCGGTCGGCGCCGAAGGCATAGTAGTCATCCGGATGGAGCTTAAGCCTCCTGCCCGGGATGCAGAAAGACCGCGGGACCCAGTTGGGACAGAGCCGGAAAACGCCTTTCCCCCTATCCAGGGCGGGTTCCAATAACTGTTTTTTCATGGCTTAAATAGTCTCGATGCCAGGCAAATGGACGATGGTATCGATATGATCGACGTCGTCCTTTGGAAGAGCAATGATCTTATTCGATCCCCTGCGCTGAAGCTTTATTTGACGGTGGCCCGGCTCAAGGTATGCGGACTGAGCCCCTTCCCATCTCTTACCCTTCAGCGTTATCTCCAGCGGTTCGGATCTCCCCTTCATGTTGATCACATGCAGGAGCACCCCATCCTTATAAAAACACGCGATAGTATTGAAATCCTTTTTATCCACGGATACACCCTTCGGCGCGTACCCCAGATACCTGATCGGGTACGAGCCGAGGAACAGTTCCTTCCTGGGGATATACCATTCGCCGAGGATCTCAAGCTGCCTTACATGGTCTGGATACAGGCTCCCATCCATAAGGGCGGACGTGCCGGCGGCGAATTTGCCGCCGCATGCCATGACGATCGCCGCCTGGCGCACAAAATCGTGGATGTCGTCACGCAGGTTCATATCCTGCCACCATACCGAGGTCGGTGTGATAAGTTCCCATGGGTGTTTAAAAAGCACCCGGTAAAGATTTGCCCACTTCCAGGTGCTGGTAAGGACAGATATTATGCCACCGGCTTCTTCCCGTTTCCCTATGAATGGTCCGTCAAGGGCATGGGCCTCTCCCGATGAGTAATGCTGGTGTTTATGGGAGGTGAAAAACATCGATGAAAGATTGAAGGCAAGCACGACGTCCGGGTGCCTGCTGCTGAAATGGGCGACCGTGTCCCTGGTCGTCTTATCGGACCACCACCAGTCCATCCACATGCCGTCCGGCTTATACTGCTGCACGATCTCGTCGTACTGCCCGCGCAGGTAATCGGCATAGATCTTGTAATCCACATCCGGCAGCAGGCCCAGGAACGAAGGAGTTATGCGCGGGAGGGGCTGGATGGAATCGAACTGCGGATTGTGGTCGAAAATCGACGAGTAATAATACAGGAAAGTGATATTGGCCTTCCTGCTGAGATCGGCAAATCTTCCTGCATAATCGACATCGGTCTTCCATTTGGTCAATCCCGTGTTAAACCAGCAGATGCCGTCGTGCCATTTGATTTCCAGGGAATGATAGTCCAGGCCGATCTTTTTGCTCAAGGCTACGTAGTCTTCGATCTTGCAATAAGGGCCGTTGAATTTAAGATTGCCCTTCTCATCAGTCATGGCTTTATTGAACTCTACATAGTCGCGGTCCCAGCCTACACCGGGACGTTTCTCGATCTGGTACTGCACGCAAAAGCCGGACTTCTGCCACCATTTCCGCTGATCCGGACCTCCGGGGCGCTGTTCCTTTCGTGGAAATGACATTGCTATAAGCCGGCCGGCGATAATCGCCATGCTTTTGTATGTTTCCAGCTTTGTTGCAAAATTCCACTTCATCAGTTCACTCATGCCTATACCCCTGATTAATTCGTTCTGCTACCCTGTCCGCCATCTCCGCATTATCTGATAATGAGCCGGACTCATCATTCTTCCGCGCTTACATTAAATTACTCGCATTCGATTCCACTGTCAATAGCTGTTCAGAATCACCGGACGCCCCAAGGGTTCAGTGCTAATCTCCCATACAAGTCATTGACGTGGACGAAGTAGCTGTTAAAATATGTACCGGTGGCGTAGCGCCTTGTTTCTCTTGCCGCAACTTTTAACTGACGAAGACTGCTAAAAAACACCTGAGGGGGAGGTATATAGCTTATGCGAGAGATGGACATCTCTAAAGGGTGGCACACTTTACAGGATGTTTATGACAGTGGCGAGAAGCTTAACATCTATCAGGAAAACTGGGACCCCACAACAGCTTATTTACAAGTGACGCATTCAACCATCCTGCTCACCCTGCAGGGCATCCTATCAATTTAGATCAAGAACTTGGAATGCGTCTATATGGAACCCGGCTTAACAGGCCATATGATAAACTGTAAACAAGCGCCTATACAGTGGCAAAATTGCGTACACAGGGAGGTATGAATGGGAATATATCTAATCCCGGTTCCATTTATCGTCGTACTGATCGTTTTCTACAAGATCTACCGTGATAGAAACGATCTCAAGAAAATAGCCGTCATCCAGCCACTCATTACATGCCTGAGCATGGTGGTATGTATCCTGAGTTTCTTTACTACCGGTTTCGATCTCACCTACACCGGCCTGGTAATGCTTGGACTGGCGCTTTCCATCGTTGCCGATATCATTTTTATCGATGTCAAGGACCCGAAAAAACTGGCCATTGCGCTGGGCCTGTTCCTTCTCATATACATCGCCTACTGCTCAGCGATTGCGGTGAAACAAGGTTTCCTCGCCGTAAACCTCTACATTTTCCCCATTCTTGTCCTCGTCACCGCCTTCCCCCTGGCATATATCTGGAAGGGACTCGGCTCACTCAAGATACCAGTGCTGTTCTATGTGCTGGTGCTTTGCTTTTTTATCAGCCTGGCTGTTTCCACGTTCTTCGGCTTGAAGTTCGCGGTCGTCCAGTCCGTTTTGATCACGGCTGCCGCATGTATGTTTCTGATCGGTGACCTTGAGCTGGCCGTAAGCAACTTTGCCAAACCCATGCCGCTCTATATAGGACCGATCACTTACGCGACCTCGCAGTTGCTGATGGCCCTGAGCACCTGTTATTTTACGCATTAGATGGGGAAGGCGAAGGCCACGGCTGCCTGGACCCTGAGTGCCTGCGGTTTATGACCAACCGCCCGGCGCCGTGCTCAGTCTCTTTAAAGGTAATGCCCCACGAATGATTTTGACCGGTTGCCATCGCATACGCTAGAACATAGACCGTTGACACGGGCCTGACGAAAAGATACTATCGTATTCACGAGGTATGGTGGAGCGATAATCGCTTGTTTGGCAATCGTAATATGAAATATTGGAGTAAGCAGTATATATGAGATCCGAGAGTAGCATCTTCATGAAAGTGGACGAGGTCGGGTCTGTGAGATTCTATCTTACCGACGGCAGGAGCAGCGTAGCGGATGCGATATATAGAGCGAGATTTAAGCTGTATGCCAAGGAAGACAGGTATATCGCCGATAGCGGAATACATTTGGATGTCGAAAAAAAAATGGTATATGACGTTTTTGACCCGATCTCCCTTCATTTAGTTGCTTTAAATGAAAAGGATGAGATTTTCTGCGGTATGAGGATAGTTCCCTATCAAGAGGAGATCGGATTGCCCATGGAAAACAGGTATCCCGACAAAATGATTCAGAGCAGAGCCGGCTTCAATATAACTCATTACATAGAAAATTCCGGTATTCCATCAAAAAACATTGCGGAGTTCGGCAGGTTTTTCAGGCTCACCAATAGAAAGAATGTGGATACGACATATGACCCGGTCAGTTTGCTGATCTGGAAGAACGCCACGCAGATTACAAAAAATGAGATAGGCGGCGTAAAACCTATTAATTACGCATTTGCTTATGCCGTTCCCAGCCTGGCAAAGTTGTACAGCAAATTCGGTATGGGCATGATACCCGACGCATCCGGCAATTTCGGGAATCACATATTTCCGGTGCCTACAAAACTGAATACAAACGACGGGCAAGTAACAACAGAAGACCTGGAACTTGTGCCTCTCGTGCTATCGAGAAAAAATGTCGTAGAAAGAATATGGAACGCCGACTGGGAAGCACACGATCCGACCAAGCCGAGGCTCGACAGCAAATTGCTGATGTACCTGGCGCCGGAGGAATTCGGATTGAAGCAAGATGAAATTGACAGGCAAAAAAAGGACCTGGCAGATATATTTAAAATGCTCTACGGCGAAGATGAACAGAGAAAGCCGGATGAAGACCTGGTTATATCCAGAAAATAGTCGTGCTGCACAGCGAACTGAACTTCATCTGCTTCAACTGCATTAACAGGCGCGGATGAACTGGATCACGTGCGTATGATGTCTCGGGACTACGATTTTATCAGGGCGTGCTCCAGCATTTGAATTGCCGTCTCCTCAAAGCGGGACGTATCGCATTTAAGATAGATAAAGCAGATCCTGGTTATCCACTCGACCAGCCCGCTTATAAGCTCCGCAGCCGCCAGGGTATCATATTCCCTGATTCTTCCCCTTTTAATACCCGTTGCAATAGCAGCGCGTAAGACTCTCTGCAGTTTTTTATCGGCAAACGGCCTTACATGCTCTGTACCGAGAGTGGCACGGATGTCCAGCAGGCGCACTATATCGCTATTCTTCGAAGCATACACCAGTATATTATGCACGCAAGCCCTGATCTGCTGAGGTCCCAAAGAACCTGACAGCGACTGCTGCAAAATCTCAGATATACCGCTGATGTAGCCCTCAACCAGAGCATCGGCCACAGCTAACTTGGAGTCGAAATAAAGGTATACCGTCCCGTGCGCAACGCCTGATTGCGCCGCTATCTGCGTCATAGTTGTTCGGGCGTAGCCCTGCCGGCTGAACAGATCACGCGCCACAGCAATTATTTCACTTTGCCGCCCAGGCACCGGTCGTCTTGCCATCGTATTTATAACTGATAAGTGGTCATTAATACTAACAATGTCCCCGCTGTCTGTCAATAGTATGTGCATTCTTTCGCATGTGGCCGCTTTCTCGCTTTTCCTCTGAAAGCCGCGCATATTATCCGGGATGAATCAACGTCGTCCAGAAGCATTATTACAAGTAATAAATCTGCTTCAAATGAATTAATGGCCCGTGCTCAACTGGATCCCGGATGCACGATAACCTTGAACTAAGATTTTATCAGGGCATGCTCCAGCATCTGAATCGCCGTTTCCTCAAATACGGACATATCGCATTTCAACCACATTAAACTGTACCGCGTTATCCACTCGATCAATCCACTAACCAGCGCTGCAGCCGCAAAAGGGTCGTATTCCCTAAACCTCCCTCTCTTTATACCCTCTGCAATGACAGCACTTAATATTTTCTGCAGCTTCTTATCAGCATCGGGTTGTCTTATATAATCCAAGCCGAGGTGGACTCGGATGTCGAGTAAACGCACGATGTCGGAATTCTTAGAAGCATGCAGAAGTATTTTTTGCACGCACGTTCTGATCTGCTCAGGCCCCAAAGAACCTGACACCGACCTTTCTAAAATTACAGATGCGCTGCCTATGTAGTCCTCAACCAGAGCATCTGCCATAGCTAACTTGGAGTCAAAATAAAGATATATCGTTCCGTTCGCAACGCCGGCTTGTCTTGCAATCTGCCTCATACTCGTCCGACTATATCCTTGCCGATTGAATAGATCTCGCGCAGCCGCAAGTATTACACTACGTCTCCCCGGCGCCGATCGTCTAGTCATAGTAGTTATAACTGATATTTGGTCATTAATACTAACAATGTTCCTGCTGTCTGTCAATCTAATGCGCATTCTATCGCATGGGGACCGTTTTTCCCCTGTGTACCACTCAATTGATATCAATCAACTTATTTCAGAATCATTACTTCAAGTAGTAAGATGGGTTCTTCAAAACACACTTACCGCTTCCAGTTTTTGTTCAGGATATACCCGCCCCTGACTGGGAGGCATGGGGTTGTAAATCCAGTTGACATCGATGCTTCCGCATTCCACTCCGCCAACGGTTGTATATCCCTTGAAAACACCTCTCAGCAGTACCATCTGCATCTCCAGGGACATGCAGAAGAGCGCCACCTCCGTACCCTGCGTGACGGCCTTAAGGTCTTTTCTGTAAACCGATGAGGCGAAAATTATGCGGTCACTGCCCGCGGTCTGCGCCTGAATTACCGGGGTAATGACAGGGTACCCATCCTTATCGACATACGACAGGAATTTAAGATTATCGATTTTGTCCATCAGCCTGTGTGTTAATGGATTGATGACTTCCTTGCCTGCGCCTTTGCCTCCCAGCGTTTTAGCTGCTATCGTTTTAACCGCTGCCCGGATAATACCACCCATGTTCAGAGGTTCTTTGCCGCGATGCTCAACTAAGTCTAAATAATAGACCGTGTGTATGCCGAAATACGCATTGTAGCGAAACATAGCATTGTTATTTAGCAGGTCGTATTCTTTTCCAGAGTTGGTCATTTTAACGAATGTTGCCTTGCCACGCCACATGTTTTTATCCAGTGTCATAATCAAGAAACCTGTTTTCGGGTTACCCTGGATATTAACCTTGCTCAACCCCTCGGAGAATTGTCCCCAATAAAGCTGCCCGGGTGAATTTGCCGACAGCGTGGTAATCAAGGTAATATGTGGAAGTCCCTCTTCATTGATGGTGGCCAGCAGCCCGACCTTCAACTCCGGCTCAAAGCTCTTGAGATCCGCATCTGAAAAAGCGGTGAAAATCTGTTTTTGCTTTTGCATAACCGGCCTCCTCAATTATCGCCATGGGTATTTTCTTACATGCAGTGGCTTTCGCGTTCAATTATCTCGTTTTGAAGTTCGCGGCCTACGGAAGTGAAATAAGAGTTGTATCCGGTCAGGCGTACAACGAGGTGCCGATAGGCATCGGGATTTCTCTGGGCGTCCCTCAAGATATCGGCATTTATCATATTTATCTGCATTGAGCTGCCGCCGCTTTCCGTGCAACTCCGCAGGAATGCCTTGAACTTCGTTTTATGTTCCGGATCGCTCAGCAAAGATGGACTGAGCGCTATGGTATGGCTGGCGCCGTTGGGTAACATGTTTAGATAGCCATCCCAGTCACCACCGGAAGTATCCTTGCCGCCGAGCACCTTCCCCACCGAGTTGACGTTGGCAGTCGGTCCGTTAATGTCGGCCCCATCGCACGGGCAGATGGCATTCGACAGGAACTTGCCCTTGGGACGGCCGTCCGGACTTGCCGGAAGTATATCGGCGTCTGTGATCCAGTAGATCCCCGAATGCATACCGGGACGGTACTGTTTACCCGTGGCTGGGGTCCTGTATTTCCATGTCTCGTCAGTCCACACCTGCATCACTTTTCTGCCCATCTCATCGGCGTCATCATCATCCCTGCCGTACTTGGGGGCTTTATGCAAAGCCTTGGCCTGGAGTATTTCATGCCCAATCCAGTTATCTTGCAGCGCTTTTATAAGCTCTTGCATGGTGCATTCCTTCCTGTCGAAGACAAGATACTTGACGGCGAGCAGAGAATCCACGGTGGTAGCGAAGGTTACCGCTTCCAGCGTTACAAAGTTGAGCTCGGGACCGCCCTCAGTGATATCGATTCCTTTATCGGCGCAGCCCTTAACCATACATGAAAGATACGGGGTACGGGTGAACTTAGCCTTAATACGGTCGGCCCAGTCATAAAGATGCGCAATCCTTTTTACGATTGCTCCGGTCTGTAACACATAGGCATTCCAGAATTCATCCCAGGTTTTAAATCCGTCGGCACTGCCGGTATGGACACCCCGGCGTTTACGAGGTTCCTGCTTTCCGGTCAACAGGTCCGCGCAGCGGATCAAATCGTAGCCATCGTTTAATGCATGCTCGACAGCTTTCAAGAGGTTCAGATTAATATCAACCGTGCCGGAGCGGTCGTTGCCGCACATGGTATTCTCGAGGCAGCCCACCGGCGCGTAATCCAATACATTATCGGCATTAATTAACTTCTCCACCTTTGCCATTTTTGCCTCACGCAACATACCGGCTATGGCACGCTCGTCGAAATTCAACTGGAATGGTGAGCCCTGGTTTGCGGTGATCATATCGACCATAGTATCCAGCAGCTTGTCGGGGCTGTTCCTATGCAGCCGAATACTGGGCTTGGGTTCAAGCAAGGGGCTGACCTCATCGATAACCTCGAGTATGGTGTATGTGAGATCGTTGCTCAGGTCGACTCCGCCCTTGCCCATTCCGGAGATTGTGATGAGTTGGCCCAAGGAACCGGTAATACCCTGTGAGTTTCCCATGCGCATCATGGCGTCGTATACATAGTTGCAGTGTATCCAGAAGCATTTCAGTATCTCTTTTCCGAACTCACGGTTCATTCCCTCGTCGATGGATTTCTTCCAGAAGCTGTAGAGATACTGGTCCGCCCTGCCGAAAGAGACGCCGGACCCCTGGTAATTTTCATCGCTCATAACCATCATATGTGTGAGCCAGAGTGACTGAATTGCTTCCCAGAAATTCTGTGCCGGCTCCCAGGGGACCCGTTTGAGCATATCGGCCATTTTGATCAGCTCATCTTTCCTGGCGGAGTCGGCCTCTTGGGAGGCCAGTTTGGAGCACACTTTACTGTATTCCAGAGCTACATCCCGCGCCATCGTCGATGCGGTAAGCATGGCCCTGATCTGCGCGCCCTTTTTACCTTCACGCTCTGTTCCCGACAGCGCCGCCAGTCGCCGGCTGAGCTCCTTGTGGATGCTTTTCCAGCCCTCGCGAAGGATACGCGGATAATCAGGTATCAGGTGCCCGCCGGGCACGCCGGCGTTGCCGTAACCATGATCATGGAACCATATTGCGGCGCTGCGGATGCCGTTCTTTCCGTAGACTTCCCGCGCATATTGTCGAGTCTCCTTTTGAGTAAGGCAACGGGAGGTCTGAACGTTAAAACGCCCTCCAGCGATGAGATCTCCGGGCAGCACCTCTTGCGGCAGGTAATGTACCATAACTTCCCTGATAAACCATGCCTGCCGCTCGGGCAAACTCCATTTCCAGAAGTCCTTAGCAAGCTCTACCCTGTGTGCCATTTGCTGAAATGTGCCTGTAAAAGTGGGCAGGGTTATATAGCTTTCGGGCGCTATATAGTAAGTGATCTCCTGGCACTGAATGTCCCAGGGGGTCCCGGAGGTAAAACTGACGAACTCGTTATTCCATTTGCGCTTTACCCCCTGGAAATAATAATCGCGGAGCCATTTGATACGGCCGGATAGGTTCTTCGGCTCTTTAATATGATACCTGGGTGCTCCACAGCTTTGCGTTGTCATTGTCATGCCCTCCCGCCAAATTCTTTGATAGCTCACAACGATATGGTTTTCTAATATATCTCCCGTACATTATGTCAGGTTAAATTGGCAATGCTCCCCTGTCCTTGCCTATCCCCCTCTCCAGTCCGCCGAATGCATATGGCAACCGCTGTTCAAACGGTGGAACCTGCGGCAACGGTTCTTTTCTCCCAACCTGGTACCAATATGCAGTGCTGGTCCAGTCGCCCTGCCGGTCATTTGCGTGGCCGTGCTCGATGGAAAACAATAGGGACTTCTCGAAGAAAACAGGGTCTTCAACGTGAAAACGGTACTGCGAGTGTTTGCCCGTATAATCGGAGTTACCTTTGAAATAATAGCCGTAGTATGGGGTTGAATACGTTTCACGCAGGCTGTTGTAGTTCCAGGCGCCGCAAAAATAATCTTCTGTGCCGGTCCCGTGCAGCGAGGGCGGCCAGGATTCCCCGTCGATGAAAAACATATCGTCACCCTCACCCCACCAGCCCGGCTCATTGGTGTCCACGTGAAGACAGCAGCCTACATAATGGCCCCTGCCCCTGGCGTCAAGAACGATATAGTTGTCTTTGCCGGTGGTGTTCAGCCTGTCTGTAACACCGGCGGCGTTTAAACCCTGCTTCTCATCCTTCTTTACGACCAGCCGGCGGTTCCATGATGCGTGGAACCGTGCCAGATCGCGTTGCGCATCAGGCCATGCCTGATAATCGATATAGAAGTAAAGAAGGCTCGTCTTATCTGTGTCATTGGTTACCTCAACTCTTGCGCCAGTGGCGTATGGCATGGGAAACCAGCAGTTGAGGCCCAAATAGGAGGTCTGCAGAGGCAGCGAGTTGAAATAAGCGCCGACGGCGTGTCCCAATCCGAAGAAATCTCCCAGGGGACATGATACGGATGGTGTTTTTTCACCATCCCAGTACATATTCAGTATCAGACGGCGCAGATTAAAGGGAAGGCTGGGATCGTCCTCGAAAGTCGTCATCCAGATGTGTTTGATACACCCTGCACCCGCAGTCTCTCCAAGCACAACGGTCTCGCCGGCGGGGATAAACCAGAGATCGGCATTTCCACCCGTTTTATCGAAGGACGACCATCGCCTCGATTTCACATTGCTCCTCAACCTGGCAAGATTTTCCAGTGAAGTCATACCCATATTCATATCCATCGATTTTCCTCCTTTACTTGAATCAAATAATAATCTGCCGGTTTACGCATTCTAAGTCCACCGTTTCGCGATTGTTCCAACACATACTGATCAATACCTGCCGTACAGGGGCCCGAAGTTGGCACAGGCGCGGAAATCAGCGCCCTGCGGCTCCATGGCGCCGAATGCATTCCAGACGTCCGGTCTGAAGATCCTCTCCCCAGGCACGTTATGCATGGAGATCGGTATGCGAAGCATGGCTGCCAGCGTAATAAGGTCATGCCCGATATGTCCGTAACTCAGGGAAGCATGATTGGCGCCCCAGTTGTCCATCACCGTGTAGACATCCTTGAAGGGGGTGTCGCCGGTCAGAACGGGCACAAACCAGGTGGTAGGCCAGGTCGGATCGGTCCGGTCGGTCAAAATATTGTGAATTTTTTGCGGCATTTCTACAGTGTATCCTTCGGCAATCTGCATGGCCGGTCCCAGCCCCTTGACCAAATTTATTCTGGACATGGTAACCGGCATCCCGCCGCGGGTTATAAAGCCCGAGGAATAGCCTCCGCCTCTGAAATATTCCGTCCTGGCTGGATACCAGCTTGTTGCGCTCAGGCATTTGTCCATTTCCTGCGGCGTAATTTCCCAGTACGGTTTCATCACTGGACGCCCGTTGAGAGACTGCTGGCCTGTTCCGTCCAAACAGGCGGCGCCCGAGTTAAGCAGATGGATAATACCCCCCGCCGCCTGACCCCGCAGTTTATAACCTGTCACACGTTCAACTGACGCAGAACTCCAATAGGTCCTGACATCCGCGAAAATTTGAGCAGCGCCGTTGATCAGGTGACCGAAAAGCATAGCTGCGCCGTTCAGCGCATCATTCTCGGTTGCTACGATATAAGGTTGCCGGATCCCGTTCCAGTCAAAGGACGAATTCAAAATAGCTTCCATGAAATCGCCATTGGGGAAATGGTCTGTCCACTGGCGCTGGCCTTGAAAACCGGCGCTGACGGCGTTATGCCCAATGGCCTCCTCGCTGTAGCCGATAACGTCCAGCTTCTGATTGCCCACCATCAGGTCGCGCATTATGATCGTCATCTTAACGGCGGTTTCCCAGTCATGCTCTTTTTGAGACTTTGTCCGGCGTAGCTTCGGCGAGTTGTAATCTCTGCCCTCTTTACAGGTCTGCTTTACCCAGGACAAAGCGCGGCCGTATTCTTCCTTATCGTAAATGCCCCTATCGATCCTTCGTATAAACTCAGACATATCCAGGGTCTGCACGCGCATCCCCAGATAACTTTCGAAAAAGGCCTGGTCGACAATGGAACCGGCTATACCCATAGAAACACCGCCTACGGACAAATAGGATTTTCCTCTCATATAAGCTACTGCCAATCCCGACCTGGCGAACCTGATGATTTTGTCACCGACATCATGCGGTATCGAAGCATCCGACACATCCTGGACTTCGTGACCGTAAATACCGAAAGCAGGCAGGCCTTTCTGGTTATAGCCCGCGAGCACTGCAGCGAGATAAACAGCGCCGGGACGTTCCGTTCCGTTGAAGCCCCAGATAGCTTTCGGAATAAGAGTATCCATATCCATTGTTTCCGTGCCATAACACCAGCAGGGACTTACCGTGATGGTCAAACCCACTCCCTCTGCCGCAAATTTTTCAGCAGCCCTGATGGCCTCGGTTGTACCGCCGATACAGGTATCGGCGATCACGCTTTCAACAAGAAGTCCGTTGGCGTGCCGAAGGTTTTCCGATATCAGGCCGGCGACCGCTTTCGCCATAGCCATCGTCTGATCCTCCAGTGACTCTCTGACTCCACCTCTCCGGCCATCGATGGCCGGACGGATGCCGACCCTTGGCATTCCCCCGGATAACCTGTCTACAGGCGCATTCACTTTTTTCCCTTTCATAACGGCATACCATCCTCCAACGAAATTGATCAAATCGTCAGTGAGGGATTGTTATACTAATCCCTTAAACGACGCAGGAGCTTCATGACATCGTTCTCACCGTGACCGAAATAGCTGGTCAGACGTTTATATTCGGCATAGAGCTTGTTATAGATCTCCACATTGCCAGGGATCGGATGATATATCTGTTGAACGGGCGTGGTCATGAAAACAACCGCTTCAGCATGAGAGGCATAACCGCCTTTCTCCTTTCCGGCCGATATCGCACCTAAAATTGCTGCCCCCAGAGCGGATGCATGCTGCTCGGTGGTCACATTGATATCGCGGCCTATGACATCCGCATAGATCTGCATGACGAACTGGTTTTTAGTGAGGCCGCCTCCTGCTATGATCTCACTGACCGGCACACCGGACTGGATAAAGTTCTCAATGATAATCCTCGCGCCAAAAGCTGTGGACTCAACAATGGCCCGATAAACATCCTCAGGCCTGGTTGTTAATGTATAGCCGATAAGTATTCCGCTCAGGCTGGCATCGGAGGGGATAGAGCGGTTGCCGTTCCACCAGTCGAGGGCCAGCAGTCCACTCTGCCCCGGCCTCAACAAAGAAGCCTTGGCGGACATCAGATCATGTATCGACTTGCCGCTGCGCTCGGCTTCATCCGCATATTCTTGAGGTACGTGGTTTTTAACAAACCAGGCAAAAGCATCGCCGACGGCCGCCTGGCCTGCTTCGTAGCCGAAGAGCCCCGGTACTATGCCATCCTCCACCACGCCCGATATGCCCGGCACCAGTACCTCCCGCTCCGATATCAGCATATGGCATGTCGAAGTACCCATAATCATGAACATGGTGGCCGGTTTGGCCAACCTGCACCCCAGCACTGCGACATGGGCGTCAATAATCGCGGACGCCACAGATATTCCGCGCGGCAATCCAAACCGCCTGCTCCATTGGGCATTCAGGGCGCCTGCCGGGGTTCCGGGCACCATAATCGGCCCGGCCATCTTATGAGCGTAAAGATCGCTCAAGTCAGGATGCAGGGCAGATAAAAAATCGGCTGAGGGAAAGCCATCCTTCTTATTCCAGGTAGCTTTGTATCCGGCTCCGCAGCTATTGCGTACCAGTGCCCCGGTCAGTTGCCATACGATCCAGTCACCGCCTTCGATAATACGGTCGGCAGCCCGGTAAATCGAGGGCGATTCTTCCAGCATCTGTAACGCTTTGGGCATGACCCATTCGGAGCAGATGGCGCCGCCATAGCGTTGCAACCACGGTTCATTTCTCGCCGCGGCTATTCGGTTGATACGCTCACATTGAGACCACGCAGCGTGATGCTTCCACAGCTTGGGCCACGCATGGAGTTCCTCACGATAGGTATCCAGGTAGCATAACGGTGTTCCATCGGACGTGGTGGGCATGATCGTGCAGGCTGTAAAGTCCACCCCTATGCCGATGACCGACTCCGGTGCAATCTTGCTCTGCCGCAGCACCTCCCGGGCAGTTTCCTCCATTGCTTCCAGCCAGTCGGAAGGGTCCTGCAGCGCCCAGTCAGGGGGCAGCGGATTACCGCTGCCGGGCAGAGTTCTGTCTATCACTCCATGAGGGTAGGTATATGCCGTCGTAGCTATGATCTCGACCGTGTCCACATCCAGCAACAAAGCCCGCGCAGACTCGGTACCGAAATCAAATCCTAAAGAATATCTCCTCAAGTACTCCCCCCTGTCTATTGCGTAAATGATAAATGTAGTTTACTATCCTTTAGTTAAGCCGCTCCAGCCTTCTCTATCTCGGCCCTTTTCTGAAGCTGATCGCGCAGTTCCTGAAGGTCCTTGGGAGCCAGGTATGCTGAAATAGAGATGAATATAAAGCATGTGCTCCATGCTATGATGCATATAAGTAAAATGGCATCTCTCAGCGAGGAATTGACAGCTATAATGCCGGCAATGAGGGGCGCTGTCGAAGAACCCACCACCTCGAAAAAATTCTGCAGCGCATTGGCTGTGCTGCGTACCTCTGGTAACGTCATGTCATAGACGGTGGTTATCACGTTGGGTGAGGCTATGGGCATAAAGAGGCAGGTTAACGCCAGTAGAGAACCGAAAAGGAGCGCTTCGTCGTTGGGTACATTGATCGTCAGCACCATTAATACTAATGCAATTATAATACCCGCCGCACTCACCAGCAGCCGGCCTCTCTGGTTGCGCTTGAAGAAATAGTCACCCAGCAACCCTCCGATGGGAAAGCCTGCGGCAAGCACCAGTACGGCCACGACCATGATAACAAGCACTGTATTGGTGTCGTACCCCCTCTCCACCTGAAGGTAGCGGAAGAACCAGAAGGTTATTACCTGCCAGGGGAAAACACCTGCGAAGCAGTTAAGGAAGAGAAAGATGAGTGAACGCTTTTTAAATAAGCCTAAGGCGGTCTTCCAGTTGAATTTATATTCGCCCTTCTGATCGATGCCCTGCAGCTCCGGCTCAGTGCTTCCCCTCTGCGGCTCCTTGACCCCGAAGAATATAACGATAGCCAGGACAAAGCCCATTGCCCCTGTGACATAGAAGACGCCCCTCCATCCGATAACCCCTCCTAAAATCAAAGCAAGCACCATGCCCATCAGATACCCCAGCGGCTGGGCGATCTGAAGAAATCCCATGATCTTGCCGCGGACCTTAGGCTCAAAATAGTCATTGGTTACATTGTATAAGCCCGGATAGCTTGAATCTGCAATGCCGGTTGATGAACGAGTCAGCACGAAAGCCGGAAATGTACGCACTGTTGCGCTCAGCCAGGTTGTGGCGCCCCATATCAATGCGGCCAATGCCAGCAGTTTGGTCCGTGCAAAGCGGTCATAAAGGTAACCCCACACAGGATACAGTATGGCAGCAACGATCAACGCGGCGGAGAAAACCAGCCCCATCTGCGCTTCATTGATCTTAAACTCGTCCATTATAGGGGTGGTGAGCGGGCCGATTACCAATTTCTCGGTTTGTTGAAAGAGGACAAAAGCAAAGAACGTCCCGAATACGAACCACGGATACTTCGATTTATTCATCTTTTCTCCGTCCCCCACAGGTATTTTGAAACCGCCATATGCTACCTCCTAGTCAAATTTGGACAAAAGCTTTAAAGGTTCATCAAAGTCGAATAACTTGCTATTCCTTCTCTTTCACTTTCGTAAAATGATTGTGGCTATTATTCTCTCTGATCATTGCCAACTTCTGTCAATGACAATATTAAGAATAATCTAAAACATTAGTTACTTTGGTGTAAAGATACGAGTGGACAAAAGATTGCCAGATATCTTAAATGCTGTAATTATCAATGACCATTGACCAGTTATTAGAACAAGTCGTCCTGAAAGGACACAAACGATCCGGACAAATTTCAGTTTCTTTTCACCTGCGCAGGGATACTTTTTCTATGACTCCTTGAAGATAGAAAACGTCAAAAACGATTGTTCAATAATTCCTTTGTCTATCACAGACACCCCGCTGTGTATAATCCTGACCCCCGGCCGAACTGTATAATATATAATACTTATTAGTGGAGGTGGAAAACCATGGGATACATCTATTCTTTTCATGATAACTGCGAGGATAAAACCCTTCTGGGCAATAAGGGCGCCAACCTTGTAACCATGACCAGGCTCGGCCTTCCGGTGCCGCCCGGGTTCGTGGTCTCCGTCCAGGGCTATAACGAATATAAGAAGACAGGCCGCTTATCGGAGAAGGAGATCGCCCAATCAGTCGCCGCCCTGGAAAAGGAGTCACGCTCCAAGCTCGGCAAAGGGCTCCAGGTTTCCGTCCGTTCTTCGGCGCCGGTGTCCATGCCCGGCATGATGGACACTGTCCTGAATGTGAACGGTATGTCCGAGATGCGGGCGGCCATCAGGCGTATCTTCGAGTCCTGGGACAACATACGCGCCATCGAATACCGCCGCCTGAATAATATACCTTCCGATATCGGCACGGCAGCCGTTGTACAGTCCATGGTCTTCGGCAATAAAGATGACAAATCCGGCACGGGCGTGGTATTCAGCCGCAACCCCAGCACGGGAGAGCACGGGCTGTTCGGCGAGTACATCCAGCGTGCACAGGGAGAGGCCATAGTGTCCGGGGCCACGACGCCCGTCCCCGTGTCCAAGCTCGAATCTATCATGCCGAAGATGTACCGCGAACTGGAGCAGAAAGTCGCACTGCTGGAAGCCCATTTCCGCGACATGCAGGACGTTGAGTTCACCATCGAGTCGGAGAAACTGTATATACTGCAGACCAGATCGGGAAAAAGGAGCGGGCAGGCTGCCATAAAGGTGGCCGTAGATATGGTGCACGAGGACCTCATCACCGTGGAAGAGGCTATTCTTCGGATCAAAGCCAACGACCTGCGCGCGCTTCTGCACAAACACATCAAATCAGCCCAGTCACATGAGCCTCTGACCAGGGGTCTGGCGGCAGCTCCCGGCGCTGTTAGCGGGCGCGTAGTTTTTACCGTGGATGACGCTATGCTGCTGTCAAAGAAAAGCATCGCTTCCATACTGGTGAGGCCGGAGACCAGCCCGGACGACATACAGGGCATCGCGGCCGCCGATGGCGTGCTTACTTCCAGGGGCGGGCTGACATCCCATGCGGCCATTGTGACCAGGGCCATGGGCAAGCCCTGTGTCTGCGGGGCTGAAGATATTGAGATCGTTCCCAAAGGAAAGCACTTTACATGTAAAGGTAAAACCGTCCGTCAGGGTGACACTATCACTATCGACGGCACGGCGGGCACGGTTTATATGGGCACGCTTCCCCTCGAGGAAGGCACGATGATAGTGGAGTTCAAGGAGTTGCTCTCCTGGCTGGACGGCGCCAAGCGGCTGGGGGTCAGGGCCAACGCGGATACGCCGGAGATGGTGGCGCAGGCCATTAATCTCGGCGCGGAAGGCATCGGGCTCTGCCGTACTGAGAGGCAATTCAACGGGCCTGAACGCCTTTCCGCCATCAGGGAATACATCCTGGCGGAAACCCCGGCGCAGAAGGCTAAAGCGCTGCAACATCTGAGCAAGTTACAGAAGGAGGATTTTCTGGCGCTCTTCAAGGAATTGAAAGGGCTGCCCATCATCATCAGGCTCCTCGACCTGCCGCTCCACGAGTTCCTCCCCTCCGAAACGGATGCCACCGATGCCAGGACCAAACAGCGGATAGTTGAGCTCAAGGAGATAAACCCCATGCTTGGCCACAGGGGCGTACGCGTGGCAGTCACCAATCCAGAGATATACAGGATGCAGGTCGAGGCCGTGGAAGCGGCTTTGAAAGAAGTTCCGGCCGATGTATCGATAATGATCCCGCAGGTGATAACATCGCAGGAGCTCATCATGATCAAGAAGAGCTGCACCGAAGGTTCCACGCTGAAGGTGGGGACCATGATGGAGACCGTCCGCGCCTGCATGAGGGCAGGACGGCTGGCCGAAGTGGCGGACTTTCTCTCGTTCGGCACCAATGACCTTACGCAGGCGGTCTATTCGTTCAGCCGAGAAGACGCAGAGAAGAAGTTCCTCTCAACCTACCTCGAGATCGGGATACTCGAAGATAATCCCTTTGAGATCATCGACATCAAGGGTGTAGGCCGCCTGATGGAGACCGCCATTTTCTGGGCGCGCCGCGCCAAGAAGGATATCTCCATCGGCGTCTGCGGGGAGCAGGCCGGCGAGCCGACCTCAATCAAATTCTTTCATGCAATCAACGTCGATTACGTGAGCTGCAGCCCGTTCAGGGTGCCCATCGCCAAGCTGATCGCCGCCCAGGCCGCCATATCGCAAAAAGATAAAGCAGAAGATTTGTTATAAGGTCAGTACACATAGATTTTATAATCTATTGTTGACAGATATCGTGACCTTGAGCTATTATCGCAACCGGGTGCAATAAGCATGAGTTGTTATCTTACCTTAAAGGAGAAAGGACTCAGACTAACGAAACCGCGCAGGGTTATCTTGGACTATATCCATGACAAGAGCGAGCACATCACGGCTGAGGAAATAATTACACATGTCCATGAAAAGTTGCCCCGGGTCAATAAGTCGACCATTTATCGCACGTTAGAACTCCTGGAAAAAAAGCAGTGTGTTTTTAAAAGTGAATCTTCGGGACGGACTATTTATCACCACGCCGAAGAAGGGCATCATCATCACTTGATGTGCAGCAAATGCGGCAGAACTATAGACTGTGATGAATATCTTTTTACACCGTTAAAGAGAACTATTGCGAAGAAATATGGGTTTATTGCTGACTTAAAGCATGTAGTTATGCATGGACTCTGTGAAAATTGTACAAATCAATCGGATTGAGGGAAGCATATATTTTTACGCCTCTTAACTGCGACTAGTTGCAGATAGCATTAAAATAAATATCACAGGAAGTAAGCCTGGACATTAATAATATGAAGAACCAGCGGCAGGAAACTGAGAAAGCTATAGCCGATGGTGAAATGTAAAATTATAGGAGATGATATGCAAGAACAATCAGAGATAAGTAGCATCCAGGATTTGCCTGAGATGCTGCTAAAACCTGTAGGAGTGGTTAAAAACGACGTAGCGCAGCCAAATCTGATTGCCAAGTCCGGCGATCTAAATTGGCGATCAAAGGAGGTGGAGCGAGATTGGCGAAACCGGGTTTCGGAGCTTGTAATCGATAACAGCCTCGCCGGTATTCTTGATGGCATAGAAAACTTCTCTCACCTGCTTGTGCTCTACTGGGCGCATCTTGTTGATGAGGGTGGACGTTCAATAGTCAGGGTACATCCTATGGGGAGAAAGGACTTGCCGCTGGTGGGGATTTATGCCAGCTGCAGTCCGGCTCGTCCCAATCCTATTTTGGCCATGGTAGTACGGTTGTTGGAACGCAAAGGAAATATCCTTAAGGTGCAGGGGCTGGACGCCATTGATGGTAGTCCTATTATTGATATTAAGCCATTTAATCCCGGCTATTATGCAGCTGAAAACGTAACTGTAGCCGATTGGATGACGCAGATTCATCGGGAGATTGCCCATGGAAAGTGGTAAAAATACAGAATCTAGCTAGCTATATCATTGCCCTTATATTCATACTGGCGCTAAAATTCCTTCTTACTAGTCAGAATTTTACGCAATCGTTAATTAGCGCCGACTATTATTGCTCGTACGTGATGCTACCTTCAGCCAGAGCCTTTTGAAATATTCTGATGGATTCCCCGACCCCAACAGCAAGCGGAGTTATGCGAAGGATGCCCAGCAGCTTTACAAAGGGCGTATTGTCGATCTGAGCCGGGAATGGAAGCGGGCTGTCGGTGTACGTGATGTTACCCCTGGCAGATGGCTCGGCTGCCTCGATCGCCCTGACTACATCATCCATGCCCACGGTCTCGCCTCCCAGGTTGTAAACTTCGGCCCCCTTGAAGTCCACGCGGGCAGCGTCGATGTAGGCCCTGGCCGCGTCACCCGCGTACTGGAAACCGAAACGGCCCCCGTACGATATGTTGTAAGGCTTTCCCGCTGCCGCAGCCAGCATGGCTTTGGTGGGTGTGGATGTCATGCCCTGGTCCCTCCCGGGGCCGTAGACCACATAAGGACGTATCCCGATGCTTGAAATGCCGTTATCCAGCCAGTATACGCGCGCCGTTCCCTCGTTGGCCTGCTTGTAAACTCCATAGTGTGAACGCGGCTTGAGCGGCGCTTCGTGCGCCAGCGGCCCGGAGGGATATTCTTCGCACGGGCCGTAAACAGCTGCGCTGCTGGCATAGACCAGGCTGCGTATGCCGCAGCGCCCGGCCGCCTCGAAAATATTCACCGTTCCCTGGACGTTCACCGCGGCGCCCAGTGGCGGATCGGCCTTGCAAAAAGGGAACTGCATGGCGGCCAGGTGGATGATATGCGTGATTTTATGTCCGGACAGGGCATGTTCGACGGCATTAAGATCGGTAATGTCGCCGCTGACGAATTCGACAGCGGCCAATTCCTTCTCGCTCATGATCAATTTCAATCGGTGCACCGAGCTCGACCTGACCAATGCACATGTATAGACACCTTCGCGGATCAGGTTGCGCACCGTCCAGGCTCCAATGCACCCCGTCGCCCCCGTGACCAGGAACCGCTCACCCATTTTACGATACCTCCCGGCTATTCCCTGCAGGCTGCATCGACTTCGGCTTCAAGCTCATTTCGCCACCCAGCCGCAGTCGACCAGCAGGTCGCTGCCGGTAATAAAGGATGCCGTGTCACCTGCCAAGAAATATATCGACTCGGCGATCTCGGACGGCTCTGCCCAGCGTTTGAAAGCCTGCTCGGCCTCCCTGATCTTCTTGACCTCTTCAAAGGACTTCCCGGTTTTGTCCGACTCTATACGTATATCACTCCGCAGCATGGGTGTGTCCACGGAGCCGGGGCTGACCGAGTTTACACGTATATTCCACGGGGCAAGTTCCCAGGCCAGCGCCCTGGTAAGCGCGATCACAGCGCCTTTAGTCGCGCCGTAGAGAGAATGGTCTATCTGCCCCACGTGTCCCGAGACCGAGCCCATGTTCACGATGGAGCCGCTCTTCTGCTGTTTCATAACGGGTATTACGTGCTTGCAGAGGAGGAAGATGCCCCCCAGGTTTACATCCACCACTCGCTGGTATTCCTCCCAGCGGATCTCGTCCAGGGGGCGCACCAGCACGATGCCGGCATTGTTGTTGAGCACATCGATGCGGCCATGCATCTGCATTACTTTTTCTATCGACGAGGCAACCTCTTTTTCGCTTGCCACGTCGCATTGCCGGAAGGCGCACTCGCCACCCCCGGCCTTGATCTCATCCCTTACCTGGTTGCCGCGATCGGAGACGTCCAGCATGACAACAGCGTACCCCTTGCGTGAAAACAGCCGCGCAACAGCCTCGCCTATACCGTTGGCGGCCCCTGTGACTACAGCAACTTTTTTGGATGCATTCATCGTTTCATCTCCCCTCAAGACCCAGCATTTTTCTCGCTTGCTTCACGCTGGCAACCGGCCTCCCCAGAGAGCGCGAGATCGATGCGATCTCTGCCACCAGTTCGTACGTTTTCGCTATTTTGCCGGACTTTAAGTAGGGGTAGTCCTCCGTGCCCACACGCACGTTATCTCCCTGCAGGATGGCCGCCGTGAGTATCTTGATCTGGTCCTCATGCATGATGCTCACCGTGACCACGCAATCCGGGGGCAGCAGCCTGCGGCGGTAGAGGTATTCCTCGACGGTCGGTGGCGACCAGGTGCCTCCCGGCCAGCCGAAAAAGAGCGTCGTTATATAGGGACGTCTGAGCAATTTCTTTTTGATAAGGTAGTTCAGGTTCCAGATAGATCCTGAATGCCATACCTCGAACTCGGGCGCTACGCGATACTTCGCGCAGAGATGCGCGTATCTCTCGAGTTCCTGTTTGGAATGGAGCTTGAGGCAGTCGACCTCGGTGAAGGCTTCGTCATGGTGGTTGAGTATAATGGAGAGCATATCCGATTTCTCCTTGAAGCAGCCCATTCGCTCTTCAATCTCCAGGCTGGACATGCCGCTCTGGACAATGATGTCGCAGGAGGCGCGTACGGCGCAGATGACCTTTTTCCACTGCCCTTCGGCATGCTGATGCAATACTGCAGCTCCGTTCTCCAGGCATAGTTTAGCCTCTTTTGCAATCGCTGCAGGCGTTTTAGGATAATCCACACCCGGCTTCAGCCAGCAGGTATTGGGTGTAGCGACAATGATAAGTGGGTCCATCATTTTCTCCTCATATCCAGGTTATCGGTCAGCGGCAGCCGGAGTATCACAGGCTGATTATATGCTTGTCGAGCGTTGTGATTTTACGAAGTCCCGTATCGGTGACCACGTAGCAATCCTCCACGCCAATAAGTATCTTCCCGAATGACTCCCAAGCCTCGATTTCAAACACCATATTCTTTTCAAAGGGGCGGTCCAGCACCTGCAGGGGACCGAAAAGATGCTGCTCCTCGCATTCCAGCCCGATGCTGTGTCCGATAGCCATAGTCAATCCTTCGTGCTTCATTTTTTTATAGAATTCTTCGGCCTCCGCATTGAGCTGCCTGATATTCACGCCGGGCCTGACGTTCTTCTCATAGTACTCTTGAAGCACGATAAGGCGGTCGATAATCTCCCTGGCCTCTTTATCCACCGGCCCTATGACGACGTGGCGGTTGACATCGGCGACATATCCCTTGTACACCGCTCCGAAATCGAAACGGCAGATATCGCCCTTCCTCAGCACCGTACCGATGCCCGGCGCCTCGGGATCCGACTCCCCGATGCTCAGCGTCAGGTGGTCCCAGACCTCGGCGCCCTCCTCGATAATCGTCTTTCTAGCCAGCAGCAGGAAATCGTTATCGGTCATGCCCTCTTTAGTAGCCTTGATACAGGCCTTAATAGCCTTCTCCGTGATCTGCGTGGCTTTTTCAATCAGTTTGATCTCTTCGTCGCTCTTGATCAAGCGCATCTCCAGCAGAACGTCATCCGCCGTCACGACTTCGGCGGCGGGATTTTTCTGGGCCAGGTAATCGAGCAGATATTTAGGGGCGAAGGATTCAACGCCGATGCGTTTGCCTTCCATCCCCCATTTCTTGATCTTGGCCATAATCGCCCGCACGGTCTCCTTCTGCCCGATGGTCCCCTTGTGATCGGCTACCCATGAGAATTTGTCCACGCTCTGAAAGAGGTCCCAGTTGAACAGCGCCGAGCCGCCGTCTCGGTTGACCATCACGACGTTGGGATACTGGTTGCTCAAAGCGAACAGAATGGGGTTGGGGCTGGCGTGCAGTATGGGCAGGCCGCTGGTATAAAAAACATTGACGGGCGAAGTGACGATTATTAATTCCAGGTCGTGCTTATTGAGTATCTGCTCCATCCTTTTTCGGTTAAATCCAATAGCCGTCACTCGTTTCACCTCCGGCAGGTTCTTATTTATGGGGATATGTTCAGCAAGTTTATGTAAAATACTCTCCGTGCCTGCGGTCTTCTCGATTTTGGTTAAGTCAGCGCGGGTCACGGTCTTTCCTTCCTGGGCCGACATGTATCCCATCAGCACTGCGGTAATCGCGCTTTTGGCCTGTTCGGGAGTGAAGCCCGGCTCCCCGTTTTCCAGTATACATTGCGCGAAATACTCGTCCTCGCAGCGCATTGAGATATTGTAATACGAAGGAAATGGGCCGTGCTCTATATCTGGTTCATACCACTGGTTCTTGTTCTCCCCCATGGCATCGTGGCTGGAATAGATGCGCACGGCTTTCTCCCACATATGGTTCTCTAAGATCGTCCCCTTGCTGCCATATATCTCCAGGCTGTTGAATGCAGGCGTTACCTGGGTGAAGCTCACGACAACTTCTCCTACAACACCCTTGCTGAAGCGGACCACGGCCATGGCGTTGTCCTCTGCTTTCTCGGGCAGATTTGTGGCCTGTTTGGAAAGCGTCACAAAGATGGATTCGACCTGATCGTCCAGTATCCATTCAAGGGCGGCAAACTTATGCGCCCCCATATCCATAAAGGCCCCGCCGCCGGATTTGATCGGATCTCCCTTCCAAGAATCCGGCTGGCTCATGCCCTCGATTTCGCTGACCCCTTCATAAGCCCTGACCAGGTGGACATCGCCGATCAATCCCTTCTGAATAGCATCATGTATATACTGGTGCGCCGGCAAAAAGCGGTGGTTCTCCGCGATCATGAATTTCACTCCCGCTTCCCTGGCCGCCTTTATCATGCGGTCGCAATCTTCGATCGTTGTGGCCATAGGCTTTTCACACAGAATATGCTTGCCCGCAGCGGCAGCCCGCGATACGAGGTCGGCATGGTGGATATGAGGCACCATGATCAGCACGGCATCGATATCGCTCTTGAGGAACTGGTCCAGGTCGCTGTAGGCCTGCATCTTGTTGGGCCTGTACCTCCTGGCCACCTTTTCCGCATGCTTCTGGTTTTTATCGTATACCGCCACAAACTTCAGATAGGGTGAATCCTCACAGGCGGACCTGTGAAAATCCCAGACCGATCCTGCGCCGATCACCCCGAATTTGACGTATCTGCCTTTCGTATCTTTGCTCGCCTTGCGCTGGGATGTATCTTTCTTTTGACCGCCTTGACCGGCCTGTACCCCTGCAATAGGCGCCTGGCCCGGCTCCATGTCCAGATCCTCACGTATCAGGTCGACCAATGTGCGAAACTTGATCGCGTCGGGCAAGCTACCGTCCACCTTCAAGTCCCCGTTCATATAAGCCATGGTGGCATCGACCTGGCCTGTGAAAATCCCGGCGGCCATCTCAGCATCCATCTCCAGGACTATATCGGGAGCCTCAATATCGCCCTCACCCATCTCGAAGCTTCCCCCCTGGATGCTCAACCAAAAATCGGGGTAGCCAGACAATTTAAACTGGAACCTGCGGTTGAACCCCCGCACCTCGTCTTTGGTTTCGTCAATGTTATTGGCAACCTGTGTAAAAAGTGTTAAGAAATCCTGAAGGTCCTTCAATTCAAAGGTTCCGCCTTCGACCTTCTCCAGCATCCTCTGCTTTAATCCCTCGTCGATCGATTGTTTGCTATCTACCTTCCAGCCCATAATGATAATCCATCCCTCCTTTATGTCGGTATCTGAGGTTTATCCCGTCTCACTTTCAATTATGCACTTTAGCGTGATACCGTCAATGATTTCAATTCTTTGTAATCGGGGCCGCGGAATATGAGCGTTGCAGTATCCTGCGACACTGTAACATCCATAAAGGCACACTGGTTTGCCATATACCAGATGCTGGCCGGCGAATCATACGACCTCTCGGGATCGGGTAAACCGCCGAAGGCGCCGCATACAACATAAGTAATGTTGTTTTTCTGCAACAGTTCAAGCAAGTGGTTATGTCCGCTGAAGACGAGATCGACATCATATTTTTCGAACAACGGCACCAGCCTGTCGATCATATCCTTATCATCGTACCAGGGCCACAAATCCCAGTAACCACCGGAGGCGTAATAATAGCAATGACTCATAACAATGCACCAGTCTCTGGCGGGTATGCTTGAAAGCTGTTTCTCCAGCCAGGCCGCCTGCTCCGGCGTATAGCTGTCGGTACCCCATTCAAGATCAAGCAGCAGGAAATGGACGTCGTCTACATCAATGCGCTGCCAGAGCCGTGAGCCGGTTTGCAGCTCCATCGGCTGAGGGTACATATAGTCCTCATATAAATTTACTCCTCCGAAGAGCGTATCATGGTTGCCCACAACGATCCGCGATGGTATTGCAGAAGTGGTTGCCGACAGCGCCTGTATAGCTTCGTTCCAGTGCACATCGCTAAAGCCCAGCTCAACCAGATCACCCACGAAGAAGAACATCTGGTAATCATGAGCGGGGTCGGCGATCTGCTGCAGCATTTTACGCGTCATGTCGTTACGGGCGGTGCCGGCGCCGAAATGAGAATCGGCTCCCACTGCAAAGTGAAGAGGCTGTCCTATTCCCGGCATGGTGACAAATTGGACCGGCTTGGCATCATTCAGGCTATACCAGTATGCGGTGGCAGGCTGGAGGTCGCGCAGCATGAACGCATGCTGCTGGGAGGGTTTATCCTCTTTAGCGATATTGTTGATGCGGCTGTCTCCCCACTTCAGCGTATTTTGCGTGGGATTGATGGTCCAATATGTCACAGCTAAATTCGGGATGCCATATTTGCCGGCGCCGTCCGCCATCAGCAATTGCACCGCCTTGTCACCCACACGTTGCGAAGATTGAGGTATCAGCCATGCCATTAAAACAGAGGAGAGAATAATGGCAATGGCAGCTACGATCCAGATATATATTGAGGGCAGACGTATTTTCCCTGCCGGTTTACGCGAAGCGAGATATACATCCAGAATTGCCAGCAGCGGCAGCGCAATGGTATAACAGATAAGTATGCTCAAAGCGATCCGGTAGGTGCCGCTAACCTGGAAGAGACCCATGGTCCCGTGCTGGCTAAAGGCCCATATAAGGAAGGCAAGCATCAGCAAGGTTCCGGCCGCGACCACAGAGAACCAGAGGTACTTTCTCCAGGCCGGCATGGCCTTTATATAATCTTTAGCATCTTTCCACATGATAACCTCCCGAGAGACAGCGTTCGATCAAAGCATAATGAATTATTTCAATCGGCGGCCGGCGCCAGTCGCATAAGCCGAAATAGCCAGGGAGCTCCAATGATCAACCAACCACCAACCAGCGAATAGCGCAGGAAACGGAATATATCACCCACTACGGTCCCGCCTGGTGGGAACGCTGCCTTGAGCCCCAGGTAGATCGCTAATAAGATTATAAAACCTATAAGAAAACGTAATACACGATGCCACCAGGGTCCGCGTACACTGAATGAAACATAGCGTCGCGCAAATACCAGGCCTACGGCTGCCCCGAACAATGTGCCTGCGCTGGTTAGCGCCTCGGCACTGTGACTAAACAAAAGCAACAAAAGCGGTACTACTACGGCCATCAGAAGCTGCAGCCAGAGATTAAGTCCGGACAGCCATTTCTCCAGTGGAGACCTGGCCACAATATAAATAGAGAGCAATATACAGCCGATAATCCAGCCGGCAAGAACGTCCGTAGGAAAGTGTACTCCAAGATAGACACGCGAAAATCCGATCAACAAGACCATTATAGTAGCTAAGATCCAGAACCATATCTTCTTCACTCTGACGGCGATTGCGCCCCATACCGTGACCGCCAATTGCGCATGCCCGCTCGGCATCCCGTAGCCGTCAGCCTCAGAAAGCTTCAGGCCTGGATTGAGGTCGAAAGGACGTGGATGCTGAAATAGCTCTTTCAGGAAGACATTAATAGAGTTTGAAACCAGGAAGAATATGGCCAGCACTGCGCCAAAACTGTAGTCGATACACCAGAGAATCAAAGGAAAGAGTAACAAATAGAACTGCTCCTCACCGGTAAAAGTGATAACGCGAAAAATGCTATCGAGCAAGGGACCGTGGACCTGCTGGATGACTATGATCAGATTAATTCCCCATTGCCAAATTGCTTCCATATACCATCCCCCGTTTATTTAACTGGAAATTCTCCTGCGGACGAGCACTATCACCGACCTCATTGCACCAAAGCAAGCCGGCTAAAAGTCGATAGCCGCTCGCCTCTTTTGTGTATAAGACTATCAATATGTATATCGATTAGTCAAGATAATTTTGATTATCT
>Ga0268284_1000342_pt1 | contig 35012 bp, 43 predicted proteins | sample saktaG_14_FD_190137 | JGI IMG/M metagenome (GOLD analysis project Ga0268284, IMG submission 190137) | Saline water microbial communities from Sakinaw Lake, British Columbia, Canada - sak_2013_06_06_40m | ecosystem: Environmental > Aquatic > Non-marine Saline and Alkaline > Saline ...
CTGCTCCTGTGGCAGCGCCGCGAGCGGTCTAACCTGGCTTTCCTTGGTCGGCAGGATGTCCAGATCGGCTTGGCGCGCACTCGCCGGGGCTGGCGAGAGTGGTAACCCCGGCGAGGATGCCAAAGCGGTGCCCGTATCAGATGGCAAAATCGGATTTCGGATTTCGGATTGCGGATCCTCGGCCGCTGCGTCCGGCTCCGCATCCCGCAGCGCCTTGAGCACCGAGGAGGACCGTCGCTGCATCAGCGCCCAGGCCGTGCTCCGATCCCAGCGCCGCTCGCAGTATTCCTTCCAGGTCGCGAACTGCTCCCGATACAGCCGGCGCGACCGTATCTCCTCCAGGTATTCACCGATCTCCTGGAAGATCGCCCCCGCCGTCTGGAATCCATCTTGGATCTTCAGCTCATAAGTGCCGAAGTCCTTCTCGTCCTTTTCCGACAGCAACGTGGCCGCCGCCGGTACCACCCCACGCGCCGCCGGCAAGGTTGATACCACGCCAGCCTCGACGCTGGACTTCGTTCTAGGGAAATATGGTGTTTGCAGTTTATTCATAGAATTTCAAGTTTGGGCAATTGGTTGAAATGCGGCGTATGGCATCATCAGTCGGGCGTGCTCGGCACAGTAGGACAGGTCGCAGTCGCTTCGGATATGCGTTGCACGCTTGCCGCAGTCATCCGATCCCTTGAGTTCCGTGATCCACTGACATCTCCGACCCGAACCAGCCGCTGCCGGATGGTGCGCTGTTTCCGGGCACCACCATAACAAGCAAAGTTTGTTGATTGCTCTCAGGCAGGCGTCCCGGAGCCGTTGCGCTGTCGGAGTCCATCCGATCCCGCCGATATCCCACCACGGCGTCAGACGCATCACCCACTCCCGCTGGTGCATTGGATCATCCGGCCATGACGCCGATGGGAAGCTGAATACCACGCCTTGGAGCCGATTTTCTACGATGACCTGGCCGGCCTTGAGCTTCGCGGTTGTGGGCATGTCTCGCACAGATTTGTCAGTCACCCGCGCCGCGCTATTGGGCGACTTTGGAGTATTGTTGTCGGCCCTCATGCCTGACCTTTTTTATTCGGTGTTATGATATCGATCCACTTGGCCTCCGCTTCCGGATATGTGGCGTATGGCCCGTGTCTCCGCACGCGCCGTGCCTGTGCGTTAGCCTGGTCGTTGGTACCCATCCCGGATGCCACTCGGCTTTCGGATTCCAGCGCTCCATTGCGCCACGATTTCGCCCGTTCTATGGCGAGTCCTGACAGGGCACCGTTCGGAAATCGTTTCTGACACTCGCGCCATTGCAGCGCCCAATGGCGCATGACGATCCGCACGGGTGAGATGTACGATCCGGGCGTCCCTCTTGAAATCGTAGCGTTCATATCGTCGGCGTCTTAGATGGTTGCAACTCAGCCACGATCTCCCTCACGATCGGCGCCAGGAACTCCTTGAAAGCTCGCCTGGTCTGCTCACTCAATCGCTCCTGGAGGAAAACTTTCGGAGGCTCGGCTGCCAATGTGTCGGACACCACGTAAGCCAACAGGCTCGACTTCACAATCTTCCGGCCTGGACCCGGACCGACACCCGTGACACTGACCTTCCCGCCTTTTACCCAGCGCATAATTTGCCGGCGCGACTTCGACGCCATCGCCGCGGCTTCGGCGTAGGAGATATACTCCCTGCCGTTCACCGTTGGCGTTGAAGTGGCCGGGCTCATTTCAGCGTATCAGGATTCCAGCTTTGCGCCGGTGGGTAAAACATCCGGCGCAGCGTCTATGATCGCTGCGCCGGTGTCCGGGCGCATTGCCCCCTCCGACGGTTCCGGTTTCGTCGAAATAGCCTGGAGGTGCTCCAGAAAATCAATTTCCTCCTGCCGCTCCTTCCGAGTCTTAGAACCCTTAGCGCTCATATTGAACGTTTGCCTTAGCGACTTCGCGACTTCGTTGTTAACTATCCCGGGTCGCTGTGCATCTTTCGAGTCGGAAGCACCCCCTCATATACTCCAGCCATGCCACGGCCGTGTGCCCGCCCAGGAGCGAGGCCGGAGCGATTGTCTTAGTCCTGAGCTTCGATCCGTTATCAAGCAGGACGATCACTTCCGTGCCCACCTGGTGGACCGCGTTCCAGGCGTCCACCTTCCTTTGCTCTCGTTTTGGATCTGGTGCCTTCATGCCTCCTCCTAGATATATGCCTCCAGCCCGCCAATCTTGTTCCGGAGAATTCTCGCCAGCGTCTCCTGGCTCTTACTCTCCGCAACGGCCAATTCCTCGCGCGCCCGTTTCAATCGCTCCTGCACGCTCTCAGGATCCAGACCGGGAATCCTCAGACGACTAGCCGGACCTGACGCCGCTGCCGGTGGTTCCACCGTCGCCGTCGCCGTGGGCTTGGGAAATGATTTCGTGCGGACATACTGATCAGGACCTGACCTGATCAACCACTTCTTGTCGTTGGTCCACCGGTACAGCGCTCCATAGACCTGTTTGATGTTGTCCGCCACGCCGGCTGCCTGCGCCAGGTCCTGCGTGCTGAACGGCTCCCGCAGACCCGCGGCGATGGAAACCAGTTCCCGTGCCGCCTGGAGGTGCTTCCCCCGGCCAGGGCCTCTAGTTTTTCTGGCCACGGCCGGCTTGTGCCGCTCCGGAGCGCACCGGGTGACTGGTTTTGGCAGACTCACGTCGGGTTGGCTGGTGGGGGCCCCAACCTGTATGGTGGGCGCAGAAACCTCGCTCGCCGGCTCCAATTCTGTCAGCGCCTCGATCGCCGTGTTCAGCTTGGCAATCCGCCCCCGCAGATCCTCGATCGTCAGTGCGATGCAGGATTTCACGCGGCCACCCCATTTTGCGTTGCGATATTCGGCTCTCGGCTTTTCGCGCCAGCGGCCTGGTGCTCCTCAACCAGTTTCCGCATCACGGAAATCCGGTCAGCCTTGATCCACGCCTCATCGAGCAACTTCCAGATTCCCCACAGATCTGCATCAACCTTGATCAGGGTATCCAATTCATGCCGCAGGCTCAGAATCTCCTCGGCCAGTTCCCCCATTTGTTTACCTGACAGCGCCCTTGTCCAACAGCCTGCCAATTTCAGCGTTTCAGCATTTTCCGGTGGTGACGTGTTCATGTTCGTAGTCGTCTTTCGTGTAGTTCGTGGTTTATCTGTGACCGTCCCGCAGCCAGGTCAAAGCCAGCACGACCAGCGTGACCAGCAGACCTAGCCCAAATTCTGTCAGCGAAGAAACGCCCACGGTCAAAAGCATCTCGTTCATGCGATTCATTTCTGCATCCAGCGGCCAGCCGCCTTCCTAGGTAAGAACGGCCAACCGCGAGAAATTCTTAGGCGGGTTGCTTTACCGGCTTTTCCTTGCCCTTCACTTCGTTCAGGAGTTCGGCAATGTAGCTCGACACAGTTACGCGACTGCCGCGCTTCTGGGCTAGCTCATCGGCGCGTTTCCTGGCGAGGTTGGCCGCGCTTTCAGGAATAGAGATGCTTAGTTTTTCAACTTTCATGTGCCTACTATTGTCTACTGGGTAATACTTGTAAAGACTCTGAGCTATACTTTGTTGGTATGGAAAACCAGTTTAGCCATGCCTATGAAGTATGGCTCAAAGGCTTGCACACTTGGTAGCATTTGGTATTGTAAGACCATGAAGCGACAATTCCGCAGTGGCACTACGGATTAGCGCGAGTCGAAAAGCACCTGACCGAAATCGATCGCAACACCCGGCGCTAGGCTCGACCCTTTTAATCCATGTTCACGCCTCACGTTTCACGTTTCACGTTTCACGCACCATGAACATCACGTCATCCCCTCGGTTCAAAGTTAGCCTTCTCGCCGACGGCCGTCCCCCAGTTGGACCGGCGCTCTCCGCCGACACGCACGCACCGCGCACCAGGAACCCCGCCAAGCTCGTGACTGCCGGCAGCGCCAGCGTCCAGATATTTGGCCGCGCTCCCGGGCCATTCACCATCGCCTGGCGCGAGACTGCTGGCGGAACCCGCCGACGGGCTATGCGGTCCACATTTGCCAAAGCCAAGCGATTCGCGGAAAGCATCGCCACCAACGTCGCCAACGGCCAGACGGCCATGAATCAATTCACCGAGGCCGACCGCGCCAGTTATCGCCGTGCCATCGAGATCCTGGGTCCCACCGGCCAAGCCCTCGAAACAGCCGCCGCAGAACATGCCCGGCGCGAGAAACTGCTGGTGGATCAGCATATCACCTTCGACCGCCTCATCACGCACTGGGCTGAGACCTGTCCCCGGGATTTCACCCCGTTGCCCATGCCCGCCCTGGTCGAACAGTTCCTCCAGGAAAAGGCCGAAGAAATCTGCGTTGAATGGCACACCGCCCTCAGCCAGCAACTCCACCGCCTGGCCAAGTGGACCCAGCGTCCACTGCATACCCTGAGTGCGGAGGAACTCACCGCCTGGTTGCGCGACCTAAAAGTGGGCCCCCGCACGCGCGCCAACTATCGCGCCGGCCTCGAGCAGCTCGCCCAATGGGCAAAGGATAACCAGCACTTACCGCGCATCTGGTCCGCACTCGACCAGGTCAAACGAACGAAAGTGCCACAATCGGAGATCAAGATTCTCACCCCCGAGGACCTCACCAAGCTGCTTTATGCCAGGTCGGAGATCGAAGAGCATGGCCGTGGCCATTCCGGCCTCTTGCTGTTGCTGGCGCTGCAAGCCTTCGCTGGCCTCCGCCATTCCGAAGCCCGCCGACTCGACTGGCGCGACGTGCATCTGTCTGAGCGGCACCTCTTCGTCGCCAAAGATGTCGCCCGCAAGATCAAGCGCGATCGCCTGGTGCCCATCTCCGATAACCTCGCTGCCTGGTTGCAGGCCTCCTCCCGGCCCAACGGTTTGATCTGTCCCATGCACCAGACCAGCGGAGCCCTCACCAAGGCCAAGCGCTCGGCCGGACTGCCCAGCGGCCGCAATGAAAGCCGGAACATCCTTCGGAAGAGTTTCATCAGTTACCGGTTGGCGCTGATCCAGAACCGCGCCCAGGTCGCTGAGGAGGCTGGCAATTCCCCATCTGTGATCCGGGCCAACTATCTGCGCCCCATACCGGAATCCGAAGCTCGGCGCTGGTTCAACATCTGGCCGCAGACCTCCGGCATTATCCAGCTCAAGTTCGCCGGCCTGTAGATGGGTGCGAAAATCCTATTCCTGTCATAAAGCTGTCAGCTTTTCCGGGAGACCCTCACAAAACCCTTTAGAATATGGTGCGCGATAGAGGGTTTAAACCTCTATCGCGCACCATATTCTAAAGGGTTAAAAAGTGCCTTCTACCATTGGTTTTATTGGTCATTTTGCTGGTCCTGACGGAAGTCGGTTAACATTGAGAAAGTGCCAGCCGGTGACGTGCGGTGACACCTGCCAGTCAGATTCTGTCATAACGGAGCGGATCGGATAAATCGTAACAGTTGTTACGATTTTTCAGCTTGCCTGGCTCATGTGAGTTGCCGCACCAGCCAGAAATCATCCGCCAGGTCACCGTCTGTCAGGTAGTCCAGAGGAAACCAGCAATAGCCCTTCTGACCCCACCGTGGCCCCCAGGAGTTGCGCACCTTTCCCAGCCGCCGGCCCAGATCCAATTGGCACAGCCAGAGCGCATGGCCCCCGGCCATGGATTCGTCCGGCTTGGGCATCGGCACCATGCCGGTCCGCTGGACCTCCGCAGACTCGAATGAGTCGTAGATCGTCGCCCCAAAGCACAGTGGCCCGAGGATCATCGCCGCCACGAGTGCCTCTTCCGTTGTGTTGTCCACCCGCTGGTAATCCAACACCTCGCAATACTGCGCCCGCTCAAAAGCCTCCATTGATGGCTCCAAAGTCACCCGGCCCGGGTCATATGGCCACAGGTATTCCGGACAGATGCCATCAGTGATCGCTCCGGCGATTATGTCGCGGATCTGCGCGCCCGCGTCGGAATCCGTTGTCCCCTCGCGATCGCGCGCCGCCCAGTACGAGAACAGTCTGGACGGCATGATCTCCGGCTTCTCCTGCTGTCGACGCAGAAACAGCGCCTGCGCCGCAAACATGTTCCCCGTGCAGGAACCGAGCTGTCCCTGGTCCCACGCCGGCGGAATACCAACCGACCAGTCGCGCGTTAATTGCGCCTGAGGATGCGCTGCCCCGCAGAACTTCTCATCCCGCTTATCGGGCCGGTCCGGAATCCAGCCATAGCGCGCCGTTCGTCTCATTCCGATTGTCGCTTTCTGCTGGCTGATTCCCAGAAGCGGGTCAGTCCCACAAGTGCCGGGTGGTATCCGTGATTTGTCATCTCGCACCAGGCCGCCGCGGCGTTGCTACGCTCCTGCAACCGGTAGAGCCCCACCAGCAACCCAGTCCTGTCCTGGCCATGAGCGCAATGCACGAACGTGCCTGGGACCAGAGCCTTCAGCGCCGTGCTCATAGCCACCGGATCTGGCCCCTCGATCAACTGTTCCATCGTATCGATCGGAAAGTAGAAAAGCCGGAAGCCAGCATCTATGGCCAACTGGTCGGATGCCTCCTCGTCGGTATTCAGCTTGATGTCATTCGTCAGGCCCAGCCCACGAAGGTAGGCCCACGCCGCCGCCGACTTCGGCTGTCCCCCGCGCCAGATGCCCGGCTCGACCTGGTCAAGGTTGGGCACCCCGCTGGCCGGGTCAGCACCTGATGTCGCACACCCGCCAAAGAGAAACGTCAGGATCAGCCAGAACAACGCCCCGAGCACCGCCGTGGCGATGCCCATCTTCCCCACAACCTTCCATTCAAACGGATCGAGGTTCTGCATAGGATCACGGCCCCGTGCTGGGCGCGTTAGTCCCGGCGCTTGCCGAATTCGTCGGCTGCTTAGCCATGAATAGCATCGCGCTCTTTCCCAGTTCCACGATGCCCCCGGATAACGTCGCAATGCTCTGTTGGTCGGGCGTAGTGTCGCTCACGCTCAGGCTGGTCCCGCTTCCGTTGGTGTACACACCGTTGGAAATCTTCGTCAGGAACCCCTTCACCTGAACGCTTTCGGAGGTCCCGTCCTTGCTGGTTTTCGTGGCCGTCGCGCTCACGCATCCCGTCAGGGCCATGACTGCCACGCACAATGCCAAAACAATGACTTTCGTTCTCATAGGTGTCGTCTATTCGGTATCCGTGTAATCCGTGTAATCCGTGGTTAAACTTCTTCCGGTGGCACTGGCGACTGCTTGAGGAACATCGCCAGCCCAACCAACCCGCCCACGACCGTAGTAGCGATGAGCTGTTTGAGGCTGAGCTGATCCACGCTCACCCCTACGATCTGGGCGCCGGTAATGCCCAGCGCGCTCAGAAACGAATTCGCCAGCCCGCCCACGACAGCCGCCGCCGCGCTCCTCAACCAGATCTTGGTCTTGCTCATGGGCATTTCTGCTTTCTACTTTCTGCTTTCTGCTTTCTGCTTTCCCCCTCACAGGCTCCTCGGGCACCAATATGGCCGTTTCTTCTCGGGCAATGGGCAGATCCCCGGCGGCCGACCATCCCGGCACGCCTGGCACACCACGAACGAATCTCTACGCCAGCGCCAAATAGCGTACGCCATCGTCAGCAGGCCCGACAAAAGGACGACCAGGTGATTCACCTCGACCAGAGTAACTGTGGCCAGAATCGTCGCGTTGGGGACGCACACCTCCAGGATGTCCTCCCACCGCTCTCTACCGCACATTTTCAGCCGCTCGATCATTCGCCTATGACCACATGTCAACTGACCCAAATCAGCGCGCCAGAGATCATGGTTTTCCTCCCAGCACATACAAGACGACGCTGCCCAGGACGTAGGCCGACAGCCAAGCAGCCGAGCAGCTCGCGGCAATCCAGGCTAACCATTTGCAGATGTTTCGTAGCATACGTTATCAGCAGAGGTAGAGGATGATGAATAGTGCCAACCCGAACCACGCTGCGGGCGATGACCATAGAAACAGGTCCCGGACCAAGTGCCGGTTGGCCGGAAAGTCTTTGGGCGTTGGAATATCACGTCCGTAGTTGCTGGGTTCGGTTGCGGTGGGTTGATTCATAGTTACGATTATTGGCCATACCAGGTGTGGTACAGATAGCTGATGTCATCCGCGCTGAGAGCGTTGGTGTAGATTCGGAAATCGTCGATGGACCCACCAAACGCGGGAATCGAGGAACCCCACTGGCCTGAGCCGACCCGGAACGGGACGCCCGCATTCTTCACCGCGTCACCGCTAACAGGTGACATGTCGCCGTCGTCGAGGATATGGTTTCCGTTTAAATACACCGCTGACACCGCGGCCACGTTCCAGACGAAGGCATAGTGCGTCCAGGTGTTAGATGGAGACATCGCAGATGAACTCGTGTATCGCCAACGGCGGTCGGCAGTTCCACCGGACGCACCATACCAACCGAGATACCAGCGGTTGTCGGTATAAATCTCCCCCATGAGCCCGGCCACGCCAGGCACGTTCCAGAAGCTGAAGAACGAACGCTCCAGACCGCAATTCCAGGTGTTTGTCTGCCGCATCCACCAGGTGATGGTGCCGGTGGGGTATTTCCAAAAGTCGGTGGCGTAGGAGTAGAAGCCGGTGACTCCGCCCGTGGCTCTGCATTCCAGCGCGCCGCCAACTTTGCCGGAGACCCACGCGGGACTGTTCGTGAGGATGCCGTTTAGTCCGCTACCAGATGAGTCTAAGGCGGCTGATCCCGCACTGTCGTCCAGTTTCCACCAGGCGTAAAGCGCTCGGGTCAGATTGGTGGGCCCTCCTCCTCCTCCCGTTGGTCGCGAGGCGATGGTGAGCATGTCCACCATTGCCCGCTGGGGTAGTTGAGCGGTGGCGGTGCAGGCGAGCAGGCAGATAATGATCGAACTCACGTTCGATGCTACGAGGGGAAGTAGCCGGCGCATCATGGTATGAGCCTCCAGGGGAAGGTGGCCGTATTCGTGCCGTAGAGCAGCAACTGCGGATACATCTGGGCCATGAATTGAAGCTGAGCACCGAGCTTGGGGGTGATGGTGTTGGTCATGGCATACCCGGCCAGCCAGGTGGACATGGTGTCACCATTGACGACGGCATTCGTTTCCGTGGTGCCAAATGCGCGCAGGGTGGTGCGGAAAGTCTGGCAGTTGGTGAGGAAGGCCGTGCTACGCCAGGCGTTGCTGAGCACCAGGTCAGAGGCCGCTTGCGCCGTCGCGGCGGCCTCGGCGAGGTTGTATTGGCTGGTGATGCGCAGGGAACATGTGCCATAAGCCTGGTTCGTGCTGGTGACCAGGTAGTTGCCAGTCATGGCGTAACCGTTGGACGGCGGCTGGATATAGGTGATCCAGAGCCATCCGGCAGCGACCAGCATGTTGGTGGTGGGACGGTAGGTCACGGACCCGTCGGCATTGTTCAGCACCGTGGGCAGCGTCGTGATTATTTGCTGGGTGTTGGTCGATGCGTAGTTGAGCTGCGCCCGAGCAGTCAGGCCAGCGGTCAGCAACAGGATGGCAAGGAATGTCTTCATTGTAGTTGGAACATGCGCCAGAGGTTATTCGTGGCGGCGGAAAACGCTTTATCAAAGAGCAGGGTGTTCACGGTGCTATTGGAGATGTTGTAAACCGGGGTCGCCACGAAACTGTTGGTCGCGAACGTCACGGCATAGACCGGATTGGTGACGGTAATGTCCAGGCGCACCCAGTGGGCGTAGCTCGCGTTGCCGGCCTGAATGGTGATGTAGGCATTCGTCACCAGCTTAATGCACTGCCAACTGCCATTTGCCGGGTCCACCAGGATGTTGGTTGCGGGCGTGCCGGTCGGCGTGATCGGGTTCGGGATGAAGTTGCCCAGGGCGGTGAGGTTGGAAACCGTGTTGACCGTCGCAATGGTGGCGTAGGTGGCTGTGATGGAGTTGCCGCTGGCGTCGGCGGTGGCCTTCGCGACGGTGAGGTTGGTCCAGGGGTAGCCGTTCGTTACAGCGCGGGCGTGGGCGACGGTGAGGTTGGTCCAGGGGTAGCCATTCGTTACGGCGGAGGCATGGGCGACAGTGATGTTGGTCCAGGGGTATCCGTTCGTTACAGCGCTGGCGTGGGCGACGGTGAGGTTGGTCCAGGGGTAGTCGTTCGTTACGCCCTGCGCATACGCCTGCCAGGTGTTGGTGACTTCGGCACTTACTGCGTTGGCGGTGTCTGCCACGCCGGCATAGGAGGCAATCGCCGCCTTTCCAACAAGACCAGCATAGTCCGCAAACACCGCAACATCGGCCTTCGAGATGTTCGTGATGCCCGCGCCGTTTCCGTAGAAGTTGGCGGCGTAGATGTTCGACGCATTCAGCTCCCCGCGCACGTAGGTGTTCCCCTGGACGTTCACTAGAAAGGCTTTAGCAATGTCCCCCTCAACCATGAATAAGTTGGTGGGGTCGAACCAGCTCGATTGGTAGCTGGCGATTAACTGCGCCGCTCGCAGGTTGTTGAAGTCGTTGGTGCCAGTGAAGCTCTGACTTCGGCTCAGGCTGGGAATCGTTTGGCCATAGGCGTCATTGGTCGCGGCGTTGGCGGTAGCCGCCGCGCCGCCAATACTGGTGCCAGAGAGCATCTGGGTGCGAGCGTCGTTGTTGGTGAGGACGGTGGCCGGGAGTAGGGCTGGGGTGATGTCGCCGTTGACCAGGATAGCGTTCACGTCAACGCGTCCTTGGAAGGAGACCAGACCGGTTAGGTTGGTCATTCCGGAGCCGTTGCCGTTAATCGACACCCGCCCCGCATTCGTCGAAAACGTGATGTTGCGCCCCGGCCCCAATTCCCCCTTTGCCCACCACGGCACCGGAAACAGCGACCCCAACAATAGCAGATTCGTCTGCAGGCAATCCGATGCCAGCACCAGGCCGTTGGTATTCGGGATTACAAACCAGTTCGTGCTCGTCATCCATAGCCCTTGGAATTCCGCCCTCACCCAACCGGGCATTACATTGGAGATCGTGACCGTACCGTCCAACCCGGTGATCCGAGTGATTCTGTCCCGCGTTGTTATTCCGGCCGCGTTCGTCGCCGACACCATGATCGGGTATACCAGCAAGGTCCGCTGTGACTGCTCAGTCTGGCTGAAATCCCCGTAAGCAAACTTTACGGCCGCACCGCGCGCGACGGCGGCTGTCAGCAACACGCACGACGCAACAAGCACCATCCCAAGCAGCTTTTTCATTCACCAATGCTCCCCTGTCAATGTTCGATGTTGGATGTTCAGTCCCTACCCAATCCCCATCTTCCGCCCCGCCTTGTTCAGTGTCTCGCGCCGCTTCCAGCAGGGTGTCCCCGGTTTCAGTTGCTCATGCTCGTCCAGACAATCCAGCCTCAAAGCCCGCGCGATCGGCTTCACCAGTGCCTCGACCATATCCCCCAACCCCGCCTTGCCACAGCCGACGCAGTGGCCCGCTGGCAGCGGCGCCGTCTTCCCCGCTCCCGGCTTGGCCGGTGGAAACAACACGCGGATCATGGGCAATTCACGCTCACTCCCTGCGACTTGTAATCATCCGCAAACTGCCCCGGCCGGCAGGTGCAATACATCATCGCGATATACGTGCCCCAGGGCGTCACGGTCTCAGGCGGAGCCCAGGCACCCCCACCGCCTTCCGCCGCGCTTTCGTCTCCGTAGGGACCGAAGGGCGGAGGCACCACCACCCCATTGGGCGCGCTCGGGCTGGCCGTGGCCAGTTCCGCCACCGTCAGGACATTGATATGCAGCCCCGTCGGCAGCGCCGGCACTGAATGCCCGGCCCCGTCCGTTGGCAGACTCGACCTGGCCTCGCAATAGGCCCAGTGCGGGAAATAATAATCGCCCTCGGTTTCTTCCACGCAGAGGTTCTCCGGGCAACTGCCATCGTCCATCGTCCAGTTACAGCCTGTCCCTGTGCATTCGTCACCGTTCTCCCGGCACGGCTTGTGCGGATACTGCCAGAGCGGATCTGGCATATCGAATAGGATGGCTCCCTGCCAAACGAAGCCGTAGCGGGAATCGCCCATTTTCCAGAAGTCCGTCTCATCAAAGGCGTAGGTCTTACCGTTGCGGAATACATCGGCGATGCCTTCCTCGGTGTAATTGGGTGATCCGCAAACTACCTGCGGATCGCACACGCTGAAGGCCAGGCAATCCTCTGCGACGTTCAGATTATAGACCTCGGCCGGCATCCCGCAGGATGATTGGTTGGCTCGTATTGCAGCGCCGGGGTTGCCTGGGCGATTCATGCAGCCCGCTGAATCGGTGTACTCAGTGATGAGCCGCGCACGCTCTCCCACCTCGCGGAAGTCCTGTCTCCATAACAGCACCACGAAGTCGCCCTTCGAGTCATCATCGTCCACCCAGTAGTCCGGTGCCCCGTGGGCTTTGACGTATCCGCCAGCGGACCAGGCCCCAAGCGTGCCTGGCACGGTGAAACTAACGGCATCGACGACCGTGACCGCTAGCGATGCTCCCAGCCCGGCCACGTCGGTACAGTCCACCAGATCGCCGGTCATCAGGTTATTTGCCTCCGTCGTGATCAGCACATTGGCACCGGACTGTGACGCTCCCTGCACGCGCATCCGGCCACAGATGCCCGCCGCGGCTGGAAACCTCAGCTTGCCCAAAAAGCCACATTCCGAAATATCCGCCGCGACCGTTGGACCAGGCATCACCGGCGAGGCCGTCGTCAGCTCGTAAAGCGTGGCCGTGAGCTTCGTTACTCGGTACACCCCATCCGGCACTCCATAGCTGTTCAGCCCGCCTACCCGGCAATAATCGTTCGTGCTGATCCCCGTCGCGCCGTCGATGCTCAGCCGCCACTTCCCGCCCACCTGTTCAACCCCCTGCACACAGCGCACGGTCGGCTCATCCATCAGCAGCCGATCCTCGCCACAAGGCCGCGCGAAGTTGTGCGCCTTCCATGGCAGTTTGATCTGCGCCCACTTCTGGAGATACAACACATCGCCCCTCAGAATCGCCCACCACCCTGGCGGAAACGACCATCGCGTCGTGTCGTTCTCGGTCCAGCGCGTCGCCTCGGGTGGCATCAGCGCGTCGCTGATGTCCGTGCCGCCGCGGTCGTAGGCCGCTCCATCTCCCGGCGGAGATCCGGACCAGGCCCCGTGTGCCACCGGGTAAGTCGCGAAAAAACCGTCCGGGCCCTGGCACGCGCCCCACGTCACATGCTCCCAATCGAAGCAAGGCCCGCAGCCTCTGAGGCTCGCGTTGTAGTAGGAGAGCGGCGCGCCCACAATATCGCCGTTCGCGTAAGCTGCCGCATTATCAGTCCAGGGCGCCACGCTGTTGGCAGTGTCGCCCGCCACAATCACCAGGCCATCGAGCGGGCTCCTGGCGATCGGCGTCTTGTCCACCCAGCTCGTCTGCGTCTCGCGCCGCCCCACCGTCGGGACAATGTGCGTGATGCCATCGGTCCGCCAGGGGTAGGTCACATCGTCGGCGAGGTCCCACGTGCCCAACAGAGCATCTCGCGCGTCCGCATAGACATCGGCAATGTTGTTCGCGTTGGACAGCGTTCCGGTGATCGTGGTCGTGTCCGTGTACCAGTACGAGGATGCGTAATGATCCACCTCCATGGTCGTGTAAGACGTGTTCCCGCTGGATATTACCAGGGTGGCATACGCTTCTCCACCGGGCCAGCCGCCCTGTTTACTGATGCGGCTCGACAAATTCAGACTGCCAGTCCCCGGATCGTAGGTGAATGCTCCGATCACCTCCCAGGACGAAATAGTCCAGTCATACCAGTAGAACGTCCTGGTGTTGCCGGAGATGTCGCAATACCAGTTCTGCCCCAAAGTCTCATCCCGTCCTGGCCTGATGCCACCGCTCGCGCCATAAACGAAGCTGGACCAGACTGCAATGTAGCCGTGCATTTGGCCCAAGCCGTCAGGCCCATTCAGGATCATCATGCCCGCCAGTGACTGCATACTGAGCAACGTCGAGCCATCCGTCCAAAAGTAGAATCCCGGCGCCGTAGGGTCTGGCTGCGAGCTGTCCCAACTCACGCTGTCGCGTGTCACTACTCCCGTCTGCGGATTCACGCTCGCGCTCACCGCGTAGCTGGCCCACGTGTCCCCAGGGTCAGGCGGCGGCGAAGGATCCACGCACACATGCTCAGTATATCCGGTAGTGCTGGCGCTCAGGTACTTGTTCGCCTCGGGTGTCGTGTGCGCGTTCTCGAATCCGAATCTGCCGCATTCCGTTCCCAGGTCCGTGCATCCGTAAATGTCCGCCTGCCAATCCAACCGCCAGTAAGGATCATGCGACAACATGCCGTGGACCCCTTGCCACGCCCGCTGCGCCCTGACCGCCTTCCAGCCGAGTTTGCGGCAACGGCTGTAATCGTGGGGCGTCCCGCCCGCGGCAAAACAATTCAATACCTCCGTGACCACCGTCGCCCCGACACAACCCACCCCACCAGCCGCCGTGGATCGCTCATCATACGCGTCCTCGCCCCAGTACCTCCACGGCCCGCACTTCTTGCTGCCGGCGACGCAGCTCGCCTGGGGACTCCCGCTCCCGGGGCAGTTGCCAGTTATCGAGACCGGCCAAGAAATTCCCGTGTCCGGCCTCGGGTAAGGCGCTCTGTTGGCTCCTGCCGGCGAGTGGTAATCCGCCACCCGGCTGGAGTTCACCATCGTCCCGACGCTCTGCTCGTCACTGCGCGTGTGCTGGTAGCAGCCCCGGACTCCCTTCCGCCTTCCGGGCCATCCATCGCACGGCGGCCTATATGGTGCCCCGCTATGCACTACTCGTTTCCCCCTTTACTCCCGACACTCCCAGCCAGCACATTGGCCACCATTTCCGGCGTCGCGTGCATCGGCAGGGTCTCGATCAGCGGCGAACAGGGGGCCCAAAGGTCCTCACCCACAGGGATTCTCCTCAGCACCACTCCCGGCAAGCCCAGCGCGGCCGCCAGGTGCATCGAGCCCGAATCGTGCCCCACCCAGAACCGACACGCGGCCAGCTTCCCGGCGAACTCCACCACACTGTCATTCTTGAAAAGCTCAATATGGACAGGCAGGACAATCGGCGCCGGGATACTGAAGGGCGAACAGTTATCCGGGTGGCCGAACAACACCGCGTCCACCATGATCATCGGCAACAGCCGCGCCCACTTCTCGCGCGGCCACGTCTTGGCCTTCACGGCGGATGTCGGGCACAAGGCCACCCGCTCGGATGGCACCGTTCCCGGAAATCGAATCCAAGGAGCGCCACTGCCCGCCTTGAGGCCCAGCCCCTTCCGGAAGAACTCATAAGCCGGCATTCCAGCTTCCGGCCGGGATCCCGAGTGGATCACCTGTCCCTTGGTGGCTTTCTCAAATGAAGTCTCGTACCCCCGATGGTTCGAAATGAAGGTCAGCACGATGTCAGCGGCCGCGATTTCTTTGGCTAGCACCACGCTAATTTCTGGCCCCGCCCCGCGCCACAGCGGACATATCGGACTGCGCGTCGCCGCCCCGGTGGCCACCGCCAGTGCCCCATAGCGGCTCACCAGGACAATCTCCGCGTCAGGCTGCGCCGCGCGGATGTCCGTAATCGCCGGCAGCATGAGCACCAGGCTGCCCAACCCACCATCCTGCACAATCACGATCTTCATGCCTCTTCACTGGTGCTGGCACCTAGCCGTAAGGACAGTCCGTCTTCCCACCGCCACCACCTGCCGGCGGATCAATCTCCAAAATCACCCCCTGGGCGGTGTACTTCACCTTGTACCCGCGCCCCGGCAAAATCTTATTCGCCCGCACCGCGTCCAACAGCCGCTTGAACCATGACGCTTGCTGGCTGGATCCAGAAGGAGGATTTGGCGCGCTGCCTAGCATGGCTCAGATCGGTTCCCCGTAAATGATCGTCGGCCAAAGTCCATATTCATACTCCAGCTCGATCACCATCTTTTGCCGCGCGGCCGCGCGCACCGTCGGGTGCATTTTGAACCAGCCATACTTGAGGCCAGTACGCTTGCTCGTTTCCGTCGGCAGATTGAACATCACCGTGGCTGGAATGTCCTCGAAAGTCATCAGCGTGGCAGTCGAAAGGATCTTCCCCACGTTGGTCAGTGCCGCCTTGATCACGTACATGTTGCTGACCGTTCGAGTGCGTCGCAGCACCGGAGCATTCACTCGGATTGCGCGGAGACCGTTCATCATGAGGACATACACCGCAAACGCATCCTCGCTGCAGGGGTCATCCGGATCGAACAAAAGGAGCGGATCTTCAGTTATTTTGGGAGGATTGGCGATCAAGTCCCGGATCACAACCTTGTTCGCGTCCGAGATGTTGTTGATTACCTCAACGTCCGCCTCGAGTACATCCTTCTCGACATGGCTCGCGTGGAATTCCCAGTTGTCCACCGGCACTTCCGCCTCGGGTGGGACTCCCCCCTCGCCGCCGGAATGGACCGCATACCTCGCCTCCAGCTCGTCAATCCCGATCCCCTGCTTGACCTCGCAGCTCGCCCCAGACGCCACGCAGAGGCTATACTGCGCCGCGATCGCCGCCCGCGTCCCGTGCCATGACCGCGTCAGATAGGGCCCCTGGTCTCCCCACCCAAATCGCAGCGGCTGCTCATGCGCGCCGGTTAACCCGTTGATCTTTGGTGCTCGTGTGGCCATTCTAACCCTCCAAGTTTGTCAAACCGGCGGATACGACATCGTATCCCCGTTCCCCTGGCTGGGCCGCGTATTATCCGCAATCTGCTGCAACACCGTAAGCTGCCGATTCGCGATTCCCTCAATCACGCTGCCGCCGCTGCCCAGGAAGTTGCCCACCCGGAGCAAAGCGTCACCTCGATCCACCATTAGTTTCCTCGCGGGCGATTTACTTTCATCCGGAAAGACATATTTGGCAACCACTGGCTTGTTAAGACGTTCAGTTTGATCCGATAATTCCTTCCGTAATTCATCCAGCGGCTTGGTCCATTTCTCGATTGTTTCCAAAGCCGCCTTCTTGGCATTCTCCGTTGGATCTCCGTTTTGATCCTTCCGGTACTGATCCAGCGTCATTCCCTTCTCGGCTGCCGATGCCTTGTCCTTTGCGATTTCCTGCTCTAGCCGCTTCTTCTCCGCGTAGTATTCAGGTGAGGGACCACCAAATCCGCTGGCCATACTCGCTCCCAGCCGTGAAAGCTTTGCCTCAGGCGTAGCAACACCGGTGCCGAAAAAACTTTTGACCCACGCCCAACCCGCTGCGAGTCCTGCAACACACTTGTAAACCGTCTCCAAAAAAGTGAGGAGTGCCGGCACCAACTGGACCACGATGATCTTCGATAACAGCGAGAATTCATTCCCCAGCAGATCCAGCGCGACGGCTGTTTTCGTGTCCATAATGATCCCCAGCCGTTCCATGTGCTTTTTCAAGACTTGAAAATCGGTCAACAATACCGGGATTAACTCTCCAAACGCTTTCCCAAAGACTTCCTCCATTGGACCTTCCAGATCAGCCTGATTCATTGTATGGACACTTTTCGCCACTGGACCCATAAACATGTCCTCTCGACTCATGCTATTCAGTTGGGTCTTATTAATGCCCAGACTTCTAAAAGCCTTTAGCGTAGCATCCGATCCCGCTCCACCGCCGAGCGCCTTCGCGCGAGCCTTTTCGATTTTTTCGAACCCATTCACCAACGTGCTCAAGTCGCTCCCAGCATCCTTCGCCGCCTGTTTTAGTAACTGGAGCTTTTCCACCCCAATGCCCAATCTCTGGCTCGCGTGCACCAGTTCACCCGCTATTTCAACCGTCCTAGCAATGGCCTGCTCGATGCCATATACCCCAAACGCCTGGATCAGCAGGTTCTTAAACCCACCCACGGCCCCGCTTCCTAGCCGCGCCAGCCCCTTCTCAAATCCGCTGCCATCCAGCGCCACTTCGCCGATGAGTTTAAGCCCCATGCGTCTCTTTCTCCTCCATCTTTGCGATCTCCTCCTCGGTCATCAGGCTAACCAACCCCTGATTCTCCGCCCACTTGAAATAATCCTCAAGTGCCTTTGTCAGCGGAAGTTCGTTGATCTCCTCACCCGACCATCCCAACTCACCGCGCAGCGCGATTTCCACGGCCAGTGACCAATGCGCTCCGGACGTTTTAGGATTCTCCGTTTCATCCCAGTACTTGGGCACTACGGAGCCCTCCTCGATGTAGCGCTTGAAAAGCATCATCTTCTCAATGACGTTGAAGCTGTGACCCTTCCGCCACCATTTCCCGAGGACTGGAATTCTGCTTAGGAACGGCAAGGGAGATATTTTACGCGCCCAAGTCTTCACTTCTCGGTTGAGCCGTAGTGAGGTTACCAACTCCATGAATTCGTCCACGCGGTGAGTGCAGATGACCAGACCAAGCAGAAGATCCGCGATACCAACCTCTTCCTTACCGTCCGCCACAAACCCGCACCCAAATCGCTTCAGCAGCCGATAGCGCCCCAGCGACAGCGGCTTCAGCGCCAGACCCAGAATGCGGAACGGCTCAGGTATGGCCGCCTGAAAGTAAGCGGCTTCCATTCGCCAGCCTTACGTCGCCACGCCAGTGATGCCCGGACACGCCTGAATCGGGAACGTCACCTTGGCAAAGCCCGTGTTGCTCTTGCTCACCTTCACGCCCGACTGCACTTCCCATGAAGTCCCGACCAGGCTGGGCATCGACGTGCAGCCCGTGATGCTGATGAACGAGCCGGGGTCTTTCAGCGAGGTCGTGGTGTTCGTCAGCGCCGCGGCCAGCGAAGCACCGGCCACGATCCATTCCAGGCTGGCCTCGTCATGGATGTCGCTCCACGCGTGTACCACCTGGTTGCCGTAACCATCGCGGACCTTTTCGCACTCTGCCACCTTGCTCTGGTCCGCACCCTGTAACAGCGTTCCAGTCACTCCCGTGATAGCGATGCCTTGGCCGCCATTGGCGTCTTTAGTGCCCACAAAGCCGAAATTTACCGCGATACCGTTGATCGTCATAAGTGTTTGGAGTTGTCAGAGGTTGAGTGCCAGCGGAATCAGCGAGATTTGGACGTTCCTCATCCCGACCTGCGCATCGCCCTGCGCATTGAGCCGAGCCCCATTATACAGCCCGGTAGAAATGCCGCTCACTTCCGAGTGGAGCAGCGTTTTCACCGCGGCGATCTGGGTGGCATCGGTCGCCGGCCCGGTAATCCCTGCGATTGCCGTCGAGATTCCCGCCAACGATCCGAGTCCAGTAACAGTCCATGCCATTCTGGCACCGCCCCACCGTCAACGCACCGACCCCGCCCCTTCACGTTTCACGTTTCACGCTTCACCTGTCAGGCCCGCCCCGCACGCATAGCACCGGAAATGCAGCACATCGATCCAGAAGCCCTTCTCGTCCTTGCCGCTCTCCGGCGCCCCAAACTGCACGCTCCCGGGAAACACCGTCAAATCTGACACCGACGCCGCCAGTTGCTCCGCCAGGTCGTCCACCTGTAACACCCGGAACACCCCTTCCACCAGTGCCTGATTCGCCGCCTTGAGGCTCGCCTCCTGGCCGGCCGCATCCCCGCTCCCGTCCTCGTTGGGCACCGCTGCCGACTTGATAGCCACCGTCCCGTTCACGAAGTAATTCCCGGTCCCATAAGGATCGTCGTTCCCGTCCACCTCAGCCGAACAAATCACCATCGGCGGCGCCTGTTTATCTTCCGCCGACTTCCCCGTCACCACCTGGGCCGCGCCGGCCACGGCCGCCACCATCGCCGCCAGGGCCGTCTCCACCTTGTCACTGATCAAAAAGAGTTGCGCCATAATCACTTCGTCCTCACGCCGGCCGCCGTGGCCGTCTCCCGCATTTTCTTCTCCATATAATCCAGCATAGATTTTTTCTCCGCATCAAAAGCCCGCTGCAGAGCCGGCTCGCCATATTTATAGAGCGCGGTCTTGTCGTCCCTCCTCGCGATGGCCGAGTTCACGATCGTCGCTTTCGCTGTCCACCCCTCGCTTGCCGGCACCGCGTAACCCTTCGGCTGCCCAACCTGAATCGCAGCCTTCTCTAGCCGCGGCGCTCCGCGAGTATCGGCCAGTCCTAACAAGGTCTTAATCGCCGGCAACCACCCCGATTTGAGAAACGCAATCGATCTCAACCGGGCAGCGAGCAGCGCCCGGATCGCTTCGGTCATCTCGGCCCCATACAGTCCCCTTCCCTTCCCGCGCCGCTTGTTGATGATCAGAGCGGCCAATGGCACATGTTGCTCCATTCCCCACCGCGAAAAGCGTTTCACCGTCCTAAGCGACATCTCCACTGCCTGCTTCTTTCTTTTGATGATCCTCCCCAAGTCGCCCTTCATGGCCGCCTTATCCGCCTTGGGAGTCTCGATCACCGCCCGCCGGGCAATGAAGAATGCCTTCGTGTCGCAGATCTTCTTTGGGTCGCGTTTCGACCACGCCCGGTACTTCTTCAGCGTGGCATCAAACTCCCTGGTGTTTACCCGAAATGAAACAGCGTTCGCCATCGTGATTTCAGCTTTTCAGATTTTCAGCGTTTGTCTTCAGACTCCTTCCGCCGCGTCATTGCACATCAGCGTGATCACTTCCTCGCCCGGCAGCACCCCGAGTTTATCGATCCGGTATTTCTTCGACGCGAAGATCAGCGTCTGCTTCTCGCGCGGCCCAACCTCCGGCAGCACCGACTTACGCACGAACAGCAGCAGGTCAGCCGTCACCGCAAACCCACCCAGCCCCAGGATCTTCGAAGCCGTCGCCTCGTTTGGGCAACACGGGTAATCCACTCCCCCCCAGGTAAACACCGGCTTCCCCAGGCTCTTCTCCACCTCCCGCAAACTGCGCGTGATCTCGCGTGACAACCGATTCATACCCCTGCCACAGGGTCAACCGTCGGTTTACCACGTTCTCGATCGACCGCTGACACTCAACAACACCGATGCTGGCTGTTGCATGTTGGCTATGGGCTATGGGCTGTTGGATGTTCGATGTTCCCGCCCCACTCCCTCTCCAGCAATCCCTTGGCCCTTTCCCCGTATTCTCCCCGCACATCCCTCCCCTCGCTCCTCTCCAGCGCGTGCAGCGCCACGCCATACCAGTAAATCTTCCACGCCAGGTGCTGCTTCATCAGCTTCGGTTCCTGCGCGAAAGCTGCATCATAGGACCGCGCCGTCGCAACCGCCCGTTGCAGCGTTATCACGGGATCCTGCTGCCGGGCCTCTGCCGCCATATAGTCACAGTGAGAGGCCATGAATCCATCCGCCGTCGCGTGAGTCTGGTGCAGCACATAGGAAGCAGGACCCGCAGGCACCACTGCCGCCCGCCCAGGCCGGCACGCAATTGTCGCGTGGACCACGTTCTGAACCACGGCGCGTCCACGGTGGAACAGCCGCAACTGGCCCGACCACGACCAGGGCGAAGTCTCGACATGATCGCCGAAGGAGTAATACAGGTGCGGGACAACCACTCCATCCCAGTCACTGCCAACCCAAAACGTACCCGACTCGATCACTCCCCGCGTCGGCACTTCCCCGGCCGTAAATATCCAGATCCAGTCATGTCTGGCCATCTGCACGATTGCCATGGAATCCTCGTGGCCCGCCCGGCTGAACGGAACCCTCTCCACGCGCGCCCCGGCCGCAGCCGCGATCTCCGCCGTGCCATCCGTGGAAGACTTATCCACCACCAGGACCTCGTCCGCCCATTGCTGCGCATGTCCCAGCGCCAGCCGAATCCTCCTCGCCTCGTTATACGCCAGAATCAAACAGGTAATCATCAGTTCCCTTCACGTTTCACTCTGCAATTGGCGTTCGCACAGCTTCCGATAGACCCTCTCCCCCGCCTCATACCGTTCCGGCGCATTCTGGTCCGCATAGGTCCGATCCAACGGCTTCCCCGTCCTGACCGGGTGCTCGTGTACAAACTGGATGTCTCGCGCCTCGATCACCGCCCCGCGCCGATAGGCGCAGTCAGTAAACCAGTTGTCTGAGAATACCCCCGTGAAATCCGGATGAAACAAGTAGCCGTCCCTTATCAGGTAATCTCGCGTGCAGATCGCCATGCACAACAGCCGGTCCCCTCGCACCCCATCGCTCACCGCCAGCACCTTCTGCTGCTTCACGTCCCCGAGCCGCTCCAGAATCAGCGAGTCCCACCTAGGCACCGGCACCCAGTCATCCGAAAGCTGCACGATCACCGGCGCCTCGGTTGCCCGGGCCCCCTCATTCCATGCCCGCACACACCCGCCCCCGGCCGGAACGACCATGTGGTGCATCCGTTTCAACGCCACGCTCTCCTGATCGTCAGCATCCATCACAAATAGATGCTCAATCGCCGCCGGTCGCTCAGCCAGGTCGAGCCACACCTTCCGGCACATCGCCGCCTGCTGTGGCCGCCCCCGTGTCGCATGTACCAGCGCTATCCGCGCCCCACCCGCTTTCTGCAGCATCATACGCCGCAGTGCCTCTGCCTCAGCCTCGTAACCGTTCACCCGCAGCACCTGGCTGTAAATCTCTTCCCCGAGCCACCCATAAACCGCCGCGCGGTCATTCCAGTCCGGCGATGCCGGCGGCAACGTGGCCACCATCTGCCGACCATAAGCCAGCGCCAGATCGCTCGCCCCGTAGTCCATCGAGTGGCACGCCAGCAACCCCAGCGCCTCCCGCCGCCGCGGGTCGGCCGCATAAGCCGCCTGCAGCATCGACTCCTTGGCCCTCGGATGCGTCGAAAGTTGCGCCAGATTCAACCACAGCTCGTAGCGCTCCGGCCGGCCCAGATCCGGAGCCCGCAACGCCCGCTCCGCCACCTTGATGCTACCGGTAATATCTCCCGACAGTGCCAGTTCTCCTTGAAGGTGATAAAGCAGGCCCGCCGATAAATCCTTTTCCGGTATGCTCTTGAGTATCCGCAGATTCCGCTCGCTGCTCCCCGACTTATTCAGGTGCGGCAGATGCGTCACCACTACCCGCTGATCCTCCATCCCATGCACCGGGTTCTCAGCAAACACAAAGCACTCATGCACCGGATAGCGCCACTTCCCGGACCCCCGCTTGATCATCCTCTCCCGCGGCACGCTCACCCCGCGCCCAAAAATGTTGTAAGGAAACACATAGGCCAAATACTCCCCCTTCTCGGCATGACCCCGAATGAGTTCCACCGTGTTCGGAACTCGGATTTCGGATTTCGGATTTCCTTCGGTTTTCGGGTTTCGGTCTTCGGATTTATCATCCAGCACATCATCCGAATCGCACCAAAAACAGTAATCTCCTTCTGCCATCTCAAACGCCATATTCCGCGCCGCCGCAAAATCGTCCACGTGTGGCCAGTCCAGGTGAAACGCCTTGTTAGGGTAGTGCGCCACCTTCAAGCGGATGTCCCGCGCCAGACAAAATCCCTGCGCCAATTCCATCGTCCGGTCCGGCGTCTGACTCCCGATCGCCCGCACCACGCAGATTTCATCCGCAATCGGCGCAAAGCTCGCGAGGCACCGCAGGATATATTCCTCCACATTCCCCACGATCATGCACAGCGAGATCTTCATAATGTAGCTCGTAGCAGCCGACGTCAGTCGGCTCTAACAAAAAAGAACGGCCGCTGCAGATTGGGTGCAGCGACCGCTCAGACCGTACGGTTAAATAGGAAGGCCGCGTCCAATCGCCGCGGCCTATTGGGGGTAAGGTAGAAAATCAATCCAAGCGCTTGAGCACCACGCCCGCATACGTCAGCCCCACGGCATAGCCGTAGTTGGCCTCCAGGTTCAGGTAACGCGCCCCGGTGTTGTTGTCGTAGTGATCGCGCAGCCCCATCACCAGGCCCGTAGTCGGGTCACTGATTGGCCGGGCGTCCCGATACGTGTTGCCGTCCTGCGGCTGCAGATAACGCATCGCGATCGCGATGGCCGCCGCATGAGCCGCAAAGCCCATCACGCTCGCCCCGGTGAACATGCTGTTCACCTCGAACAAATCGAAGCCCAGCGCCCGGGGCACCTGGCCCTCGCGGATCGCCGTCGCCGACGCCATCATGTGCGCCTGCACGAAATTGGTCACCCCGAGCAGCGCGTCATACGGCACGCAGTCCAGGATCAGCGCCCGCGGCTCGCTCGGCACATTGCTCTGGTTGAGCGCCAGCCGGCATACCCGCATCTGCCGCACGTCCATGACGCCGCTGCTGACGGCTGTCGCCAAAGAGAAATTGGCCGCGGCCGTAATGACCAGCGAGAAAACGTCCTGAAGCACCGCAATGGCCAGCGCGGCTCCCTGTTGGCGCGCGAAACTAATCAGCGAAGCCTCGGAACTGTTCGCGGCATCCAGATCGTTCTGGCCGATCGGCACGTGCTTATGCCGGTTGATCGTCACGGTCACGACCGACTTGGTGCCCGCGCAAATCGCGTAGCTGCCGCCGAAGGTCGTCGCCGTCAGCGCCGCAATCAGCGGCACCAGCACCAAATCGCCCTTCTGCACCGGGTCCGGTGAGAAATTCGTTGAGAAAGCGCTAAAAGGCAGCAGCTTAGCCACAAACGCTTCGAGGGCGGACTGCGCGAAGATTTCGTTATTTAGATTCGAGTATGAGCCCATATTTAAAAGTAGGTTCTAGTTGATTGATTTCTGCGTTTGACTGTCAGTTCCGTTCCGCCCGGGAGGCCGCGAGAATCGCTTCCTTGTGTTTCCGGAAGAAAACCGTTCGCGCCGACGGATCCTGGATCGCCTTCATCTGGTTGGTGAGGTCCTCGGCAGCACCGACCGAAACTCCGCCCGCCGGTGTGCCCGCCGGAGTGGTGGCAATCGGCGGCTGTCCCTGCGCCCCGGTGATCTCTGCCGCCCTGTGGCTCGCGAGCTTCGCCGTCTCCGCCGTCGGATTGGCCAGCCGTTCCTTCGCCGTCGCCAGTTCGGTTGCTTGCGCAGCCATCTTGGTGGTTAGGGTGGCGACCTGCTGCTCTGCTTTCAGCTTTTCAGCTTTCAGCTTTTCAGCGTCTGCCAGGAGTCCTTCCGCATGTGCGGTCACTTCGGTGGAATTGGATTCAAGCGCCGTCTTGGCCTCGTCTCGTTCCGCCGTGAGTTTGAGGACATCCTCATTCAGGCGATCCACTTCCGCGTTCGCCTTCCCGATATTCAGAAATTTCCAGGCCATTATGCCCACGCCACCTTGTCAACGTCTCCCCATTGGCTCTTGGCGATTGGCGATTGGCTATTTTCAGGCCAGCAACTCTTCCAGCCCCTCGACCACCCCGTCGCAGAGCCCGCAAGCCGCCGCCTCCGCCCCGTCGAAAATCTGTCCCTGCATGAATTCATCGGCCACCAGGCGCCGCAGATTCACCGCTTCCTTGAACTGCCCAAAGATCTTATCCACCTGCCTCTGGATCATGCCCTTCTCTTCCTTGGTCAGTGGCTTCCAGTAGGCGCCCATCGTCTTGTACTTCCCGGCCGAGATCTCCTGCACACTCACCCCTTCCCGGTCCATCTGCCGGCTCTGCTCCAAAAATGCGCACCACACCCCAATCGACCCTACCACCGAAGACTCAGTCGCGTAAAACCTCTGGCACTGAGTCGCCAGCCATAACGCCCCGCTACAGCACTCGCTATCGGTGAACCCGATGGTCTCCTTCGACACGATCCCCGCGATCTTCCGGCCCAGCTCAGGAATCCCGGTCACCGCGCCACCAGGTGAATTGAAATCAAACACCAGCCGCCTCACGTTCGAGTCCGCCAGCGCCTCATCAATCATCCGCGCCACCTCATCACACCCGCACCCGCATGTGGACATCGGTATATCGCTCGCGTGTCCCACCAGCACCCCATGCACCGGAATGATCACATCGCTCCCGCCCGTGTCCCACCCCTCGGGCTGATCCTGGCCGGGCTCCTGACTATCGTCCGGCAAATTGTCCGGCAACCCTTGCGCCATGCGGCTCTCCAGGATTCTGGCCATCGCCGCATGGCGCGCGTGCGTAATGATCAGCGGCTCGTAAAACAGCTTGGCAATAACGTTTGGATAACTCTTCATGCAGCCCTTAGGATTTCGGCCTTCTGCTTTCCCAATTTCTGCTTTGTCTTCACGCCGTCCCTCCCTGGTCCACCGCACCAGCCCCCGGCTGGGCCCCCCCCGCGTCTCCCGTACTGCTCAGGCTCGTGGACGACGTGCTCGGCGGCCGCAGCACCATCAGCGCCTCCTGGATCGTGATCCCATGCTTCTTCGCCAGCGTCCCCGCCCGCGTCAGATCCGAGTCCGCCTCGGCCTCCCGTTGATCGTCCACGTCCTCCAGATACAGCCCCCGCCGCGCGCACGACAACTTGCGCGTCCCGATCCCGTGCCCGATCTCCTGAATGTCCACGTCCGAGTCATACTTCTTGTCGGCCGTCACGTCCCCGGGCCCCTGGTAATCCCACGAGTACCACTCATCATCCCACGGCAGCAGCCCCAGCTTCATAAACTTGGCCACCGCATACCCGTCCACCCGCAAGCAGCTCTTCCTCACCAGCCGGCGCCGCTTCCCGAGCACCGAGTTGATCTTCTCCACGACCACGCGCATCGAGGCGCCCCCGACGGCTCCCGGATCCAAAGAGAAAAACATGTCCCACTCGGTCCCTCGAAACGCATCCCGCAACGTGGTCTTCAAGAAGTTCTGGCTGCCCGCCCCTGGCCGGTCATAACCAAACGCCTCCAGCTTCGACCCCGTCTTAGCCTTCAGGTATTGGATTGTCCCGCCATAGAGCCGTTGCACATCGAGGTCCGTCTTCTTCCCATCCGCGTCGAACGTAGCCGCCTGCCGAATCACGCTCTTGGCCGAATCCTCGTCTCCCGTCTCATTGGTCTCCACCAGGGTGCGCGTCGAGAACACCTTCTGCGCCAGCATCTCGAACCGCTTCCACTCCCCAGTGTCCTGCCAATCGAAGGCGCTCGATGCCAGCAACGAAAACCCGCGCACCTGGCCCATCGCAATCGGGCAAAACGCCGGAAACAAGTTCCGCGCCGGGATGTCCTGGTATTGGTCGGGCATTTCCCCGTCCACCCGGTAAGCGATCGCCCGCGACAAATCGTCCACGATCACCCCGTCAATAATCCTCGCCTCGAACTCGATGGCACCCTCGCCCACCGGATACGGCCGTGCATCATCAATCAGCACCCCATCAATGCTCAAGCTGGCCCCCGCATACCGCACCGTCACGGTCGCCTCGTAGCTCGGGAACTTCCCTACGCGATGCGCCGGGATGGTTTGGATCAGCGGATACCCGTCCGGGGTCTCAGTCAGCAGCGTGAAGAATTCCCCCTCGACCAGCGGCGCGACGACCAACGCCTGCAGGTAGGAATCGTAATCGTACGGCCAGCCGGCCACGTCCATGATCTTGTGCCAGTCTCCCAGCATCCGTTCCGCCTGCTGCCCCCAGGCCTTGTTCCGGCCCGTGTACTGGGGAATGAACGTCGAAACCGCCAGATTTGCCTGCTCCAGCACCATCCCCATCAGCGCCGGGAAACGCCAAAAGATCGTCTTCCCCAACGACATCAGCGTGCGCCTGCCCAGGGACGACACGACCCGATGAATATCGTAATCCACCGGGTCCACATAACCCCGGTCCGAGGTCTGGGTGGCAGCCTCGATCAGCGTGTTTGCCGACCCGTAACCCAGGGACAGCCCGCGCCGATCAATGATCTTGTAAGGAGGAGTTGCCATAGCTCACACCCTTTGAGGCCGGGACATGATGTCCGAGAAGCACGCCCTGGTGCTCGTGACGGCCGTCACCTGGTCAATCGGGTAAGTGGTCGGGTCCAGCAGGTTGAGCGCCTTCAGGAGCTGCTTGATCCGTGCCTGCGCTGAAAGCTCCACCTCGCTCCCGCTCCTCGCCTCGCCCGCCTGAGCCATGACGGTAGCCTTCCCGGCCGCCAGGTCTTCCTGCGCGGCAACCAGTTCCTCTTCCAGCTCCTGCTGATTCCACCCGACGAAATAGTTGATCGCCATTACCCCCCCCCAGTGGTCAACCCCTTATTCCCTCCTTCCCCTCGTTCCTTCCATCGTAGCAGCCGACGGCAGTCGGCTCTAACTTCCTAAATAGGCGGGTTCTGGTTTAATCCGCCCAATTACCTCGTAGCAGCCGACGGCAGTCGGCTCTAACTTCCTGGACTAGCTAGGGCGGCGTGCTCCTTCGTATCCTGCGAGTCCTCACGGAACTCACCATCTGCCTGCGCAGAGCCTAAGGTTTTGAAATAGGCCACGCCGCCCCAAAATTCAGCATTTCTGCTTTCTGCATTCTGCTTTCCGATTTCTCCCCCTACCCTGCCATTGACTCCTCGCTCCATTCAGGGCCGCAAGGCCTGGTTGTTCTGTTGGGCGCGCGGCGCCGGTCCACTTTTCCCGGCGCCGCCCTTTCCCTTTCCCCTACACCTTCACAACCTGCCGGCTCTCCACCGCCGTCAGATCCGGCTCGATATAAAACGACTCTTCCTGCGTGATCTTCAGCCCGCGCCGCTTCAACAAGTTCGCGACCCGCTCCTCGTTTTTCACCTTCCGGCACATCGCCAGAATCCCTTCCTTATCCACCTCCTCCTTCGTTCGGATAAACGCGCGGCCCCAGCCGGAAGCCCGGAACAGCGCCAGGCATTTGTCCCAGTTGAACGCCCGCGAGAACAACGCGACCTTGGGCGTCCCGCTGCGGAATCCCATCGTGCCGCTCGTCAGCCGCAAGGACTTGCAATCCTTCGGAAATATATCCGGCGTCGCTTCCGCCCACGCCCGTAGCGCATCCGTCCGTTCCTTCAGGACCTCCGCGCATTCCGCCAGCTCCGCCTCGAATTTGTCATTGATCCCCAGGATCATCCCGTCCCGCTCAGCCGACAGCGTCCGTTGTTCATTCGCCGCGAGCGCCAGCTCGGTCATAGTCGCCTCCGCTTCCTCGCGCGACTTGATCATCGGCAGCGCCACTTTGATTCTCATTGGTTTCATCGTTTCCCTTCACGTTTCACGTTTCACGTTTCACGCCTCACGTCAGCCAGCCGCTCATAAAACTCCACGATCGGCTTCAGCCTGGCCCTCACCGCCTCGCACCGGTCCGGCGACCAAAACTCACCCGGCCGGGCCTTGAGCCAATGCTCCAGGTCATCCGCCGCCTTGAGCCCGAACTGCACCACCGGACCATCCCCCTCCAGCGCGTTGCTCTCCCCCTGCGAGAGCCGGATCTGCTGCCTCAGCCCGGCCACCGGCAGATGCTCGCTCTCCGCCTTTGCCAGCCACTCGGTCTGTTCCTGCGGCTTCAGCGCTGCCACTTCGGCGTGCTTCGACCACCCCAGAGTGTCCCGACGTCGGGACAATTCAACCGCCCCGGAAACCCACGCGTGGTTCCGCAGCGTCCCGTAATCGATCCCGTTGGCCTCGGCGAACTCCTTGAGCGCGCCATACTTGCGCTCCCCGAAGGCCGCCCAATCCCCCAACCACCACTTCATCACCTGGTCCACCCGCAACAGCCGACGACCCACCGCCGCCCAGCCATCCAGGTCCAGCCCCTCCGGCAGCTCCAGTCCCAGCGGCGAAAACTGCGCCTGCTGCGACGCCAGCTCCCGTTCCAGTGCCTGCAACTCGTTTCCAGTATTCATCATCAGATTTCGAACATCACACCTTCCTCGGGCGCCGATTGCTCAGCTTGAACTTCCGCGCCACTTCTTCCCGCCTCATGTATTGCGAAGGCGGCGTACCCAGATAACCGCAGATGTACCGGCATTGCTTGCTGACGGTCGCCTTCCGGACGCCCCAGGTCCGTGCGTAATCCGTCATGCTCACCCCGCCCGCGAAGCCATCGCCCGTGGCCAGGAGGTAGCAGCCCAGCGTGAATTTGCTGTTCCGCGCGTTGTAGATCAGCAGCACCAGCCGCCGGTAATAATCCGTGTGCTTTCGGAAGCTTTTATGTTCGGGGCTGTCCAAATTTCCTGACCCTTCCACCCCAGAGGCCTCGACGTTTCCTCGGCAAATCGGGCAGACCGCGTCCACCGTGTGCTTGCAACTCGGACACATCGCCTCGAGCATGTGATCCGCCGGATGGTCGCACGCTGAAGCCATCGGCAGATCCGCCACGTCGTGCAATGCGCTCATCGTTTATTTTCTCCGTAGCAGCCGACGGCAGTCGGCTCTAACTATCGGGTTACTGGTTACTGCTTTCGGCTTGTTCATCGTAGCCGCCGACGTCAGTCGGCTCTAACGTCCACCGCCTCAATCCGTGCCGCTTCTGGCGCGGTGATCCGCTCCATCGCCGGGTCCGGGACCAGGTCAGACAGGATTGCCCCGAGCGTGTTCATGTTCGCCAGGTCTCGGGCATGGTCATTCCGGCTCTCCTTCCAAAAGACCCGCGTCTCGCCTGTGCGCGCCACATAGTCGGTCTTGCGCACGCGCGCCGCCATTTGCTGGGCATACTCCGATTCCATCTCTGGCTCGGTGGAGTTCAGCGGCTCTTCCCAGCTACCGTTGTCAATCATCTCCTGAACCTTTTGGTTCAGTTGCGCCTTAGAAAACGCAATCAGCGGGCAATACTTGCGCCCTCCCATCGCCCCACCGCTCCCGGGATCACCCCACGAAAGCGGCGCATAGCTCTTCTGCACATACCGCTTCCTGATTCGGTGCGTGAACGAGTAAGCCTTGTCCCCGCGCACCGCGATCCATCCGTATTTCAGACACGCCGCATACACGCCATGATCGCCCTTGGGCAGGAAGTTGGAATCGATAAACACATGGTTGGCCTCAACCTTGAATTTGAGCCGCAGTTCCTCCAGCGCCGCAAACCCATACGCCTTTCCAAACCCCAGCTTCCGGCTCTTCTCCAGTGACCAGGCCCGGGCCATCCACCAGAACATGTCTTCCTCCTGCCGATCAATCGAAAGGAACCGTCCCTTCTCCTCTGGCCAGTCCGAATGAATCTCATACGCCGACCGACGAAAATGCAGGCCACCCTTGAGTAGGCTCTCCAGGTCCCGAAACATCGCGCGCCGCTTCTGGAAGAACTGCAACTTCGGTTTCAGGTCGCCACGCTTCTCCGCGTTGCACGCATCCAGCCACAACTCAACCAACTCGTCCCACGGAAAATCAATTACCGTCTCCCAGTGAAATGAATCCTTCTTCCGCTCGACCAAATCCTCTTGGCGATCGGCGATTGGCAGTTGGCTGTCTGCCACCTGCGGATCTCCTTCGGCCTTCGGATTTCGGTCTTCGGATTTCGCTATCCGGTAGCGACCCGTCCGGTTCCATTCCCCCTTCGTCCTGGGATTGTCCAGGTGCGGATGCCGGCAGTGCGGACACTCAAAGTGCGTCGATGGCACACATTTCGGGATGTTCCAGTCCCCATTCGGCAGTTGGTAGCGGTTCCAGGTAATCCCCCAAAAGCTGCCGTCCAACCGCTGTCCCGAGAAGATCGGATCAAAGTATTTCCCACACTCGGGGTTGAGGCACTGCACTTCCCACTCATGGATCAGCCCTTTATGGTAGGCCCGATACCAGTCGCTTTCCTCCATCGGCACACCGTCCATCGGCCCGGCTTGCGAGACCCGCAAAACCTTCGAAGTCTGCATCTTCAGGTAATCGCCAATGCGCCCTTCGGCCTCGCCCATCTTCCCCTGCGACCACATCCAAACCTCCTCCTCGCGCAGATACCGGATGCCCTTCCCCTGCAGGTTGCCCAAGGCCGGACCGCGCAAATACCACGTGTGCCCATTCGAGAACAGGATCTCGTCATTCCGCAACTCGTGCGCATCGGTCGGGAACAGCGCGGCCACCGGCTTACACCGCGCGAATATCTTTTGAATCCGTTCCTGCCCGTGATCCTTGGCGGCCTGCTCTGTCTGAAAGACGTCCATGTAGGGGCCCGGATCAACCACCAGCGTCCAGGGACAGAACACGTCGCCGATCAGCGACCCGCCACCCCGCACCGGCTTGAGCACATTGGTCTCGCGCTTGTGATCATTCTGCAACGAGGTGAATACCCCAATGAAGTGACGCGACTCCACGCACGTGAAGAATCCCGTCTTGGTAATGGGCGGCTCCAGCCACACATGGTCGCGCGCCCACTCCGGGATCGGCCGCCGATCGCGCGGCACAAAGATGCTATGCCACGTTTGCTTTACAATCGAGGTTCCACTCCGTTTCCAGCGACTGCATGAAGTCCATCAGTTCATCGCACAGCCGCTTGCCATAGATCCGCGCCTGTGGAACATCGAGCCCGGCCACGGCGGTCGGGTATTCGTTCACCAGCCGCTGCTCCAGGATGGCCACCGCCGGGGTCAGGCAGCGCCGAAGGCTCTCCTGCACCTTCGACTTTTTGACCAGCTTCCCTTCCGTCAAATCATTGGCCACGCGCAGCTTCCGGATCTCCTCCATCAGCTTTTCATCCCGTAAAGAACGCCCCGACTTTTCTTTCAGCGCCGTCTCGACATCGAGGAGCCGGTAGAATTTCGTCTTCCCCACCACGCGCGTCGGCGTGAGCCCCGCCACGGCCTTGTCGATCGTCCGCCGGTCCTTCCCCGTTTCCTTCGAGAGCGCGTTAACCGAATAATCGGGCAGCAGCGTCGTTCCCGTCGGCTGCCGCGGCTTTCCCCCGTCCGCCTCCGCCTGCAATCGAGAACCCGCTGCCGCCTTCGATCGCGGTCTCGTTTTCGGCTTCGTTTGCGAACCCGTTGCCGGCTTCGCTTGCGACGTCGTGTTGGTCTTCGCTTGCGAAGTGGTGTGCGGCTCCAGTTGCGAAGTAGTGTTGGGCTTCCGTTGTGGGGGAGACTTACTTTTTGACCCTTTCATACTGATACCCTGCGCAGTTTGGTAACCTGTTACTGTGCGAAAGGTAGTAGATTCCTTATGACCCCGGCCTATGGATCGGATGGTAATACGCTGTGTGGAGCGTGGTGGTGCGCTGTGTGTAGCGTGCTGGTGCGCTTATCAACGGAGCATAAACTGAATCTCGGCTTTGCACGATGCAAGTGTGCTCCTTTACATCGGCCGTGCAAAGTTAGATATTTCGCTTGCTGTGTATCAAGGTGGGTGCCATCGCGATCAACGACATGAACCGGGTCTGGCAGGTTTGACTCGAATCAAAGCCAGTTCATTCCTCACCGACACGTTCAACCATGCCGCCGGGCGTGCGTTCAACCGGTGTTCGCGTTGCAGCATTTCAACGTGCCCGATCAGCTCTTCCAGCCTGGCAGGTATCCGGTCAATCGCCTCGAACCAGATCATAGCACAACGTTCTTTTCGCTCGTTTTCACCGATGAGTCTGAACAGCCTTCCTTCCGCACGTTGCCTGGCCTCATTTCGAACCTGTTCCGTTTCCTCCCGGTAGCCTCGATCGATTAGTCGATTCGATTGTACAGAAACATACCTCGATCGATTATCCGGTTCGACGCGCGCGGGTGTTCCCTCCTGGGGAACTCGCGCAGTTCCCTGTGGGGGAACTTTCAGCGTCGCAGTTCCCTGTGGGGGAACCGGTTCAGCCCGCATACCATCCTCGACAGCGGCCCACAGCCTGCCAACTGGCCACTTTGACTCGACTTGGTTCCCTGCTGGGGAACTCAATATGCCCATAGCACTGCTGCGCACAGCCCCCGGCTCGACTCGACTATTACCGCGCTGGCGCTCGACAAAGTCAACACGCAACATCTCATTTAACGTGGGATCAGGCGGAATCAATTCCGACTGATCCGGCGTTGTCTCTTCCAACCAACGCTCCAATTTCACCAGCTCACTCGCCTCACTTACGCGCAGTGGCACCCGCCACCCAATGGTCGGCAGAAGCGCAAACCACAACCATCCGCGATCCAGCGACCCAGACTCAACGACCGACTGCCGATGCAGCCATGACAACTCCTCGGAAACCTTCGACTTTCTCAAACCGCACAATTGGCAGAACACCTGTTGCTCGTTAACGAGCATACGAAACTCAGATGCACTGTCAGCCCTCAATGACCTGATCAGCGAATACTCGATCACCGTCAGCACCAAAAGCCGTTGGGGCTCCGTGAAGTCGTGATGTCTGACGCCCTTGAAGTATTCCAGTGCGGGGCGAAACATAGTGGCTTGGCTCATGGTGGTTTCGGTTTGGTGGCTTGACCACCTATCGCTTGCCCCTATTATTAGGCATGTTCTTGGCTCTGGGGCTATTCCTGGTGACTCGTGCGTGGGGCAAGCTCATTGACGTGTAGCTTGCCCCTTCTCGTATACCGATCGCACGCGGTCACGAATGCACCCCATAAAACCGTCCCACTGCCTGCGCCAGCGTCTCGATAATGTCGTTCTGGTGTAAGCGGGCCTTAGCGTCGGAATAGGTCTTAAATGGTAACACTTTATTGGGGTCCGGAGTCCACCCTCCTACATCACCAGCGTACCGGTATTTGGACGCCACCTTGCATGTCGCGTTGCTGATCGGCGGCCTGGTTAGGACAAAACCGATGCCATTCGCGTCCACCGTAGCTGCCGGGATTTTGGGCGGGTGTGCCGCATGATGGTTCACCCTCATGTTGGCGATCGAGAACAGATCATACAGCGGTTTGAGCGCCGCCATGGCTCGACCCGCGTGCGCGGTCATATCCGCACCCGGCCAATCGGCGAGCATAGCCTCCAATCCGCCCAAATCCGCCGCGGCATCTCGCAGTGCCCACCTTATGTCCATTTCCATGGGGGTTTTATTACCGTGCCTCACCCATGCCTCGATCTTCTCGATCGCTCGCACTGCGTAATTGCACTGCGATACCTTGCCGTCCTCCGGGGAGACCAGGTCCTGCAGCGCCCGGATGAACGTCACTGCGCGCTGCGCTGCCTCCAGCACGCGTTCCCAGTCGCGATGCACCGCGGGCGCCTGCACGGCCACGCCACGCCCCTGCTGCACCGCCGCCTTCACCTGTGCCGCCGTCGGCTTCAGCGTTGTAGAACCTGGTCCGGCATGGTTCTGGAACTGCTGCACCGCCGCCTTTACCTGTGCCGCCGTCGGCTGCTTACCGATGCCAGCGATCGCCTTGGCCTTGCTCCACGCCTCGACCGCCTGATCCTGTGGCAGCGCCGCGAGCGGTCTAACCTGGCTTTCCTTGGTCGGCAGGATGTCCAGATCGGCTTGGCGCGCACTCGCCGGGGCTGGCGAGAGTGGTAACCCCGGCGAGGATGCCAAAGCGGTG
>Ga0268284_1000344_pt1 | contig 34764 bp, 34 predicted proteins | sample saktaG_14_FD_190137 | JGI IMG/M metagenome (GOLD analysis project Ga0268284, IMG submission 190137) | Saline water microbial communities from Sakinaw Lake, British Columbia, Canada - sak_2013_06_06_40m | ecosystem: Environmental > Aquatic > Non-marine Saline and Alkaline > Saline ...
TATGTTGATGTGGAAAAAGTCCGTGAAGTGATCAGTCTGGAAAAAGGGGTGTCACTTGCAAAGGTCACCATGTTTGCCTGTGCCGATTCGGCACAAAAGGAGATTGTCGCAGACATTCAGAACGAACCACTTGACGCGATCGTCGTTGCGTCCTGTTCCCCGAAACTACATCTGAACACATTCCGTGGTGTTGCCGAACGGGGAGGATTGAATCCCTATAATTATGTCCAGGTCAACATCCGGGAACAGGATTCATGGGCTCACTCAGACAAACCCGCCCAGGCAACTTTGAAAGCCATTCATTTGATCCGCGCAGGCATTGCCAAAGTGAGCCTTTCCGAAGCGCTTATACCTATGACGATCCCTGCCGAGAATTCAGTTGCAATTGCAGGCGCCGGTGTGGCTGGTATGAGGGCGGCCATTGAACTGGCCGACCTGGGGGTCAATGTTCATCTCATAGAACGGGAGCATTTTGTCGGGGGCAGGGTTGCACAATGGGGAAAAATGTCGATGACCAACCAGACTGGGGAGGATATCATCACGGAATTGTATCATGAAGTGAAGAAACGTGAATCCATCCGGGTCTATACAGGCGCAAATATTATTGCCTCAAAAGGAAGTATAGGTAATTTTAATATCCAGGTAAAGATACGACCCAGGTACGTTGAACCACCTTGTGATCCGGATTCATTTAAAAAAGCAATTGAAGCCTGTCCGGTTGAAGTGTATGATGAGTTTAACTTTAATCTCACAAAGCGGAAGGCCATTTTTTTTAATTATCGCAGTGAATTCCCGGCCTTACCGGTTGTGGATATGGCGAACTGTTCCCGTTGCGGGGAATGTCTGAAATATTGCCATGGTATCAGCCTGGATCAACAGGAACGGGTAATCGATCTTCATGTCGGTTCCATCTTTCTGGCTACCGGGTTTAATCCTTACGAACCGAAAACCGGGGAATTCGGGTATCAGGAACTTCCGGATGTTATAACACTTCAACAGTTAAAGCGCCTGCTAGAACTGACAAAAGGGGAATTTTTGTTCCGTGGAAAAAAAATCGACCGGGTAGCATTTATCTATTGTGTCGGCAGCCGGCAGGTTGAAGGAGAGAATAAATATTGCGCCCGGTACTGTTGTACTTCCGCTATTCACGCTGCACTTCAGCTCAGAAAAGATCTTAAGGTCCCCATTATTTATCATATCAACAAAGGAATCAGGACCTATGGCAAGCAGGAAATATTATATGAGGAATCGTCCACGTCAGGAGATATTTACCTGCAATTCGTGGAAGATGATCCGCCTGTTGTGGAACCGTTTAACGACCATTTAAAAATCACGGTCCATGATCTGCTCACTGCAAACACAGAAGTCACGGTGAAGGCTGACCTCGTGGTTTTGGTCACCGGTATGGTCCCCCGTCTGAACCAGGAGCTGAACGGCATCCTGAAGGTGCCTTTAGGTAAAGACCATTTTTATAATGAAATCCATCCGAAATTACGACCTGTTGAAACCGTGATCGATGGTCTGGTCATTTCAGGTTGCTGCCAAGGCCCAAGGAATATTTCCGAATCAGTCAGTTCGGCGCTGGCTGCTGCCTCCAAGGTTTATTCTATCCTTAATAAAGGTGAAATTCAGTTGGAACCCACTTTGGCAATTGTGAACCCTGCTGCCTGTGAATGGTGCGGACAATGCCTGGTGGCTTGTCCTTTTGATGCGATTGAGAGGGTAGAGACGGAAAAAGGACCCGTTGCCAGGATCATTGAATCAAACTGCAAAGGTTGTGGGATGTGTACCCCCGTTTGTCCGACAGAAGCCATCGATATCAAGGGATATACCAATCATGAAGTCAGAAGCATGATTGAAGCAATGAGTGGTTAAAAGACAGTACAAAGATCCTTCATCCATGGATAGAAAGACCATCGAAATCATCAAACAAAAATGGATAATTCCTGATGCTGTCAAACAACATCATAAGGATTATCTTCAATTGAGAAAGCAGATAAGGCAGGTCTTGAAAGAGGGGCCTGGGACCATTCCCGGTATCGCAATAAAGACAGGGATCCCGTCAGATCAGGTGCTTTTTGTGGTCATGACCATGCGAAAATACAATGAAGTGGAAACAGGGGAGCTAGACGATCTTCATGAGTATTATTTTTATAAACTGAAAGAAAAATGAGTGAGCTGGATCCGACATTTGCCAAGGAAATTTCAAAATATGGGGCCAGTCATTTCAATGCCTGCTATAATTGCGGGAATTGCACAGCCGTTTGTAATCTGTCGGAGCAACATGCCAACTTTCCCAGGATGTTTATCCGGTATGGGTTGTTGGGTGAAAAGGAAAAAATCTTAAACAGCAAAGAGATCTGGCTGTGTTATGCCTGTGGCGACTGTTCCGAATCCTGCCCGCGCCAGGCTTATCCCGGAGAGTACATGGCTGCTTTGCGACGATACACTATTGCCAATGCAGAGAAAACGGGGCTGGCCCGGCTGATCTTTACCAACAATCCATGGGCGATTTTTATTACCTTGCTGATCGCATTTATACTGGGCTTGATGATTTTCACTATCAAACCTGATGAGACCATTGCAAGGTGGCTGTTCACCTTTATTCCCTATGAGTTGATCCACAATCTTGGGTTAGGGGTTTTTGCTCTGACTGGTATTACAGCCGCTTTGGGGATCTATACATTGATCATAAGACTGCTGAAAAAAGATCCATCTGATCCTGCTTCAGTAAAACGGAAGCTCTCATTTTCAAGGACTATTCTTGCATTAAAAAAAGTCAGTCTTGAACTGGCTACTATGAAGCGTTACCAGACATGTGATACAGAGGAAGATTCTTACTGGAAACATAAGCATTGGCTGATCAAACCGTGGTTTGTTCACTGGAGCATCATGTGGGGATTTATTGGGCTTCTGATTGCCACCATCCTGGATTTTATCTTTAAAGACCCGGCTACGGTTATGTGGCTGCCTTCACGTATCCTTGGAACACTGACCGGTATCCTGCTGATATACGGGACGACGCTGGCTGTCATTTACCGGCTAACCAAACCGACTAAAAGCTACGCAGACATTAAAATGGCCGACTGGACCTTTCTTTTATTTTTATGGATAGCAGGATTTACCGGGTTCTGGCTGGAAATAGCGGTGATGTCCGGGTGGAATAACCTGATTACCCAAATTGTATTTCTGATCCATACTGTAATATCTATGGAACTGATTATACTGTTTGCATTTTCCAAGTTTGCTCATGCTTTGTACCGGCCGCTGGCACTCTATTTCTATTATTACCGGCAAGCATTATAGAACATATTTTTCTGATGCCAAAAAACTTGACCGGGAAAGATATTGAGCAATCTTTGGAAAATAGTAAACAGGAAACATGGTATCCAAATTCTGAACCATGAGAAGTCTTCACTTAATAACACCTCTTTTTTTTCATAGTATAACTACTGTTTGCTTCATCATTGGGGCAAATATTACGCTCAACGCCCAGGAAAACCTCACGAAAGACACATTGCAACTTAGCGAGGTTGAAGTGCTTGGTAAATCTGTCAAATTCTTCCCAATGACTGTCATTTCCTCAAAAACAATTGAAAATGATGCTGTCAGGGATATTGGGGATTTTCTCCGCCAGGAATCCAACGTTTCTGGTATAAGGAAAGGAGGCGTTGCGATTGATCCTGTAGTTCGTGGATTCAAATACAACCAGGTCACCGTACTGTTGAATAGTGGTGTTAAAATCGAAGGGGGGTGTCCGAATCGGATGGACCCGGTGGCTTCTCATGTTGAGAGTGAGAATATCCAGAAAATAGAGATCATCAAAGGCCCCTATATCCTTAAATATGGACCGGTACTTGGAGCCATGATCAATCTTGAGACTGAATTACCCCATCCTTATACGAAACCTGAGATCCATGGCGAGGTGCTTTATGGGTTTGAAACAAATTGGAACGGCCAGCGTGAGCACATTGCGCTTGCCGGGGGGAATAATAAGATGTTTTTTAATGCCAGCGGCGGTTTCAAGGGCTATGGAAGTTATACCGGAGGCAATGGCATCCTGTATAACACCTCGTTCCAAAAGTTATATGGGACAGCAGGGGCTGGATTTATTATAAAAAAGAACCACCAGATCATCCTTTCCTATGCCTATGACAAGGGGAAAGATGTCATGTATCCTGCCCTGCCTATGGATGAGCGGCTTGATCAAACCCATGTTGGGTCATTCAATTACACAGGTCAGCATCTGGGAAAGATCTGGCAGTCCGTTGAACTTCAAAGTTATTTTTCGCAGGTTCATCACGTTATGGATAACCTGAACCGGCCTGCAAGTAAGACCATGCAGGCAGTAACTACGGTAGATGCTTTGAACGCCGGGGGAAAACTCACGGGGAGTTTACAGGCAGGCACCCATAAATTCCTGGTCGGGCTAGATTTTGAACATGTTTACAAGGATGGAGACAAGCAGATGACCATGAAGATGATCATGGAGGGCGATACGTTCATATCCGTCAAACACGCCAATGTATGGCTAAATGCCATGTGTAATAATGCCGGCGTCTTTGCTGAATACAAGATTCCATTCAAGAAACTTGATTTTACCGCAGCTTTGAGGCTTGACTTTAACCAGGCAACTTCGGGTGATACTTTCCGGCTGGTTAAGAACGGAATCGCATACTTTGATGATCTAACTTCAAATTATCTCAATGTAAGCTTTAGTCTGGGCATGAAAAAGCAACTTGTTTCATGGCTTTATCTCAGTGCCTCACTTGGCAAGGGAACACGCAGCCCATCCGTGTTGGAACGTTTTATCAAGCTCATGCCGGTTCAATACGATTCATACGATTATCTTGGAAATCCCCAGCTTAAACCTGAAAATAATTACCAGGCAGATGCCTCCTTTGAGTTTCTCGATCCAAACCTAGGTAGTTTGTCGGTTGGAGGGTTCTTTTCTCTTGTCACCGATTACATCATAGGTAAGGTATTGCCGCCATCTGTAATCAAACCCTCCACCCAGGGAGCGCCGGGTGTTAAGCAGTTCTCCAATACCGATAAGGTTTATCTCACCGGGTTTGAAGTGTCATATCAATCGCCAACAGCCAAAAAATGGGGACTCTTGGCGAATGTAGCAGCCACCTATGGAACCGAACCGGAAGCAGTAAAATACATCATTTCGGGCGGACAGGTTACAGGCGAAGAGACGGTAAAGAATGATCCGTTACCGGAAATCCCGCCACTGGAAGGCTCTATGAGGTTCTCCTATAAATTTTTTAGGGGAAAACTCATTCCCAATGCATCCGTAAGGATGGTAAGTGAACAAAATAGGGTTTCACAATCGTATGGTGAATCAAAAACGCCGGGATTTATAACAGCTGCGGTATCGGTCAGTTATGCACCATGCAAATTTGCTTCACTAGTGGGAGGAATTGAAAATATCTTCGATACCCCATATTACGAACACCTAAACCGGAGAATTGTCGGCAGTACTGAACGATTGTACGAGCCAGGCCGGTTTTTTTATCTTACCTTTATTTTTAGAATTTAATGACAATGAAGGATAATTTATGGTTATGGTTCCGACTCTTTTTCCTCATTATCCTAATGGGTCATTTATCTGCCTGTAAGAAAGGTGATAATACAACTCCTGCAATACCTTCCGGTAAAGTCACCTTTTTATTAAATCATCAGGTGAATGGTCAGCCCCTGAAGGAAAATGAACTGATCTATACCAATGCCGCAGGAAATGAATATCTGATCACGGAAGTGAAGTATTTTATATCTGATATTACTTTTTACCGTAATGATGGATCAAAGAAAGTAATCGGGGATTGGAAAGATATTTTTTACGTTGAAGAAAACATTCCGGAGACAAAAACCATTCAGTTTTTTGATAAGATCCCAGCCGGAACTTATGATTCCATAAACTTTATTTTCGGTATTTCTCAGGAGAAAAACAAATCCTTTATGTTCGTTGACCCGCCGGAAGTGAATATGTTCTGGCCGGAAGTTCTCGGAGGCGGATATCATTACATGATGATCAATGGGAAATGGAAGGATACAACCGGGGTCAATATGCCATTTAATTTTCATCTTGGGATTGGTCAACTATATCACGGAAATACGTACAATGTTGATTCTATCTATGCATTCGTTCAGAATTATTTTACAGTCAGTTTACCAGGGTCGGCCTTCACAATTGCAGACAAGGATACAGCAACTTTCCTATTGACCATGAATATAGAAAACTGGTTTAAAGATCCTCATGTCTTCGACTTTAACCATTGGGGCGGCGCCATAATGCAAAATCAGCCAGCCATGCAGCTTGTGAAAGAAAATGGATGGGATGTCTTTTCGATTATTAAGTTGAATAAGTAAAGAACTCCCTGATTATGCTTTTATCCGGATATGATATCGATTTGTTAAATTGGATTAACCATCATCTCATCCCGTATTCTGTTCCGCTTCTGCGAATAATTTCCTTTACAACTACTTACATAAGTATCGCAGTAGTATTGATGGTTTTGATAACATCAATCGTGAAAAGTTCAAAATCAATACGCAAACAGTTTATTGTCCTTGCGTCAGTACTGATCCTTGTGGCTATTATAAGCCAGGCATTGAAAATATTGGTTTACAGAACACGTCCATTTACCACCTATCCTTTTGTTGAGAAATTATCCGATGGAGGGGGATCGTCCTTTCCCTCCGGACATACACTGGAAGCATTTGCTATGGCAGCATCGCTATCGCTATTATTTTCAAAGAAGAAACTAATAATCCCTGTTTATGTATGGGCTATGCTTGTAGCCTATTCACGTATGGCTTTAGGTGTGCATTACCCAAGCGATGTATTGGCTGGTATTTTTATCGGTACTCTTATTGGTTGGATTGTCCCATGGATGTTTTCCCGATACAATTTCAAGGGAAAAATCAATAATCCAGCGTAACTATCCGGCCCTTCGTGAAGTTGAAAAACTTATCCTTCTGGGCAATGATGATCCCAGGACGTAAATCTTCCGGTTTAAATCCGGCGATTTTCAAACAGGTCGGGCAGGCCATTACCGTCACTTTTTTTGCAGCAAGTTGATCAAGCAGTTCAAAGAGCGTTGGGAAATCCTTGAACTTCATATCTTTTGAAGTCTTAACCAACATTTCCACTCCTTTAATGTCCATATAAACAATCACATCTTTATCCATGGACATCATCACTGCCATCTTCAAAGCCATAAGGACTTTATGGGGATTATCGTATCCTGAGGAGATGTGCAGAAATAAACCATCTTTTGTGGCACAACAGGATTTCACCGAGTCGGTTTTCATACCCATCTGACCTTGTTCAACTTTTTTGTCTTCAACCTGTTTGCAGGAAACCATTGCAAACACTGCAAGAATTAAAACGATAAATTTTTTCATGGGAGGACGTGTTTAATTTGAAATATCAAGTATCTGAAGAATTGCTCCTTCAAAGTTAGATATCATTTTGATTTCATGGATGATTTAAGAATAAATGTGATAAAAATCACAACATTCGTTAATACGGCAGAATCAGACAGGATGGACCTCCCGTACCTTTAATAAACTCTGATAGATCGATTGAATGAACATGATATCCATTGTGTTTAAGAATTTCAATCGCAGAGGTATTCGTTTTTTCTGCAATGACTTCATGGTTCCCAAGCGATATTACATTCCCGGAAACAAAACTATCTCTTGCTACTTCAATACGATTAAAACCATTAAAAAAATCCGTTGGGAAAATTCCCTTGCAGCATAGTACTTCGTTTGCTGAAAGAATACTCATAGCTCCGCCCAGATGCAGAAATGGTCCAGGTACTTCAACAGACCTGACTTCAAAATTCATGGCGTTTAGGATCTTTAAGACCTGATTAACTCCCTCCTTATTTGTTCTCTTTGAAAGGCCCACAAATGCAATGGATCTGTGTATAATCACGTCTCCGCCTTCAACTGTGCCATTTCCTGTTATGCTTCCGGCTTTTTTTATCCCTAATGAATCAAGTTTTTTCGCCATCCATTCCTCTTCGCCCTTTCTTGATTCCAATCCCATTTGTAATTTGATATATCCCTTCGGCGTCACCAAAGATGAATCCCGGGTAAAAACGGAGTTTGGATGATCTTTAAGTTCTAGTACATCCAGAACCTCAAAACCAGAATCGATAAGCAAGGTCTTTAATGCAAGATGCTGAATTAGTGCCTTTTCAGGATCGGACAAACTGGTAATATTATGTTTATCTAACTCAGAGACGCTAAAGTATTCTTTGCCAGGCGTAGAAACAATTACACGGTTCTTAATCAAAGCCATGAGAACAAAGCATTTACTCGATTACACCAGCTTGTTTTGAGAAAATAAGCTTCAATGCTACCAGGATTAAAAAGATTGCAAAAACTTTCTTCATCAGTTGTTCTGGTAAATGCAGAGCGATCTTAGAGCCAAAATATCCGCCTATCATGAATGTTATGGCTATTATTACTGCATACCAGATATTAACCTGTCCATCCTTGTAATAATTGTAGGCGGCAAACAGACCGATCGGAGGTAACATCACCGCAAGGCTGGTTCCCTGGGCAGTATGTTGATCAACACCCAGAAAATACACCAAAGCGGGAATCATAACAATGGCGCCACCTACACCAAACATTCCACCGAATACCCCAGCCATCAGGCCAATTATAACAAGTATTATTATCGTTGTTAAATTCATCCTTTTACGTTTTTATGGTTATTTGAGATTACTTTATTCTTTCATTCAATTCTTTTAAGATAGTTTTTGCCTTTTCATCATTCGGGTCAATTGCAAGTACTTTCTCACAATATCCCTTTGAAATGACACCATTTTTAATATTTTTTGATAGGGCGTACTGAAGAAAATAATAATACGAGAGATAGGAATAAGCTTCCTTTAACTCTTTCGTGTTATTAGCCGAGTCGCTTTTTGCTTTTTCAATGAGCATTTCAAAAGCGGGTTTGGCCAATCCTTGCTTGCTTTCGGGATCTAAATTCACCAGTGAATAGGCTTTCCATAAATATCCTTTAACATTTCCCGGACTGAGCGATGTGAAGATTGAGAAAACAGAATCAGCCTTTTGATAATCATGCAGGTTGTAATATATTTTTCCCAGCGTATAGTAGTCATTGGCAACATCTTTTTTAATTAGGGTCTTCCTGATAACGATCTCAGCCGCTTTCGTGTATTCTTTTATTTTCAGAAATGAATAGATGGCTTGATTCAGTAAATCAGTCTGTGTTGTATCCATGTCGAAAGCTTTCATCAGGACTTCTGCCGAAAGTGAATCCATGTTGTTTTTCGACAACAATTTACCATAATAGACGAAATCCAGGGTCCTGATTTTATCGGGCTGCGTCTTGTCAATAAACTTGGTCATGTAATACAGGCCTTTATCATACTGGCCGGTCTCATAATAAGAATAACCCAGCGCTCGGTACAAATCATAATTTGCCGTGTCCGTTTTCAGAACGATGTTGATTTGATTGATGGCTTCGCTGTAGTCCTTAAGGTCAAACAGGTTATTAATATATTGAATCCGGGACGTTCTACTCCCTGAAGATAAGGAGAGAAACTTGGCATAACTCTCTTTCGCCTTTGATGCCTGATTGGTTTTTAGGAGCAGGTAACCCATCTCCCGATGGGCCGGCGCATAGTTAGAATCGATCGCGATGGCTTCGGAATAATAATTCAAAGCGGATGTATAATTGTTTGCTTTCACCCAAAGTTGACCTATTCTCAATTTTGCCCTTGGAGATTTCGGATTCAATACCTGAGCCTGTTCATAATTCTTTATTGCTGACGAACCATCATTCAAAAGTTGCATGTAAGCGTCGCCTTTAACTATATAAAGATCATAGTTTTTATTGTCCAATTGTTCCGCTTGCCTTAATGGGGGAAATACCTTAGAACTATCGTTGACCCGTGCCTTCAGATAGGCATTCGCCATTTTTATCATGACTACAGCCTGTTCTTTTTTTGAAAGGGTCGATGCTTTGTTGGTTTTTGACGGAAGCATTGATATTGCTGTGTCAAAATATAATTGAGCCCTGGTGTCCTTCTTTTTTATCAGTTCAATCTCCCCTAAACCTACATAATTTAATGGGTTACCAGCCTCATTTTTAATACCTGCCTGAAACAACCTTTTTGCCGAATCAGCCATTTCAGTGTAAGAGTAAGTCAAGGTATCCGAGAAATATTTTTGCAGAAAATTTTCCCCGTAATAAAAGTAAGTACTTCCATTAACCGGACCTTTTCTCAGGATTGACTTAAATATCAAGTCCGCTTTATTGAACTGTTCGCTTCTTGTCAGTTTGATTGCAGATTGCAAATCTTGGGAAAACCCTCTTAAATCAATGATAAGAAGAAACAGAACCAAAATAAGCGATGAATTAAACACGATCTTTTTCATTATGGACCTCCTTTCATTCTTCTGTATATCAGATTAAATACGCTTACTATTAATCTCAAAATTATTAATTATTTCCGAAGAAATTTTGTACCAAAGCTGAAATCATTGGTTAATGTCAATTAAAGAAAATCAGGAAAAATCTAAATAGTGATATTTATGCGCTTTAATTCAAAAAACTGTTTTATCTTTGCAGCAGAAAATATTTAAAACTATGAATCAATCTTGCGAAGTTAAAAAGAAGCCAAAGACATTTAAGGAGTTTATTAAGTCGTCTTATTTCCTGAAGCCCTTTCTGGGTGTCGTCATTGGGGGAGTAGCCGGCTACCTTTATTATCATTTTATAGGATGTTCATCTGGTTCCTGTGCTATAACTGGTAATCCCTTCATGAGCACAATCGTCGGTAGTTTCCTTGGGTTTTTCGTCCTGAACAGCCCTTGTAGCAAATGTTAAAATGAAGTCAAACCATAAAACTTCTGTTATGAAAACAAATACCTCTCGTGTAGTGCATCTTGGGAAAAGAGAATTCAAAGAAAAAATCTATGACTATACCTTCAATAAGGAATGGAAATATAAAGGTGATCTCCCCGCAGTAGTTGATTTTTACGCAGACTGGTGTGCCCCATGTAAAATGGTATCGCCAATACTTGATGATCTGTCAAATGAATATTCTGGGAAAATAAAAGTTTATAAAGTAAACACGGAGAAGGATCCGGAAGTCGCAAAAGCTTTTGGTGTTTCAAGCATTCCGACCATGCTATTCATTGCACAAACGGGCAAACCCACTGTTGTCAGGGGAGCACAATCCCGTCAATCATTGAAAAGCAACATCGAAAGAATTTTACCTAAAGAAGAAAAGCGCTTCCTGAATAAGCTACTGTCCCTGAAATGGTAAGAACAACAATTAGAATAAATAAACAACTTTAAAATTAATCGACATGTTACAGACAAATCTTAAACACCTGATGAAAGCGGATGAACACAAAAAGTTCATCGAAGAAAATGAAAACGTAATGATCTGCTGTGGCAGAATGGGGCCCATGTGCATCCCGGTATACGGCATCATGGAGGAGATAGAACCACAATACCCCCATGTGAAATTTGCCGATATGGAGTTTGACAACCCGGAAGCCCATGTGATCCGTAACGCACCGGAATGCCGTGGATTTATGGGAATTCCGTTTACCGTATATTATAAGAACGGGAAACTCGTCAAAGCTACTTCCAGCATCCAGTCCATGGTTCAGGTAAAGTCAATACTCGATGCACAATTCGATTATAAGCAGCAGTAAAATCATGCCTATCAGGTCCTCTGCGGGCAGTGTGTTAGTTTTTTGGATTTAAACCGGGAGGCACTGATGTGGCCTTTTTAAAAGAACAAGATGCCAGAGATATTCGATATTATTATAATAGGAGGTGGCCCTGCCGGATTAACTGCCGGCATTTATGCCTCCCGTGCGCGGATGAAGACTTTGATCCTGAATGAAGGAACAGTGGGTGGTCAACTTGTCCTTACCCATGAGATTGCAAATTACCCGGGAGTCGAATCTACCAGCGGCTTTCAGTTGGGGAACATCATGAAAAAGCAGGCAACGGCTTTTGGATGTAAAATCAAGTCAAACATTGTTGTTACTAAGTTCGACTTCTCTGCTAATCCTAAAATGGTTGAAATTGACGGAAACGAACAGTTTTTTGGTAAATCCGTCATCCTGGCTCCAGGTGGAGAACCCAGAATGATTCACGTACCAGGTGAAACTGAGTTGAAAGGTCGTGGTGTATCCTATTGTGCCACCTGCGACGGTGATTTCTTTACCGGAAAAGATATTGTGGTAGTCGGTGGCGGTAATTCGGCACTTGAGGAGGCTGTTTCTCTTACAAAATATGCACGCAATGTTACAGTGGTTCATCAGTTTGACCATTTCCAAGCTTTTCCTTATGCAATTGAGGAGGCAAAGGCAAGTCCCAAAATCAACTTTTACATGGAATCGCAAGTCAGAAGCATCCTTGGCGATGATTCTGTTAGACAAGTTGAGATTGAAAATATTCCAACCGGAGAGAAAACTTTATTGACAGTTGACGGAATCTTTATTTTCATCGGATATGTTGCAAAAACGCAGGGATTTGAAAAATGCATCAACCTGAATGACCGTGGTGAAATTATAGTTGGATCAGAAATGCAGACCAATGTCCCGGGTGTTTTTGCAGCAGGGGATTGCATTGCAAAACGTTATCGACAGGTGACAACAGCTGTTGGTGATGGAACTATTGCTACATTGAGTGCCATTGAGTATTTGCGATCAAATTAAGACCTATTGAATATGCGCATTTTCCAAATTAAAAAAGTAGTGACAATGGTTTTTTTCTTTGCACTTGCAGCCTTGTATTTTTATACTTTGATTTTTTAACCTAAAACGTAAAACATATGAAAAAGAACATGGGAACCATCGACATTGTGATCAGGTTACTGATTGCAGTCCTTTTAATAGTACTCTATTTTACGCATGTAATTTCAGGTACACTTGCAATAATTCTGTTGATTTTTGCAGGAATTTTCATTCTCACAAGCCTTTTGAGCTTTTGTCCTTTATATTTTCCTTTCGGGATTAGCACCAGAAGCAAAAAGTAACAGAGGGTCAATAATTTTCTTTAAGAATAGAACAAAGGTGGATGAATTATTCAATCCACCTTTTGTTTTTTTACAATCAACCCATTGGGAGCTGTTTTTGGCTACCTGGAATCTGGCTACTTTAAATGAATAAACCTTGTTTTAAAAAATCATTCTAACCGCAAGTTTTGTCTCGGCACTTCGTCTAATTGATAAAAACAGATGTTTTATTAAAAAAAACGATCATGAAAACGTTGAAAAGAATTACAGTATTAATGACAATCATGTCATTCATCGGGTTCCAGAGTTTCGCTCAGAATGTATCTGCTTCTAGTGACAAGCAGAATTTACAAGGGTCCCAACCTTCGACAAATCTGACACCCGGAAAATTTGTTGACAACAATAAAGACGGGGTTTGTGACAATTACCAGGCAAGGGTGAAAAATAGCCAGGGTAGGAATTTTGTTGACAAAAACGGAGATGGAATCTGCGATAACCGTCAAAATGCCGGCAAAGGAAAAGGAAATCCAAATGGTTGTGGAATGGGTTATCAGCATCGTCACGGACAAGGGAACGGCAATTGTTGCGGAAATGGCTATGGCTATCAGCACAGGCATGGCCGCAAATAGAAAATATGAACGTGAATTCAATCAATCTGAGGATCCTAAACAGATTGTTGATGCTTAACTCAGGAAGCTAAAATATCCCTAAATTACAGGGCTGTTTTAGCTTCTTTTCTTTACTTCAAAAGCTCAAAGAATGACAGATCACCAACTGATTGAAGGGCTAATCATTCAAAATAGGGATGCAATTCAGTACCTGGTTATCAAATATCAGAAACATGTCATCAAAACCGCCTATTATTTCGTTGCAAATATGGAGGATGCAGAGGATCTTTCACAGGAGGTTTTTCTGGAAATCCTCAAATCTATTAGCCTGTTTAAGAAAAACGCTTCTCTCAGTACATGGATATACAGAATAACAGTGAACAAATCTCTGGATCATTTGAGACGACAAAAAAGAAGAAATATAATCCACACGATTGGATCATTATTCAAAGATTCATCAGAAGGAACAAACATTGATGATAAAAACCTGTCGACAATGGATACCGGGAATGATGAAAAAGAGAAAAGGGTGGTCATTGATAAAGCAGTCAATTCTTTGCCTGAGAATCAGAAAATAGCATTTATCTTAAACAAATATGAAGAACTGGCCTACAAGGAAATTGCTGAGATCATGAATCTGTCTCTTTCATCTGTTGAATCCCTGATTCACAGGGCAAAATTGAATCTTCAAAAGAAATTAGTAAGTTATTTTTCAGAATATGGAACCCAAAACAAATAAACCGGATTGCGCATTCATTCGCAAAAACCTCTTTTCTTACCAGGAAAAACAGCTTTCCAATATGGAATATAAAGAATTTGAAGATCACTTGCATTCTTGTAAAGAGTGTTCCCAGATGGTTTCCGAATTTCAATTTGTCACATCCTTCATTGATGAAAAAAAAGCTGTGGAACCCAATCCTTACATCTCCACACGTATTTTACAAAGAATAGATTCCCAATTTGAAAGTGCCAAAAACAAGCCAAGTCCATTCCTTCAAAGGATTCTCCAGCCCGTCTCATTGTCTTTCTTCATTTTAATCGCTGTTGTTATTGTCTTTTCATCTGTAAAACAAAAGGCAACAAGGTATTCCGAAAGTATAATTCATCAGAAAGATATTGAGGCAATGAAATCGGGCCTTTATATTCCTGAGTTTATTGATGAGGATAATACATTGTTCGATAATTATAAATAAATATATTATGAACTTTTTCTCAAAAAACAAGGTGGTTTTCTGGTTGCTGATCTTCCTGGTCGTGATCAACCTCACAGCATTCGTCACTTTTCTCGTTTACTTCTCAAAAAGTACAACTGAATCAACACTACAACCTCAAGAAAACCCTGGAATGGCAATGCGGAAAGAATTGTCTTTATCTGCTACTCAGTCAGAAAAAGTCGAAGTCATCCTGGCTGAATACAGGAATATCACCGAGCCAATTACCGCCAATATTCGAGACTACCGCTCCCAACTTCTTGAAGAGCTTGCGAAAGATAAACCCGATACAAGCCTACTTAACAGATGGTCTGATCAAATATGTTTACTACAGAAGCAAATGCAAAAAGCTTCTGTAAAACAATATCTGGCGCTGAAAGAAATTTGCAGTCCTGCTCAATGCCAAAGGCTGTCTGCATTGTACTTTGAAATGTATGGTTTTCAGGGTAAAGGCCAAGGAATGGGGAGAGGGAAAGGCATGATGCATCAGTATCGTCGGGGACAAGGGCAACATGGACGAGGGAATATGATGGGAAAGGATAGTTGCGCTAAATAAGGAGGACCTAAAAGGTTAATTTAAAAAGTTTACTTTGTTCATTCAAAAATCCAATAGCAATCCCGCATTGGTCTTAACTGTTTCATCCGTGAAACTTGAAAGGTAATTTTCGGTCGTTGCAATGTTGACATGGCCAAGACTATCACTGATATAGGCGATAGGGACTCCGGCTCTTTTAAGACGTGTTGCATATGAATGCCGGGCGAAATATGTGGTCACTTTTTCTCCCCACTCCAATGCATCCGTTACGTGTTTCAGGTATTTATTGGTTATTTTTATGAATTGTGCAATGGTAGCATGTTCCTCCCTTGGACTCATTCGTTCATTAAGAATCGGGAAAATAAATTCTTTCCCCGTTTTGCTTTCATTGCCCCACTGTTTGATTATTTCCAGCATCCGAGGCAGAAGATAGATGCTGATCTCTTTCTGTTCACCTTTATTGGTCTTTTTTGTCTTACTCCTATAGAACTTAATGTTATCCCCCTGGATATTGGAATATCGGAGCATTGCGATATCCTTAAAATTCATCCCGTTTCCAAGATAGCTGAAAGTCCAGAAATCAATGGCTTTCTGTTCCTCTGGCTTGTCTGTTTTATATTCAACCAAGGTTTTAATATCATCGTTGCTCAGTGCTCGCTTGTTTTTTTGTGCCGCCGGCACATTGTAATTTGTAAAAGGATATTTTTCCCGGGTGATATACTTCTTTCTGATCGCATAATTGCAGATTGCCCTTATCTGTCGCAAATAGATCCCTATGGTTGAGATCGATTTATTCTTTGAGGCCAAATGATTCTCATACCCCCTGAGAAAATCAGGAGTTATTCCTTTCATCCTGAGAGACGATTGAAAATTACCAACTGATGTCAGGATTGTCTCATACATTAGTGTGGTCTTAATGCTCCATTCATTGGCCTTTTCATCCATAAATCCCTTGGCGCAATCTTTAAAACTGATATCCACAGTGTTTATCTGTTTCTTTTTAAAGAACTCTTCTTCAAATGCCTCAAAGGTAAATTCATGCAGTTTTTTCCCGGCAATTTCTGCCTTTCTGATGAAGCTCTGGATATCACCTCGTTTTTCTTTGAGATCCTCATCCCTCAGTTTTGGTGATTTAATTTTTTTCCATTGATCTTCAGTCAAATCAACACTTGTCCGATAACGCCTTTTGGCTCCGTTAAAATAGACGACCAGGCATACGGGGAACAAACCATTCTTTTTCTCCCTGTTTTCAAGAATGGTAAAATAAGTTAAAACATTACCTTTGCTCATGGTTACAATTTCAAAAATGTAACCACAAATGTAACCACAACTCGGTTAATAATCGTATAATAAACGAATAAAAATTATCAACATAAAATGTCATAAGTTATTGATATACAATTTTCATGAATAATTTCTTGGGAATAACCGATTAACAAGAAAGTAGTACTAAACCTGCTTTGGGAGCAGGAGGCCGCAGGTTCGAATCCTGCTACCCCGACTTGAAAATGAGCCACTTACAATTAATTTTGTAGGTGGTTTTTTGATTTTGTAGTAACAATTGTAGTAATTTTTCTGGTCCAAAAATTCAATTACTATCACAAAGTTTTGCGAAAAAGATATTAGTTTTGGAGACTTATTTCATCGTATCATGTCAATAAACTCAAAGATTCTTGGATTGCGTGTGGCCGGCACAATTTTCGGCATTGTTGCCGTATTGCACCTTTTAAGGGTGGTAATCGGGATTCCGATTGCTATTTCGGGATGGATGCTGCCGATGTGGGTGAATGTGCTGGGCTTTGCCGGGTCGGGATTGCTTTGTGTATGGTTGTGGTGGCTTTCTTTCGGCCAGGCGTGGGATTCTTCCAAAAATTACAGAGAGAAGTACACTTACAAGTAGCGGGTGTGTACACCCGTACACCCCAATTTGAATATGCCATATTGGAGCTTTGGTTGAAAAAAGGCTCTCCCCCAACGTCACGGATTGACTTACTCCCGGTTTATATTTGCCGGCAATGGCAACCATCGAATCCTTGGTATCGGAACTGAATGAGCTTTGCAGGCAATTTATCGCTCAAAAAGAGCAGTTCAATGAATTTGCAAGAATCCGGGAACTGTTTAAGGAGATTAACGCCCAGGGATATAGCATTTCATGGCCTCTTTTTTCATTTATCAATCCGGAATATGAACTTCTTTCCAGTGAAGGCAAACATGATATGGAGAGGTTGATCGACTTTAGCAGGATGAAGCTGGAGGCAATTAATGAGATGAATTTTGAACGGGCTGCTGATCTTAGAGACATTGAGCGGGAACTTATGCGCAAAATCAAACTTGACTTTTCGCGCAGCATTGAAAACCAGCATTTTATTGTGGCCGGAAAATTTCCCGAGGTGGTCATTTTCAACGATCCGGATAGTTTGCTGATAACCTTGTTTAAATGATGTGGGTTTCATTGGATATTAAAACTGCTAATTCTGATCCTTCGAGTATTTGTGAGATTGGAATAGGCGTTTTCGAAAATGACAGGCTGATTCAGACTTTTCGAAACTATTTTGATCCCGGCACCTCCTTTGATCCGTTTTACACGGATAACATTCATGGCATTTCTGAAGAAATGGTGGAGGGCAATGGCCCCATTGAATATTCCTATGACGAGATCAGGGAATTACTTGTAAACAAGATAGTTGTTCATCATTCTAAATTAATAAGACAGGGATTTCTGAAAGCGCTGGAAAATTATGATTTGGCCATTTTCCCAATATTTTGGCTTGATCTGGAATTGGTTGCCGGGATTACCTGGAAAGAATTCTCAGAAGAAGGCTGTGGTTTACAAGAACTTTCCTCTTTTCTGAAAATCGAAATCGGATACCCGGATGCGCTTAGCTATGCTGTTGCTGCAGGTTCGATCGTAATCGAAGCGTGCAAGAAATCGGGAATCGGGGTATCGGAGTTGCTCAACAGTGTTAAAAAATATGAATGATCTTCAACGTCACGTTTTGGCGTTAACTACCAATACCTTTGACCCGACAATTAAAAAATTAAGCACCATGGGGTCCACCACAATCAATCCTAATCAGTTCCAATCTAAAACTGTTGAACTTGACAAAACAACGTCGAACATGAATCTGGCAGCAGTCTTTGCTGAAAGAAAAATATGTTACCTGAATGAGTTCAATTTGTTTCTTGCTTACTTCAACTCAATACCAAATTTCATTCACGAACCAAGTATTAACTGTAAAAAAGCCAACAACTGGTTTGTTGAAAATTACAGGAATGAAATCAAGGATTTTTACTTTGATAAAAGATATCTGGATAATAGCAAAAGTGCTGAATATGATGACATTTTCTACATTTTAGATGTGGATTTGATCGTGTATTTTGACACCAATAATGCCGCTGTGAAATTTTTATTCCGTAACACCGATATTTCAAAGGTAGAATCTGTTATTAGTGGAATTAAGAAGTTTAAAGTACGAAAGTCGAGAGGTAAACCGGAAATTTCGCTATTGGTTAACGCCAAACATGGGATTGAGACTAAGTCATTTAAGATTGCAAAACCAAAACTTAATATTCAAGATAATTACAACGATGACTTCAAGGAGATACATCAGACTATTGTAAAAAGACTTTCAAAGAAAAATGATAAGGGATTGGTTCTTTTACATGGCAAGCCCGGCACCGGGAAGACCTCGTATGTGCGTCATCTGATATCATCACTAAAGAAGGATGTGATTTTCCTTCCTCCAAATATGGCAGGAGTGATAACAAATCCTGACCTGATTTCGGTTTTAATTGACAATCCAAATTCGATTTTTGTAATTGAAGATGCGGAAAATATTGTTGTTGATCGGGAACAGGATGGCCATTCGCCGGTTACCGCGTTATTAAACATCTCTGACGGCTTACTTTCCGACTGTTTGAATATTCAGATAATCTGCTCTTTCAATACCGATATTTCAAAGGTAGACAGTGCCTTGTTGAGAAAAGGGAGGTTAATCGCCAAGTATGAATTCAAAGAATTATCAATTGAAAAAGCACAGTTACTCTCCCACAAGCTGGGATTTGATTCAACTTTCCATACTCCGATGACACTGACAGCCATTTACAACCAGAATGAGAAAGATTTCCAACAAGGGAAAAAACGAACACAGATTGGATTTAAAGCTGTAAATACAAACTAACCCTAAAAATCTTATTTTAGATGGACGGAATCATGAATTCAAAGAACCATTGATTATGTCGAAACACGAAACCCTTTTACGTCACCAGAAAATAATAGGCAAGCTGAGAACCAGCAAGGAGGCGACCTTTGATGAACTTTCGGATTATCTTAAGGACCAGTCGGAGTTGCATGAGTATAACCTGGTGATTTCGCAACGGACTCTCCAGCGTGATTTGATTGAGATCAGGTCGCTGTATAATGTGGACATTCAATTTGATCGTTCGCACGGGGTCTATTACATTGTTGAAGAGGAGAATTCAGATTTGAATACGCGTTTGATGGAGGCGTTTGATTTCATATCAACCTTAAGAATGTCGGAGGATCTGACAAAGTATATCTATTTTGAAAAACGGAAACCCACGGGAACCAACCATTTTTATGGATTGTTGCACGCAGTAAGGAACCGGTTGGTTATTGATCTGAGTCATCAGAAATATGATTATGATGAACCCACGAAACGGCTGGTGGAGCCGCTAGGTTTGAAGGAGTCGAAGGGGAGGTGGTATCTTCTGGCCAAAGAGGCGGGCAAGGATAATGTTAAGACCTTCGGTCTGGACCGCATCGTTGATTTTGATATCACCAAGAAGCACTTCACGGTACCGGAAAAGTACAACGCCAATGAAGCCTTCAGGCATTGCTTTGGTGTGATAAACCTTTCGGATGTTGAGCCCCAGGAGATTGTTCTCTCTTTTGAGCCCTTTCAGGGGAATTATATTAAGAGCTATCCCCTGCATGAATCGCAGACGATTCTGATTGATAATGAAAAAGAATTGAGGATAAGACTATTTCTTATTGCTACACAGGATTTGGTTATGGAAATCCTTTACTATGGTGAAAACGTTAAGGTACTTTCACCAAAAAGTTTGATTAAAGAGGTAACACAACAGCAGGAGAATGCATTAAATCAATACCGGAAATAGTGAGATCAACAGGATTTCCTATTATTCAGTTCGTTCTCAATGATATTTATTAACTCCAGAACAGGCTTGAAGTATGGGTTAACCTTCTCTTTGTCGAAATCAAATAAATCATCATAATCCCCTTTTTGCCGCCATGTGAAGAGCTGTGAATATATCTTCCCGTATTCTTTAGGGATTCTGTTGGTTTTGATAAAATGCTCGGTGAAATTTGATTTTGCTCCGTTATGGGTGGTAGGTTTTAAATCTTCCGACAAAAGGATTGCCATGACTGAATAATAGGCCGCATAATAGAGCCTGTTGATGGTGGAATTCCACCTGTTTTTCTCTGCAAGGATTTGGGCATCCTCAAAAGTATCTCTTGCCCGAAGCATTCTATACTTTATGAGGTCAGTCTTTGTACCTTTCATTTGATCCTGATTCCCTCTTTTTGAATATTTTCAAATAAAGGAGTTATTGAATGATTCTCATCCCAGTCAGTTTTGGTATAGATCAAAGGCGAAATAATCTCTCCTGTTTCGACTTCAAGATCATAAAATTCATCCATAAATTGTGTCTCGAAACGAAACGATACCTTTTTTGTGTTAAGCAATATTAACAAATCCCAATCGGATATGTTTTTCGCATCCTGTCTGGCCCTGGAACCGTATAAATATATTTCTGAGTCGGGCGCCGTTCTGTTAACAACACCAATAATCCGGTCTAAAAATACTTGTTCCGTCGAACTCATATGACAAAGGTAAGATTTTCTTTGATCAGATTCACTGTCAAGACTCAATTTATCTTCCGGAAATTTGTTTCCTGAAGAAGAATTTTCGATGATCGATCCATTGATAACCTTGGCCCTAAAGCAGGCTGAATATATTTATTTCCGTTCACTACGTCACAGTTTGTCGCTGACCCGGTTTATCTTTGTTGGATAACAAGGAAATCATGAACCCATGGAACACCGCCTTATTTCCAAATCTTCTTTTATTCGCGGCTCGCAATGCCAAAAGTCGCTCTGGTTGCACTTTAACCAACCCGACGAACGGTGTGAAACCAGCGATGCCCAGCAACAGATATTCGACACGGGACACTACGTTGGATTGCTGGCTCAGCAACTTTTTCCGGGTGGTATTGATGCCAGTCGCGGGGAGCCCGGGCAGCTTGCCGAGGCTCTTGCGTATACTGCCGAACTGATTGGCAACGGAGAGAGGGTAATTTACGAAGCTGCCTTCAGCGACGGGGAGACTCTTTGTTATATGGACATCCTGGTGAAGGAGGCCGATGGCTGGGCCGCCTATGAGGTGAAGGCATCTACGCGCGTAAAAGATTACCAGGTGAATGATGTGGCTTATCAATATTATGTGATTGCCCGGGCGGGGTTACCGCTCAGGCGTGTATCATTGGTGCATTTAAATAACCAATATGTAAGGCGTGGGGAGCTGGACCTGCAGCAGTTGTTCACCATTGAAAATATGACTGAACGGATCCTGCCCATGCAGGCTGCCATACCCGGGAGACTATACTCCCTGTTGGATATGCTCAAGGAAGGTATTATGCCGGAAATATCCATGGGACCCCAGTGTGGGAATCCGTTCTCCTGTGACTTTATCGAATTTTGCCGTGAGTCCCTCCCCCAACCCCTCCCCAATCAGGGAGGGGAGTCAGAATCGCGCAACCAGGATGCGCTGAATGAGTTTCTGGAGGAGCTTGTGTACCCGTTGTATTTTATGGACTTTGAGACCATACAGTTTGGAGTTCCGCGCTACGATGAAAGCCGGCCGTATCAGCAGATACCGTTTCAGTATTCGATGCATATACAAACCAGTAGCGAGGTAGCGAGGTGGCGAGGTAGCGAAAATAAAAACTTGAGAATTGACGAAAAGGGAAGTGATTTATCGCATTATGAATTTCTTGGAGCACCCCCGGCCGATCCAAGACCGGAATTTATCGAATCACTTTTGGCCCGGTTAGGGACAAGCGGAAGCATCATCGTGTGGAATCAGGCCTTTGAAAACACCAGGCTCAGGGAGATCGCCCGGGATTTTCCGGAATATGCTGCCAGGATCGATTGCCTGTTTGCACGGGTGGCTGATCTGATGGTTCCATTCCGGAGAAAACATCTTTGCACTCCTGAGATGAATGGCTCATACTCCCTGAAGGCGGTGATGCCGGCGCTAATCCCCGACCTCTCCTATGCCGGTTTGGAAATACAGGAGGGCGGGACCGCCAGTATGACTTATGAGAGTCTGTACCGGGATGAGGATCCGGAATCGCAGCAGGTGAAGCGCGAAAACCTGCTGGAGTATTGCAAGATGGATACGCTGAGCATGGTTCGAATTCTTGAACTGCTCAAACCATGATCCAATCGCTAATTTAAAACCCGGGCGATCCTTCCCCTTTTTCAAAACGATATCCTTTGGCGGGTTGCAGTATTATTTTTGAGGCAAACGAACAGGGAAATGAGAAGCCAGAACCGCAAAAAACTTTATCTTGAATGGTATACAACCAAGCTCAACAATTTAACCCCAGCAGAAAAAGAAAGAATAGAGGGTGTAACGGAAACCGCCATTCAACTTATGAAACAGTATGGATTGGGACATATGAAATTCAATTATTGCCACCATCCTCGTTATACTGCAATTTGTCACAAAGACCGGATTGAGTTTGATCTGCATTACGCATTGAATGCGCCCCTGCATGAGATCAGAAATGTCATTTTGCATGAAATTGCCCATGCGCTCGTCGGTCCCGGCCATGGCCACAGGGAACACTGGCAAAACAAGGCAAGGGAACTGGGGGTTACCTGGGAAAGAAGGTACCGCAAATAAAGGATGATGACATCAGTCTTAAAAGCTCATTCAGGTAGCCTGGTCATTCTACTTTGACCACTTCTTTATCTTTCACCAACCTCACATTAACGTTCCTGAACAAGTTCTGATAAGCCTCTCCGTCGAACGTATGAATCGGCACGAGGTTCCTGGGTTTAATTGCATCTACTATAAGATGTGCAGTTTCAATATCAGCATGCCCGCTGGTATGAATGTAATGATCTTTCAAACCACGACTGGTAAGGTACTCAACAAAAGCCTTTGTTTTTTCCTCCTGCAGGTAACCGTCCCACATGGAGTAAATAAAGATTCCTCTATTAATATTTGGTATAAGTTCAAGGTCAGCCTGCATGGTGGGCCTCACAATCATAACCATGTTTTCAGCATCAGCAATTATTTCTTCCCTTTTGATTTTGGAATCTTTGACTCCGAATAAGAGATCCAGTCTTTTTGCCTTCCTGATCATCCTGCTAAGGCGGTTTGGATAGAAGACCCGGATTTCAGGATATTTTTTTGACGGGAATGGAATCTCATCATAAAATGCCAGCTCCTTTAAAATATTGGCCAGATAGAAATCGATGGCCATGACCTTGCCGGTTTCTTTGCAGGCATTATAAATTGAGATAAGTCTGTCGATATTTTGTCCGGATGTGTAGATCAAAGTTATTCCGATATTGCTTCGAAATAAAGCTGCCAGTTTCTCTTCGATCTCCGTTTCGCGAATAACCTTCCCGTATGATCTTCCGATGGTTGTTCCTTCCAGCAGCAGGTAATCAATCTCTTTGTTGACATTTTTTAACAATGAATCGAATGCCACTGAATTCCTTCCATGGTTGCGAAAATCACCACTATAAAACAATGATTTGTCTTTTGATTTGACCAGGAAGGCATAGGAGTCAAAAGCAGAATGGTCCATTAGCCAGGGAGTAATCTCAATGTCGCCTATTGAAAAAGGCTCCTCGCGATAGAAATGGGCAAAATTTGTAATGCTCCATGACTGGTTTGTAAAGATATTGGTCAGTTCTATTAATTTATGGGTGGCGCCGCCCAGATAAAATTTACAATTGCTGCCGATAAAACCAGCCAATCCATAGTGATCCTGGTGGGCATGAGACAAGATAAGGGCATATTTCTTATCTGTTTCCGCTCCATATAAACCCGGAATATCCGGTAAAACTCCCTGGGCAACCAGATCTTCCCTCGAAAATTTAACCAGTACCGAAGCGTCAAACTTTGTTTTATCCGGATTAACCAGCGGCATTCCAAAATCAATCACCACATGGGTTGTTGCAGTCCAGACTTCTACACACGATCCGCCTATTTCGCTGGCGCCGCGATGGATTTTAAAATGCATAAGTTCAAACTAACAAATCGGTAAAATTAGACCACCCTATCGGGTTGGCTGAAATTGTTGGTTTGGCAGTGTTCTTCTTATCACCGGCATCGATGAACGATTCGACAAATACATTGATTATGCCAGGATGAGTGTATCCTGTAATGTAGTCACGGATCGTTGCAATTACAGGATCAATGCTATCTCTTCGTTTTTTCTCACCTGAGGAACAGAAGACCAGGTTGATCGCCCGGGTACAATGTTTATGGTGGATCGCCAGGTGTAACTTTTCGTTGTCGCTTTGCACTTCGAGGAGCATCTGGATATTCCTGGCATTAAAAAGGTGAATGAATTTCACCTCAATGGCAAAAATGAGTTCTTCGGTCTGGGCCCTCCCAATGGCATTTTTAATATCTTTATTGATGATCTGGCCCAAAATTGAATTCAGATCCTTCGTTTTGTAGTCTTCAAAAACACTTTTAACAAATTCTGGGTTTAACACCGCAAGATCATAATTTCCCCTGTCGCCATCGTAACTTTCAATATTCGTCTGTAATATTTCTTCCATTGCATAGCCCCCAAATTTCAGTTTTTTCTTTTCATATCTGAAGTTTGTGGGATATTCATGATGAACCAGCGATACGGGTGTTTTTATTGTTTTTCGTTCTGCCAGTGTTTTACCCATGACCAGGATATCGCTGTTGCCATCCATAATATCGTTCGACAGGGACGCATGAAGGTCGGATTCGGTAAAAAAGAGGAATGGTTGCTCCCTGAAACGGTTGATCGTTCTTCTGATTCCATTGAAAACGGCACTTTCAATTGTTTTTGGATTTGTCATATTGACCAGGTGGCTTAAGGCTTTTAGAACAGGGTGATTCATTTCCCTGTTCCGAATGATCCAATAAAGTTCTTCTGCCTGAGCCTGATCATAATGTTTGAAAATCCGGAATGTTTTATAAATAAAAGGCTGTGTTTCGTTCAGCCGGAGAAATATATCCTTCTGGTTGCTATAGAAATTCCCGATATAGATCCAGGTGAAAAGTTGTGCAAGCAGTTCCTTGTAAAATGGATCAGTTTTCGCGAAATTGACCCATACCTTGTTCCTGGCATCTGGTGTAAGATGGTGAATGGCGTGAAAACGTTCATGAATTTCAGTGATTTTCAGTGTTTCAGGATCCTGGGGATAATATTTAATCTGGAACTCCTCTGGCCAATACTCCCCCAGAATATTCATCTTCCCTAATTTAAACTTGCAGGGGGACATATCTGTGAAAAGTGCCGATGCCGGAAGTTCCGGGTTCTCTGACAGCCTCCCAATCCTTTTGCTGACGGATTCAAGAAAATAATCACAGTTACCTTCTGAATACATCAGTTCCGTGGATTTTGCGATATCAATAGTAGTCTCCGAAACTTTGCCGGAAACGGGGGAGCGATCAATATCAAATATTGCATTGAGCATCATTTTTGGTTTTTTATGGTGAAATTATTCGTTCACATTTTTCCAATTTGTTGTGCTTAGTAAACCCAATCCAAATGACTTATTGGCAATTTGTTTAACTCGTTTTTTAAATGCTTCCATTCGGGAAGGAAGTTATCCATAATGGCAATGAAATTGCCGTTGTGTGATCGCTCAAGCAGGTGTGCCAATTCATGAACGATGATATATTCGATACAGTGATGTGGCTTTTTTGCCAGTTCCAGATTTAACCAGATGCGCTTTGCTTCGCGGTTGCAGGTTCCCCATTTGGTTTTCATCTTTTTAATGGCAAATTCATTGATTGACACGCCCATTATTTTCTCCCACTGTTCAATGACCGGTGGTGCCAGTTGCTTCAATTGTTGCCTGTACCATTCATCCATGATAACCTGCCTTTTTTGAATGTCGGTATTTGGACGGAGATACAATTCAATGGTGCTGTGTTTGATCTTTACTATTGGCGGAGCAACGAGTTCGATTACTTTGAGCATATACCGCTTACCCAAAAAGTAATGACTCTCTTTGTTCAGGTATTCCCGTGGCGCTTCACGTACCTGTTTAAGGAACCTGTGTTGTTGCGTTTTGATCCAGGCTAATTTGGAGATGGCATAAATACGAATTGTATCCATATCCATTCGCAAAGGAGCAGCAATCCGGACCCGACCCAAAGGCGGAAAAACACTAAGATGTACATGCTTAATGTCTTTAACCTCGACGTCGATGGTAATGTTACCCAATTTGATCTGCTCCATTAGTATTCTACCTGTTTTTTGACAATTTCAAAAATTCGTTCGGTTTCATCAATGCTTTCCAGCACACTGTAGATTGCCTGTTTCACAACCTTTTCGCGGGTATCGATGCCACGCCAGCCATTCGGTTTGGATTCCATGATGTTTCCATGAACTTTTAATGCCAGATCCTCATTTTCCTGAAGGTTGTTATACAATGCCCTCATTGCCGGGGTTTTTAAAGCGAACGGCATCGAATCTTTTTTGCCAGCCATTACTTTCGTTGCCAATTCAGCAATTCTTTTCAGGTACTCTTCATAGCTGATGGCATTGGCTTTGCGCTCCCTGATCAAGGCATTCAACAGGATACTCATCTCTTCAAAAAAAGCCGGATCGACCAGATGGTCCTTCATGACCTTTTTCCTCACATTGTTCTCGATCGTTTCTGCAACGGCCGACTTATTACCACGGATGCCTTTGGGCATGCCGTTGATCGCCTCGGCAATGCCACTCTCCACAATCAATTCAATCAGCGACAACTGGCCAAAGGGTGAAATCTGCCGCGGTTCGTCGGCCTGAATGTAGTTGTCGATCAGGTGGCGCATATCGGCTTCATAGGTCTTCATGTCGAGGGTTTCGCCACTGGCCATGCGTATCTCCTCCCTGAGATTCAAATAAAAATCCACCAGACGTTTTATCTCATCCTGTTCCATTGCTGAATAGCCTGCAGCATCCATCTCGGCGGAGATGTTGGCATAGGCCCGTATCAATGCGACGGTGGCTTTATATAAGTTGGTGCGCTGAAATTCGGTGTTTTTAAGCGCTTCGGGTATTTCGGTATTGCCGCAGAAATAGTGCTGGTAATCGAGTTTTGATTTGGGAGGAGGAACCGGCTCGCATAGTAACGCAATAGCTTCCACGGCATTGTCCAACCTTTCCCTGCCTTTTTTCAACCGATCCTGGAGTAATATTTCACAATCTTCAGGTTTAAACTGGTCGTAATCCAATTCGGAAGTATAAACCGCCACGGCATCTTCAACTTTTTTAAACAAGTCCTTATAATCAACAATATAACCAAACTCCTTATCTTCCGTATCCAGCCGGTTTACCCTGCAAATTGCCTGGAACAATCCATGATCCTGCATGCTCTTATCAATATAGAGATAAGAACAGGCGGGAGCATCGAAGCCTGTGAGTAATTTATCGACCACAATCAGCAAACGCATGGTAGCCGGTTCTTTTACAAACTTATTTTTTGCCAGGTCTTCATAGGTTTCGGTCTTTGTTTTACCGCCTGTCGGGACCAAATCTTTAAGCAGGTCGGTATACATTTTATAGATGAACTCTTTGTCGGTTTCGGTATTGGCGCCGGTATCTTCCGTTGTGATGTCCTGCGCGGTGGGGTTGTAAGAAGTAATAACCGCACAACGGTTTTTAAATTCGGTTTGCTGAAAGAGTTCAAAGTACCTGGTGGCTTCGTAAATGCTGCCTGCCACTAAGATGGCATTGCCGATGTAAGAACTCAGCCGCGGCTTAACACTGAAGTCGAATACAATATCACCAACCACCCTATTCATTCGCGACCGGGAACTCAACACCACCTGCATGGTGCCCCATTTCTTTTTCAACTCCGACTTCTGAAAGTCGTTCAGCCCTTTTGTCTTGGCAGCAAACCATGCATCAATCTTATCGGGAGATGATAACCACTGATCGATATCTCTGGCTTCATAGACTAAATCGAGGATGACCTTATCGGCTACCCCTTCGTTGAACTTGTAGGTATGAATATATCCGCCAAATACCTCCAGACTGGTTTGCTTATCAGATTTCAACAGCGGTGTTCCGGTAAAGCCTATGAATACTGCATTTTGAAGCACCGCCTTCATGACCTTATGCAGTTTGCCGCTTTGGGTGCGATGGCACTCATCAACAAATACAAACAATTCACCCATGGTTTTCGAAGGGGTGTTGCGAAGTTCTTCAACAAACCGGTCAAAATCTTCCACATCCCTTTTCCCAAACTTGTGGATGAGGGAACACAACAAGCGTGGCATGGGCTGATTAAGCTGTTCCATCAACTCCCTGCCGCTGGATGTACGTTTGAGTTCAACCCCGGCATCGTTAAAAACCCGTTCAATTTGCTTGTCAAGTTCTTTGCGGTCGGTGAGGATGGCGACACGGGCATTGGGATTGTTTTCCAAAATCCATTTTGCCAGCATGACCATGACAATGCTTTTACCACTGCCCTGGGTGTGCCAGATGATGCCGCCTTCGCGACGGCGGACATATTCCCGGGCGGCAATGATGCTAAAATACTGGTGATGGCGCGGCAACTTCTTGATGCCACCATCGAACAACACGAAGTCGTAGATGATCTCAAGCAACCGGCGTTTGTTGCAGATTTTAACCAAGTACTTATCCAATTGCAACAGACTGTTGTCCTCCACATCCTCCTTCCAACCAAGAAAGAATTTCTCCGGCGTGCCGATGGTGCCATACCGCAGTCCTTCCGTATCATTGCCAGCCATTACCAGCTGAATGGTGGTAAAAAAGGATTGAATAAATTCCGGTTGCTGGTTTACGAGGTTCTGGCGGATGCCATCGCCAATGGAAATGGTGCTTCTTTTCAACTCCAGGATGGCCACCGCAATTCCATTGACATACAATACGATATCCGGTCGTTTTTCCCTGTTGCCCTGGATGGTTACCTCCTGGGCGATGGCAAAGTCATTTTTCTCCGGTTCGGCCCAATTGATAAAATGGACGCGTTGATACCGATCGGCAGGATTGGCTGACACTTCACGGCCATAACGCAACAGCTTATAAACCTCTTTGTTGTTGTTGTAAAGATTGCGGTCGAAGTTGCCAGCCTCGGTTTTCAGATGATAAATTGCCCGATTCACCAGTTCTTCGGGATAACCAGCCTGGTTGATCAGGTAATTCCGTAGCAGTTCCTCCTCAATATTGCTGTTGTTGAAACGATCTTCCCAGCTGCCGAGATAGCGATAGCCGAGTTGATCGCGGAATAATCTGACGATCCGGTTTTGGGTTAATCGTTCGATTTCGCCGATGGTGGTCATCTTTTCTTTTTTGATTTACGGAGGCTCTTTTGCAAATCTACTCCTTTAGCGGTTAATCGATATCGCTGTTCCCGATGTGTTGGTGTTTCCGGTAACGTCATTTCAAGGTATGCTGATTCCAGTGATGGATTCAGGTAGTTTAAAACAAAAGTTTCCCGATGCCTCAATCCCAACAGATCTTGTATTTCGGCCCGCTTCATCTCACCGGTTAAAACCAATACAACTCTTTTAATTGTTTCTATAACTTCTTCCTCAGCTTGTCCGGTAGCTTGTCCGGTAGCTTGTCCGGTAGCTTGTCCGGTAGCTTGTCCGGTAGCTTGTCCGGTAGCTTCTCCGGTGGTTTTTATAGTCCGCCAAATAATCGTTTTAAAATCTTCTTCCTGAATAAACTCCGGTTCTTTCAATCCTGCATCATGGCATAAACGGATAATGTCACCGGTACCAGTACCCATGCGTTCAATATATCCTGCCAGATACATCGGCTCAGCCAATAATGGATTTGCCGGGATTGACCGGTGTGGTTTGCGGAGCTTTGCCGGACTCAAGCCCAAAGGTAAAGTTCCCGGATTACAGACTTCGAGCCGGTCTTTAAACAGCATCACCTGCACACTGCCGTTGCTGGTATAATCGCGATGGGCGATGGCGTTTACAATGGCTTCTGAAACCGCAGCCTGCGGAAGTTCATATTGGATAGGGACCTGATTACTTGTTTCGCGGGTTCCAACCGAGACATCAATTTTTGACAATACAAAATCAACAGCCTGGTTCACCAGTTGAAACACATCGCCCTTGTATACCTGGTAGGCCGGAATTGGTTTAACAACACTGAAACCATGAAAATGAGCGCATTTAACTTCAGAGGTGATAAAAAAGCGCTGGGGTTGCTTGCCAAACAACAATAACGCCGCATTGCTTACACGATTATTTACCAATAAGTTCAGATGCGTAAGAACTATTTCAGGTGTGGTTTCGGTCGACAGTGGAAAACCTCTTCTTGCTTTGGCGATATGGACAAATTCCCGAATTTTATCCTGATCCAGATCCGCCATGGTCGCCAGATCGTTCGATGCGGCATCAAACGGACCAGTCCGGATAATTTCCTTTTCCTTGAGGTAACTGACCAGCGAAGCATACACCCCGGAATTAAGCTCGTTTGCAGTATTAAACCGTTTGCGGATCAGGTCGAGACCGGCCTTTAGAATAAGGTTTGCCATTTTACCATGACGAGACTGCGATGCATCGCCTGAAATATAGATAAGCCGTGTTTTATGCAACCGGGTCGCTTCATCAAACTCCCGTTCGGTGGGTGAAATCCCTTCGGCATCTTCAAACCCGTAACTGGCACCAAACAAACCAAGGTAAATATCACATTCGGCAACCTCCTTGATATACACAGCATCTGCCCGCTGATCGGCAGCAGGCAGATTTTCAAATAAAAAGGGTTCGAAAAACAGGCCCAGCAATGGGTCGCTGTTCAGGTATTCAAAAAGATTTTGCCGCTCGTGGGCGAATTCTTTTTGGACACTGCTGATGAAGATTTTGAGTTTTTTCATTCCATCATAAGTTACTTAATTTTCTTGCAGGATTCCCTGTCTCTTGGTTTGCCTACTCTTAATAAATAGCAATATTCCTCATCGTCTGCTATCGCAATAAAATGAGATTGACAATGATTATCTAGAAGTTTAGGCTCTTTAATTAACCTTTTTTTCCAATTTGGTATATCCGGGTTGTTTTCATTATGCAAACTAAACTCCTTCAGCAATTCACCTATTTCTTTAATGGTCAGCTGATTCAATAATATTTTTAGATATCTTTTATAGATGCCTTCAACATAGTTTTTTAAGTCCTGAATGCTGGTAATCAGACAACGTTTGGGTATTTCATCTAAAACATACACCTTGGATGTAGCCCAATAATCATAAAAATGATGGTCGTCAATTGTCAGTAATGCTCTTCTGAACTCATTCGTGATATTGTCTCCATCCAGATGCTGGACAATGACCTTTTGTATTTCCGCCAATTTACTAGGATCAAATTTGTCTTTTGACGTTTCATAGTCGGTGCAATGCAAGGCAAATGTGATTCGTCCCTTGCAAAAATTAGTATCTTCCGTGTCGAAAACTATTTTCTTGTTTTCCTCCGTTATGATGGTCGATTTGACTTTTTCCTCCTTAACCTGGACATCCGCAAATTTTGATATGATGGTATTCACAGATAAAAAAGTATATATATCAGCACAGCCCTTTAGCAGTTCAGTTATGAGGTTAATGGCACCTCTGAATGAAGGAGCGCTGTCAATTGTAGAATTCTGAACAATATTCCTGACCACCCTCATCCATTTTGAGAAAGCATCCTCGCTGACTATGGGATTTGCTAATAAATATTCAGTTTGTGCAAAGAACAAAACTCTTGGTTTATAATAGGTAAGCTCATCTGTTTTTATCAACTCCATAAACAGAGATGGTTTCTTACAAAACTCCCATAAAATCAAATTTGCAGGTATAATGGCATCCCGGTTATTGTCTTTATCTGAATAGACATCCAAACAATTTGCCAGATAATCAAACCCCTGTTGGGTGCAGAAATCCCGGGGTTCCAGGCTGCCTGGATCGTTGAATAGTTCAGCAATCCGCCGTTCTATCCGCTCGGTCTTTACTGCATTTTCTGTTATTTTTTTATCATTAGGCTTTTCTTCAAGGTCCTTTCTGACTTGTATATCCATTTCTTCATCCTCATATATGGCAGGATTTCGGGCATACAAGTTAATGGCAATACCGGCGATGAATTTCATGTAAGCACTATCGATCTTGTGGTCTGCACTTTTGTGTTGCCAGAACAAATCAGTCCATATTGTATCTGCTTTATGGGAGAAAGTCTTCTGAATGTCTTTTTCCTGGTCCCAGGTATTGGATTCAATATGTTTTATAAAGTTGGCTTTAAAAATTTCGAAGGGGGTAAGCTGTTTACCGCGCGCATTCATATTGATGTAGAGATCGTCGGACAGACCAAAATTTTCAAGCTCAATAAAATGAAAGGTCAATGGCCTGGTTTCTTTATCGATTAATTTTGACCATAAATTGGCTTCTTTCTTATAGATAGCATGAATTGCATCGAGCATAACCAGCATTGCTTTAATGGTCGGGTCTTTCTTCCAAGACAAAACAAACCAGGATTCGTTTGTAATGATAGAAGTGATATTTTCATCGGAATCCTTGAATGCAACTCCTTTTTCTACTAATTTGTTGCAGAATTCGGTAGAACTGGTTCTGGTCAGATAGGTGAACCGCTTCAATATTTCTTTGACAGCAAAGTCCTTTTGTTCCTCTTTTGTCGCTATATACCAATGCAACAGGAAGAGCGTCGTTAATCTTTGCTGACCATCCAACGGTTGAAACGTTGCTGATTGCGTGCTTCCATATACAAAATCGAGTTCAATCGGCAATGTAGTCAATGCCTCCTTGATATCATTTAAAAACAAATTCCTGAGTTTGGTCTTGTCCGCCCTACCCTGAGCATAATCCCGCTGGATAATTGGAATTTCAATTTTGTACTCTTGAATAAGTTGCCAAAAACTTAATTGCCTGGATGTGTGATTATGCTTGCTCATTTTCATTCCCTTCTGTTTGAGATGGTAAGTAATTCGAATTGGTCAATACTCTTTTTATATCTACGAGATAATCAGCCCGTTCCTGTTCTCCCCAGAAAGTCATTTGTTCAATTTTTGAACTATAAAATTTCATGAAGACATTCTTGGTACAAATGGGAATAAATGTTCCGCTTTTATCTTTGGAGATGATCGTTTTTCGTTTAACAGGATAAACATCATTTTTATACCCCCTGTTTGTTCGTGCATCGAGCAAGACCAGATTTGAAATGCTATTAGTTTCATCTTCCTGATTTTGATCATTAAAATAGGCGATAATATCTTTGAACAAAGCCTCAAAATCATCTTTTTTATAATTCATGGCCCTCTCCTGTAACTTTTTATTTTTATCCAGAAACTCCAAAGTTTCTTTCAGCCAGTCTTTCTGGTGTTGTTCAGTGGAGGGCATATCTTCAGCGACAGAATTTATGTGTTCAATGTCCCACTTGCACTTTTTATACCGGTCAAAGGGAAATCGTGAATCTTCTAAATGATTGTCCAGCATAGTTTGAATATTATGCAAAAGGAGCACTCGTTTTACTTCCGGTTGTTTGTATTCGAGTTTGGCAAGCTGAACCTCTACTTTTTTAGCTATGAGTTTATGTAATTCATCCTTAAATGTATTTTTTTTGATCTCTTCCGACAATGTTTTAATCGTATCTATTTCCTTTCCTGTTGTTATGAGAAAACCGATTTTATGATATAGTTCCCTATCGGTAAACCATTCGTCGAGTGTTTGAAAATAACGCTTTATTTCCTCCCAGTTATTTGTAATTTCTTCCTTGGATTTTATTACGAATTTTTTGTTGAAATAATCAAATGTAAAGAACTCGTCATCAATAGTTGAGTTTTTTCCGGCCATAAGGTTGAAAATAAACTCAATACGTGTATCAAGTTTCTTTTCCTCTTCTTTTTCATTTATAAAGTACCAGAAAGACTCATCCTGCATGGCGTACTCGATGATGTCCCATTCCGTAGCAATCTGCAATTGTTTTAGATCAACATCTGCTTCGACAAAATTTTTGCTATTTAATTCTACTTTGGTAAATTGAAAAGATCAAAAAATGGGCGCAAGTTAATTTTTCAACTATCAGTAATTCAATCTATTGTGTTAATATCTTGTTTGTAAAAACACTAAATATATGTAGTTAAGG
>Ga0268284_1000345_pt1 | contig 34468 bp, 35 predicted proteins | sample saktaG_14_FD_190137 | JGI IMG/M metagenome (GOLD analysis project Ga0268284, IMG submission 190137) | Saline water microbial communities from Sakinaw Lake, British Columbia, Canada - sak_2013_06_06_40m | ecosystem: Environmental > Aquatic > Non-marine Saline and Alkaline > Saline ...
CAGGTGCTCGCGTGTGCCGTAACCCTTGTGACGGCCTAATTCATATCCGGGGTAGCGCTCATCCAGTTCCAGCATGATGCGGTCGCGCGTGACCTTGGCCGCCACCGATGCGCATGCAATGCTCAACACCATGCGGTCACCCCTGATGATGGCCTTCTGAGGTACGGGTATATTCCTCAGTCTGACGGCGTCGATCAGCAGGTATCCCGGCGGCTCCGCCAGCGCTGCCAGCGCCAGCTTCATGGCCCTCCTGGTGGCGTTAAGGATGTTTATCGTGTCGATGACATCCGGCTCGACCACGCCGATGCCCATCTCAATCCTGCATTCAATCATGCATTCGAAAACATGCCGCCGTACCTTCTCCTGCAGCAGCTTGCTGTCCCTGACCATGGGCACCCAGGGGAAATCCGGTTCAGGGGGCAGTACGACGACGGCTGCCACAACCGGCCCTGCCAGCGCTCCGCGGCCGGCCTCATCCAGGCCGGCGATGCGCCGGTAACCCAGTGAGTATAGCGCCTGCTCTTCCCTGAGGTGGGGTATATTGGGATCTGTTTTCTTACCGACGCTCATCCAGCACCGCCAATACGCGGTCCAGCACGGCCTTCGCCAGTTTATCAACCGGCTGCTGTGCCTCTAATACAAACCAGCGGCCGGGATCGCGCCCGGCAAGCTCGAGGTAGCCGTCCCTCACTCTGCGGTGGAAGGCCAGCTCCTCGGCCTCGAAGCGGTCACCGCCTTTATTGCGCTTGCGACCCAGGCCTGCCTCGGGCGGCGAATCCAGCAAAAAGATGAGGTCGGGCTCCAGTCCGCCGGTAGCAACGCTGTTGATTGATTCGATGAGACTCACTCCCAGTTCCCGTCCGTATCCCTGGTAGGCGAGAGTGGAGCCGGAGAAGCGGTCGCATATCACGTTAGTGCCTTCGTTGAGGGCAGGAAGGATGACGTCCCTTGTAAGCTGCGCACGGCAGGCGGCAAAAAGAAAGAGCTCGGTTTGCGGGCTGATATTGAAATCGCGCTTGACTTTCAGGATAGTCCTGATCTTGTTGCCCAGTGGTGTGCCGCCGGGCTCATGCGTCAGCACCACGGGTATTTTACGATGTTCCAGATTCTTATAGAGAAGCTTGGCCTGGGTGCTCTTGCCGCAGCCTTCACCGCCTTCGAAAGTGATAAACAATCCCTTACGCTTCGGCATAATGAAATTCAAATAACAGGCATTTCAGTTATTTACGATCTTGACCCGCCGCCCGGGTTCGCGCCCGGAGCTGCTGGAAGTGACGTCATGCCTTTCGGCCAGTATATGCTGCAGGCGCCGGATAAATGAGTTCTGGGGGCTGAGTTCCACCTCTTTCTTGCCGTTTTTGACCTCGTCTATAGCCTGCCGGGCCTCGTCAAGGGCAGAGTCCACGACCTCATCGCGGGGCCCCGTATAAATGCTCTCCAGGCAGTGGCGCAACTGCTGCAGGCTGTTGCCGCGTATAGCATAAATTGGTATGCCCTGCATCTCGGCATCCCGCAATTTCTGCGGCTTGCGCCGGAAATAGTTTTTGGTTGTGATCAAAATATTAGATAGTCGCAGATCATCCGTGATATCGATGGCCAGGCCTTTTTCATGTGCCGCCTGCTCAAGGATCGGCCGGTTTATGCCGAAAAGGAAAACTCGCAAACCCTGATTTATCAACTCAGGTTTTTTTTGGGTTTCACGTATGGTCGCGGCCTGCTCTTTGACAACGTTGCCGTCGGGACCCAGCCACCTGACCTCGGAACGGCTTTCCTTACCGTGCAGGACGCAATCCACGGCGTCTGCCACATCGGGATGCACCAGTACCTTGTAGCGTTCCTGTATCTCAACTACAATGTCGAATGTGGGTGGGGCTTTGCGCTCCAGCACTGATTTTTGCGTGTGACGGCGGCGCGCCTCCTCGTCCCCCAGGGTTACTGTCTGTATGCCGCCGATGAGGTCGGACAGTGTAGGATTCATCATGAGGTTCTCCAGGCTGTTGCCGTGGGCGGTGCCCACCAACTGGACGCCGCGCTCGGCTATGGTGCGGGCTGCCTCAGCTTCCAGGCTAGTGCCTATTTCATCTATAATTATCACTTCAGGCATGTGGTTCTCCACGGCCTCGATCATCACCGCGTGCTGGAGTGTGGGTGTCGGCACCTGCATACGCCTGGCATGACCGATGGCGGGATGCGGTATATCGCCGTCCCCAGCGATCTCGTTAGAGGTATCGACCACGATCACCCGTTTCTTGAGGTCGTCGGCCAGCACGCGGGCTGTTTCACGCAATATGGTGGTCTTGCCGATGCCGGGTGGACCCATTAAAAGAACGTTATTGCCGGTCTCCACCAGGTCCTGGATTATTTTAGCCGTTCCCATCACGGCGCGGCCCACACGGCAGGTCAACCCGACGATCTTTCCTTCACGGTTTCTGATGGCCGAGATGCGGTGGAGCGTGCGGGTCAGGCCTGCGCGGTTGTCGCCGCTGAATGAGCCTATGCGGCTGGTGACATGCTGTATGTCTGCTTCTGTAACTTCGTGATCGCCTAATAATATCTCGCGTTCGGGGAAACGTGCTTCCGGCAGCCGGCCGAGGTCCATGACAATTTCCAGCAGGTCACCGTTTCCAATCTCTTGCTTGAGGTCCGAGGCGATGTGAGGGGGCATCACGGCCAGCAGCGAGCGGATATCATCGATGTCTACCGTCTGCAAGCTATCCCCTCTATATTGATGGATATGGCATCGATAGCCATGAATTGTGCGGGCAAATCACCAACCCCTGGTGGCCAGTAAATTGTCTTCAGGTATGCTTTTGATATCGAGGCCGGGCATGGCGGAGCCAAGTGCCCTTGAAACCTCGGCGACGATGGCCGGGTCGTTGTAATGGGTTACAGACTTCACGATGGCCGTGGCGCGCGCCTGGGGATCACTGGATTTAAAGATGCCCGAGCCCACGAAGACTCCCTCGGCCCCGAGTTGCATCATAAGGGCAGCGTCAGCCGGCGTGGCTACACCGCCCGCGGCAAAATTGACAACCGGCAATTTGCCGCTCTTGTGCACCTCGATAACCAGATCAAGCGGGGCGCCCAGCATTTTAGCTTCGGCGGGGAGCTCGTCGGCGCTCATCGATTGCAGCCTGCGCATGGCAGCCTGTACCGTACGCATATGACGCACGGCCTCAACTATGTTGCCCGTGCCGGCTTCACCCTTGGTGCGTATCATGGCGGCGCCCTCGGCGATCCTTCGCAGGGCTTCGCCCAGGTCGCGGCAGCCGCAGACGAAAGGCACTTTAAAATCATGCTTCCACACGTGATGGCTCTCATCTGCCGGGGTCAGAACCTCCGATTCGTCGATAAAGTCGACACCCAGTGCCTGCAGAACCTGGGCCTCCACGAAGTGGCCGATGCGGCACTTCGCCATGACCGGTATGGTCACGGTCTTCATGATAGCTGTTATCACACTGGGGTCGGCCATCCTGGCCACGCCGCCGTCCTTGCGGATATCAGCGGGTACACGCTCAAGCGCCATCACCGCACAGGCGCCGGCATCCTCGGCTATCCTGGCCTGATCCGGTGTCACGACATCCATGATGACCCCGCCCTTGAGCATCTGGGCAAGGCCTGTTTTTACTTTCCAGGTACCTGTATTCATCTCTATATTTTCCATTTTAATTTCGTATTATTCTGCGATTAACCTGCTGCTGCAGATAAATTATAACACGGATATCAGCCGATTTGAATTTGATATAATGTGTGGCCGGATTGCTATGCCACCCGGCGCCCGGCAATAGATATTATGCTACGCAGGACTGCTGAAGAATATGGAATATGAGAGAACCGTCCTTGAAAATGGCATGAGGGTCGTAACATGCCGCATGCCACACACCAGGTCGGTCTCCCTGATGTTTTTCGTCATGACGGGGAGCTGCTATGAAAACGATGGTGAGGCCGGGATATCGCATTTTATCGAGCATATGTGCTTCAAAGGCACAAAAAAGCGCGGCAGTTCACGTGAGATAAGCGAAGCCATAGAGGGCGTGGGCGGCATCTTAAACGGTGGCACCGACCGCGAGTTGACATCATACTGGTGCAAGCTGGCCAGCCAGCACCTGGAAATGGCCGTAGATGTCATAGTGGACCTCGTGCGGCGCCCGCTTTTTCGCCAGGAAGATGTAGAAAAAGAGCGGCAGGTCATCATTGAAGAGATTAATATGAGCCTGGATTCTCCACAGCAGCGCGTGGGCATGATCCTGGACGACATGATGTGGCCCGGCAAACCGCTGGGAAGGGACGTTGCCGGGACGAAGGAGACTGTCACAGCCATCACGCGCGATCAGATGATTAGGCACCTCGACAGGTTTTACACGCCGGCAAATATGCTGGTCAGCATAGCCGGGGACTTCGACCTTGATAAAGCTTTAGGGCTGCTGCGGCAGGCCGAGACCGGATGGCACGTCGGCGAGCGGCCGCAGTATATCGACAGCAAGGTGGATCAGGTTTCACCACGGACGAGGATAGAATACCGCGAAACCGAGCAGGTCAACCTGATACTGGGGGTAGAGGGACTGTCTATCTTTGACCCCGACAGGTTTGCCCTCGACCTGTTGAGCATGGTTATGGGTGAGGGCATGAGCAGCCGCCTCTTTACGGAGATAAGGGAAAAGCTGGGGCTGGCCTATGATATCCACAGCTATGTCGAGCATTTCCGCGAAACCGGCTCCTTTGTTATCCAGGCCGGCACTGACCCTGCTCAGGCCGGTAAAGCCGTAAGGGCAATAGTTGAGCAGATGTCAGCGGTCAGGGACGGGATATCCGGGGCGGAGCTGGATAAAGCCAGGGAGATGGCCAAAGGGCGTATGCTGCTGAGCATGGAGAACAGCCGAAACGTGGCGGGGTGGTACGGCGCGCAGGAGATGTTGACCGGCAAGATAATGACCATAGATGATGTAACCAGGATCATAGATGAGATAACTCTGGATGATATCAAACGCGTGGCGGGAGGACTCTTTTTAACGGAGAAGCTGAACCTGGCAGTTGTGGGGCCGGTTAAAGACGAAGCCGGTATAGCGGGACTGGTCAGGCTGTAAACGCTGGATGAAATAAAGAGGCCGCCCCAGCGGGGCGGCCTCTTCTAATTGCGTTTACTTGATTTTTTAATACTCAGGCATGGGTGGCATGGGTGGCATTTTTTCCTTCTCGGGTAAATCGCAGACCAGCGCTTCTGTTGTGAGGATCATAGTGGCGATGCTGGATGCGTTCTCGAGGGCTGTCCGGGTGACCTTGAGCGGGTCGATGATGCCCTTGCTGACCATGTCAGCGTAATCGTTGTTGAGCGCATCGTAGCCTACGCCTTTTTTGCTGCGCTTAACCTTGTCGACGACCACGGAGCCTTCCTGGCCGGCATTGATGGCGATCCAGCGTAGCGGCTCTTCGACGGCCTTCTTGATTATATCGACGCCTGTGCGCTCGTCGCCTTCGGCCTTGACCTTATCGAGCACGTGCAGGGCGTTGAGCACGGCCACGCCGCCGCCCGGCAGTATGCCTTCCTCGACGGCAGCCCTGGTCGCTGAAAGGGCGTCCTCCACCCTGTGTTTTTTCTCTTTCAGCTCAACCTCGGTGGCAGCGCCGACTTTGATAACGGCAACGCCGCCGGCCAGCTTGGCCAGCCTTTCCTGCAGCTTTTCCTTGTCGTAGTCGGACGTGGTCTCGTCGATCTGGGCCTTGATCTGCTTGATGCGGGCTTTAATAGCATCGTCCGAGCCCTTGCCCTCGACTATGGTGGTGTTGTCCTTGTCGGACACCACTTTCCTGGCGCGGCCGAGGTCGGCTATCGCGGCTGAATCAAGCTTGCGGCCGATCTCTTCGGAGATGACTTTGCCGCCTGTCAGCATGGCGATATCCTCGAGCATGGCCTTGCGCCTGTCGCCGAAGCCCGGCGCCTTGACGGCCAGGCAGGTGAGCGTGCCGCGCAGTTTATTGACAACCAGCGTGGCCAGGGCCTCGCCCTCGATGTCCTCGGCGATGATGACCAGGTTCTTGGATACCTGGAGTACCTTCTCCAGAATAGGGAGGAGTTCGGAGATGGCGGAGATCTTTTTATCGGTAATCAGGATGTAGGGGTCCTCGATCTCTGTCTTCATCTGCTCGGCATTGGTAACGAAATAAGGGCTGATGTAGCCGCGGTCGAACTGCATGCCCTCGACGTAATCGGTCTCGTATAGCAGGCCTTTGGACTCCTCGACGGTGATGACGCCGTCCTTGCCCACCTTCTCCATTACCTCGGCGATGAGGTTGCCGATCTGCGGGTCGGCGGCGGAGATGGTAGCCACCTGGGCTACCTGCTCCTTGGTGGTGACCGGAGTGGACATCTTCTTGAGCTCGACCACCATGGCCTCGACGGCTTTCTCGACGCCGCGCTTGAGCGACATGGCGTCGGCACCTGCCGCGATGTTCTTGAAGCCTTCCGTTACGATGGCCTGTGCCAATACCGTGGCCGTGGTGGTGCCGTCGCCGCATTTATCATTTGTTTTGGTGGAAGCTTCCTTAACGAGCTGGGCCCCCATATTCTCAAAGGGATCGGGGAGCTCGATATCCTTGGCTATGGTAACGCCGTCATTGATTACGCTGGGCGGGCCGAACTTCTTGTCAAGCGCCACGGGACGGCCGCGGGGTCCCAGTGTCACTTTTACTGCGTTTGTAAGGGCATCGATGCCGTTCTTGAGGGACCTGCGGGCATCTTCGCCGTATTTGATCTGTTTTGCCATTTATGCTTTTCCTCCTAATTAAATGTGCTTGCTTATCAAATGAATCAGATTATGCTTTTTTCTTCTTGGCCAGAATGTCCGCTTCCCTGAGGATGATCAGCTCCTGATCGTCTTCCTTGATCTCGGTGCCGCCGTACTTGGCGAAGATGACAATGTCCCCTACGGCCACATCCATGGGCAGCCTTTTGCCGTCGTCCGACAGCTTTCCCGGGCCAACGGCCAGCACCTTGCCGTCCTGCGGTTTTTCCTTTGCAGTGTCGGGAAGGAAGATGCCACCCTTGGTCTTTTCCTCTTTTTCAAGAGGCTTTACAACTACCCTGTCACCCAAAGGTTGAATTTTTACAGCCATGCGTACCTCCTTAAAAATTAGCAATCTCTTTACGAGACTGCTAAGTATATTAGCATAAAAAATTATCACTGTAAAGGGGTGACTGCTAATAAATGTATTTAACAGTATGGAGGGTTAAAAATTGTATCCGGCCTTCCTGTAGTTGTCCATGGCCCTTTCGTTGAGGGCTGATTTATCGGCCAGTTCGGCGGCGTGGCTCCACATGCCCTCTTTCTCGTAATCGCGGAGTTTGGCATTCAGCGCCCCGGCTTCGTCCGTGGTTTCTGCACTGCAGGCTGCGAACCTGGAGAAAACACGGCAAACTGCGGCGCCGCATTTCGGGCATGCCTTCAGCGGAGGGTCGGACATTTTTTGCAGGGCGTCGAACCCTCCGTTGCAAAAACGGCACCCGGTACGGGTGGGCCTGTATTCGTAAATCGGCATGGCAAGTACTCTGATTGATTTAGATAAATACTAAGGATTAGGAGTAATGGTAACAATAGTTATTATATTTGGGGATGGGTCGTAATACCAGAAAACCCTGTAGGCGGCGGCCGTTTTTTGCTGGGCATATGCCTCGAAAATTTTTTCTCCGTTAGGACCCTTCAGAATGGTAAATTCATGAGTTTGCAGACTGTTGTGACGGGGATCTGATGCCAGGTATTCGATGGTTTTCTTGACAGCTTTGTAACGCTTTATTAACGCTGGATTGTTCTTAAGAAACTTATATTTTTCTTCCGCTTCGGCCGTCCAGTATAACTCGAACAAGGCTCTCAACCTCACAGAGAATCACGGTCCACTTTTAATACCTTGCCTTTTGCAGCATCTGCGAGACCCTTCTTTACTGAAGTCAGGGCAACCGGATTATTAAATAACCATACTTCTGAAGCTGGTATGGTCAACTGCGGGTCCAATATAATCTGGCCCAGGGAATTCTTATATATATGATATGTAACACCCTTCTCTATGTGGACATGTTGCAGGACCACCCTCTTTTTTGCATCTGGCTTGACACTATCCGCTATTTTCTCGAATACATGATCTTTTATCACCATGACTAACCTTCCTGTTGGTTATATAATCGGTAACTTTTTGTATTGTAGTACTGGTGGGGAATAATTTCAAGTGGGATAATCCTACTTCTATCGGATAAAACCACTGTTCCAGTAAAGGCGCGGATACGCGACAGGTCAATTCTTCAGCAGCAGATATTAGGTTTTTCCCAACAATCTTTGGATGCAACTGAAACCGTATTAAAAGATTTAATGACCATGTTGACATTAGCCTATAGTATGCTAAAATCGCATTCGATGTACATAAAAATATGGAACCAAGCGTTCATTGACGGCAATATTCTGTACCTTTCCGCGACATGATCGGTATGGAAATTGAGAGCGCTGCAATTATAGAAGGTATCTGGGAGATAAATAATGCATTGAGATCGTGTTTTATATCATTAATCAAAACAAACGGCAATATGAATACAGAACTGGCCCACATGAGGTGTAAGTAATATGAAACGTACTATTCTAATGATCGGCCTTGCGCTGATTATATTTGGCGGTGCTGGATATTGGGCAGGGTATTCAATAGGGTATGCCGCTGGTAATGATATGGGTTGGGGAAAGGGCGTAATCTATGGAAATAGCACCGGATACGAGGAAGGATATTCTTTAGGCTATGAGAATGGTAAGGAATTTATAGTAACACACTTAGATCAGTATGTTTCTGTACCAAGAGCAGTGGGTTATGATGAAGTAGTTAGGTTTCTACAAGGGGATAAGACAAACAGCAGCGAGTATTCAAGCGATTTTGATTGTGTTTCATATTCCAGGATGGTTAGAGAAAATGCCGATAGAAGAGGCATAAGATGCGCTGTCGTAGTATTTGATTTGTCCGGCACCAAAAATATATCTCATGCCATAAATGCCTTTGAAACCACAGATAGAGGAATAGTCTATTTTGATCCCCAAACAGATGGAGAAAGATTTGGGATAGAAGTAGGCGGTTATTACACGTTGTCAGAAAGGTACAAGATAACCAAGGTAGATACAATATGGTAATAACAATTACCTGTTATAGTGTATAATGGAAGTAGATGAAAAAGGCCGAGAAAAAGCAGAGTTGGGACGCAGGCAACATCAGGGCACTCAGGGATCATCTCGATCTTACACAGGTCGAGATGGCCGGGCAGATGGGGATCAGGCAGCAGACGGTCAGCGAGTGGGAGCAGGGAGAATATGAACCCAGAGGCGCCTCCGCCAAATTGCTGAGTATCATAGCGGACCGCAGCGGTTTTGAATACAAGGCATGAAAAAGGGCAACCCCTTTTTTAAGATTGAGTACACTATAACGTGTAAGTTAGATGGACATGATAACTGAGAGATCGGTGTCTGCGCTGTGGCTGTCAGGCCGTCTCTCTTGCTTTGACGACGACTCAGGCCACAGGATAGAGGTCGTCTGCCCGGGACGGGTCAGCACGCGGGGAGGATGCGATTTCCAGGATGTAGTAATAAAGGTAGATGGTGAGAAGACAGTCGGGGATGTCGAGGTGCATGTTACGTCTGACCTCTGGCAGCGGCACGGGCACCACAGGGATTCAGCGTATAACGGTGTGATACTGCACGTATCGCTGTGGCAGCGCGGGTTCCTTCCCGTCAGGCTGCAGGACGGACGCATCCTCAGCACGGTGATACTGGCCCAGTACATTAAAGGTAGCAGGGATCTGCAGCAGGGCATTTCCGCCAGACCGGTGCAGCGCTGCATGCACATAGTACGCTCCGGGAAAAAAGCGGATGGCATCATTGTAGAGGCCGGACTGTCGAGGTTCGAGCAAAAATCAGCAAGGTTTGCGCAGGCGCTCAGGGCTGACGACCCTGAGCAGGTGCTGTATAAAGGTATCTGCCGCGCGCTGGGATATGCCTGGAACGCCAGGCCTTTTGAGACACTGGCCGGGAAAGTGACGGCAGACATGGTCAGGAATTATGCTGCGGGGAGCCTATCGGCAAAATATAACCTGCTGTTGGGTGTCGCAGGCCTGCTTACTGATTCTGATAGCGGGCTATTGCAAGCGATTGATGGCGGTATTTCAAGCAGGCAAACTGACTGGCGCCGGATTTTACCGGGGTTACAGCCCATGAAGGCATCTAACTGGGCCATAGCAGCTACGAGGCCTTCAAACCACCCCGCCCTGAGGATCGCCGGCCTGTGTCACCTGCTACAGAGGAATGAAAAAGGCAGCTTAGTCTCCAGTATGGCTGGTCTGATGGGCAATGCTCTGCCACGGAAGGCTGCGGCTGTTCTGGACAGGGCTTTTATGGTGGAGGAAGGAGGCTTGTTTGATTCTCCGGATCTAATAGGAACCGGCAGGGCCAGGGAGATCGTGGTGAATGCAGTACTGCCATTCTTCGTGGCATATGGCGCAAGCGTTAATAACAGCCAGTTGGAAGAAAAGGCGAGGCATATTTATAGCTCGTATCCTTCCCTGCAGCCAAATGAGCTGACGCGGTACATGAGCGGGATGTTGGGCAACCAGGCCAACGGCGCATGCAGGCAGCAGGGCCTGCTGCATATCTACCATACCTGGTGCCGCACAAAGGAATGCCCGGCCTGCCCTGTGGTCATGTTGCGAAAGATAACCCCGGTATGACATCAGGGCAACTTTCGTGGATATTTCCCGATATGCAACGATAGTAAGCGCAGGAAGCTATCATGGCCGCGTTATCGGTACACAGTATGGGTGGTGGTATCAGGACGGGCATGGGAGAATCCGCCTTGAAGCGCTTACGCAGGGCATCGTTGGATGCCACGCCGCCGGCCAGTATTATCTGCTTTACTCCGGTCCTCAAGGCAGCCTGTATGGTCTTGCCGACCAGCACATCGATAATTGCCTGCTGGAACGCCGCTGCCGCCTCTTTCACCCACCGTTCTTCGCGCTCTCCTTTCTCCTCCACCATGTGCAGCAGCGCGGTTTTAACTCCGCTGAAGCTGAAATCGTCGCTGCCCTTGAGCCAGGCGCGCGGAAGCGACAGGGGGGTTGTTATGCCCCCGGTGATCGATTGGATAGACGGACCACCCGGGTAGGGCAGCCCCAGTATCCTTGCTCCTTTGTCAAAAGCTTCGCCGGCCGCATCATCCCGCGTGCTGCCCAGGCGGCGGAAGCTGCCGTGATTTGCCATTAAAATCAGGTCGCTGTGCCCGCCGGATACGATCAGACAAAGGCAGGGGAACTCCGGTTTGTCACCGGCCAGCCAGTTGGCGTAGATATGTCCCTCCAGGTGGTTGACGCCGATAAAAGGCAGGTCTTCCGCCTGTGATACTGCCCTGGCGAAATTAACGCCCACAATTAAGGATCCCGCCAGGCCCGGACCCATGGTGGCAGCTACGGCGTCGACCTGTTTCAGGGTAAGCCCCGCTTCGCTCAGCGCTTTTTCGGCCACAGGTGTTATTGCGAGCAGGTGCTGGCGCGAGGCCACTTCGGGCACGATGCCGCCGTACCTGGCGTGTATGTCCACCTGAGACGAGATCACATTGGAGAGGATGGTATCCCCGTCTTTTACGACTGCTGCAGCAGTCTCGTCGCAGGATGTCTCGAAGGCAAGAATATTCACGGCAGGGATTATAGCACAAAGCTAAAACGACATCTGGCAATTGCTGTTTTCCGGATGTGTTGCTACAATTAAACCCCGGTTCAAATCACCGTCAGATAGCGAGGATTGCGATATGGAAATAACCTGGTTTGGCCACTCTTGTTTCCGCATTAAGGGCAAGGAAGCGGTTATATTGATCGATCCCTGTCCCGACACAACCGGCTATTCGCTGGGCAAGATCCAGGCGGATATAGTGGCCATCAGCCATGCGCATCCCGGCCATTCCTATCTGGACACGCTGCAGGAGGGGTACCGCGCCATCAAGGGACCCGGCGAATATGAGATAAAAGACACCTACATCACGGGCATTGCCGCCTATCATGACGACGTGCAGGGTAAAAAATCGGGCAAGAACACGATCTACGTGATCGAAATTGAGGGGGTAACACTCTGCCACCTGGGTGACCTGGGACATACACTTACTCCCGAGGTGACGGGTGATCTGGGAAACATCAACGTGCTCTTTGTGCCGGTAGGGGGACATTCCACCATCTGGGCCCAGGCGGCGGCAGACCTGGTGAGGAACCTCAACCCCGGCTATGTGATACCCATGCATTATAAAACAGCGGCGGAGCAAGCCGACCTTGAATTTCCTGAGAGATTTCTTAAGGAGCTCGGCATCAAGGAACTGGCCTCGCAGCCCAAGCTTGTCGTAACCAGGACCAATATCCCTGCCAGCACACAGGTTATGATGCTCGACTACCCGCATTAGCCGCTCGCACGGCTTTGACATATAAATTGCCCTGACGTATCATTTCCCGATATGAGCTTGGCTAAACGTGTTTTCGAATTGCAGCAGGTAGAGCTTTCCATCCAGGGTTACATCAAGCAGCTTGAGGAAATGGACCTGCGTATTCGCCGTAACGATCGTTTTGAGCAGGCTCAAGCCACACTGAAGGTGGCGGAAGGTGAGTGGGCAGGGATCGAGAAGCAGTATAAAGAGCTCGATGCGGAAGCTGAGGCGCTGAGGGCTCAGGTCAAGCGTATCAGCGATAAGCTGTATAGCGGCAAGATAAAGAATCCCAAGGAACTGGTCGGCTACGAGCAGGAGGCAGGCATGCTCAAGGCAAGCCTCGATAAAAAGGACGACGTGCTGTTGGACATGATGGAGAAGCTGGAGTCCGGCAGAGCGGATATCAGGAAGCTGAAGGAGGAGTATAAAACCGCTCAGGGCGCCTGGGAAAGCGAAAAAATCGAGCTGCAGGCACAGGTGGATGGGGTGAAGCAGGAATTGAGTGAGCTTGAAAAGAAGCATGGCGAGATGCTGGTGTCGATCGACAGGGATACGCTGGCGGCATATGAAGCTGTAAAGAGCAGGAAAGGGCAGGCGGTGGTTAAGGTCGAGCAGGGGCGCTGCCTGGGATGCAGGGTAACACTGTCGGTCAGCGAGCTGCAGCATGCGCGCGGCAATGCCATTGTAACCTGCGGCAACTGCGGCCGGATATTGTATTTAACATAGTCTATTTGACCGGTCGGCAGCCAAGTTGTAGAGTAAGTTAGCCAAGCAGGCCGGGTGACCGCTGCGGTTTAGGAAATCGTAGAGGAAAGTCCGAACTCCACCAGGCAGGGTGCTGGGTAACGCCCAGGAGGGGTGACCCTACGGAGAGTGCAACAGAAACATACCGCCTGTCTCAGGGCAGGTAAGGGTGAAATGGTGAGGCAAGAGCTCACCGGCGGCCGGGTGACCGGCCGGCCGTGCAAACCCCACCCGGAGCAAGACCTAATAGGGGGCTATGGAATGCCTGGGCCGACCCCGGGTTGGTCGCATGATCGCCGTGGTAACACGGCGGCTAGATGGATGGTCACCGCTCCGCGCAAGCGGAGGCACAGAAATCGGCTTACAGGCCTGCTTGGCTGTTCTTGTATGCAGGCGTAAATGCGCTAAAATATATGCTGCCCCCGGGGCCATCCATTTAATAAATATTTGTTACCGCTGGAGTTGATCAGATGCAAATGAGAAGACGACTATTATTATCTGTGCTGCTTGTACTGGCTGTGCTGATAACCAGTCTGCCCATGCTGGCCTGCGACACCAAATTTATTCCCGGCGAAGCCGATAAAAAGACACTGCAGGGACTGCCGCCGGAGTTCCTGGCCATCAGCCAGGCCTGGGACCTGCTGCAGAAAAACTATGTCGATAAAACCAAGCTGGACCCGGTCAAGATGGCACAGGGTGCCATACGGGGCATGGTTGCAGCTGTGGGTGATCCCTATACAGAGTATTTCTCACCCCAGTCATTTGAGTCGACTATGATCGATCTCACCGGACTGTACCAGGGTATCGGCGCCTATATCGGCAAGAAGGATGATCAGATCGTGATCATGGCGCCCATGCCCGGCTCTCCAGCAGAGGAGGCCGGATTGAAGTCGGGAGATATGATACTGAAAATCGATGGACAGTCCACAGCGCAGATGAACACTACCGAGGCTTCACAGAAGATAAGGGGCCCGGCCGGATCAGATGTTTTGCTCCTGGTTTACAGGCAGGGCGACAAGGAACCATTCGAGTTAAAGCTGACCAGGCGCGAGATCAAGATAGATTCAGTGAAATTCGAGATGCGGGGCCAGATAGCCTACATCCGGATACAACAGTTCATCGTGCCCACTACGCAGGACTTCAGGGCCGCGCTGGTCGAGGCATATAAGCAGGGCGCCAAGGGCATCATCCTCGACCTGCGCGATAATCCGGGGGGGCTGCTTTCCGAGGCCGTAGATGTGACCAGCCAGTTCTTAACGCGCGGGATCGCAGTAAAGATCGTGGATAAAGACGGTCTGGAGACAGTTCAGAAGGTTAAGCCGGGCGGAATTGCCAAAGACCTGCCGGTGATAGTACTGGTCAACGGTGGCAGCGCCAGCTCCAGTGAGATTGTGGCTGGAGCGCTGCAGGATAACGGCAGGGCCAAGCTGGCCGGCCAAAAGACCTTCGGCAAGGCCAGTGTGCAGAATTTCGTCAAGCTCGATGACGGGTCCGCCATCAAGGTAACGATTTCACATTACTACACGCCCAACGGTACGCTCATCAGCGGGACCGGCCTGACGCCCGATTATCCCACTTCACTTGAGGGCGAGGAATTGATCAAATGGGCCGAGGAATACTTGAACAGCGTCATCTCGTTTCAGCCGATACCCGTGCCGGCCAAATAAGGCGGCCCCGGGGCTAATTCCCGGCCGTGCCGGCAAAATAACTGTGCAGCCTGGCGTCGCCTGTCAGCTCCGGGTGGAAGGAGGTAGCCAGCAGCTTTCCCTGCACGGCCGCCACGATCTCACCACCCGATAGTCTGGCCAGCACTTCCACGCTGTCGCCTACACTCTCTATCAAAGGGGCGCGGATGAATACGGCGGGGAAAGGTCCTCCCTGTAAGGTTGTTATCTGCAAGTTTGTTTCGAAGCTGTCTACCTGCCTACCGAAGGCGTTGCGCCTCACGGTCATGTCCATAAGCCCGAGGGTCTCCATGGGGGTCCCGTCCGGGTTGAACGCGCAATCGGCCAGGCATATCATGCCGGCGCACGTTCCCCAGACCGGTGTATTTCGCTCAGCCAGTATCCTGACAGGTTCTACCAGGCCGAAGCTGTGCATCAGTTTCATTATAGTGGTGCTTTCCCCGCCCGGTATGACCAGACCGTTGATTTGCTCTAACTGGGCCGGCGACTTCACCTCAATCGCTTTAACACCTACCCGCTCGAACATCAAGATATGTTCGATGAAGGCGCCCTGAAGTGCCAGCACACCTATGATCATTCTATCGCTTCCTCAAATCTAATGCCGAGACAGTTATAATCTATGAGCGCCGCCCGCCTACATAGGCGGGCGGCGCAGCGGCTCGGATTTAATGATGAAATTGTACTACAGAACGGGTAGATATTTCTTGATCTCGTATTCTGTTACCTGGATCCTGTACTGGTTATACTCCACTTTCTTGTTCTTGATAAAGGCGTTGAAGAGGTGGTCTCCCAGCGCTTTTCTAACCAGTGAGCTCTTCTCCGTCAGTGCAATGGCCTGAGAAAGGCTGCCCGGCAGAGTTTTGATACCGCGGCGCCTCCTCTGTTCCTCAGACATCTCGTAGACATTCTCCTCGACAGGCGCGGGCGGCTCCAGCCCTTTCTCGATGCCGTCCAGCCCTGCTGCCAGCATAACGCTGAAGACCAGGTATGGGTTGCAGGCCGGATCGGGAGACCTGTATTCCATGCGTGTGGCCATCTCCCGGCCGGGCTTGTATTCAGGCACTCTGATCAAATCTGCGCGGTTACGCCGCGCCCACGATAAATAAACAGGAGCCTCGTATCCAGGCACCAGGCGCTTATACGAGTTGACCCACTGGCTGGTCACCGAGGTTATCTCGGGAGCATATTTAAGCAGGCCGGCGATGTAGCTCCTGGCAATCTTGGACAGATGGAAGGGGTCATTCTTGTCGAAAAAGGCGTTTCTTTCACCTTTGAATAGCGACTGGTGCACGTGCATACCGCTGCCGTTCTCTCCGAAGATGGGCTTGGGCATAAAGGTTGCATACACACCGTTTTCCATAGCAATCTGCTTGACCACAAGCCTGTAGGTCATGACGTTGTCCGCCATGGTAAGCGCGTCGGTATAGCGCATATCGATCTCGTGCTGGCTGGGGGCGACCTCGTGGTGCGAGTACTCGACGCCGATGCCCATCTCCTCGAGGGCCAGCACCGTTTGCCGCCGCAGGTCAACGGCCATATCAAGCGGGACCAGGTCGAAGTAGCCGCCGGAATCGAGTATCTCGGTGCCTTGATTATTCTTGAAATAAAAGTATTCCAGCTCGGGCCCCACGTAGAATGTATAGCCCAGGTCGGCGGCGCGCTTGAGGTTTTGCTTGAGGATATACCTGGGGTCGCCCTCAAAAGGCGTTCCCTCGGGCTTATATATATCGCAGAACATCCGTCCGACCGACTGCTCCTTGGGCCTCCAGGGCAGTAGCTGGAATGTATCAGGGTCGGGGAGGGCGATCATATCGCTCTCGTCTATGCGTGCGTAACCCTCTATGGACGAGCCGTCGAAGCCCATGCCTTCCTCCATGGCACGTTCAAGTTCCTCGATAGTGATGGAAAAGCTCTTAAGGAAGCCGAGGATGTCTGTAAACCACAGATTGATGAATTTTATATCGTGCTCCTTTGCCATTTTGAGCACGTATTCAACGGCCTCTGCCCTGTCTTTCTTTGCCATGTATTCCTCCTGATGAATTTTTATTTTGCTGGCAGGGTTCTTCTTCCCAAATCTGCCAATCAACATAAATTTAGCAGCCTTTTGTTACAAACAGATTAATTAATTGCTAAAATTGACCTGAAATCATGCTCCGGCGTATTTTTGGGAGGCCTGTTCCGGGATTATTGCCGATAATATGCGTAAAGCCTGCCATATGGCCGGTTATACAAAGGAAATAGCTTCATAAATTTGTGCGCTGATATCTTCTGCGAAATTTAGCAGGTTGTGTTTTTTTATCTATGAATTTTATTCATCAGAGAGTAATTTATGTAACAACTTCGTGCAGTTACTACTTCAGGTGACAATTAGTATGAGTCAAGTCGGCAGTTTTACAGCCATCCTTAAAAAGAATATAATAACGGTAGCCTTTAAGCCAGTCCAGTGAGGCTGGTAAGGAGAAGATGGTGGTCTATTATTATGCTCCAGGATTCCAACCTGGGGTTGTTTTTTTGAAACCTCTTGCGGATATCTGCCGCTGGAGGTTTTTTTATTTGAGAGCACGCTATGAATAGTAAAGCCGTACTTGTTCTGGAAGACGGTACTGTTTACCGGGGCGATGCCTTCGGCGCTGAAACAACTGCCTTCGGCGAAATTATCTTTATCACAAGCATAACCGGTTACCAGGAAATGCTCACCGATCCATCTTTTGCCGGCCAAATAGTGGTGCCGACTTATCCGCTGATAGGGAATTACGGAATCAACCGTGATGATGTTGAATCCTTAAAAATACAGGTCAGAGGTTTTGTTGTCAGGGACTATTGCCCTGTTCCCAGTAACTGGCGGAGCATGGGGACCGTGGAGGAATATCTGAAAACGGGAAATGTTCCCGGTCTTAGCGGAATCGACACACGCAGCTTAACAAGGCACATACGCTCCACAGGGGTCATGATGGGCATATTAACATCAGAGTTGACCACGAGGGAAGCACTGGCGGAGTTGAAACACATGCCTCCCTATGGGAATACCGATTTCGTCAAAGAAGTGAGTATAAAAGAGCCTTTTAAATGGAGCTTCAGAAAGGGGCAACAGCAGCACACGTATAATATCGTAATCGTTGATATGGGTTTGAGGTTCAATATAGCCCGCATACTAAGCCGGCTCGGCTGCCGGGTGACTGTCGTTCCCTGTACCCTTTCTGCTCAGGATATTCTCGCTATTAAACCGGACGGTATAGTTCTTTCACCGGGTCCCGGAAATCCTGCTCTGCTTGGCTACGCCATTGAGAACATCAGAGGTCTACTCGGTAAAAAACCGATATTGGGGATATGTCTTGGTCACCAGCTTATTGGACGGGCTTTTGGTGCTGATACCTTTAAACTCAAATTCGGTCATAGAGGGGCAAACCATCCTGTCCGCGACCTGGACACAGATAAAGTCTATATCACTGCACAAAATCACGGCTACGCTATAGATACGGATACCTTGAAGGGAGGCTTACAGGTCAGCCATATAAACTTGAATGACGGCACTATCGAAGGTTTAAAACACAGTACTATGCCGATTATTTCGATACAGTACCATGCAGAAGGCTCTCCCGGTCCGCAGGACAACACGTACATATTCGACAGATTTTTACAGATGGTTAGAGAGGAAAAGAATACATAGATGTCGATGATCTCGAAGGTACTGGTTATAGGCTCAGGTCCCATCATAATAGGCCAGGCGGCTGAATTTGATTATGCGGGCACCCAGGCATGCAAATCCCTTCGGGAAGAGGGGATAACTACCGTGCTCGTCAACTCTAACCCTGCAACCATAATGACCGATGAAGGCATAGCCGATATAGTGTACATTGAACCTCTGACCGTGGACGTGGTAGGCCGGATAATTGAACGGGAACGGCCCGACGGGCTGTTGCCAACCCTTGGCGGTCAAACCGGTCTTAACCTGGCTGTGGAACTTGCCGATGCGGGAATACTGAATAAATATAATGTTCGCATGTTAGGCACACCGTTAGAGACTATTAAAAAAGCCGAGGAAAGGTCTTTATTCAAGCAACTGATCCAGGAAATCGATGAACCGATTCCAGAAAGCGTGACGGTAAATTCTGTTATCGAAGCTAAGAATTTTGCCTCGTCCGTCGGGTTACCACTGATAGTCCGGCCTTCCTACACGCTTGGCGGAACTGGCGGCGGCATCGTCTACACTATTGCCGAACTGGAAGCCACTGTGGCAAATGGGCTGGCATCCAGTATGAGTCATCAGGTATTAGTCGAGAGATGCCTGCTGGGCTGGAAAGAAATCGAATATGAAGTCATGCGCGATGCCGCCGACAACTGCATTACTATCTGTAACATGGAAAACATAGATCCGATGGGCGTTCATACAGGTGACAGCATTGTTGTGGCCCCCAGTCAGACGTTAACCGACAAGGAATACCAGATGCTCAGGTCGGCCAGCCTGAAGATAATACGGGCACTCCGGATTGAGGGTGGCTGTAACATACAATTTGCTTTGACTCCGAGCCCGGTAGTTGCCAGGAAGTGGGCGCCGGATCAACTGAATATTTCGAACAGCCAGTACTATATAATCGAGGTAAATCCCCGGGTCAGCCGCAGTTCAGCCTTAGCCAGCAAGGCGACGGGCTATCCTATAGCAAGGGTAGCTGCCAAGATCGCCGCAGGTAAGCGGCTTGATGAAATCCCCAACCGTGTAACCGGTAAAACCATGGCGGCCTTCGAGCCTGCACTGGACTACTGCGTAATCAAGATACCGCGCTGGCCGTTTGATAAATTCGCAGGAGGCGACAAAACCCTCGGTAGTCAGATGAAGGCCACAGGTGAGGTTATGGCTATCGAGCGTTGTTTTGAAGCCGGGTTACAGAAGGCAGTGCGTTCCCTGGAAATGGGCAGAAGATCTCTCCTATGGGAAGACAAGAACTGGGGCGGTCCCGGTGCACATGGAGCATATCCGCTTCATCCTAATGACATGAGGTTATGGGCATTGATGGCAGCGCTTAGAAGGAAAATGGACGTGGACCATCTCTCAGAGCAGACAGGGATAGACCCGTGGTTCATACATAAAATGGCCAATATAGTCCGGGTAGAGCAGCAGCTTTTGTCAGAACAATTGACCTCGGGATTGCTGATGCAGGCAAAGCGGCTCGGTTTCTCTGATGAACAAATCTCAACCCTGGGAGACATGCTGCCGGATCAGGTACGGCAATTACGATACCGATGGAATATTAAACCGGTGTATAAAATGGTAGATACATGCGCAGCTGAGTTTGATGCTGAAACCCCTTATTTTTACAGCACATACGAGATTGAAAACGAGGCTGAATCCATAAAAGATGACAAAGCAGTCGTGATCGGCAGCGGACCCATACGAATCGGCCAGGGTATAGAGTTCGATTATTGTAGTGTCCATTCCGCCTGGGCACTTAAGGAAGCCGGCTATAAAAGTATAATGGTCAATTCAAACCCTGAGACCGTTTCAACAGATTTTGATACCAGTGACCGGCTTTATTTTGAGCCTCTCGACGAGGAAAGCGTCCTCGACATTCTTGAAAATGAAAATTCACGATTACCTGTTACCGCCATTACTCCTTCGATACTTCAGTTTGGAGGGCAGACTGCAATCAACCTTGCCGCATCACTATCCAGAAACAATTCACCTATTCTGGGATCTAACGCGGAAATTATTGATATGGCAGAAGACAGGCGCAGATTCGAAGATTTTCTCAATCACCTTGGTATTCCACAGCCGCCCGGCGCAGGTGTAACTACAATAGATCAGGGACAAGAGACTGCCAAATTGCTGGGCTATCCGGTACTGGTGAGGCCAAGTTATGTGCTTGGTGGCAGGGGAATGGAGATAGCACAGAATCAAGAGGAATTAACCAGGTACATGAAACAGGCGATCGAACTTGATGAGCGCCATCCCGTCCTGATTGATAAATATTTCGAAGGCAAGGAAGTGGAGGTTGACGCAGTAAGCGATGGAGCTGACGTCCTGATTCCCGGGATCATTGAGCATATCGAACGGGCTGGCGTACATAGCGGAGATTCCATAGCTGTATATCCGGGATTAGGGCTATCTGAAAATGAAGTAAATACCCTGGTGGATTACACTGTCAGGATTGGGCTTGCACTTGGAATAAAAGGTCTGATGAACATTCAGTACGTTATCATGCGGGGCGGACCAGGGAAGTTATCGTCTATATATATGCTGGAGGTGAATCCACGCGCCAGCCGGACGATCCCGTTTATCTCTAAGGTAACCGGGGTACCCATGGTACGGATTGCTACAAAAGTAATGCTTGGAATCAGTCTTGCGGAACAGGGGTATAAAACAGGTCTATACAGAAAAAAAGCCCTGGTTGGTGTAAAGGCTCCTGTTTTTTCCATGTCAAAGTTGATAGGCGTAGATACGTATCTCAGCCCTGAGATGAAATCCACAGGTGAAGTTATGGGGATTGATTTTACTTATGAAGCTGCCCTGGCTAAAGCATTGATTGCCGCGGGTCTTATGTTGCCTTCTCAAGGAACTCTCCTGTTCAGCATTGCAGACAAGAATAAAGCAGAAGCGCTGCCTATAATAAAGGGATTCTATTCGCTGGGTTACCAGATATACGCAACGAGGGGCACCGCAGCTATGATTCGAGAACAGGGTATGAATGTTAATGCGGTCAGCAGGAAACTAAGTGAAGGACACCCAAATATAATTGAGATAATAAACAGCGGCTCTGTCGTAGGCGTAATCAATACAATCACTGGCGGACGCATTCCTCTACAGGACGGTTTCCATATCCGCCGTGCCACCACGGAGAGGCGCATCCCCTGTTTTACATCGCTGGACACAGCCGGCGCAGTTTTAAAAGTATTATCTCAGGGTACGCAAAGCTTTAATATTAAACCGCTCCACGAATATGTGAGGCCTTAAGGCCTCACATATAATACTTCACCCTTTATATTAAAATGGGAGTGGCGCATATCACTTATAGCAAACCGGCTTCATTTACCTGCTACGAAAAGTTCTCCGTTATCGCAGGTCCTCACCCGGATGGCGTTCTCGACCGGCAGCACGAAGATCATTCCATCGCCTTCCCTGCCCGTCCGGGCGGCCAGGCAGATGATATCCAGCGCCACCTGGCAGTCCTCGTCGGCAAGCACTATCTCAATTTTCACCTTTGGGAGGAAATCTACGCGGTACTCGCCTGCCCGCCACTGCAGTGCGATGCCCTTTTGCCTGCCGCGTCCGCTGACATTGGTCACGGTCATGCCCAGCATACCTTTTAGGGAAAGGGCGTCTTTGACGGCATCCAGTTTTTCGGGCCTGATAACGGCCTCAATTTTCTTCATTATGAGATACCTCCATAAGCGGTTTCGCCGTGTTGTGATATATCAAGCCCGACTGCTTCTTCCTCTTCTTTTACCCGCAGGCCCATAGTAGCCTTGAGTGCCTTTGCCAGTAGCCAGGAGACCACGAAAGCGTATGCCAAGGTGGCTACGATGGCCCCTGCCTGTATCAGCACCTGTTTCCAGTTCCCGTCGATAAGCCCTGAAGCGGATGTGTTGACGGCCGTTGTGGCAAAGATGCCGGTGGCCAGGGCGCCCCATGCCCCACCCATCCCGTGGCAGGCAAAGACGTCCAACGACTCATCAATCCCGGATGATTTTGCCCTCCAAACCATCACGTAGTAGGAGATAATCGAACCTATGGCGCCGATAGGTATGGCGGCCCAGACGGGCACGTATCCGGCGGCCGGCGTGATGGCAACCAGACCTACAACCGCACCGGTAGCAGCCCCGAGGACCGATGGCCTGCGATGGATCCAGCCCAGCAGCATCCATGTCAGCCCCGCTGACGCAGCCGATGTATTGGTGGTGATGAATGCGTTGGCGGCAAGTCCGCCCGCGGTCAGTGCGCTGCCGGCATTGAAGCCGAACCAGCCGAACCAGAGCAGTGCGGCTCCCAGCACAACGTAGGGTATGCTGTTTGGCTCCATGGATTCACGTTCTCTGAATCCCATACGCGGGCCCAGCACCAGCGCCAGGGCCAGGGCTGAGATGCCGGCGTTGACATGCACCACCGTGCCCCCGGCGAAATCGAGGGCGCCTATCTGCGCCAGCCATCCCCCGCTTCCCCAGATCCAGTGGGCGATGGGGCAATAGACAAGTGTAAACCAGAGCGCCGCGAAAGCCAGCAGGGCGCCGAACTTTATCCGTTCAACCACTGCGCCCGTCCAAAGCGCTACCGTGATGATGGCAAAGGTAGCCTGGAAGGCCACAAATGCTAGTTGGGGTACAGTGCCTGCATACACGGGGGACGGTTCCTGGCCGACGCCGGCCAGTCCGAACCAGGACAGGTTGCCCACCAGACCCCTGACATCGGGACCGAAGGCCAGCGTATATCCATAAATGACCCAAAGGACCGATATGAGGCAGAGGATAGCGAAGCTCATCATGATGGTGGAGAGCAGGTTTTTTCTGCGCACCATCCCGCCGTAGAAAAAGGCCAGCGCTGGAGTCATCAGCAATACCAGCGCACTTGAGGTAAGCAGCCAGGCAGTATCGCCTGAATTCATGGTGCACCTCCTTGTAACTTAGGTAGGGTAAGTTTAAGGGGTGCCTGTTTCGGGATTATTACCGCAATATTAAGATCTTGTTACAGTGCGTCTAACGGCCGGCTACCGTGTCTTTGAATTTATACCCTATGTTGCGCACTGTATCGATAAATGTATGAACCGGGTCCTCTATCTTGCTGCGCAGCCTCCTGATATGTACATCAACCGTCCTGTCCCCGCCGTAATAATCGTAGCCCCACACCTCATTGAGCAGGGCCTCGCGTGTGAAAACCCTGCCCTTGTTGGTTGCCAGCAGCTTGAGCAGTTCATACTCCTTGAAGGTCAGCGCCAGCAGGCGGCCGACCAGTTCAACCTCACACCTGACGGGGTCGATGGTGAGGTCCCCCACTTTGATTGTCCTGTCCTCGTCAGGCCTGGTTGTTTGAGATATGGCACGCCGTATCCTTGCCGAAAGTTCATCCAGATTCCATGGCTTCATAACGAAGTCCTCAAATCCCTTTTCCAGTACCAGGTTAAGTGTTGAAGGGGAGACCAATGCAATTACGGGCAGCGGCCTTCGCAGCTTGAGCTTCCTGAACCACTTCCAGGCGGAATCGCCATGCGTTGAAATAGAGGAGATATCTACAAGCACAGCGTTGAACGACTGGCTGGCATCCTGCTGGAGGACGTCGTCGGCGTAAATGCAGGCAGTGCAGGAGAAACCCATGCGGCTCAGTCCGGCGATGAGGTCCCTCACCCGGTCCATCTCGTTGGTGACCAGCAGGATATTGTACATAACGAGTAGTCAATTATAACAGTTCAACAAACGGCCGCAGCCTGGATACGTCCAGCAGGCCGCACATGGCATGGTTTGATACGGCCATTCCGCTTTCAGCCACCGCCGCCGCCGCGTTCAACCCGCTGAGCGAGACCAGCCCTGCCTTCTCATGGTTGAAGGGTATCTCGCATATTTTTTCGCCCGGACGGGCCAGGAATGCCTGGCTGATAAGGCCGCTGCTCCTCATCCGTTGCAGCAGTTCATCCGCCCTGTTGAAAGATAGCATGGGTATTTCGTGATAGCCTGCCAGAACCTTGCCGTGGCCATCGGTGGCGGCATGAATGACGCTCGTCATCCTGCCGGCGATAAAGATATCGGAAGGTTCAATTGTTGACCCGGAAAACTCGACGAGGTCGACAAACCGGAAAGGCTGCCATTCCTTTATCTGGAGCAGACCCCCGAAGCGCGCATAAGCAGGTATGCCGGATTTGAGCAGGCAGCCGTTCACAGCCACGTTGCACACAGTGGCCAATCCTACCTGGCCAGCGGGGACCACGATGCCACCCAGGTTATTGCCCTCACCGGCCAGTGCTACCAGGCTTGAGGAAGATAGTCCGGCCGCGAACACACTCTTCATGATTTTCAGGGCAGCGGGGAACTCATCGTGGGTGAATAACGATACGTCGACCGGTATACGGCCTGTCCCTGAACGCAGGCCGACATTGGTCTGGTAGGCCAGGCGCTCTATTCTGGAGCCGACGAAACCGATTTTGTCGGTGACCAGCGAGTTTCTTAATTCCTCGAGGCCCGGTCCCAATATGGTGCGGCCGTCCTTGTGACCTGCTGAGCGGGTCAGGCCGCGTTCATCCATGATTTTCAAATGGTAGCGCACGGCTCTTTCTCCCAGGTAGATGCCCTGCTCCTCCAGCAGGCCCGATATCAACCTGCTGCCCATGGGTGCCTGCGCATCGCTTAGTATCTTCAGTATGGCTGTTATCTTTCTTTCGACGTCACGCGTTTCCTGTCCAATCATATTTTCATCACCTCACTGCAGCCTTACCGGTATACCCTTTGCGGCCAGGTATTCCTTGGCCTGTCTGATCGAATACTCCCTATAGTGAAAGATGCTGGCAGCCAGCACCGCATCCGCCTTGCCAAGGGACAATGCCTGGTAAAGGTGCTCGAGCGTGCCGGCCCCTCCACTGGCGATGACCGGTACTGCTACCAGTTCACTGACCGCGCGGTTGAGTTCGTTATCGTAGCCCGACCTGTGCCCATCGGCATCCCAGCTGGTCAGCAAGATCTCGCCGGCCCCCAGGTCAACCGCCTCCGTAATCCATTCTAATACGTTTATGCCTGTGGGTTTTCGTCCGCCGTGCGTGTACACTTCCCAACCGGTTGCATTGTTATCACCGGACCGCCTTGCGTCGATCGCCAGCACCATGCATTGCCTGCCGAAAATGGCGGCGCCCTCCCTGAGCAGCCCGGGATTCTGTACGGCGGCGGTGTTTACCGATACCTTGTCGGCTCCCGCCTGTAGCATGCGCCGCATATCATCGATGTTGCGCAGGCCGCCGCCCACGCAGAGCGGGACGAATACCTGACGGGCCACCTTTTCCACGACGTTTACCATGGTATCTCTGGCCTCGGGCGTGGCGCCGATATCAAGGAACACCAGCTCGTCGGCGCCCTCGCGGTAATAGAAAGCCGCTTGTTCAACAGGATCGCCCGCGTCACGAAGGTTGGTGAAGCTGGTGCCCTTCACCACGCGCCCGTCCGTTACATCCAGGCAGGGTATAACACGTTTAGTCAACATCGGCTTTTGATCATGAGAGCGCGTATTTCAGGAAGTTGGAGTACATCTTGAGCCCCGGCTCCCCGCTTTTTTCGGGGTGAAATTGCGTGGCGAAGAGGTTGTCCTTTATCAACATCGAGCAGAACTCAATGCCGTATTCTGTTACACCGGCCACAGAGGAGCTGTCCCTGGGGTGGGCGTAATAGCTATGTACGAAGTAGAATTCCATGTTATCCGGTATGCCGTTGAAAACCGGGTGTCTGACAACCTGCCTTACCTGGTTCCATCCCATATGGGGGATCTTCAGTCCCTGCGGCAGCTTTCTAACCTTGCCGGGTATGATGCCCAGGCACTTATGTTCCCCGTCCTCCTCGGTGCTCGACAGGAGCACCTGCATGCCCACGCAGATGGCAAATAAAGGACGCCGGAGCTCTACCAGCTTCAGGACCGCAGCGGCCATGCCCGAGGCCTCAAGGCTTTTCATCGTATCGCCGCCCGCGCCCACACCGGGAAGGAACACTGCATGTGCATTGAGTACTTCAGGGACGGAACTGGTTATGAGGGGCATGTATCCCAGTTTGGTCAGGGCGTTCGCAACGCTGCCCAGGTTGCCGGCGCCGTAATTGATTACAGCTATGGTCTTTGATCTCCTGTTCATGGCAGTCAAAAGTAGTGGCGGTACGCTGGCTCGCTCACTGTCATTACTCCCGGCAATGCGGTATATGGAAACCACTTACCGTATTGATAATTATAGTCTATGTATTAAACGGTGTCAAAGCTGACATGGACGGCACGGCAAGCTTTTCCGCAAGAGCTATGATTACGGCAAAGATATGCAGCTAAAGGACTTTTAGCCCGCTGGGTTTCATGCGTCGAGGGGAGGGCGGCCATGTTATTGCTCTTTGTCCTTGTTTTCGGGGAGTCGAGATCCCGGCTTGTGAAGAGTTCGCTCTACCAACTCGAAAAGTATGAGCGTAAAAAGTGCGATAAGCAGCAGCAGCAGCAGTGTCTGGAGGAATTCCTTGTGCACCAGGAACATGATGATGAATATCTCCAGCATCAACACGGCTGTCTCAACAACCTTGCGGCGCACCATGTTGTCGATGATGAAAGAGAACATAATTACTTCCACCCAGCCTTCCGCAGTCACGCCGACTGTGATGGCCTCCCAGGTAAGCGTACCCGGTGGCAGTGTGGTGGCCATCCACTGCAGGAAAAAGAAGGTGAAGATGGACTCGGGTATATACGACAGGGTGATGGCCAGGAAAGTGGGCATGTGTCCCCGCAGCAGACCGCAGAAGAAACCGGTCAAGGATTTGCCGAATATGATGGCCAGGCCGTATACCGGGCCATAGATGCCGTAGATCGCCAGGTGAAAATATGGGTATATGGAGGAGAGGGCGGCCGTAAGTAGCCCGTACCAGGGCCCAAAGGTGATGGCTATGGCGAAAGTGGCCAGGTGTGAGAAATCAAAGGTTACCTGGGGGTTGAGTGGAGTGAGCTGGCTTGAGAGAAATGACAGCAAGTTTCCCAGCACCGCAGCGGCCAGGGCGATCCCCAGCCTCTTGGCCTTCTCGCTCTTAAGTGTTTGAAGTACGTGTTGCGCAGTTAACATACGACGCGGCTTCCAGTATAGCATTTTTTCTATTCATATAGTCCACGCCTGCGGTTGTCCTCCACGATGCGGTTGTACTCCTTGTCTACATCGATCCCACGGTCCCTCAGCACCCGCTCCATCATTTCCACCGAGTGAGAGAGGTCGAGGAAGCGGTTCAGCCAGGCCTGAGGGTCGTCCGGACCTCTCTTAAAGTCGTGCGCCATCTGGTTATATTCCTCGGTGATCTTATCGAACTCCGCTGTGGGATCGAACTGGCCCTTGATGCGGGGGAACCTGAATAGATCTTTTACCTTGCCCAGGTGACGGCGGAAGATGAATTTATCAACGTACCAGAAGACACATGCCAGCAGGAGCTGGTTAAGCAGGAAGGCCGGGAAATCGGGTATGCCCAGTTGCTGCCTGAGTAAAACCTGTAAAATGGCGCCGGCGATGCCGGAAAGAAGTATCCAGCGGCCGAAGACGTAGATGAACCATTCTCTTGAAAACATGGCATACCCCCTTGAATTAACCTGGCGCCGGACCGCGGCTTTTATACTACCATCGTAACCGTGTGCTGTCCACGCTGCTTTGCGAGACTGTGATGCTGGCATAGGGTATAATTGGCACGAGTTTTACTTGCTGCCATCACTGTTGCAGAGGGAGGAAGATAATGATAGTGGTCTATCACCCGCGTTACACGGAGGTTTATGAGAGCGATCCCGCCGCTGCCGCCGGACGGATGGAGGCGATAGTCAAAGAGCTGGGCGGTTTTGAATTTATTGAACCGGAGGCAGCAGGCCTCGATGACATCCGGCTCTGCCACACGGCCAGCCACATCGGCTACGTGCAGCGCTACGGTTACGTATTTGAGGTGGCGGAGCTGGCTGCAGGGGGCGCCCTCCTGGCGGCCGAGATGGCCGTGAAAGGTGAGTCGGCCTTCGGGCTGATCAGGCCGCCCGGGCACCATGCCAGCCCGGATAGCTGCTGGGGCTTCTGCTTCTTCAATAATATGGCTATAGCCGTTACCCGGCTGATCGAGCAAAGGAAGATCAAAACGGCGTTAATACTGGATTTCGATCTGCATTTCGGCGATGGTACGGCCAATATCTTCGGGGGCAACCCGGACGTTATTTATTTTCACCCTGAGGATGGACACAGGCAGGAGTTCGTGGACCATGTGGAACGTTTTTTGGGCCAGTGCACGGCCGATATCATAGGGGTCTCGGCCGGTTTCGACCGGCATATCGAGGACTGGGGCAGGTTATTGACCACAGAGGACTATCAGACCATGGGGCGACAGGTGAAGGAATTCGCCATCAGGAACTGCGGAGGCAGACGTTTCGGCGTGCTGGAGGGAGGTTATAACCACGACGTCCTGGGCAGGAACGTGAGGGCCTTTTTAGAGGGGATGGAATAGACTTGGCCATATAGTTGTCGCCCTACTCACTGATATAAGCAAATATGCATTGCGTCATCAGCGACGCAGTCCGGGTAGGCTGGGCCGGTTGGGGACGCTGCTGTGGCTGAAGCGCGACTGATGATCGGGTATCTGGAATGAAGGGATTTCCGGTGGCTTGGGTATCTGGACTGATCCCGGCGCTGGCAGGTTTGTTATATCCGGCTTGACCGGCGGCGTCTGGTCGCCGCTGATATTTACATCCACGTCGGCATCAACATAGTAGTAGCCGGCCAGCCAGCCCGTCTGCCACACGGCGGGGTAAACGGTATAGTAGGCGCTGTTATAGCCATCGTTGTAGCCCACCTGTTCACCCTCATAGAGGCCCGTGCCGTCGCCAAACTGCGACGACAGCAGAGAGATCAGCTTCTCAATGGCCTGGTAGCCGTTGTCGAAGCCAGATTTCTCACCCTCGGCCTTGCCGTCGTCATAGCCTTTCTGGTAGCCGATTTTCTCGCCGGCAACCAGCCCCTTGGCTAGGCCGGCCTTTTCACCTGTCTCAAATCCCATATTTCTTCCCATCTGGTAGAAACCGAAGCTGGCCCCGCCGATGGCCACGATAACCAGCGCGATGGCAATAATCAATGCAGGTGTGCTTATCTTCATGATGCAATTTCTCGTAGGTCAGCTTTCTGGAAATGATTATTGCTGAGGCGCCGGCGCTGAAGGCGCAGTCGGCACCCAGGCTCTGCTGGGACCGCCGGAATAGGTGACCAGCTGGTTTCCCGCTACAAATGGGCCGGCCTGCTGCCAGCAATTATTGCAGCCCTGCCACCAGCCCGATTGCCAGCCGTTGCGCCAGCCGTTGGACCAGCCGGCGCTATAGCCGCTGTTATAGCCGATCTGCTGTCCCTGTGCCTGTCCCTGTGCCTCTCCCTGCGCCTGACCCTTGGCCATGCCTGCTGAATAGCCTCTGTCGTAACCGTCTGACTCGCCATCCTGCTTTCCCTGCTGGTAGCCGGCGGTCTGACCCTTGTTGTAGCCATCCTGTGTGCCTGCGGCGGTGCCGTCGGCATTGCCCCTGGCGTAGCCTGACTTGTATCCCGTATCCATGCCCATCTGGTAACCGCCATACCCGACCACAGCAAGGGCAATGATGATCAAAATAACGATCACCGTAATCGTGCCACTACCTAAAGTCATTTCATACCTCCTTGCAAGCGCCCCAATATATTAGAGCAAACACGGCTTTAGTTAAAGTAGAATCGAACTGCCGCACAGGGCATCCGCTGCTCCCTACCAAACTAACATACATGCAGTCTATTTTCAACAGCCGCCGATTGATGTATTTGAACCGATCTGATAAAATTCTTAATAATTTAATATAGTATGCTCTTCGAGCCGTATACCTAAACTTCACCGGCAGGGTATCCGGACGGCAGGCTGAAAAGCCTCGAGGGTGCAGGAGGAAACACCTGCGCCTCCCATTTTGGAAAGGAGGGTAACATGAAAACCTTATTAATCAATCGTATCCGTCGCATATCCATTCCCATCGTCATTACATGTCTTCTCTTGGGCGCTATCCTTGCCGGTTGTGCACCGGCGGCACCACAGCCGGCAGCAACTGAAAATGCATCGGACCAGGTCACGGCCTTCCCCATAATACCCGGCACACCCCGTTTCAAGATTGCCACGACCACCAGCCTGTATGACACTGGATTATGGAACTACCTCGAGCCCATGTTTGAGAAAAAGGCCGGCGTCAAGCTGGATATCGTCTATGCCGGCACCGGCGTGGCGCTGGAGTACGGCAGGCGCGGCGATGTGGATGCCGTAGTGGTGCATGACCCCGCGGCTGAGGCCAAATTTATAGCCGATGGTTACGGGATCAATAAGAGATCCTTTGCCTTCAACCATTTTCTCATCGCCGGCCCTGCCGCTGATCCGGCCGGCATCAAGGACCTGACCCCCGAACAGGCGTTCAAGAAGATATATGACGCCGGTATGCTTGATCCGGACAAGGTGAAATTTATATCCCGCGGCGACAACTCGGGGACCCATTCCAAGGAAAAGCTCATCTGGCAGGCGGCCGGGCTGAAATACGAGGACGTACAGAAATCGGGGCCATGGTATATTGAAGCCGGCAAGGGCATGGGTCCCTGCCTGCTGATGGCCTCCGAACAGGGCAGTTACATACTTGCCGACATCTCTACTTTCCTTGCATTCAAGAGCAAGGTGAACGTGGCGCCACTGGTCGAGAAAGGGGACCTGTTCCTCAATGTGTACGACGTGATAGAAATAAACCCCGAAAAGGTGAAGACGGCCAAGATGCTGCCCACCGCAAAAGCTTTCACCAACTGGCTGATGTCTGACGAAGTGCAGGATTTAATCGCAGGCTACGGCGTGGCTGAATACGGAAGGCCGCTCTTCAATCCGCTCAAGGGTGGCGGTTGCGCCGAAGCGGGCTGCCCCAAACTGGAAGATTACACCGTACCGGTTCAATAAAGGATTAAGTGATGCAGGAGATCTGGCGGGCCCTTGTCCAGGCGGTCAACCTGATTATCAGCCTGGATACTGAGGTCGTCCAGATCTCACTGCGCTCTCTGTATATCTCGGCTTCTTCCATCATTATCGCCGCGCTTTTCTGCGTCCCAATCGGCTCCCTCATCCATTTCCACGATTTCAGGGGCAAGCGTGTGGTGATCAATGTCATACAGACCTTTTACAGCCTTCCGACCGTGGTGGTGGGCCTTCTCGTATTCCTTTTTATCTCGCGCTCAGGCCCGCTGGGAGGATTGGAACTGCTCTTTACGCCGGCCGCCATCATAATCGGGCAGGTGATATTGATCATGCCGATGCTTACAGGCATGACCATAGGCGCCCTGCGCGGGGTAGACAAGACTATTCGGGATACCGCTCTTTCCTCCGGAGCCGGCACCGCGCAGGCCATCCGTGCGATTTTATTCGAAGCCAGATTCGCCGTGGTGGGTGTGCTTATACTCGGTTTTGGTCGTGCTATATCGGAGGTGGGCGCGGCACTTATGCTGGGTGGCAATATCCGGGGTTACACGCGGGTGCTGACCACGGCCATCTCACTGGAAACACAGCGCGGCGACCTTGTGCTTTCTCTGGCGCTGGGCATCATCCTGATAGGCATAGCCATGGTGGTCAGCGTTATCATGAATATCCTGCTGCAGAGATACTGATGGCCTTTTTACAGACTGTGGACCTCGAGCAGCGCGCCGGAGCCGCCGTGCTCTTGAACAGGGTCAACCTTGCGGTGGAGAGAGGAGAGATATTTACCGTCATCGGCCCCACAGGCGCCGGCAAGACCACACTGTTAAGGCTGATCAACCTGCTTGATCGCCCATCAGCGGGAGATATTTATTTTGATGGTGAAAAGATAACCGGTTCATCCGGCGATGTCGTTCAGGTGCGACGCCGTATGGCCATGGTCTTCCAGAAACCTGCGGTCTTCAACAGCACGGTATATGAAAACGTCGCATATCCTTTAAAAGTGCGCGGGTACCATGAAAAAACCGATAGAACCAGGGTTTATGGTCTGCTTGACACCATTGGGTTGGGGGGATATGCCAAAAGAAAGGCTAAAACCCTCTCGGGAGGCGAAGCACAGCGTGTGGCCCTGGCACGCGCTGTTGTATCAAAACCCGACCTGCTGCTGCTGGATGAGCCGACGGCCAACCTCGACCCCGGGACCGTGAAAATGATCGAGCGACTGGTCATGGACTTCAACCGGGAAAGGGGTTTGACGGTGATCATGTCCACGCATGATATGCAGCAAGCCCAGCGTGTGGCCGGCAGGGTAGGTGTACTGATGAACGGTAGACTCGTGCAGGTCGGCAGGCCCGGCGATGTCTTTTTCTCTCCTGGCAACGCCAGGATCGCCGGCTTCGTGGGCATGCGCAATCTATTGAAGGGACATATTGTGCACAGCAAATCAGGTATTGTGGTGGTGGATGTTGACGGCAGGGATATCGAGGCCGTCTCAGATTTGCCGGCCGGGGCCGCTGTGGAGATATTCATTCGGCCTGAGGACGTAGTGTTGTCAAAATTAACCTCCGATAGCAGCGCGCGCAACGACCTGCGCTGCATCATCAGGTCGCTTTCCTCAAATGGTCCGTTGTGCACCGTCATTGTAGATTGCGGTTTCCCTCTTGAAGTGCTGATAACCGACAGGTCCGCTGTTGAGTTGGAATTGAGTCAGGGCCAGGAGATGTATGCCTCGTTTAAAGCCTCCGCAGTTCGAGTGCTGCCATCCATGCAGGGTTGAGCGTGTGGTTCACCTGGCGATATAGGTGCCGCTTTTGCCGCCTGTTTTCTTGACCAGGCGCAAATCTTTAATAGTCATGCCCTGGTCGAAAAACTTGCACATGTCGTAGATGGTCAGCGCCGCAACCGCAGCTGCCATGAGCGCTTCCATCTCGAAGCCCGTTTTACCGCGGCCTCGGGCTGTGGCTGTGATGACTATAGAGCTGCTTTTGGGAGGGAAGCTAAAAACTATTGAAACGTGTGTGAGGAGCAAGGGGTGACAGAGAGGGATGAGGTCGGATGTTTTCTTGGCTGCCATTATGCCGGCTGCCTGTGCCACTGCCAGGACATCCCCCTTGGGTGTGTCGTTTTTCCTCACCAGCCTGAGTGTTTCCCCGCTCATGCTGATACAGGCTTCCGCGGTGGCCAGCCTCTGTGTATCTTTTTTACTTGAAACATCGATCATGCGGGTATCGCGATTATCCATGTCTTAACCCCCTATGCCTGACATCCTGTTGTTTGTGGCACAGCCGTCGGCCAGCCGGTGCATCTCGGGCTTGGCGGCTATTGCGTCGGTTAGCAGGTGTTTAACATCGGACAGCGTTGCGCCTTTGCGCAGAGGCGTCCTTACATCTATCCCGTCCGCGGAAAAGAGGCAGGGCAGCAATATGCCGGTCGCCGACAGGCGCAGCCTGTTGCAGCGGCTGCAGAAAGGTTCGGAGATAGGCGTGATAAATCCCACCGTGCCGCTGGCTCCGGGTAGCCGGAAATACTTTGCCGGGCCGTTGCTGGTCATACCGTAATGAGGCTCCAGTGTGCCCAGTGTCTCTATTTCACGGCGCAGCAAATCGGATGGAACAAGCCCGGTCGCTCCGTTGAACGGCATCAGCTCAATAAACCTCACGTGCCATCCTTTTTCCAGCGTCATAAGTGCGAAATCACGTATCTCATCATCGTTTACCCCCTGCAAGGGGACCACGTTTATCTTGATGGGGGTGAGCCCCGCATCCCTGGCGGACTCCAGTCCCCTGAGAGCGTCAGCCAACTCGCCGGTGCGGGTTATCTGTCTGAAGCGGTCGGGCTTCATTGTATCCAGGCTGATATTAATGCGCTGTAGCCCGGCCTCCGCCAGCTTCCCGGCATATTTATCCAGCAGTATACCG